>Ga0070681_10000811_pt1 | contig 26116 bp, 22 predicted proteins | sample KBSC83BmetaG_FD_65650 | JGI IMG/M metagenome (GOLD analysis project Ga0070681, IMG submission 65650) | Corn rhizosphere microbial communities from Kellogg Biological Station, Michigan, USA - KBS C8-3B metaG | ecosystem: Host-associated > Plants > Roots > Rhizosphere | place: USA: Michigan...
GCCTACAACCGGATCGGCTTCTGTCTTCACCACCCGCCGCGAGAGCTCGCCGGAGCGACGCTCATCCTCGACGACGACGAGACGTTCGAAGTGCCGCATCAGGTGCTTCCGCAGCTCGTGACAGGCGACACCCTCGCCCCTGCAGTGGGACCGTTCAGTCGCCTGACAATCACCGGGGCGAGCGGCGCTCGTGTCGAGTTCCGATTCAGCGGCGACGAGTTCGAGCTCGAGGATCAGCGCAACTGGACCGACGGCGCCTTCAAGACCTACGGGACGCCGCTTGCGTTGGGGCCCCCGCCGCCGCTTGCGCGCGGCGATCGCCTGACACAGACCGTCGAGATGCGCCTGCTCGATCCGCCACGGCAGCGCCAAGCTGCTCCGGCGCGCATCCCGACGCTTCGGCTCGGCGCTGCGGCCACGGCGCCCGCGATCGGCTTCGCAATCGGCTCGGGTGCGGCCGAGGTGGATCTCGGCTACCTCGCGCGACCATCGCACCTTCGCGTCGACCTGCGCTCGGGTCGTGGCGAGGTCGAGCGCACGGTTCGTCTCGCCGCAGAGCTCGGAAGCGGAGTGCAGCTGGGGCTGCACCTCCCACTCACCGATCTCGAACGCGACGAGCTCGTCGGCGTGTCCTTCGACGGATGCTTACGGAGCATTCTCGTCCTGAACCGGGACGTCGAGCGTCTCACGAGGCCCGAGGATGCGGACCGCGTGCGTGCACTTCTCGGCGTGCACGACGGCACGACGCGGCTATGGACAGGGACCGACGCCTACTACGCGCAGCTGAATCGGGGACTGCGCGCATGCCTCGGCCCGCAGTTGACGTTCTCGGTGCACCCGCAGGCGCATGCAACCGACGAGCGGTCGATCGTCGAGACACTCGAGATTCAGCGAGATGTCGTTCTCGACCTGAAGGCGAAGCAACCCGGATGCCGCGTCTCGCTCGGGGCGGTCACCTTCGGCCCGCGCCGGAACTTCTCGGCACCACCCGGTGTCACCGTCGCCGAACCGGCACCGGACCCCAGGCAAGCGAGCCTCTTCGGGACGACGTGGACCCTGGCGAGCCTCAGCTACCTGAGTGAGGCCGGAGCCGACGAAGTCACGTATCACGCTCTCGCCGGGCCGGGCGGTCTCATCGACGCCGACGGACTGGCGACACCGCTCTTTCATCTGTTCGCCGACTGCACGGAGCTCGGGGATCAGATGACGCTCGTCGAGAGCTCCGCGCCCGAGCGGTGCGTCGCGCTCGCGTTTCAGTCTCCCGCGTCACTCGCGATCCTCGTCGGCAACCTGCGCGACGAGCGGTGTCAGGTGCGTCTCCCCGTTGCCGCCCCCGGATCCATCCGCCGCCTGAATGACGCGTCGCTCTCGGCGGCGGTCGAGAAGGCCGTGGCTTTCCGGGCCGAGCGCGATGCGTGGGACGGCGACGTCCTCGAGCTCGAACCCTACGAATATGTGCGACTGGAGGTAGCCCAATGAGAATCGCGATCGTCGGCGCCGGCGCTATGGGGTCGATTTTCGGCGCCGGCCTGGCGAAAGCTGGAGAAGACGTGCTGCTCGTCGACGTCTCGACGAGCCTGGTCGAGAAGATCAACGCCGACGGCGTCTCGGTCGAGACGAAGGACGGAACGACGACGACCAAGCTGCCGGCGACGACGAGCCCACCCGAAGAGCCGTTCGACAGCGTCCTCTTCTTCGTCAAGTGCTACCACACCCAAGCAGCGGCCGACCTCGCCGCGCCGCTCGTCGGGGACGAGACGACGGTTGCGACTCTGCAGAACGGTTGGGGCAACGGCGACGTACTGGCGGCGAAGTTCGGAGGCGAACGCACGGTGGTCGGCGTGACGTACAACAGCGGCACCGTACGCGGGATCGGTGCGGTGGCACACACCAACGTCGGGCCGACCTTCATCGGCCCGTACGCCGCCGGAGCGTCGACCGATCTCGCCCAGCCGATCGGCGAGTCCCTCGCCGGCGCAGGCTTCGAGGTCAACGTCACCGGCGAGGCTACTACCGAGGTCTGGAGAAAGCTCGTCCTCAACTGCGCGACCCTGCCGACCTCGGCGCTAACGCGCCTGACGGCGGGTCGCGTGGGCGGCTCGAACGTCCTCGAGGTCGCGCACGCGTTGGCGCGTGAGGCGACGGCGGTCGCGCGTGCGCTCGGCCACGACATCGATCCCGAGGAACGCGTGTCGACGATCACGACCAACCTGCGAGCCGTCGGCTCGGGCAAGGCGTCGATGCTCCAGGACGTCGAGGCAGGCCGCAAGACGGAGATCGGCGTGATCAGTGGGGCGGTCGTCGCGGAGGCGGCCGACCACGACATCGACGTTCCGCTGACGAAAGCGATTCTCTTTCTCGTCCAGGGGCTCGAAGAGGGAGCCGAGCTCGCGTGAGCACCAGACTCACGTTCTGGGGAGCAGCCGGATACCAGGTGACGACGCCGACGCGTCGCTTCCTGATCGATCCATTTCTCACAGGGAACCCAGCCGCGCCTGTCGGTCCCGACGAGGTGGAACAGCCGGACGCGATCCTCGTCACGCATGCAGCGCCGGATCACCTGGGCGACACCGCCTCGATCGCACGACGCACGGGAGCTCCCGTCCTCTGCGGAGGAGACGTCCGCCATCTCCTGATCGACCAGGGCATCGATCCCGAGCGGGTGCAGGCGACCGTGTGGGGCATCGTGACCCGCATCGCCGGAATCACGGTTCGGCCCGTCGAGTGTCATCACTGGTCGATGTCCACGCTGTCGTCCGGCCATGTCCTCACCGGGACGCCGTTGGCGTTCATCGTCGAGGCGGAGCCGGGCGTCTCGATCTACCACTACGGCGACACGGCAATCTTCGACATGACGCTGATCGGCGAGCTCTACCGGCCGACGGTGGGATTGCTCGGCTGCACGCAACCCCGGGAACTTCTCCCCGACATACCCGGCCCGGGCGAATTTCTCTCTGGCGAGCTCACGCCTGACGAGGCGGCACGCGTCGCCGAGATGCTGCGGCTCGACGTCGCGATCGCCTCCCACTACCTCACGCACAACGAAGAGGTCGACGACTTCCTTCGACTCGTCCCGGAGCACGACAGCTCGGGTACCCGACTGGCTATCGCGCCGAAGGTCGGCGAGACGATCGTCATCGACGGGACAAACGCCTACATCGAAGGAGCAGCATGAGATTCGTCACGTGCCTGGTCGACGGAGCAGAGGTCGTAGGCGTCGAAGCCGAAGGTGCGATCCATCGCACACAATTCGCGTCGTTGATCGACCTGATCGCTTCTGGAGAACAACCCACGGCCGGCGAGGCGGTGACGCCGACACGACTGCTCGCTCCGATCCCGCGCCCGGGGAAGATCCTGGGGTCGGGCGTCAATTTCAAGAATCACCTCGACGAGAACCCAAACGGAGTCCTGCCGAACCAGCCGTTCTTCTTCTCCAAGCTCTCGAGCTCGGTCATCGGGCACGGCGACGAAATCGTCATCGATGCGCCCGAGCGCCAGGTCGACTACGAGGTCGAGCTGGGCGTCGTGATCGGCCGTCCGGCGCGGAACGTCGACGAGTCTCGAGCTCTCGATCACGTTTTCGGATACACGGTCGTTCACGATGTCTCAGCGCGCGACATCCAGTTCGTCGATCAGCAGGTCACGATCGGGAAGGGCCTCGACACGTTCTGCCCGCTCGGCCCGGCAGTCGTCACGGCCGACGAGATCAGCGACGTCAACAACCTGAGACTGCGCACCGAGCTCAACGGCGAGGTCATGCAGGACGGGTCGACTGCCGACTGGCTGTTCTCGATCCCCTACCTCATCAGCTACCTCAGCGGTTTCTTCACCCTCGAGCCGGGCGACATCGTCACGACAGGCACCCCGGCGGGCGTCGGCTGCTTCCGCAATCCGGCGCGGTACCTCAGCCCCGGCGACGTGGTGAGCGTCGAGGTGGAAGGCGTCGGCACTTTGACCAATACCGTCGTTGCCGGGTACTGAGCGCAATCCAATCGGGAACGATCACTCGACCTTGCACAACGTCACCGGAGTCGTCGGTGCATCCGTGTCGGGCCTCAACCTGGCGGAACGGACCCCCCAGCCCTAGCCGGGGCGCAGCACTCGATGGGAAAGCCGGTCGTTCTCTGCGCGCCCGCGAGCCTCAAGGGCGTCCTCGACGCGACGCAGGCAGCAGACGCCATCGCCTCTGGCGTCCGAGAGGCCGGTGCAGCACCGATCGTGGCGCCGGTCGCAGATGGAGGCGAAGGCACGGCGGCAGTCCTTCAAACCGTGCTCGGCGGCGAATGGAGGGCTGCGACTGTCGCCGATCCGCTCGGCAGGCCACACGAGGCGCGATTCTTGCTTCTGCCTGATCGGACTGTTGTCGTTGAAGCTGCTGCAGCGATCGGCCTTCCACTGCTCGAGGCGGATGAGCGTGATCCGCTTCGTGCGACGAGCGACGGATTCGGGGACCTCATGCTCGCCGCGTTGGCGACACGACCGCAACGGTTACTCGTGTGCGTCGGCGGCACTGCGACGGTTGACGGAGGGCGAGGCCTGCGCCGCGTGGTAGGGACAGCCCTCGACAAGTACGACGTACAGGTGGCCTGCGACGTCACCAATCCGCTTCTCGGGGCGAACGGAGCTGCTCGCGTCTACGGACCTCAAAAGGGCGCCTCGGCGCAAATAGTCGACGAGTTGGAAACCCTCCTGGCCGAGGATCCGGTTCTACGCCCTTACGCCGGGTTGCCGGGGGCAGGATCCGGCGGAGGACTGGGCGCCGCGCTGGCCGCGCTGGGCGGTCGCTTGGTGGCAGGCGCCAACCTCGTGCTCGACCTGATCGGATTCGGAAACGCGCTACGAAACGCCGATCTCTGCATTACCGGCGAAGGCTGCGTCGACGACACCACCTTCTCCGGCAAAGCGCCGGCCCTCGTCGCTGCGCGCGCCGAACGAGAAGGAGTCGGCTGCATCGTCTTCGGCGGGTTGGTGGTTACGCAGCGTGCAGACGCGACCATCGTCGCGCTCTCCGGCGATCCGACGCGCGCGGCAGGCGACCTAGTTCGGCTTGGCAGGAGTTGGAAAGACCACCTAGGCGCGCCCGGATGACAACACGCAGCCGAGCGCTCCTCATTGCTTTATCTTTTGAAGCATCGTCGAGATCCGCATACCACCTGTTCTTCGCCCCGACACGGGCGGCCAGCGGAGCGTCGCGGTCGAGGCGGCGACGGTCGGGGACGCCATCGCCGCCCTGGTTCGCGCCCATCCGTCGCTCGAAGGCCGTGTTCTGGAAGGGGACGCAGTACCCGCGTTCATCAACGTCTTCGTGGACGGCGAAGACATCCGCCTGTTGCAAGGTCTCGCGACGCCGGTGCGGCCGGGAGCAAAGGTGCTGCTGCTCCCGGCCGTCGCCGGCGGCTGACTCAGTCTCCTAGGTCGCGTGGGCCGGGCGCGTCGTCAGTGCCGGCGGCGGGCCGAGATGGCTGTGCGCGTCGGCGCCGTAGCCGCCAGGGACCGGGATGTAGAACTCGGGGTAGCCCCACATGCCGTGCTCGGAGACGTCGAGCCCCGCTGTCTCCACGTGCGGCTCGACGCGGATCCCCCACAGCGCGTTCATCGTCCAGAGCGCACCGAACGACGCGGTGAAGGTAAACGCTCCGACCGCCGCGAGCCCGAGCGCTTGCACGCCGAGCTGATGGAACGAGCCGGTGTACACGAGACCGCCGCCACCGGTCGCGAGTCGCCCGGCGAGCGCCGGGGCGGCGAACAGGCCGGTTGCCAGGGTTCCCCAGACGCCGGACATCCCGTGCACCGCGACGGCACCGATCGGGTCGTCGATGCCGATCCGCTCCACGGCGATCACGCCGACGACCGCGATGCCGCCGGAGACCAGGCCGATCACCACCGCGGCCCACGGCGCGACGAAGCCCGAGGCGGCGGTGATCGCGACGAGCGCCGCAAGAACGCCGTTCAGCATCATCGAGATGTCCGGCTTCTTCAGCACCACCCACGCGGTCACGACGCCGCCGATCGCACCCGCCGCCGCGGCGAGATTCGTCGTGATCGCCACGTACGCGAAGAAGCCGAAGCCGCCGAAGTCGACCGACAGCGTGGAGCCGGGGTTGAAGCCGAACCACCCGAACCACAGGATCAACGTCCCGAGCACGGCATACGGCAGGTTGTGGCCCGGGATCGGGTTGGCGCGACCGTCGGTGCCGAACTTCCCGACACGCGGCCCCAGGATCAACGCCCCGGCGAGGGCGGCCAGAGCACCCTGGTAGTGGACGACCGTCGACCCGGCGAAGTCCTGCATCCCCTTCGAGAAGAGCCAGCCGTCAGGGCTCCAGATCCAGTGCGAGACGACGCTGTAGACGAGCGTGAAGAAGACGCCGAACGCGAAGTACACCCACAGCTTCGCGCGCTCGGCCATCGCGCCCCAGACGATCGCCAGGCTGACGCCCGCGAACACGACCTCGAACAGGTACCCCGCCGCGCCCGGGACCTCGCTGAACCAGTCGAACGGCTTCTGCCCCACCGAGGTCAGCGCGTCGACCGACGGGAAAAAGCCGTGCGTGCCGATCAGCGCGTTGCCGTCGCCGAACGCGAGCCCGAACCCGACCGCCCAGTACACGAGCGACGCGATCGCGAAGATGAGCACGTTCTTGCCGGCGATGTGACCGGCGTTCTTCATCCGCGTCAGGCCGGCTTCCAGGAACGCGAAGCCTGCCTGCATGAACATGACGAGAACAGCTGTCACGACCACCCAGACGGTCGAGACGGCGATCAGCAGATCGTGGTTCTCAGGCACCGATCTCGACCTCCTCGAGCCGCCGGCCCGTTCGGTTGTGGACGACGTTGCGGACGGGCGTCGCCCAGACGAGCCCGTCTCCCGACTCGTTGCCGCTGCGCGCCGCATCGACGATTGCGTCGACGACGAGCTGCTCCAGGCGATCGTCGACGACGAAGATCAGCAACGCCTTCGGCAGGAACCGCGACTCGAAGATCCGTCCGCGGTACTCGTGCGTGACGCCGCGCTGCCGCCCGTGACCGATCGCCTCGACGACGGTGACGCCGACGTGCCCCGTCGCGTCCTCGACCGCATCGATGACGGTCTCGACCCGCTCGCGGATCACCGTCGCCTCCACTTTCACCATTCGCCTCTCCTCTCGCGCAGAACGAAAAGAGGCCCCGGAAGCACGTCGATCGCGCTTCCGAGGCCTCGATGCCTCCCGTCGGCCGCCTACGGCGGCGACCGGACGAATCCGATACTACAGAAAGTAAAGTAGTTCGGTCATTTGAAGTCTAACCGCGCCTTCGGCTACTCTCTCCGCTCCATGCAGCGCCGCCCGATGAAGCCGGTCTTTCTCCTTACGGTCATCGCCTGCGCGCATATGGCCTGACCGGATCCATCCCTCACACCGGTTAGGCCCTCACAGAGGGGAAGCCGGGCAGTGAGCCACCAGCTGCGCTGCCGCCGCTGCGAGACGATCGCCGAGCCGGCGCCGACGGATGCATGCCATCGCTGCGACGGGCCGACCGACGTCGTCTACGACTGGGAACGCCTCACGGATGCGTTGAGCTCGTCGGTGATCGGCGAGCGCCCGCCGAATCTCTGGCGCTACCAGGAGCTGCTGCCGACCGGTGCGCGGGTCGACGTGGGCTCGGGCTGGACGCGGCTCGTGCCGTGCGAGCCTCTCTCCGAGCTGCTCGAGCTCGATCTCTGGCTGAAGCTCGAGAGCGAGAACCCGACGCGGTCGTACAAGGACCGGACCGCGACGCTCGCCGTGTCGGCCGCCCTCGACCACGGCGTCACGACGATCTGCTGCTCGTCGACCGGGAACCTCGGCGACGCCGTCGCGGCGGCCGCCGCCGCGACCGGAGTCGAGGCGGTCGTCCTCGTCCCCGAAGGAAGCGCGTCGGCCGCGGTCGAGGCCGAGCACCGCGACGTGCACGTGCTCGCCGTTCGCGGCAGTTACGACGACTGCCGGCGGCTCGAGCTCGAGCTGAGCGCGCTCTTTCCATGGGGCTTCGTCAGCGGCAACCTGCACCCGTATGCCAGCGAAGGCGCGAAGACGATCGCGTTCGAGATCGCCGAGCAGCTCCGGTGGCACCTGCCCGACGCCGTCGTCTGTCCTGCGGCGAGCGGGACGCTCTTCGCGAAGCTGACGCAGGGCTTCGCAGAGCTGACACGGGCCGGGCTCGCGCCCGAGCCGCTGCCGCGGATGTTCGCCGCACAGGCTCTCGGCTCGAGCCCGATCGCGGCCGCGTTCGCCGACGACCGCAGCATCTCGCGGGTGCAGCCGGACACCCACGTCGCATCGCTCGCCGTCGGCGATCCGTCGTACGGCGACCTCGCGCTCGGTGCGGCGCGTGCAACCGGCGGCGCAGTGCTCGCGCTGCCCGAGAACGAGATCTCGGCGTACACCGAGCTGCTGACGGAGACCACGGGGGTCGCACCGGATGCGTCGGGCGGCGCGGCCCTCGGCGCGCTCGTCGCGGCCCGGCGCACCGGCATGATCGAGGAGGGATCGCAGGTCGTGCTCGTCGTGACGGGCCGGCGTCCACGAGCGCGCGTCGAGGGGCCGCACGTCCGAACCGTCGACCCCGGCGCAGCGGACGTCCTCGCGGCGCTCGGGCTCGATTCGTAGCCTTCGACCGTGTCGGACACCGCTGCGCCGCTCCGCCGGGACGTCCGTCTGCTCGGCACGCTTCTCGGGGCAGTGCTGGTCGAGCAGGAGGGGCCGTGGCTGCTCGAGCGCGTCGAGCAGATCCGCGGGGCCTCCCAGCGAGCACGGCGCGACGGCGCAGTCGCCGACGTCGACGCCGACCTGCCGGCGCGCGAGCAGGCACTCGTTCTCCGTGCGTTCGGCGTCTGGTTCCAGCTCGCGAACCTCGCCGAGCAGCTGCACCGGCTTCGCCGCCGCCGCGACGACGCGCGGCACGGACGCATCCCGCCGGAGTCGCTCGAGAACGCGTTCCGCCGGGTGGCGCGCGGAGACTCCGACCGTGCGCGGACCGCGTCGATCAGGCTCGTCCTCACCGCGCACCCGACCGAGGCGACGCGACGCACCGTGCTCCTCGCGCACATCCGGATCGCGGAGCAGCTGGCCCGGCTCGACGATCCGTCGCTCCTGCCGTCCGAACGCGACGACGCAGAGGAACGCATCGCCGAGGAGGTGACGCTCCTGTGGCAGACGGACGAGGTGCGTCACGATCGCCTCCGCATCACCGACGAGATCCGCCACGGGCTCTGGTTCTTCGAGCACAGCCTCATGACCGCTGCGACCGACCTGCTTCGCGAGTGGCGTGAGCGGCTACCCGACGCACCGCCGCCGCTCGTCTTCGGCTCGTGGATCGGCGGCGACATGGACGGCAATCCTTCTGCGGGCCCGGATTCGATCGTCGAGGCACTCGATCGCGCACGGCAGCTCGCTCTCGATCGCTACCGCGTGGAAGTGCGCGCGCTCGCGGTCGAGATCGCGTCGGCGCGGTCGCTCGTCGAGATCTCCGACGAGCTCGAGGCTTCGCTCGCCCGGGATGCGGAGGAGCTCCCGTCCTATGCAGCGGAGATCGGCGCGCGAAACGAGCTCGAGCCGTACCGGCGCAAGCTGTCGTTCATGTGGTGGCGGCTCGGCAACGACGGCTACGCGAACGCCGACCGCCTGCTCGCCGACGTCCGCCTGATCCGGGACAGCTTGCGTGCGCACGGCGGTCGCCGGATCGCCGACGGCCGGGTGGCCCGGCTCGAACGCATGATCGAGATCTTCGGGCTCCACATCGCGAAGCTCGACGTGCGTCTGCACGCACGTGACCTCGACAGCAGCCGCGCCCGTGAAGCACTCGCCGCGGCCGATGCGGCTCGCGCGCGGCACGGGGCGCAGGCACTCGACACGCTGATCGTCTCCGGCACCTCCTCGCTCGACGACGTGCGGCGTGCACGAGCCGTCACCGACCTTCGGGTAGTCCCGCTCTTCGAGACGGTGGACGACCTCAGGGCGGCACCGGCGATCGTCGACGCGATGCTCGCCGACGACGCAGGCCCCGCCGAGGTGATGGTCGGCTACTCGGACTCCGGCAAGGACAGTGGGTATCTCGCCGCGCAGTGGGCGATCTACCGTGCGCAGGAGGAGCTTGCCGCGGTCGCGGCCCGGCACGGCGTCGAGCTGACGATCTTCCACGGCCGCGGGGGGAGCGCCGGCCGAGGCGGCGGCCCGACCCACGCGGCGATCGCGTCGCAACCGGCCGGGCATCCTCCCGGACGGCTCAAGGTGACCGAGCAGGGCGAGACGATCTCGTTCAAGTACAGCCTCGAGGGCCTCGCGCGGCGGAACCTCGAGGCTGCGCTGGCCGGGACACTGCTCGCGAGCTATCCGGAACTGCTCGAGCCGCCGCCGTCCGGCGAGGATCGAGCCGTGCTCGACCGGCTCGCGGCGGTGTCACGCGCCGCGTACCGCGCATTCGTCTGGGACGGCCCGCGCTTCGTCCCGTTCTTCCGCGCGTTCACACCGGTCGACGAGCTGTCGCAGCTCCAGATCGCATCGCGTCCTGCGAGGAGACCGCAGGCCGAGGACTACCTCGCGTCGCTCCGCGCGATTCCCTGGGTATTCGCGTGGACCCAGAACCGCGTGCTCTTGCCCGCGTGGTTCGGCGCCGGGTCGGCGTTCGCGGAGGTCGAGACGGACGTGTTACGCGATCTCTACCGCCGTCTGCCGCTCGTGCGCGCGATCGTCGACAACCTCGAGATGACGCTCGCCAAATCGAGCCTGCCGATCGCGCGTGGCTATCTCCGCCTGGTCGACGACGCCGCGCCCTACACGGAGATCGAAGCCGAGCATGCCCGCGCCGTCACGGGCGTCCTCGCTGCGACCGGCGTCTCCCGCCTGCTCGAGCGCCAGCCGATGCTGCGGCGCTCGATCGACCTGCGCAACCCGTACGTCGATCCGATGAACGCGCTCCAGGTCGAGCTGCTCCGCCGGCATCGCGCCGGCGACACGAGCGCGCGGCTGCCGCTCCTCCGCTCGATCACGGGCATCGCGGCGGCGCTACGGAATACGGGCTAGCTCGAAGCGCGGCGCATACGTCGCTTCGAACGCTGCGATCTCCTCCTCGCGCTGCAGTGTCCGTGCAATGTCGTCGAGGCCGTGGACGAGCGTCTCCTGTGCGTGCGGGTCGAGGTCGAACGTCAGCTCGAGCCCGTCCGGATGCACGATGCGCAGCGACTCGAGATCGATCGTCAGCTCGTTGCGCACGGCGACCGCGACCTTGACGCTTGCCAGCTCGTCCGCGGGGACGGCGACGGGAGCGAGCCCGGAGTTGATCGCGTTCTGGCGGAAGATGTCGCCGAACGAAGGGGCCACCACGGCGCGGAAGCCGTGATCCTCGAGCGCCCACGCCGCGTGCTCCCGCGAGGAGCCGCAGCCGAAGTTGCGTCCGGCGATCAAGATCGAGGCCCCCGGCGCACGGTGCAACTCGAACTCCGGGTCCTTCATCCAGTCGAAGAACAGGAACTCGCCGAAGCCGGCGCGCTCGATGCGCTTGAGGAACTGCTTCGGGATGATCTGGTCGGTGTCGACGTCGGGGCGGTCGAGCACCGCGACGTTGCCGGTCACCGAGCGCAGCGGCCTCACGCGAGCTCCCTGACGTCCGCGAACCGTCCTGTCACCGCGGCGGCTGCGGCCATCGCGGGGCTGAGCAGATGCGTCCGCCCTCCCGCGCCCTGGCGACCCTCGAAGTTGCGGTTCGACGTCGACGCGCAGCGCTCGCCCGGCTGGAGGATGTCCGGGTTCATGCCGAGGCACATCGAGCACCCGGCACGGCGCCATTCGAAGCCGGCACGCTCGAACACGTCGCGAAGCCCCTCCTCCTCTGCCTGGCGCTTCACCTGTGCCGAGCCCGGAACGACGATCGCGTGCACTCCGTCGGCGACCCGCCGCCCGTCGGCGACGCGTGCCGCGGCCCGCAGGTCCTCGATGCGCGCATTCGTGCACGAGCCGATGAACACCTTGTCGATGCGGATCTCACGCAGCGGCGTGCCGGGGGTCAGGTCCATGTAGCGCAGGGCGCGCTCGACCGCGGCGCGCGCGTCGGCCGGGTACTCGGCGGGATCCGGCACGACGGCGTCGATCGACGCGACCATGCCGGGATTCGTCCCCCACGTCACCTGGGGCGCAAGCCGCGACACGTCGACCGTGCGAACGGCGTCGTACTCGGCGCCGTCGTCCGTGTGGAGGTGGCTCCAGTCGGTTTCCACGAACGCCGGGCGACCGGAGAGATAGTCGAGCGTCTTCTCGTCCGGCGCGATGAGGCCCGCGCGCGCGCCTGCCTCGATCGACATGTTGCAGACGGTCATCCGCCCTTCCAGCGAGAGCGCACGGACAGCCTCGCCGGTGTACTCGAGCACGTGCCCCTGCCCGCCGGCAACACCGAGCTCGCCGATCGCGGCGAGCACCATGTCCTTGGCGGTGAGACCGAAGGGCAGCGACCCGACGAAGTCGACCTGCATCGTCCGCGGCCGTGACTGCGGCAGGGTCTGCGTCGCGAGGACATGCTCGACCTCCGACGTGCCGATGCCGAACGCGAGCGCGCCGACCGCGCCGTGGGTCGAGGTGTGGCTGTCGCCACAGACGATCGTCATGCCCGGCTGCGACAGGCCGAGCTCGGGGCCGATCACGTGGACGATTCCCTCGCGTCCACTGCCGGTCGCGAAGAGACGGACACCGAACTCGTCGCAGTTGGCGCGGAGCGCGTCGAGCTGCTGCTTGGCCAACTGGTCGGTGATCGGGCCGGCGGTCGTCGGGACGTTGTGATCCATCGTCGCGACGGTCAGATCGGTCCGCCTCACGGGCCGACCGGCCGCCCGCAGCGACTCGAACGCCTGCGGGCTCGTCACCTCGTGCACGAGATGGAGGTCGATCCAGAGGAGCGACGGGCCGTCACCCCCATCGGCGACGAGATGCGCATCCCAGATCTTGCGGAACAGCGTCCTCTTCATGCCGGTGTCTCGGCGGCGTACGACCCGAACAGCCGCAGCTCGCGGGTGAGCGAGCGGAGATCCAGCAACGCGGAACGGATCGTGGGATCGAACACGTGGCCGTCGAGCACGACGTCGAAGCGGTACCGCCACGGCGAGCCGGGCAGCGGGCGCGAGACGAGCTGGACGAGGTTCACCTCGCCGCGTGCGAGCGCACCGAGCGCGCGGTGGAGCGCGCCGGGGCGATGGTCGGTGACGAACGAGAGCGCGGTGCGCCAGCCTTCGCCGTGCGCGACCTGCGTGTACGGGGCGAGCGCGACGAAGCGGGTGAACGCGGTGCGATCGCCGACATCTTCCGCAAGCACCTCGAGGCCGTAGGTGTCGGCCGCCTCCCGGCTCGCGATCGCGACGTGGGCGGGATCGCCGGCGTCGCGCACCTCGCGGGCAGCGTCGGCGGTCGTAGCGGCCGCGATGCGCTGGACCGGCCGGTCGGCGAGAAGGTCGCGGCACTGGTCGAAGGCGGCCGGGTGCGAGCGAACGACCGTCGCGCGCTCGAGCGACGCGCCGGGCAGGCCGACGAGGGCGTGCGTGATCGGAAGCGTCGCCTCCCGGACGATCGAGAGCGGCGCACCGTAAAGAAGGTCGTGTGTCTCTGCGATCGGGCCGATCAGGGAGCTCTCGATCGGCAGCACGCCGACCGCGACCTCGGCGTTGCTCACCGCCTCGACGACCGCCGTGAAGCTCGGCAGGTCGACACCGGCCGCCGCCGGCGCGAGCACCGCCGCCGCCGCGTCGCTGTGGCTGCCGCGCGGCCCGGGGAAGCCGACGGTCGTCATCGGCTCCCGAACTCGATCCGGATCGGCCGCTCGCAGCGGGCGCACACCGTGCGCGCGGCGCCCTTGCGCTCGGCCTTGACGACGGGAACCGGGACCGCGCACCGGCAGGTCTCGGTCATGACGGCGTTGTTGCCCATGTCCTCTCCTCGGTCGTGAGACGGTGCTCGAGCGACGCCAGGACCGCGTCGCCGAACTCGGTGGTCGTGGCCGCACCGCCCTGGTCGGGCGTCGGCGCTGCGAGGCGTGCGTGATCGACCGCCGCGCCGACCGCTTCCGCGAGGTCGCGGCGTCCGAGCGCGTGCTCGAGCGCGAGCGCGAGCGAGCGGATCATCGCCGCCGGGTTGGCGGTGCCCGCACCGGCGATGTCCGGCGCCGAGCCGTGGACCGGCTCGAAGATGCCGGGACCGCTGTCGCCGAGACTCGCAGACGCCGCGAGGCCGAGCCCGCCGGCGACGCCCGAGGCGAGGTCGCTCAGGATGTCGCCGAACATGTTCTCGGTGACGACGACGTCCAGCGTCTCGGGGGTGAGCGCAACCTCGATCGCGAAGCTGTCGACGAGCGCGTGACGAAGCTCGACGTCCGGATACTCGGAGGCAAGGTCACTGACGACGCGGCGCCAGAGGCGTGACGTCTCGAGCACGTTCGCCTTGTCGACCGAGACGAGGCGGCGGCTTCGTGCCTGCGCGAGCTCGAACGCACGGCGCGCGACTCGCTCCACCTGCGAGGGGTGGTACTCACAGGTGTCGAACACCGTGCCGTCGTCGCGCACGCCGCGCTCGCCGAAGTAGAGGCCGCCGACGAGCTCGCGCACGACGAGCACGTCGACGTCGCCGTGCACCGCCGGGCGCAGGTTGGCGTAGACGTCGAGCGCCTGCCGCAGCTCGAGCAGGCCGCCCTCCGGCCTGACTGCTCGGCCTTCCCAGCGCGGGCCGCCGACCGCACCCAGGAGGACGGCCGTCGCCTCGCGGCAGGCTGCGAGCGTCTCGGGAGGAAGCGGTTCACCGGACACGTCGATCGCGGCACCGCCGAACGGCAGCTCGACGACCTCGACATCGACCGGAAGGGTCGCGAGGACGCGAAGCGCCTCGGCCATCACCTCCGGGCCGATCCCGTCGCCGGGGAGGCACGCGATCCGTTCAGCCACGCGCAACCTCTCGCTTGACGAGCGCCAGCACGAAGGTCATCAGCTCGGACACGCCCGCGTCGCTCAACGGACCGCGGTTCAGTCGCGTCAGGTAGTCGGCGAGCCACGCTTCACGGTCGCGGTCGACGAAGTCGAGCCCGCTCCGGTCCTTGTACTGCCGGAGGTCGGCGACCTTGCGGATGCGCTGGTTCACGATCGCGAGGAGTCGGACATCGAGCGCGGCGATCTCGGCCCGGGCCGCCTCGACCACCGGATCGGTGGCGGTGCTCATACGGCCACCCCCAGGTGCTCGAGGAGCTCGTCGACGTCGGCAGCGATCTCGGTGCTCGCTCCGGTCTCGACGGCGGTAGGCGTCTTGAGGCCCGTGCCCGTGACGAGGACGACCACGCGGTCGTGCTCGCCCAGCAGTCCCTGCGCCACTGCGTCGCGCAGCGCGCCGAAGGTGACGCCGGCAGCCGTCTCGCCGAACACACCGCTTGCCGCCGCAAGCCGAGCCATGTTCGCACCGACTTCCTCTTCGGGGACGGAGTGGACGGCGCCGCCCGAGGCCCGCGCGGTCGCGATCGCGAGGTCGCCGTCGGCGGGAGCGCCGATCGCGAGCGAGTGCGCGACCGTCGCCGGTCGCACCGGTGTCACTGCGCGCTCCTCGACGAAGGCGGCCCACACGGGCGCACAGCCCTGCGCCTGCCCACCGTGCAGCCGCGGCAACTCGCCGTCGACGAGGCCGACCCGGCGAAGTTGCTCGAACCCCTGCCACAGCTTCGTGAACAACGAGCCGGACGCGATCGGCGCAACGACCGCATCGGGAAACTCCCAACCGAGCTGCTCGGCGATCTCGAACGCGAGCGTCTTCGACCCTTCGGCGTAGTACGCGCGGAGATTCACGTTCACGAATGCCCAGTCGAGCTCGGATGCGAGCTCGACGACGAGCCGGCTGCAGTCGTCGTAGCTCCCACGGACCGCGACCATCTCGCCGCCGTAGACCGCAGTCGCACGCAGCTTCTCGGGCTCGACCGTGCGCGGGTAGAGGACGACGGAGCGAAGGCCGAGCTTGGCGGCGCGCGCGGCGACGGCATTGCCGAGGTTGCCGGTCGACGCGCACGCCAGAGTGTCGGCGCCGACTTCGATCGCCTTCGCGGACGCCACAGCCACGACGCGGTCCTTGAACGACTGCGTCGGATTGCAATGGTCGAGCTTCAACAGCACCTCACCGACCCCGAGCTCGCTTGCGACCCGCGGCGCAGAGACGAGCGGCGTCCAGCCGGGACCGCCCGCCGCATCGGGCGGCGGGTCGACGGGCAGAAGCGGCGCGTACCGCCACAGCGACCGCGGTCCCGCCTCGATGCGCTCGCGGCTCACGTCGCGGGCGACCGCTCCCCAGTCGTACACCGGCTCGAGCGGGCCGAAGCAGCGGACGCACGACCCGCTCGCGACAGTCGGGTACTCCGACTCGCAGACGCGACAGCGGAGGGAGACGGCGCTCACGTTCGCGCTCCCTCCGACGCCGAGCCGACCGTCGCTGCGTACTTCGCGAACACGCCCGTCGCGTACTTCGGCGCCGGCTGCCGCCAGCCCGCTCGGCGCCGGTCCAGCTCAGCGGCGTCGACCTCCATGTCCAGCCGTCGCGCGTCGACGTCGAGAAGGACGGTGTCGCCGTCGCGAAGCAGCGCGATCGGGCCACCGCGATGCGCCTCCGGTGCCACGTGCCCGACCATCAGCCCGTGCGTCGCGCCCGAGAAGCGACCGTCGGTGATGAGCGCCACCTCGTCGCCCAGCCCTTCCCCGACGAGCGCTGCCGTGACGTGCAGCATCTCGCGCATGCCCGGCCCACCCGCCGGCCCCTCGTACCGGATCACGACGACGTCGCCGGGGACGATCGCCCGCGACTTCACCGCCGCGAAGCACTCCTCCTCCGAGTCGAACACCCGCGCGGGCCCACGATGGCGGAGACGCTCGTGCCCCGCCAGCTTCACGACGCACCCCTCCGGCGCGAGGTTGCCGCGCAGGATCGCGAGCCCCCCCGTCGCCTTGAGCGGTTCGTGCCAGGAGACGACGACGTCCTGGCCCGGGCGCTCGTGCACCGCCAGCGCGACCTCGCCGAGCGTCCGCCCGTCGACCGACCGGGCACCCGCGTGCGCGACGCCCGCCTCGACGAGCTCGCGGGCGACGAGGCCGACGCCGCCCGCCTTGAACAGGTCGGTGGCCACGTAGCGACCGCCGGGCTTGATGTCGGCGACGATCGGCGTGCGCGCCGAGATCGAGTCGAAGTCGTCGATCGAGAGCTCGACGCCGATCTCCGCCGCGATCGCGAGCAGGTGCAGAACGCCGTTCGTCGAGCCGCCGCTCGCGGCGATCCCGGCGATCGCGTTCTCGAACGCCTCGCGCGTGAGGATGCTCGACGGCCGCGTGTCCTCGAGCACGAGCTTCGCCGCCAGCTCGCCGGCCTTCACCGCGGCCTGCGGCTTGCCGGGATGGTTCGCGGGGATCTCGTTGAGGCCCGGCGCGCTGACGCCGAGGAAGTCGAGTGCCATCGCCATCGTGTTCGCGGTGAACTGGCCGCCGCACGCGCCCGCTCCCGGACAGGCGACGCTCTCGAGCGCATGCACCTCGCTGTCGGTGGCCGTGCCGGCGGCGTGCGCGCCGACGACCTCGAAGACGTCCTGGATCGTCACGTCACGACCGCGGTACCGGCCCGGCGCGATCGACCCGCCGTAGAGCACGAGACCCGGGATGTCGAGTCGCGCGAGCGCCATCACCGCAGCCGGGATCGTCTTGTCGCAGCCGACGATGCAGACGAGCCCGTCGAACAGATGCCCTCGGGTGACGAGCTCGATCGAGTCTGCGATCACCTCGCGCGAGACGAGCGACGCCCGCATGCCCGTGGTGCCCATCGAAACGCCGTCCGAGACGGAGATCGTGTTGAACTCGAGCGGCGTGCCGCCGCCGAGACGAATCCCCTGCTTCACGTACCGCGCGAGCAGCCGGTGGTTCAGGTTGCACGGCATCGTCTCGATCCACGTCGTCGCGACACCGATCAACGGCTTCGCGAGATCGGCGTCGGTGAAGCCGGCCCCTTTCAACATCGCCCGGGCCGGCGCACGGTCGACACCGTCGGTGAGCGCCGCGCTGTAGCGCTTGGCCGGATGTGTCCGGTCGTAGACGCTCAAACCTGCGCCGTTTCTTCCTTGACGTTGAGCGCGCGCAGCCGTGCACCGACCTGCTCGATCTGCTTCGCCGCGAGCTCGCGCCGCTTCTCGTCGAGGATCGGCTGGCCGCGGTCCATCTCGGCCACCCACTCACGCGCGAAGGAGCCGTCCTGGATGCGTACGAGAACGGCGCGCATGTTCTCGCGCACGTGCTCGTCGACGACGTTCGGGCCGACCGCGTGCGAGCCGTACTCGGCGGTGTCGGAGATCGAGTAGTGCATCCGCTCGATCCCGCCCTCCCAGATCAGGTCGACGATCAGCTTCAGCTCGTGCAGGCACTCGTAGTAGGCGACCTCGGGCTGGTAGCCCGCCTCCACGAGCGTCTCGAAGCCGAGCTGGATCAACTGGGTGACGCCGCCGCACAGGACGGTCTGCTCGCCGAAGAGATCGGTCTCGGTCTCCTCCGCGAACGACGTCTCGACCATCCCGGCGCGGGCCGCGCCGATCGCGGCGCCGTACGCGAAGGCAAGCTCGCGCGCGCGACCGGACGCGTCCTGCGCCACGGCGACCACCGCCGGTGTCCCGTACCCCTCCGTGTAGAGACGCCGAACGACATGGCCGGGCCCTTTCGGCGCGACCATGATCACGTCGTGCCCCTCCGGCGCCGTCACCCGCCCGTAGTGGACGTTGAACCCGTGCGCGAACAGCAGCGCGGCGCCCGGTGCGAGGTTCGGCGCGACCTCGTCCGCGAAGAGCGCCGGCTGCGCGCCGTCGGGAACGAGGATCGCCACGAGCTGGGCGCCCTTCACCGCTTCGGCGACGGTGGAGACCGCGAGCCCCGCCTCTTCGGCTGCTGCCCACGAAGGGCTGCCCTCGCGCAGGCCGACGACCACGTCGATGCCCGAGTCGGACATGTTGAGCGCGTGCGCATGGCCCTGGCTCCCGTAGCCGAGCACCGCGACCTTCCCGTCGAGCACGTCGAGATTGCCGGTCTTGTAGATCTCCGCCATCGTCAGTTCCTTTCGGATTGGGTGGAGGCGCGGCTCGGGCGCCGCAGGCCGATACGCCCGGTGCGGGCGAGCTCGCGGACGCCGTAGGGGCGAACGAGCTCTTCGAACGCTTCGATCTGGTCGGGCCGTCCGACGATCTCGAAGGTCATCGCGTCGCGGCCGATGTCGATCACGTCGGCGCCCGCCACCTGGCTGAGCGCGACGAGATCGGGACGGCGCTCCGGCGCGACGCTGACGGTGACGAGCGCGAGCTCACGCTCGACCGACTCGTCGGGACCGAGCTCCGTCACGCGCAGCACGTTGACGAGCTTGTGCATCTGCTTCTCGATCTGCTCGAGCGAGTGCTCGCTGCAGTCGACGCGCAGCGTCAGCCGTGAGATGTCGGGGCGCTCGGTCGGGCCGACCGCGAGGCTCTGGATGTTGTAGCCGCGACGCGAGAAGAGCTGCGAGACCCGCGCCAGCGCGCCGGGCTTGTTCTCCAGGCGCACGCTGATCGTGTGCGTGCTCACCAGGTCCTCCCGGGACGCGACTGGTGCCAGGCACCGTGACGAGAGCGAGACACCTCGTCCACAATCGTGCGAAGTGCAGGGAGAACTGCGGGACACGTCCGGTGCCAGGCACCGTCACGGAACTGCAACAACTTCATGCCGACACTGCCTCCGGCTCGGGGGCCTCGATCACGTCGACCGCGGCGGCGCCGGCGGGGACCATCGGGAAGCACTTCTCCTCGGGATCGCAGCGCACGTCGACCACCGCGCTTCGGCCGCACGCGAACGCGGCGGCGAGTGCGTCCTCGAGCTGCTCCTCGACCTCGACCGTGAAGCCCGCACAGCCGTACGCCTCGGCGAGCTGCGCGTAGTCGGGGACCGAGTGGGTCAGGTGCGTCTGAGCGAACCGGTTGTCGTAGAACATCTCCTGCCACTGCCGCACCATCCCGAGCCAGCCGTTGTTGAGCACGACGGTGACGATCGGCAGGCGTTCGAGCGCCGCCGTCGCGAGCTCCTGACAGGTCATCTGGAAGCACCCGTCGCCGTCGATGCACACGACGGTCGCGTCGGGCCGCGCCGCCTTCGCGCCGACGGCGGCCGGGACGCCGTACCCCATCGTCCCGAGCCCACCCGACGTGATGAATGAGCGCGGCGTGTCGCAGACGAGGTATTGCATCGCCCACATCTGGTGCTGGCCGACGCCGGTCGTCCACACGACGTCGGTGTCGAGCCCGGCCGCCGCGTCGCGCACAGCCTCGACCGCGGTCTGCGGCTTCAGGACCCCGTCGACCTTCGCGTACCGGAAGGGGAATCGCCGACGCCAATCCTCCAGCTGGCGGAGCCAGGGCTCGTGATCGGTCGTCCCGAGCTCGGCGGTCAGTTCGGCGAGCGCGACCTTCAGCGGCCCGACCACGGGGATCTCCGCGTGGCGGATCTTCCCGACTTCGGCCGCGTCGATGTCGAAATGGATGACCTTCGCGCCGGGCGCGAACGCGGACACCTTGCCGGTGACGCGGTCGTCGAACCGCGCCCCGACCGCGATCACGAGGTCGGCCTTGTTCAGCGCCCAGTTCGCGAACTTCGACCCGTGCATTCCGGGCGCGCCGTAGTTCAGGGGGTGGGAGTCCGGGAGGCAGCCCTTGCCCATCAGCGTCACCACCGCGGGCAGCTGCGCTGCGTCGACGAGCGCGAGCAGCTCCGCGCACGCCTCCGCGTTGAGCACGCCGCCGCCGGCGTACACGATCGGGCGCTCGGCAGCGGCAATCGCCTCCGCAGCCGTGCGGATCTGCCGCGGGTGCACCTTGCGGGGCGGCTTCCAGCCGGGCAGGTCGACGTCGTCGGGATACTCGAAGTCGAGCTCCGCCTCCTGCACGTCCTTCGCGACGTCGACCAGGACCGGGCCCTGACGCCCGGTTCGCGCGACGTGGAACGCCGACTTCAGGACCGACGGCAGCTCGTCGACTTCCTGGACGAGCCAGGAGTGCTTGACGATCGGCATCGTGATGCCCGTGATGTCGACCTCTTGAAAGGCGTCGGTACCGATCAGGCTCGACCGCACCTGGCCGGTGATGAACACGACCGGCGTCGAGTCCATCCACGCGTCGGCGATCGCAGTGACGAGATTCGTCGCCCCGGGACCGGACGTCGCGATCGCAACCCCGACCTTCCCGGATGCGCGCGCGTACCCCTCGGCCATGTGCCCTGCGCCCTGCTCGTGCCGGGCCAGCACATGGCGCACGGACGTGCCACGCGCGATCGCGTCGTAGGTCGGGAGGATCGCGCCGCCCGGAATCCCGAAGGCGACATCCACGCCCTCGTGCTCGAGCGCGCGCAGGATGGCGTCCGAGCCGAGCATGCGGGAACCAGTCGTCAACGCCACGCTCCGTCGAAGTGCTCGACATCGGTGCGCGACTGCGGGAGAAGCTCGAGCACCGCATCGGTGAATGCCTGCGTGTCGCGCGAGTGCCCGTTGCGATCTGCGGCATCACCGACCGCCCGCTCGAGCGTACGCGACGCCGAACGACGCTTCAGGCCCTCGGCGAGCATCAGCGACGTCGTGAGCAGCATCGCGGTCGGATCGACGACGTTGAAGCCCGCGTCCTCGTCCGGTGCGGTGCGCCCCGGCGCGAAGACACCCGGGCCGTCGTCGGGGAGCCAGGCGTGCGCGACCACCGCCTGAGAGTCGGCGAACGCCGCGGCGGCATCGACGAGCCCGTCGACGAGGTGTGCTTCGGTCACGATCACGTCGAGCGAGGTGGGATCGTCGCGAAGGCGGACGAGCGCCTCGCCGAGCGACGCCTCTTCCACCTCGAGACCGTCCCAGCGCGCACGCTCTGCGGCGACGGCTTGCCGCCACGCCTCCGAGCTGCCGACCGTGACGATGATCCCGCGGCGCGAAGCCGCGCAACTGAAGGCGCGGCCGACTGCCGTCCCGGTCGCCCATTCACCCACCGGACCCGACACGACCACGTCGTGCATCGGGTCGACGTGGACGCGTACGACCCGCCACGCCAGCTGAAGATCGGCCTTGACGCCTGCGAACGCGGGCTCGTCGGGCGACGCGACGAGGATCGCGTCCACGTCGCGATATCCCGCGCGCGTCTCGGGCGGCAGCGGGTGCCCCGATCGCGTCACGCCCTCGCCGGCGAACGGCAGGTGGCGGTCGTCCAGCTCGAACTGGTGCAGCGCCGCGACACGGTCGAGCGCGCGCGTCGCGGCAGCCATCAACTCGGGGCCGACACCGTCCCCGGCCAGGCACGCAACGGTCTTGGGCATTCGATCCTCCTTCACTCACTTCGTCGGGGGCGCGCGCGGCGCGCGCGCACTACTCCTGCGCTTCGGTCGACGTGTGCGGCGTCCGGGGCCGCGTGAGCGAAATCTCCCCCTAGAGGGGGAGAATGAGGATGACGACGACGAGGAGCATCCCGAGCGCGCCGAGATGCCGCAGGCGCGGCGATGCGAGCTCGAGGGTCGTCGTCAGGCGAGGCAAGGTCGTCCGAGTGTGCCCACAACTCCTTTGTCTGTCAAGCTTCAGAAAGGAAAGTTGCTTTTGCGACGTCATCTCACTATCTTTTTCGAAGCGATGCGCCGCCAGAGCCTCATCTCCGCGCTCGGCCTGATCCTTCCCCGCTAGGGGAGGCGTTCGCGACATACCCGTCTCGCGTATCCCGCACCGCCGGGAGTCCCACGCCCTCCGGAGGATCAGCTCATGTCCATGCCGTACTGGAAGTACAAGCCCTACGAGACCGTCGACCTGCCCGACCGCACCTGGCCGAACCGGGTCGTCGATCGCGCGCCGACGTGGTGCTCGACCGATCTGCGCGACGGGAACCAGGCGCTCGTGAAGCCGATGGACCCGGCGCGCAAGCAGCTCATGTTCGACCTCCTCGTCCGGCTCGGGGTCAAAGAGATCGAGGTGGGCTTCCCGGCGGCATCCAAGGCGGACTTCGACTTCGTGCGCCAGTTGGTCGAGGGCGACCGGATCCCGGCCGACACGACGATCGCCGTGTTGACGCAGGCGAGGCCGGAGCTGATCGAGCGCTCGTTCGAGGCGATCGACGGCGCAGAGCGGGCGATCGTCCACCTGTACAACTCCACGTCGACGACGCAGCGCCGGGTCGTCTTCCGTCTGGCGGCGGACGGGATCATCGACCTCGCCGTGCGCGGGACCGAGCTCTGCAAGGAGCTCGCCGCACGGACAGAGACGGACGTCGTGTTCGAGTACTCGCCGGAAAGCTTCCACGGCACCGAGCTCGAGCTCGCACTCGAGATCTGCGAGGCGGTCGCCGCGGCCTGGGGCCCGACACCCGACGCCAAGATGATCGTGAACCTGCCGACGACGGTCGAGGCGTTCCCGCCGAACGTGTACGCCGACCGGATCGAGTGGTTCCAGCGGCACTTCTCGATCCGCGAGGCGATCCTGCTCAGCGTCCATCCGCACAACGACCGCGGCACCGCCGTCGCGACCGCCGAGCTGGGCCTGATGGCCGGTGCGGACCGCGTCGAAGGCACGCTGTTCGGAAACGGCGAGCGAACCGGCAACGTCGACCTGATCACGCTCGCGCTGAACCTGCTCACGCAGGGCGTGGACCCGAACCTCGACCTGTCGAGCCTCGACGAGGCGAAGCGGATCGTCGAGGAGTGCAACGAGCTGCTCGTCCATCCGCGCCATCCCTGGGTCGGCGAGCTCGTCTACACCGCATTCTCCGGATCGCATCAGGACGCGATCAAGAAAGGGATGTACGCACAGCAGCGCTCGGAGTCGGAGCTCTGGGACGTGCCGTACCTCCCGATCGACCCGCAGGACCTCGGGCGGAGCTACGAGGCGATCATCCGCGTCAACTCGCAGTCGGGCAAGGGAGGCGTCGCCTACCTGATGGAGACGGAGCATCATCTGGAGCTGCCGCGCGGGCTGCAGGTCGACTTCGCGCAGAAGGTGCAGGCGGTGACCGATCTGCGCGGCGGCGAATTGACTGCCGACGAGTTGCTCGCCCTCTTCCACGAGCACTACCTCGCGCAGACGTCGCCGTACGAGCTTCTGTCCTACACGCACTCGAGCGACGACGAGGACCGGATCGTCGCCGAGGTCGCCGTCAACGGTGAGTCGCACACGATCGAGGGCGCGGGCAACGGCCCGATCGCCGCGCTGGTGGATGCGTTCGCACGGGGCTGCGACGTGGAGATCCGCCTCCGCGAGTACCACGAGCATGCGCTCAGCGCCGCAGCGGATGCGACGGCGGCCGCCTACATCGAAGCCGACGTCGACGACGAGCCCGTATGGGGCGTGGGCCTGCACCCGAGCATCGTGAGCGCGTCGCTCCGCGCAGTCGTGAACGCAGTCAACCGCGCGGCGGCGCAGCGCCGGCTCGTCGTCGGCGCGACAACGATGCGGACGGACGCGGGAACGGAGGGCTGAGCGGCGCCGCTAGCGCCGCGCAGCCGCGCGGCGGCGGGCAGTCGGCCTGGGGACGACCCATGCGTGGCCGAACTTCCGCATCTCGCGGATGATCGGCAAGAGCGCACGTCCCTTGTCGGTCAACTCGTACTCGACGCGCGGCGGCGACTCGGGATAGCTCCGCCGCAGCACCACGCCGTGCTCTTCGAGCATGTCGAGCCGCTCCGAGAGCGTCCGCGGGCTGATCCCGGGACAGGCGTACTCGAGCTCCTTGAAGCGCCTCGGGCCCTCCGAGAGATCATGGACGATCAGCGGCGTCCACTTCGTCGCGACGATCTCCGAGGCCGCGGCGACGGCACACGACTCGTCGTGCACGTCGTTCATCGTCCGCTTCATCGCGCCGGAGTGTACTCCCCCGACCGGGCTGCCGCTATCGAATCTGAAGCAGCACGTGCGTCGAGCCATTCCCGCACCGAATGGGCCGTCGCGCGCCCTTCGGCAATCGCCCAGACGATCAGCGACTGGCCGCGTCGCGCGTCACCGGTGACGAAGACGCCGTCGCCGGCCCGCTCGACGAGCCCCGGCTCGGGGCCGACAAAGCCCATCGCGAGCAGCACGAGCTCGGCAGGCCGAACCTCTTCGGTGGCCGGCACGAGCTCGAACGGCGGACGGCCGGAGTTCTGCTGCCAGTGGATCCGCTCGACCCGGCCCTCGCCGGAGAGCCGCGTCGTCGAGATCGCGAAGTCGCGCTCACCGCCCTCCTTCAGGGCGTAGGACGTCCGGAGCTTCGTCGGCCAGCTCGGCCACGGCGTCAGGTCGTCGGGACGCGTCGCCGGCGGCTCGCCGACGAGCTCGATCTGCGTCACCGACGTAGCGCCTTCGCGATGCGCGTGCGCGACGCAGTCGGCGCCCGTGTCACCGCCGCCGATCACGACGACGTGCTTGCCCGCGGCCGTGATCTCGCCTCCGCCCGTTCCCGCGATCGAACGCGCCCGGTCGTAGAGGTACGCCATCGCGAAATGGACGCCTGCGAGCTCGCGGCCGGGAACCGGCAGGTCGCGCGGCACTCGTGCGCCGACCGCGAGCACGATCGCGTCGTAGCCGTCGAGCTCGTCGAGTGACGCGACGTCGACTCCGAACCGAAACACGACTCCTTCGGCACGCAACTGGTCGACGCGCCGCTCGACCAGCCGCTTCTCGATCTTGAACTCCGGCACACCGAAGCGCACGAGTCCGCCGGCGGCCTCGTCGCGTTCGTACACGACGACGCGCTCGCCGGCCCGCGCCAGTTGCTGGGCGCAGGCGAGCCCGGACGGCCCGGCGCCGACGACGGCGACCCGACGGCCCGTGAGCCGTTCGGCCGGCTGCGGGACGACCCAACCCTCGTCCCACGCGCGGTCGATGATCGCGCGCTCGACCTGCTTGATCGCGACCGCGTCGCCCTCCTGGATCTCCAGCACACAGGCTGCTTCGCACGGCGCCGGGCAGAGCCGCCCGGTGAGCTCGGGGAAGTTGTTCGTGCGATGCAACTGGCCGATCGCCTCGCGCCAGTCGTCGCGGTAGACGAGGTCGTTCCAGTCGGGGATCAGATTCCCGAGGGGACAGCCGCTGTGGCAGAAGGGCACGCCGCACTCCATGCAGCGGGAGGC
>Ga0070681_10000814_pt1 | contig 26067 bp, 26 predicted proteins | sample KBSC83BmetaG_FD_65650 | JGI IMG/M metagenome (GOLD analysis project Ga0070681, IMG submission 65650) | Corn rhizosphere microbial communities from Kellogg Biological Station, Michigan, USA - KBS C8-3B metaG | ecosystem: Host-associated > Plants > Roots > Rhizosphere | place: USA: Michigan...
GGCGTCGCGTCATGGGGCGCGCAGACGGCGACGACGAGCGCGATGATCACCACCGGCACCGACCACAGCACCAGCGAGCCGCGCCACGAGCCGCCGACCAGCGGCAGCACCAGCGATGCCGCGAACATCACCGGCAGGATCTCGCCGATCAGGAGCCCGTTGGTGTAGAGCGCGGTGCCGGTGCCGACGTGCGCCGGCATCCACTGGCGCACGGCCGTGGGCATGATCGGCTGCATGATCGCGATGCCGACCGACATCAGCACGGTCATCGCGAACAGCATCGCGAACGACGGCGACACGCCGCGCAGCGCCGAGCCCACCGCGATCACCACCAGTCCTCCGACCAGCGCGTGCTTGACGCCGAGCTTCGTGACGAGCAGCGAGCCCAGCAGCGCAGCGATCGCGAAGAGCGCCGGCGGCACGCTCGACAGCATGCCGACCTGGGTGGCGGACAGGCCGAAATCGTCGCGGATCGTCGCCAGCACGGGCGGCACGGCGAGGATCGTCAGTCGGAGCGTGTTCCCGGAGAGCCACAGGAGCGTGGCGGCGAGCCACGCCGCGGGCGGCGCGTCGGCGTTGCGGTGCATCGGCGGCGGCGTTGTCGTTGTTCGAAAAGCGCCGCGACGTGCGGGCCGGGCCACGCGCGAGGCGCGCGTGCCGGCGGCTTCGAGGCAACCGCTACGATAGCAAACCCGCGCGTCACCACGCGTAGCCGAGCGTGAAGAGGAGCGTGCGGTCGGCGCTGAAGCGGCCGGCCGGCGGGTCGCTGGTCCAGTCGTAGTTGTACTGCAGCGTGGCGTTGATGCCGAGGCCGATCGGTGCGCGCACGCCGGTCTGCGTGTGCAGCACGATCGAATTGCGCGAATCGAGGCTCACCGTGCCGTCCTGCTGGTGGAAGAACTGCATGTTGAGGCCGAACGGCTTCTGGTCGTAGCGCAGCACCCACGCCGGCGCCGCGTAGTTCTGGTCGGGCACGCCGATGTTGTCGACGACGACGTAGTCGAGGCCGCCCTGCAGCGACAGGTTGAGCGCCGGCGATTCGTAGAACTGGTAGCCAATCCCCACGCCGAGCGTCGAGCGCAGCTCGAGCGCCTTGAACGGGTCGTGCTCGAACGTCGCGCGCGTGTACGAGAAATCCTTGTTGCGATAGAAGCGGTCGTACTCGCCGCGCGCCCGCCAGTTGGACGCCGACTCGATCTCGTTGCTGGTCGCGCGGTTGTACTCGCCGCCGGCGAGCACGCGGGAATGGCGTGCGCGCCCGGTGACGTCGGCTTCGACGTGCAGTGTGCCGTTGGTGCTGTTGCCGCTGGTGGACGCGCCGCCGGCGTTGACGTGCCCGGTCCACAGGATGCCGGCGCCGCTCTCCTCGATCGTCGGGTTGACGAAGCGCACGTCGGCGAGCGCGATGTCGCGCGCCGGTGGCGCCTCGCCCTTCGGCGCGCCGGGTGGCGGCGCGGGAATGAACACCGCATGGCCGGCCGACGTGCCGGCGCCGAGCGTGCCCTTGAGCACGCGCTCCTCGCTGATCATCAACGACACGGGCTTGGGCGTGGCGAGCGCTGCGATGTCCGACCATTTGAGCTTCAGCGTGCCGGCGTAGTCGGTCGCGAACGTCAGCTCGTCGCCCATCTTGTGCACGACCTTGCCGGTCAGGCGGTCGCCGTTCTTGAGGACGATGACGTCGGCGCGCGCGGCGCAGGCGAGCACGGCGGCGCCGAGCACCAGGGCGAGGCGGGCGATCCGGGCCGGAGGGGGCGAGGGAAGGCGGCGCTTGGACGCGCGTTCATCGATCATCCAAGCGCAGGATGCCGCGCGACGGCGGGCGCCTTAACCCGCCGTCGTCCGATTGGCTTGTAGGGATCGGCTGACGCGATGCGTTCCAACGTCATTCCCGCGGATGCGGGAATCCAGCCTTGACATCGCGACTCGAGGCGTGTTGCTACCCGTGCAACGCCAAGGCGGGATCCCCGCATTCGCGGGGATGACGGGGATGCGTCAGATCGGCGCGCAGAACACCGCGCCCGTGCCATTGTCGGCGTCCGCGACCCACGCGCGGTTCTGCATCGCGCGCCGCTCGGAACGATCGACGGTGAAGCGCTGGTTCGCGTCGCGGCGGTTGTCGAAGAAGCGGTACACCGGCACATGGCCATCCATGCACTGGCCGCTTGCATCGGCCACCTCGATCCAGAACGCGGCGGGCGTGTCCTCGGTCCAGCCGCCGGCGGCATTGGCCTTGACCGCCGCGCATTGCGACGGATCCGCCGACCAGTAGTTGGAATTGACGAGGCCGGCGGCCGAGTAGCGGCAAACGGCGCGCGCGCCAGGGGGCGCGGTCGCACCGCTCGGGTACGCGTAGAACAGGCCGCCCGTGCGTTGCCATGTCGCGGCGAGGAACGTGTCGTAGTACGCGATCTCCGCGGCCGACGCGGTGACGAAATAGTGGTCGAGGTCGGCGCGGTAGTACTCGACGACCGGCACGCTGCCGGGCGGCGCGACCGACGACGACGGCACGGTGCTGGCGACGGCGATGCCGGCGTCGAGCAGTCCCATCCCGCATACCGCCGGCGCGTTGCAGCGCGTGCCGCCGACGAAGTTGCGCGTGCTGCCGGTGAGGATCGACAGCGCGCGCCCCGATGTCAGGTTGACGTTGCGCGCGAGCATCAGCGACAGCGTGCCGCTCACCATCGGCGCCGAGAAGCTCGTGCCGGCCGCTTCGGCATAGCTCGGGTTGCCCGGCACCGTCGTGCCGTCGTTGGCCGTCGACACGATGAATCCTGCATCGTCGCCGGCGGCGTCGACGTCGCCGCCGGGTGCCATCAGGTCGACGCGGCTGCCGAAGTTGGAATAGCTCGCGAGGTCCCCGCTGCGGCCGATCGCGCCGACGGTGATCACGCCGCCGCAGTTGCCCGGCGCGTAGTTCGCCGCGAGGTCGCTTGCGTTGCCGGCGGAGGCGACCACCATCGCGCCTTGCGCCAACGCGACATCGACCGCTTCCTGGATCGCGTTGTCGCACGCGCCGTAGCCGCCGAGGCTCATGTTGATGATGCGCGCCGGCGTCGTGTTCACCGGCACGCCGTCGATCGGCACGCCCGCCGCCCACATCATTGCCGCGAGCACGTCGTCCATCGTCCCGCCGCACTTGCCGAGCGCGCGTACCGGCAGGATGCGCGAATGCCAGTTGAGGCCGGCGATGCCGATGCCGTTGTCGGCGCTGGCGCCGATGAGCCCCGCGACGAACGTGCCGTGCCAGAACGTCGCCTCGGCGGGCATGCCGTCGCATTCGCCGGCGTCGTGCCAGTCGCCCTCGTCGGTCGGATCGGGGTCGCGGCCGTCGCCGTCGCGCGCGCTCGCCGGATCACTGATGAAGTCGTAGCCGGGCAGCACGCGATCGTCGAGATCGGGGTGCGGCAGGATGCCCGTGTCGATCACCGCGATGGTGAGATCGGGAAGGCCCGTCTCGACGCCCCACGCCGCCTCGGCGCCGATGCCGCTCACGGGATCGGTCAGCGCCCATTGCTGCGCGAGCAGCGGATCGTTCGGCGCGCGCGCGACCTTGACGCGGCGCACGGCGTCGGCGTACTGGACCACGGGCAGCGCGGCCAGCGCGCCCGCCATCGCCGCGAGCTTCGGTTGCGGCTCGGCCGTCATCAGCGTCAGCACGTCGATGCCGCCGATGCGGCGCTCGTGCGCGAGCGGCGCGCCGATGGCCGCCGAGAGCGTCGGCAGCAGCGTCGCCCAATCGGGCGTCACGCCCGGCGCGAGCTTCAGCATGAAGCGGTTGCCGGTACCCTGGCCGTCGCCGGTCGCGGCGGCCGACTTCGCCACGGTGACGCGCGGCGGCACTTGTGCCCACAGCACGGCGCGGTCCTCGCGCATGCGCCGCGCCAGTGTGGCGGCCGTCGCGTCGTCGACGGTCACCGGCAGCGCGATGTCGACCGCGCCGGTACGGGAATAGCCCGCGATCCCGAGCGATACGCCGGCGAGCGCCTCGAGACGCGACTTGCCGGCTGCCGAGAGCGCGCCGGGTGGCGAGAACGACGGATCGAGCATGACGCGCAGCGTGGCCGTGTCGGCCGCGGCGCCGGCCGAGGCGGCAAGCGCCGCGATCGCGACGGTCGCAACGAGGGGTGCGCGCAACGCGCGGGCGAAGCGTGACGTCATGACGGGATCCCGGTACGCGCCCGGACGAGGCGCAACAGGCTCGCGCTGCAAATGCGATGCCAAGCGCCGGGACGGCACCCGAGCAAGGGCGTCGTGCCGCCGCTACTCGGACGGCACGTGCGCGGGAGGGGCGGGCCGCTTGATCGCGGCGCGGAACGGTTCCATCAGCGCGACGATCTGCGCGAACGCCTTCGGATTCGCCGCGATCACCTCGCCGCCGTTGAGGTAGCTGTCGTTGCCGGCGAAATCGCCGACGAGGCCGCCGGCCTCGAGCACCATCAGGCTGCCCGCGGCAACGTCCCAGGGATTGAGGCCGAGCACCCAGTAGCCGTCGTAGAAGCCGGCGGCGACATAGGCGAGGTCGAGCGCGGCGGCGCCGGGTCGGCGCAGCCCGGCGGTGGACACGGTCATCACCTTCAGCATCTCGAGGTACGTCTCGAGGTTGCTGCCGTCGCGGAACGGGAAGCTCGTGCCGACGAGGCAGTCGCGCAAATGCTGGCGCTTCGACACGCGGATGCGCCGATCGTTGAGGAACGCGCCGCGCCCCCGCGACGCGGTGAAGAGGTCGCCACGCACCGGATCGAGGATCGTGCCGTGCGTGACGACGCCGCGGTGCGCGAGCGCGATCGACACGCAGTACTGCGGCAGGCCGTGCAGGAAGTTGGTCGTGCCGTCGAGCGGATCGATGATCCACACGTAGTCGGCGCCGGCATTCGCGCCCTTCGCCGTGCCTTCCTCGGCGAGGATCGCGTGATCGGGATAGGTCTTGAGCAGCGTGTCCACGATCGCCGCCTCGGCCGCGCGGTCGACCTCGCTGACGAAGTCGCGCGGTCCCTTGACGCTGACGGACAGGAGGTCGAGGTCGCGCGCGCCGCGGTTGATGACGTTGGCGGCACGGCGGGCGGCCTTGACGGCCGTCGTGAGCATCGGGTGCATGGGAGGGCGAACGCGCTCGACGCGCGCCGCGAGGCGGCAGTCCGCGTATTCTAACGGCCGCATGAGCGCGACGGGCCGTCCCGAGCGCGAATCAACCCCGCAGCGCGAATCAACCCCGCAGCGCGTAGCGCGAAGGCTAGTAATGAGCGCGAAGGGCAGTCCAATGACCGACCCGACCCCGCCGATCGAGGTCGCGGCGCGCGCCTTGCGCGTGCGCGTCGTCCTTTCGCACACGTCCCATCCGGGCAACATCGGCGCGACCGCGCGTGCGATGCTGACGATGGGGCTCGCGCGCCTCACGCTCATCGCGCCGAAGCGCTTCCCGGACGCCGAAGCGACCGCCCGCGCGTCCGGCGCGACGGCGATCCTCGACACCGCGACGATCGTCGACACGCTCGACGCCGCGCTCGCCGGCTGCTCGTGCGCGATCGGCCTGTCCGCGCGGCCACGCGAATTCGCCGGCCGCGTGATGAACGTGCGCGACGCGGCGTGCCTCGCGGTGTCGACGGACGCCGGCGACGGCGATGTCGCGCTGGTGTTCGGCACCGAAATGAGCGGCCTCACCAACGACGAGCTCGCGCGCTGCACGCTAATCGCGACGATTCCCGCGAACCCCGCCTATGCGTCGCTCAACCTCGCCGCCGCCGTGCAGGTGGCGACGTACGAATGGCGGATGGCGGCCGAGGGCGGCGCCGTGTGGCGCGCGCCGCGCTTCGCGCCGGCAACGCGGGACGAAATCGAGGGCCTGCACACGCACGCCGCGCGCACGCTCGCGGACATCGGCTTCCTCGACCCGCGCCGTCCGCGCCGGCTGATGCCGCGGCTGCGGCGCCTCTTCGCGCGCGCGGGCCTCGAGCGCGAGGAGATCAACATCCTGCGCGGCATCCTCGCCCGCGTCGATGCGCTCATGATGCGCGACAGCGGGCGCATGCCATGAGGACGAACGCTCGTCGCGGGTGCCCGGCGCGCAGCGCCAGTTCTCTCGCGCGCGACGCGCGGAGCACCGACCGGTGACTGCTGGCGCGCCGGTGCCGCCAGCGGAGGCCCAGGCCTGCCGCAATTGCGCACACGCGCTTGCCGCGGGCGACGTCTTCTGCGCGCATTGCGGACAGGAAACGAAGATCGCGCTACCGACCGCGCGCCAGTTCATGCGCGAGGCAGCGGGCCGCTACGTCGCCTTCGACGGCCGGCTGTGGCGAACGCTGCGGGCGCTCCTCGTCAGGCCGGGTTTCCTCACGCGCGAGTATTTCGCCGGACGGCGCCGTCGCTACGTGCGTCCCGGCCGGCTTTTCCTCGTCACGTCGATCGTCGCGTTCGCGGCGATAAGGCTCGCGATCGACGCGCCGTTCAACGCCGTCGTCGAGCGCGACCTGCGTGAATCCGCGCATCCCGCTCAGAAGGATGCGGCGAAGTCCAAGGCTGGCGATGGTGGCGCGCAACACGCGGCGCCAACATCCGGCGCGCCATCCGCGCCATCGGCGGCCGCCGCCGCGCGCGACGCCGCACGCGCCGATGCCGACGCGCCGCGCAAGGGCGGACCCAAGCCGGCCAGGGACGCCGGCCGCGACGCCGGTGATGACGACGACACCGCGCACGTGCGCATCGGGCCGGGCGGCGACGTCGACCTGACGATCGACAGCGACCTCAACGTCGGCGTCGCGCGCGATCGCAACAACGTGGTCCCGGCCGCGATTCGCGAGCGCATCGAGCAGTTCAACCACCTGCCGCGCGACGTCAAGCTGCGCCAGCTGATGACCAACGTGTTCCGCTACGGGCCGTACGCGGCGATCGCGCTGTTGCCGGCGTTCGCGATCCTGCTGATGATCGTCTACCCGCTGCCGAGCCGGCGCTATCCCGAGCGGCCGCGGCGCTTCGCCGGCCACCTCGTGCTCGCCGCGCACAACCACGCGTTCCTGTTCACGCTCACGACGCTCGTCATCGCGATCGACGCACTGGCGAGCGGGCTCGGCGGCGTCGCCAAGTTCCTGTTCTTCGTCGGCGCGCCGGTGTACCTGCTGATGTCGCTGCGTGCGGTGTACGGCGGCGGCTGGACGCTGACGCTCTTCCGCGGATTCCTGTTGTTCCTGCTCTACGCGGTGCTGTTCGCGTTCGTCACGCTGGGATTGTTGCTCGCGGCGATCGTGCTGCAGTAACGGTTACGCCGCTCAGATGTCCTTGCACGCGTCGCGGCGGCTCGTGGCGAAGCGCTCGATGCGCCGCTGGTGGCGGTCGACGCGGTTGTCGAGCCATTTCAGCGCCGCTGCGTAGCGCGCGCACGTGAGCTTGCTGCGGCAGCTCTGCTGAAGCTTGTGATAGCGCGCGACGTCGGCCTCTGCCGTCTCGAGCGAGCTTTGCTCACGCTCGAGCTTGCGCGTGGCCGATACGCAGGGCTTGGCGGCGACGGGCCGGCGGATCGTCACCGGGCTCGGCGGCGAGGGCCGCGCGTCGGGCACGGCTGGGGTTGCCGCCGCGGGTGGCATTACCGGCGGGGATGTCGTTACGGGTGCGGCTGGATTTGCCGGTGCGGGTGACGTCGCCCGCGCCGTCGGCTCGCCGGCTGCGACTCCGATCCCGGCCACCAGCCACGCGACGGCGAGCAGGGACGTTCGGATCGGCCGGCGCATCGACGCGACTATACCCGCGCGTCCGCTGGGCAATAGTTGAGTAAACGACTCGGAAATGCCAGAATCGCGGCCATGCTCGACCATCTGCGCGAAGACATCGCCGTGGTGTTCGACCGCGACCCCGCGGCCCGCACCCGTTGGGAAGTGCTCACCTGCTACCCGGGCGTCCACGCGCTGATCTGGCACCGTGCGGTCACTCACCCGTTGTGGTCGAGCGGCTTGCGCTGGCTCGCACGCTGGCTGTCGCACTGGAGCCGTTTTTGGACCGGAATCGAGATCCATCCGGGCGCGACGATCGGCCGGAGGGTCTTCATCGACCACGGCATGGGGATCGTCATCGGCGAGACGGCCGAGATCGGCGACGACTCGACGCTCTATCACGGCGTCACGCTGGGCGGCACGTCGTGGAACAAGGGCAAGCGCCATCCGACGCTGAAGGCGGGCGTGGTGGTGGGCGCGGGCGCCAAAATTCTCGGGCCGATCGTCGTCGGCGAGGGCGCCAAGATCGGCTCCAACGCCGTCGTCGTGCGCGACGTCCCACCCGGCGCGACGGCCGTCGGCATCCCGGCGCGGATCCAGGCGCGCGACACCGAGGCCGCCAGCCGCCGCGAGGCGCAGGCCGAGAAGATGGGCTTCGCGGCTTACGCGATCGCCTCCGACATGAACGACCCGGTGCTGCAGGCGATCCACAAGCTCCTCGACCATGCCGCCGAGGCCGACGCGCGTTTCGACGCGCTGGTCGCGCAGTTGATGCGCGACGGCGTCGAGTGCGGCGACACGATGGCGGTGGCCGAGGCGTTCGACCCCAACCAGATCAACCGGATGCTCGGCGACGAGGACCGGCACGGCTGATCCGACAGGACTGATGACGGGAGGTAAAGCGATGCAGCGTGTTTCGCTCTGCAGCGCGGGTCGCGCACTCGCGTTGGCGACGTTCCTGATTGGCTCGCTCGTCGTCGGCGCGGCGCATGCCGCCGATGCCTTCCCGGCACATGCGATTCGGCTCGTCGTGCCGTTCCCCGCCGGCGGTCCCACCGATTTCGTCGCGCGCCCGCTCGCGCAGTTCCTGTCGGAGTCGCTGCATCAGCAGGTGATCGTCGACAATCGCGGCGGCGCCGGCGGCACGATCGGCGCGGAAGCGGTCGTCAAGTCTGCTCCCGACGGCTACACGCTGCTGATGGGCACCGTCGGCACGCAGGCGATCAATGCGCGCCTCTATCGCAAGCTCGCCTACGATCCGCGCAAGGATTTCACGCCGATCGCGGCGGTGGCGGCCGCCCCGGTGACGCTGGTGGTCTCGCCGAAGCTCGGCGTGCATTCGATCGCGACGTTCATCGCCAAAGCCAAGGCGCAACCCGGTGGCATCACGTTCGGCACCGCCGGCAACGGCACGCCGGGTCACCTGACCGGCGAGATGTTCCGCGCCGCCACCGGCGTCGACCTGAAGCACGTTCCGTATCGCGGCAGCGCGCCCGCGATCTCCGATCTTCTTGGCGGGCAGATCGACGCGATGTTCGATCCGCTGCAATCGGTGTTGCCGCATGTGCAGGCCGGCAAGTTCGTGCTGCTCGGCGTCAGCAGCGCCAAGCGCTCGGCCGCCGTGCCCGACGCGCCGACGTTCGCCGAATCCGGGCTCGCCGGCTTCGAGGCGACCGCATGGTGGGGCGTGTACGGCCCGGCCGGCATGCCCGCCGACGTCGCCGACAAGCTCAACGCGGCGATCCGGCAAGTTACGCAATCGCCGGCATTTCGCGCGCTGCTCGAGCCACGCGGCGTCGAAGTGCTGGACGGCTCGCGCGCCGATTTCGCGCGCTTCGGCGAGGCCGAGCTCGCCAAGTGGGGCAAGGCGGTGGAAGCGTCCGGCGCGACGATCGATTGACGCGACCGCGATGCGACTCACCGCGGAAGAAGAGGCGATGCTGGCCGGCGACGCGGGGCCGGTGCGCCAGCAGGCGTTGCGTCATCAGATCGCGGTCGGCGATTTCTTCGGCGCCGCGGATTTCGTCGAGGTCGGCCAGGCGCACGTGATGGCGGATACCGAGAGCCTCGGCGAGTCGGGCGTCGCATGGCTCGAATCGCTGGCGGCGCACCCGCCGGCGCAGTGCCGCGTGCGCGTGCCGACGATCACCGATCCGCGCGGCACCGATTTCTCGAACGGCGACGTGCTCAAGCAGGCCGCGTGGATGCTGAACCTCGAGCGGCGCGCGATCGCCGCGTTCGAGGGCCTCGGCGTCATGCTGACCGACACCTGCATCAACTACCAGACGATACGGCCGGCCACGCGCGGCGAGCACGTCGCGTTCGGCGATACGGGTGTGGTCATCTACTCGAACTCGGTGTGCGGCGCGCGCTCCAATTTCGAGGGCGGGCCGTCGGCGCTGTCGGCGGGTCTCACGGGCCGCACGCCGCGCTATGGGTTCCACCTCGACGCGATGCGTCGTGCGAGCGTGGTGATTCGCGCCGAATGGACGCCGCGTACGCTCGACGAGTGGGGCGCGCTCGGCGCCGTCGTCGGCCGCGTCGCCGGCAATTACTGGGCGGTGCCGGCGGTCGAGGGCCTCGAGGGCGCCCCCGACTCCGATGCGCTCAAGCATTTCGGCGCGGCGATGGCAAGCTTCGGCTCGATCGCGCTGTATCACCTCGTCGGCTTGACGCCCGAGGCGCCGCGCCTCGCCGACGTCGCCGATCGATCGTTGCCCAACGCGCGCGTGACGCGCGCCGACGTCGATGCGTTGCGTGCGTCGTACCGCGTCGGCGAGCGCAGCGACGTCGACGTCGTGGTGTTCTCCGGCCCGCAGTTGAGCCTCCTCGAGTTGCGCGACCTGGCCGGCCTGTGCGACGGGCGGCGCTTCATCGTGCCGCTGCTCGCCGTGACGAGCCCTCAGGTGAAGCCGGATGCCGACCGGCTGGGCCTCACGCGGCGAATCGAGGATGCCGGCGGCACGCTGCTCGCCGGCATGTGCTTCTACCAGTCGTACGCACGCGAGATCGCCGAGGCCAACGGCTGGAGGCGCCTCGCCACCAACAGCGCCAAGATGGTCAACATCCTCGGCGGCTACGGCTACCAGCCGATGCTCGCGTCGATGGAGGCCTGCGTCGACGCGGCCTGCTCGGGCTACCTCGAATGAGCGGCGAAGGGTTCGTGGCACGCCATGCGATGGGCGAGCGCGTCGAAGGCATCGCGCTCGTCGCCGCGGACGGGTTCTCCGCGCGCTATGACCTCGACCGGCTGCGCGGCGTGTTCTCGCGGCCGCAGCATGCGCTGGCCGGCCAGTCGTACGTCGAACGGATCCTGGTGCTCGAAACCGCGAAAGGCGGCGTCGCCTCGGCGTGGATGCTGCGCGACATGCGCGAGCGTGGCCTCGTGCCGCTTGCGCTGGTGTTCAACAGCGTCAACCCGATCATCGCGCAGGGGACGGCGTTCGCCGGCATCCCGATGCTGGCCGGCTTCGACGTCGACATCACCAAGGTGCTCGCCACCGGCGACCGGGTGGTCATCGACCCGGCGAGCCATCGCGTGTCGCGCGTACCGACGCCGTGAACGGGCCCGCGAACCTTCCAATTCAAGGCATTAGCCATCGAACTTTCCCGGCGATTACTTGACTAATTTATTCGGGAATTGGTAGAATGCGGCTTGGATGCCGGGGCTCGACCTCGGTGGTGGAGCGGCGATGAGACTGACGACCAAGGGGCGGTTTGCGGTGACGGCGATGCTGGACGTCGCGCTCAATGCGCAAGACGGCCCGGTCACGCTGGCCGCGATTTCCGCTCGCCAGAAGATTTCCCTCTCCTACCTCGAGCAGCTGTTCGGCAAGCTGCGCCGGCGCGGCCTCGTCGACAGCGTGCGCGGGCCCGGCGGCGGCTACCAGCTGGCGCGCGCGAGCGAGGACATGACGATCGCCGACATCATCCGCGCGGTCGACGAGCCGATCGACGCGACGCAGTGCGGCGGGCGCCAGAACTGCCACGACGACAAGCGCTGCATGACGCACGAATTGTGGGCGGGTCTCAACGCCCACATCTATGGATTCCTGCGCGGCATCACGCTCGCGGAGATGGTGCGCCGGCAAGCGCCGGAGCGCCACGAGGTGGTCGTGCTGCAGGATCAGCGCGCGGCGCATCAACCCGCGGACGCGCAACAGGCGTAATCACGAATACGGATCGACGATGGCCCACGGCAATGCGATGAAGTTCCCGGTGTACCTCGACTACTCGGCGACGACGCCGGTCGACCCACGCGTCGCGGAGAAGATGATCCCGTGGCTCACGACGAACTTCGGCAATCCCGCGTCGCGCTCGCACGCGTACGGGTGGCAGGCCGAGGCCGCGGTCGAGGAGGCGCGCGAGAACGTCGCCGCGCTGGTGAACTGCGACCCGAAGGAGCTCGTGTGGACGTCGGGCGCGACAGAGTCGATCAACCTCGCGGTCAAGGGCGCGGCGCACTTCTACAAGGACAAGGGCAAGCACCTCGTCACCGTCGCCACCGAGCACAAGGCGACGCTCGACACGATGCGCGAGCTCGAGCGCGAAGGCTACGAGGTCACGTACCTGCCGGTGGACGAAGATGGCATGGTGTCGCTCGAGGCGTTCGCGGCGGCGCTGCAACCCGGCACGGCCGTCGCGTCGGTGATGTACGTGAACAACGAGATCGGCGTCGTCCAGGACATCGCGGCGATGGGCGCGATCTGCCGCGAGCGCGGCGTGATCTTCCACGTCGACGCGGCGCAGGCCACCGGCAAGATCCCGGTCGACCTCGCGGCGCTCAAGGTCGACCTGATGTCGTTCTCGGCGCACAAGACCTATGGCCCCAAGGGCGTGGGTGCGCTCTACGTACGGCGCAAGCCGCGGGTGCGCATCGAGGCGCAGATGCATGGCGGCGGCCACGAGCGCGGCATGCGCTCGGGCACGCTGCCGACGCACCAGATCGTCGGCATGGGCGAGGCGTTCCGCCTCGCGCGCCTCGAGATGGGCGAGGAGCTGCCCCGCATCCGCAAGCTGCGCGACCGGCTGTGGAACGGGCTGTCCGGAATCGAGGAAGTCTACGTCAACGGCAGCCTCGAGCATCGCGTTCCGCACAACCTCAACGTCAGCTTCAATTTCGTCGAGGGCGAGAGCCTCATCATGGCGGTCAAGGACCTCGCCGTGTCGTCGGGCTCGGCGTGCACGTCGGCATCGCTCGAGCCGTCGTACGTGCTGCGCGCGCTCGGCCGCAGCGACGAGCTCGCGCACAGCTCGATCCGCTTCACCGTCGGCCGCTTCACCACCGAGAGCGAGATCGACTTCGCGGTCGAGCTGATCCGCCGCAAGATCGACAAGCTGCGCGCGCTGTCGCCGCTGTGGGAGATGCACCAGGACGGCGTCGATCTCGCCACCGTGCAGTGGGCCGCGCACTGATGTTGCGTCGCGACGCCCGATCCGGATGCGTCGCGGGTATATGAAAGGCTGAGGTAACACCATGGCATACAGCGACAAAGTCATCGATCACTACGAAAACCCCCGCAATGTCGGGTCGTTCGCCAAGGGCGACGACGCCGTCGGCACCGGGATGGTCGGCGCGCCCGCCTGCGGCGACGTGATGAAGCTGCAGATCCGCGTCGGCAAGGGCGGCGTCATCGAGGACGCCAAGTTCAAGACCTACGGCTGCGGCTCGGCGATCGCGTCGTCGTCGCTCGTCACCGAATGGGTGAAGGGCAAGACGCTCGACCAGGCGCTCGACATCCGCAACACGCACATCGCCGAGGAGCTCGCGCTGCCGCCGGTGAAGATCCACTGCTCGATCCTCGCCGAGGACGCGATCAAGGCCGCCGTCGCCGACTACAAGTCGCGGCACGCCGCGGGCGAAGTGCCGGCCGAGGCGAAGGCGGCGGCGGACTGATGATCACGCTCACCGAAAAGGCGGCGAAGCACGTCGACGCGCAGTTCGCGCGCCGCGGCAAGGGCGTCGCGCTGCGGCTCGGCGTGCGCACCAGCGGCTGCTCGGGGCTCGCGTACAAGCTCGAGTTCGCAGACGAGGTGCAGCCGGAGGACACGCGGTTCGAAAGCCACGGCGTGACGGTGATCGTCGACCCGAAGAGCCTGCCGTACCTCGACGGCATGGAGCTCGATTTCGCGCGCGAAGGCCTCAACGAGGGCTTCAGGTTCAACAACCCCAACGTCAAGGCCGAATGCGGCTGCGGCGAGAGCTTCAACGTCTAGACGGCGCCGCCACGGCGGCCTGAAAGGTCGGGCTGCAGCGGCGGCCTGAAGCGTCGGGCGGCTCGCGGGCCGCCCGTTTCGTTCACGGGACATGATCGACTTCACGCTCAACCATTTCGAGCTGTTCGGCCTGCCGGCGACGTTCCAGATCGACGGCGGCGCGCTCGAGGCGCGCTATCGCGATCTCGCGCGCGACGTGCATCCCGACCGTCACGCCGGCGACGCGTCGGAACAGCGCGCCGCGGCGCAGGCGGCGGCGCGCGTCAACGAGGCGTACCGCATGCTCAAGGACCCGGTGGAGCGCGGGCGCTACCTGCTCGCGCTGGAAGGCATCGACGCGCTCGCCGAGACCGACACCGCGCTGTCGCGCGCGTTCCTGGAGCGCGAGCTCGAGCGGCGCGAGCGCGCGGCCGACGCGCAGGATGCCGGCGACGTCGCGGCGCTCGAGGCGATGCTTGGCGACATCCGCCACGAGTCGCGCGCGCGCGAGTCGGAGCTCGCCGCGCGCCTCGACGCGCGCGACCTCGACGGCGCGCGCAACGGCGTGCGCGAGCTCAAGTTCCTGCAGAAGGTCGCCGCGGACGTCGACGCGATGATCGAGGCGATCGAGGCCTGACGTGGCGCTCTTCCAGATCGCCGAGCCCGACGCGAAGCCGGCGCCGCGCGAGAAGCGCCGCGCGATCGGCATCGACCTCGGCACGACCAACTCGCTCGTCGCCACGGTGCGCGACGGCGTGGCGGTCGTGCTCGCCGACGACGCCGGGCGCGCGCTGCTGCCGTCGGTCGTTCACTACGGCGAGGCGGGCGTCGACGTCGGCTACGCGGCGCAGGCGGAGCAGTCGAAGGACCCGGCGAACACCGTCGTGTCGGTCAAGCGGATGATGGGCCGCGGCCGCGCCGATCTCGACGACGAGCGGCGCTATCCGTACCGCTTCGTCGACACGCCCGGCATGGTGCGCATCGACACGCGCCTCGGCGTGCGCTCGCCGGTGGCGATCTCCGCCGACATCCTGGCCGCGCTGCGCGCACGCGCCGAGGCGCAACTGGGCGGCGCAATCGATGCCGCCGTCGTCACCGTGCCGGCGTACTTCGACGATGCGCAGCGCCAGGCGACGCGCGACGCCGCGCGGCTCGCGGGATTGCCGGTGCTGCGCCTCCTCAACGAGCCCACCGCCGCTGCGGTGGCCTACGGGCTCGACAATGTCGCGCGCGGCACGTACGCGATCTTCGACTTGGGTGGCGGCACGTTCGACATCTCGATTCTCGCGTTGAGCGAGGGCGTGTTCAAGGTGCTCGCCACCGCCGGCGACGCCTCGCTCGGCGGCGACGACTTCGACCATCGCCTGTTCTGCTGGATCATCGCCGAGGCGAAGTTGCCGCCGCTCGACGCGCGCGACACGCGCCTGTTGCTCGCCAAGGCGCGCGAGGCGAAGGAGAGGCTGACCGGCCGCGACGCGGCGCCGATCGTCGCCACGCTCGGCGACGGGCGCGACGTCCGGCTCACGCTGACTGCAGCGACGTTCACCGACATCACGCGCACGCTCGTGCAGAAGACGCTGCAACCGGTGCGCCGTGCGATGCGCGACGCCGGGCTCACCGCCGACGACATCGACGGCGTCGTGCTGGTCGGCGGCGCGACGCGGATGCCCGAGATCCGCCGCGCGGTCGAGGACTACTTCGGCAAGCCGCCGCTCACCAACCTCAATCCCGACGAGGTCGTGGCGCTCGGCGCCGCCGTGCAGGCGAACGCGCTCGCGGGCAATCGCGACGGCGACGACTGGCTGCTGCTCGACGTCATCCCGCTGTCGCTCGGCCTCGAGACGATGGGCGGGCTCGCCGAACGCATCGTGCCGCGCAACGCGACGATCCCGGTCACGCGCATGCAGGAATTCACGACGTACAAGGACGGCCAGACGGCAATGTCGATCCATGTCGTCCAGGGCGAGCGCGAGAAGGTCGCCGATTGCCGGTCGCTCGCGCGCTTCGAGTTGCGCGGCATCCCGCCGATGACCGCGGGCGCGGCGCGCATCGCCGTGACATTCCAGGTCGACGCCGACGGGCTCCTGTCGGTCGACGCGCGCGAGACGACCACGGGCATCGCCGCGGCGGTCGAGGTCAAGCCGTCGTACGGCCTCACCGACGCCGAGGTCGCGCGAATGCTCGCCGACTCGATCGCGCACGCCGCAGACGACGCGCGCGCACGCGCGCTCGCCGAGGCCGAGGTCGAGGCGCGGCAGCTCCTCGAGATCACCGCGCGTGCGCTCGACACGGACGCCGCGATCGTCGAGGCCGACGAGCGCGCGCGGATCGACGCGGCGACCGCGAGGCTCGGCGCCGCATTGTCGGCGGGGACGAGCGACGCCGCCGCGCTGCGCGCCGCGACCGAATCGCTCAATCGCGCGACCGCGGACTTTGCCGCGCGGCGGATGAACCGCGACGTGCGCCGCGTGCTGGCCGGGCGCACCCTCGACGCGGTGACGTCGGGCGATCGTGGCTGAGATCGTCGTGCTGCCGCATCCGGAGATCTGCCCGGATGGCGCGACGTTCGAGGCCGAGCCCGGCAAGTCGCTGCTCGACAACCTGCTCGACCAGGGCATCGAGGTCGAGCATGCCTGCGAGAAGTCCTGCGCCTGCACCACCTGCCACGTGATCGTGCGCGAGGGCTTCGCATCGCTGCCGGAGTCGACCGAGGACGAGGACGACCTCCTGGACCGCGCATGGGGGCTGACGCCGCAATCGCGGCTGTCGTGCCAGGCGAAGGTCGACGGCAAGAGCAAGCTCGTCGTCGAGATCCCGCGCTACACGATCAACTACGCGAAGGAGCGCAAATGAAGTGGACCGATTCGCGCGAGGTCGCGATCGCGCTGGCCGCGGCGCACCCCGACGAAGACCCCGCGCGCATGCGCTTCACCGACCTGCGCGCGCTGGTGCTGGCGCTGCCGGGCTTCGCCGACGATCCCGCGCGCTGCGGCGAGAAGATCCTCGAGGCGATCCAGATGGCGTGGATCGACGAGACGGACTGACGGCTGCACACCGCGGCGACGCGCCGCTACAATGCACGGGCCGAGCGGTCGCTACGCCACCTCGCGTGCCGGCCGCGCCGCGACGCATCCCCTCGATCCCCGTGGAGCCCAGCATGACCCTTTTCGCACGCCGCATGACGCGCGCGGCGCTCGCCGCGCTCGGCGTCGCCATTGCATGCCTCGCATTGCCCGCGCTCGCCGCCGACGCGTGGCCGACGAAGCCGGTCAAGATCGTCGTGCCGAGCCCGCCGGGCGACGGCTCCGACCTCACCGCGCGCGTCGTCGCCGACAAGCTGCAGGCGGCGTTCGGCCAGCCGTTCATCGTCGAGAACAAGCCGGGCGCCGGCGGCGTCGTCGCCGCCGAGCTCGTCGCGCATTCGGCGCCCGACGGCTACACGCTGATCATGGGCAACGCGGGCTCGCACGGCATCAACGCCGCCGTGTACACGAAGCTGAGCTATGACGCGGTGGCGAGCTTCGCGCCGATCTCGATGATCTCGTACTCGCCAAACGTGCTGGTCGTCAACCCGGCGTCGCCGATCCACACGGTGCAGGACCTGATCAGCGCGGCCCGCGCGAAGCCGGGCGCCATCGACTTCGCGTCGGGCGGGCAGGGCTCGTCGGCGCACATGTCGATGGAGCTCTTCAAGTACCTGACGAAGACCGACCTGCACCACATTCCCTACAAGGGCGCGACACCCGCGCTGACCGACATCATCGCCGGCACCGTGCCGCTCGGCTTCTTCAACCTGCCGCCGGCGATCGGCCACATCCACTCGGGCAAGGTGCGCGCGCTCGCGGTGACGACCGCCGAGCGCTGGCCGGCGTTGCCGGACGTTCCAACCGTCGCCGAAGCCGGCGTACCGGGCTTCGAGACGGTGGCGTGGTTCGGCCTGCTCGCGCCGGCGGCGACGCCGCGGCCGATCGTCGAGCGCCTCGCCACGGAGATCCGCAAGATCGTGGCGATGCCGGAGGTGAAGGCGCGGATCGAAGGCACCGGCGCGAAAGAGGTCGGCAGCACGCCGGAGGAATTCGCGAAGCGCATCCACGACGACGTCGCGAAGTGGAAGCGCGTCGCCGCCGCCGCGAACGTGCACCTCGACTGACCGTGGTCATTCCCGCGAATGCGGGAATCCAGTCTTGACGCAGCGATTGCCGACACCACGGCATGTTGCGCTGCCACGGCTGGACGTACCGCATCGCAATACCGCACCATCGGGTTGCCGGGCAGGGGCCCCGCATTCGCTGGGATGACGGCGGGTGCTTTGCGCCCTCTCCCACGGCGCGGAGAGGGTAGGCGCGAGGGCGCGCTTCGTCAGGCGAACAGGTTCAGCACCGCATCGAGCCCGCAGTGGTCGATCGCGTGCGTCGCCGCGGCGCGTGCCGCCGGCTTCGCATGCCACGCGACGGACACGCCCGCCACCTCGAGCATCGGGATGTCGTTGGCGCCGTCGCCGATCGCCACGGCGATCCCGCCGTCGCGCTGCGCCGCCGACGCATAGCCGGCGAGCGCCGCCGCCTTCGCGCGCGCATCGACGATCGAGCCGGTCAGCCGTCCGGTCAGACGACCGTCGACTACCTCGAGCGTGTTGGCGAGTGCCGCCGTGAAGCCGAGGCGCGCACGCAAGCGCTCGGTGAAGAACGTGAACCCGCCCGACAGCAGCAGCGTCGTCGCGCCTTGCGCGTGCAGCGCCGCCAGCAGCGCCTCGGCGCCCGGCGAGAGCCGCAGGCGATCGTCGTAGACCTCGGCGAGCGCGCCCTCCGGCACGCCGGCCAGCAGCGCGACGCGCCGCCGCAGGCTTTCCGCGAAGTCGATCTCGCCGCGCATCGCCAGCGCGGTGATCGCCGCGACCTCGGGCTTGATGCCGCGCAGGTCCGCGATCTCGTCGATGCACTCGATCGTGATCAGCGTCGAGTCCATGTCCATCGCCACGACGCGCACGCGGGGCAGCGTGTCGCGGCCTTCGACGCGCGCGACGTCGTAGCCGCCGGCGTGGCAGGCAGCGTCGACGCCCGCATCCGATTCGATGTCGTACAGCCGGCAGGCGTCGTTGCAGGCACGCGTCAGCGGCTCGACGCCCGCCGCGCCCGTCAGGGCATAGAGCGCGTCGACATCGTCGGGCGCGAGATGCGGCGCCTGGATGACGAGATCCACCTCGCGGTCAGCGACGCTTGGCGCGCTTGCCGGCGGGCACGGGGGCGCCGCGCGGCAGGTCGTCGCGCGACAGCGGCTGCGACACGCGCGGTCGCGCCGATGCGCCCGGACTTGCCTTCGCGGCCGCCTGCCTCGACTCGCCGCGGCGCGGCGCGGGCGTGGCCGGCACGGGCGTGTCGTCGAGCACGAAATCGATCTTGCTCGTCTCGAGGTCGACGCGCGCGACGCGCACGCGGATCCGCGCGCCGAGGCGCCACACGACGCCGCTGCGCTCGCCGCGCAGCTCGTGGCGCGCGGCCTCGTAGCGGAAGTAGTCGCGGCCGAGCTCGGTGACATGCACGAGGCCGTCGACGTTGAGGCTGTCGAGCGTGACGAAGAGGCCGAAGCTCGTGACACCGCTGACCGTGCCGTCGAACGTCTCACCGACGCGGTCGCGCATGAAGTAGCACTTGAGCCACGCCTCGACGTCGCGCGTCGCGTCGTCGGCGCGGCGCTCGGTCTGGGACGTGTGCTGGCCGAGCTCGCTCCATGACGCGCCTTCCGGCGTGTAGCGATTGCCCGCGAGCACGGCCTTGATCGCGCGATGCACGAGGAGATCGGGGTAGCGGCGGATCGGCGAGGTGAAGTGCGCGTAGGCGTCGTAGGCGAGGCCGAAATGGCCGATGTTCTCGGGCCGGTACTGCGCCTGCTGCAGCGAGCGCAGCAGAAGCGTCTGCAGCAGCGACTCGTCGGGCCGACCCTCGATCTCGCGCATCAGCTTCGCGTAGTCGCCGGCGGTCGGCGCGTCGGCGCCGCCGAGCGCGAGCGCCGCGCTCGCGAGGAATGCCTTCAGCTGTGTGAGCTTCTCGGTCGTCGGACCAGCGTGCACGCGGTAGAGCGCCGGCTGGCGATTCGCGGCGAGAAAACCTGCCGCGCAGACGTTGGCCGCGAGCATGCATTCCTCGATCAGCTTGTGCGCGTCGTTGCGCGGCGCCGGCACGATGCGCTCGATCTTGCCGCGGTCGTCGAATACCAGCGCGAGCTCGACCGTGTCGAAATCGATCGCGCCGCGCGCGAGGCGCGCCTTCGCCAGCACCTTGTAGAGCGCGTACAGCACGGAAAGATGCGGCATCAGCGCGCGGGCGCGCGGGTCGTCGATCCGCCCGGGCGACGACAGCCACGCCCACACCTCGTCGTAGGTGAGCCGGGCGCGCGAATGGATCACCGCGGGGAAGAAGCGGTAGCCGGTGATCGCGCCGTGGGCGTCGATCGTCATCTCGCAGGCCATCGCCAGCCGGTCGACGTCCGGCTTGAGCGAGCAGAGCTCGTTCGACAGCGCCTCGGGCAGCATCGGGATCACGCGGCGCGGGAAGTACACCGACGTGCCGCGCTCGCGCGCGTCGGCATCGAGCGCGCTGCCGTCCTTCACGTAGTGCGCCACGTCGGCGATCGCGACGACGAGTCGGAATCCGCGCCCGTCGCGCTCGCACCACACCGCGTCGTCGAAGTCGCGCGCGTTGACGCCGTCGATCGTCACGATCGGCAGCTTCGTCAGGTCCTCGCGACCCTTGCGATCGGCGTCGCGCACCTCCTTCGGCAGCCGCTTCGCCTCGCGGACCGCAGCGTCGCTGAACTCGAACGGCAGCGCGTGCTTGCGCAGCGCGATCTCGATCTCCATGCCGGGGTCGGTGACGCTGCCCAGCACCTCGACGACGTGCGCGACGGGCTCGCGGTCCGCGCCCGGCTGCTCGTCGATGCGCGCGACGACGACCTGGCCGGCCTGCGCGCCGTCGCGGGCGTCGGCGGGAATCAGCAGGTCCTGGCTGATCCTGCGGTTCTCGGCGACGACGAACCACACGCCGCGCTCCTCGTGCAGACGGCCGACGACGTCGTGCGTGCGCCGCTCCAGCACCTCGACGATCTCGCCTTCGCGGCGGCCGCGCCGGTCGACGCCCACCTCGCGCACCGCGGCGCGATCGCCGTGCAGGAGCTTGTGCATCTCGCGCGGCGCGAGGTAGAAGTCGTCGCCGCCCTCGTCGGGCACGAGAAAGCCGTAGCCGTCGGCGTGGCCGGTGACGGTGCCCGCGACGACGTCGATCCGGCGCGCGACGATGATCTCGCCCTTGCGGTTGACGATGACGTCGCCGCGGCGCTTCAGCGCGTCGAGCGCCGCGTCGAACCTGTCGCGCCCCGCACGCTTGACTTTAAGCCTCGAGGCGAGCTCGGCGGCGTCGACGGGCATGTCGATCGCGACGAGCGCGGCGAGCAGCGCGGGGGCGTCGATGGGGTGGCCGGAGCCGGCTTCAGCGGTGTTGCGCTTCTTTGACACTGTTGGAAACGGTAAGTAAAATAATGGGTTGCGGTCGCCCAGATGGCGGAATTGGTAGACGCACCAGGTTCAGGTCCTGGCGGTGGCAACACTGTGGAGGTTCGAGTCCTCTTCTGGGCACCACCCTCGTAGCGCGGCGCATCCGCGCTGTCGTTTCAATCGGCGCAAGCGAGCGCCTTCGCATCGCGATTCACTGCCGGCAACGCGGGCGGCCCGGCCGCCGCCGCGCCCTCCGTCGCGTCAACTGGCCGGCTCGGCCGGCCGCGCGAGCCGCGCCGCGACGCTTGCGGGCTCCATGCGGTCGTACACCTCGAACGGCTGGTGAATCCACGGGCTGTGGGCGAGGTACTCGACGAAATAGTCGGGACGGTACACCGAGCACGCCTTCCACCACAGCACGGCCGTGCGCATCTCGCGGATCGCCGGGAAGCGCTGCGGCAGCGTGCGGGCCACGGCCTCGAGCGTGTGGCCGGAGTCGACCATGTCATCGACGAGCAGCACGCGATCGCCGAGCGTCGGGCGCGTCATCGTCATGTGCTCGGCGATCACGAGCTCGCCGCGCACCGTGCCGCCGTCGGCGGCGTACGAATGCGTCGACAGGATCGCGAGCGGCATGTCGAAGATGCGCGACAGCACGTCGCCGACACGCAAGCCCCCGCGCGCGATGCAGATGATCTGGTTGAACGCGAAGCCCGAGCGATGCACGGTGTCGGCGAGGCGCTCGACCAGCCGGTTGTAGTCGCTCCAGGTCACCACGAGGTCGCGGCCGCCGCCCACGCCCTCGGCGGCCGCTGCGACATCGTGCGCGGACCCTGCGGTGCTCGTCATCGCTTGCCCCTTCGCGTGCAATGCGGCATTCAGTGGAACGGATGGTGGACGAGGATCGTCTGTGTGCGATCGGGCCCGGTCGACACGATCGCGATCGGCACGCCCGCGAGCGCCTCGACGCGGCGCAGGTAGTTGCGGGCGTTCGCGGGCAGCGCGTCGAACGTCGTCGCGCCCACCGTGCTCTCCTGCCAGCCGGGCAGCGTCTCGTACACCGGCACGCAGCGCGCGACCGCCTCGGCGCCGGTCGGCATGCGGTCGACGCGCCGGCCGCCGTCCTCGTAGTGCGTGCAGATGCGGATTTCGCGCATGCCGTCGAGCACGTCGAGCTTCATCATGCAGATGCCGTCGACGCCGGAGAGCTCGAGCGAGCGCGCGAGCGCGGGCATGTCGAGCCAGCCGCAGCGGCGCGGGCGGTTGGTGACCGAGCCGAACTCGTTGCCGCGCTTCGCGAGCCCCGCGCCGACCTCGTCCTCGAGCTCGGTCGGGAAGGGGCCTTCGCCGACGCGCGTCGTGTACGCCTTGGTGATGCCGAGCACGTAGTCGAGCATCTTCGGCCCGACGCCGCTGCCTGCGGCCGCGGCGCCGGCGATGCAGTTCGAGCTCGTCACGTACGGATACGTGCCGTTGTCGACGTCGAGCAGCGCGCCTTGCGCGCCCTCGAACAGCAGCGACTTGCCGGCGGCGCGCGCCTTCTGGATGAGGTGCGCGACGTCGCCGATCATCGGCACGATGTCGCCGGCCAGCGCGAGCGTCTCGTCGCGCACCGCCTCGAACGACACCGGCGGCGCCTTCCAGAACTGCGTCAGCACGAAGTTGTGGTACTCGAGCACCCGCGCGAGCTTCCGCGTGAAGCGGTCCGGGTCGGCGAGGTCCTGGATACGCACCGCGCGGCGCGCGATCTTGTCCTCGTACGCGGGCCCGATGCCGCGACCGGTCGTGCCGATCTTGCCTTCCGCCGCCGACTCGCGCGCCTTGTCGAGCGCGGCATGGTACGGCAGCACCAGCGGGCAGGCGGGCGAAATCCTGAGACGCGCGCGCAGGTCGACGCCGGCGCGCTCGAGCTCGGCGATCTCGGCGAGCAGCGCCTGCGGCGACACCACGACGCCGTTGCCGATCCAGATCTGCACGCTCGGGTGCAGCACGCCCGACGGGATGAGGCGCAGCACGGTCCTCTTGCCCGCGATGACGAGCGTGTGGCCGGCGTTGTGGCCGCCCTGGAAGCGGACGACCGCGTACGCGTCGAGCGCGAGCCAGTCGACGATCTTGCCCTTGCCCTCGTCGCCCCATTGCGTGCCGATGACGACGACGTTCCTGCCAGTGGCGGTGCGTTCCATTGCGAAGCCTGGTGTGTCGGGGGTGAATGCCTCAGGCGCGCGCGACGACGCCGGCGAGCTGGCGCAGGTCGAGCGTGAAGCCGGTGGCCGGCCGCGCGCGGCCGAACGCACGGCCGATGCCGTCGTAGCGGCCGCCGTTGCCGATCGCGCCGGGCTCGCCCGCCGTGAACACCGAGAACGTCGCGCCGTTGTGGTAATGATAGCCGCGCAGGTCGGCGAGATCGATGTGCAGCGCCTCCACCTGCGCCTTTGCCGCGCGTACGAGCGCGGCCAGCGCCGCCAGCGCGTTGGCGATCGCCGGCACGTCGGGCAGCTCGCGCGCCGCGCGCGCGAGCACCTCGTCGGCGGGGCCGTAGAGCGTCGCCAGCGCGCGCAGCGCGTCGCGCCACGCGCCCGGCAGCCGCGCGGTGAGCGCATCGACCGCCGCCGCGTCCTTGGCGCGCATTGCCTCGAACATCTCGTTGTCGTCGCCGTTGTTGCCGATGCCGGCGCCGTGGGCGAGCGCGCGATAGACGGCGGCATGGCCGAGGTCGAGGTGCAGGCCCGCGACGCCGGACGCCGTCAGCGCAGACAGCAAGAGCGCGATGACCTCGCGGTCACCTTCGATGCCGGGCTCGCCGAAGAGCTCGGCGCCGAGCTGGATCACCTCGCGCGGCGCGCCGCTCGCCGCGGCGCGCGTGCGCAGCACGCTGCCGGCGTAGCACAGCCGCGTGACGCCCGTCGCGTTGAGGAGATGCGCGTCGATGCGCGCGACCTGCGGCGTGATGTCGGCGCGCAGCGCGAGCATCCGGCCCGAGAGCGGGTCCATCATCTTGAACGTCTGCAGCTCGAGGTCGCGACCGGTACCGGTGGCAAGCGACTCGACGTGCTCGATCATCGGCGGGCGCACCAGCGCGTAGCCGTTCGCGGCGAAGTGGTCGAGCAGCGTGCGGCGCAGCCGCTCGACGCGCAACGCCTCGTCGGGCAGGAGGTCCTCGATGCGCTCGGGGAGCAGCCAGTTACGCATGCACGAGCACCAGGGACAGCACGCCCGCGGCGATGGACGCGAGGCCGATGAAGCGGAGCTGGCCGTCGGAGAGCGTCGTCATCCGCCGGAACGCCTCGCGCCAGATGCCGGGTGCCGCGAACGGCAACAGGCCCTCGATGACGAGCACCAGCGCGAACGCCGTCCACAGCGGATGGGTCACGGCCATCGCGATGCGGCGGCGCGCTACTTGGCGCGCGCGTCGCGCGCGGCGTTGCCGCCGGGCGTGCGGAAGTAGCGGAACAGGTCGCTGTCGGGATCGAGCACCATCACGTCGCCCTTGCCGCGGAACGTCGAGCGATAGGTGTCGAGGCTGCGGTAGAAGTCGTAGAACTCCGGGTTGACGCCGTACGCTTCGGCGTAGATCGCCGATGCGCGCGCGTCGCCCTTGCCCTTCAGCGACTGCGCCTGCTTGTAGGCGTCGGCGAGGATCACCTGGCGCTGGCGGTCGGCGTCGGCGCGGATCTTCTCCGACTCGGCGCCGCCCTGCGAGCGCAGCTCGTTGGCGACTCGGCGGCGCTCCGACTCCATCCGCTGGTAGACGGGGCCGGTGACGTCGGGCGGCAGCTCGACGCGGCGCAGGCGCACGTCGACGATCTCGACGCCGATCGAGCGCGCGTCGGCGTTGGCCTTCTCGCGCGTCGTCTGCGTGATCTTGTCGCGCTCGGTGGAGATCGCGGCGTGCACGTCGCGCTTGTTGAACTCCTCGGCGAGGATCGAGCGTACCGTCTGCCCGAGCCGCCGGCGGGCCGCTTCCTCGTCTCCGCGCACCGAGCGGTAGTACTGCTTGACGTCGGTGATCCGCCACAGCACGATGAAATCGACGAGCAGCGGCTTCTTCTCCGACGTCGTCATGCGGTCCGGCTCGGGATTGTCGAGCGTGAGGATGCGCCGGTCGTAGGTGCGGACGTTCTGCAGCAGCGGGATCTTGGTGTAGAGCCCGGCCTCGGTCTTGGTGTCGACGATCTCGCCCAGCTGGAACTTGATGGCGTACTTGGTCTGGTCGACCGTGTACAGCGACTGCGAAGCGACCAGCAGGATCGCGACCAGGAAGGCGAGGATGGGCATCGTGCGCATGTGCTAGCGACCCTCGCGATTGCGCAGCGCATCGCGGTTGCGAGGATCGATCGACGACGACGTGTCGGGCGGCGGCGGCGCGTTGCGCACGCTGGTGGTCGTCGACGCGCTTCCGCTGGTGTCGGCAGCGGCGCCGCCGGCGGCGCCGGCGGACGGCGACACGAGCTTGTCGAGCGGCAGGTAGAGGAGGTTGCGGCCCGACTTGTCGTTGACGAGCACCTTGTTGGTGCTGCCGAGCACCGACTGCATCATGTCCTGGTAGAGGCGCTCGCGCGTGACGGCCGGCGCCTTCTGGTATTCGGCGTAGATCTGCTTGAAGCGCGAGGCGTCGCCGTCGGCGCGCTGCACGACCTCGGTCTGGTAGCCCTGCGCCTCCTCGAGGAGTCGTGCCGCGGCGCCGCG
>Ga0070681_10000817_pt1 | contig 26011 bp, 22 predicted proteins | sample KBSC83BmetaG_FD_65650 | JGI IMG/M metagenome (GOLD analysis project Ga0070681, IMG submission 65650) | Corn rhizosphere microbial communities from Kellogg Biological Station, Michigan, USA - KBS C8-3B metaG | ecosystem: Host-associated > Plants > Roots > Rhizosphere | place: USA: Michigan...
GCAAACTTCATCATATTCCGTCTCCTTATCAAGCGATAGTAATTGCTACCACAAAAAGACTCTTGGCCAGCGACGGGCAAGGTAGGTGTCGATGCCGTAAACCCGACCGGCCGCTCCGATCGGACAGAATAGAGTGCTAAAGTTCTCACAATCAGTCGACCATAACGGCAAATCCCCGTATTTGAGGCCATCGCGCCCAAGAAACAAGCCCGGCGCCGCAATACACAATCCGAAACTGGGCATTAAACTCGCCGCGATGGCCGCGCGTGCCCTCCTCAATAAAAATCGTGTCCGAGTGATGCGGTCCTGATTATTATCTTTCTCGGCTTGTGTTACTGTTGCGCCTCTTTTGATCTGCCACCTTAAACCGGAGAGGCCGATTTTCAACAAAGGAAGGTCAGCATTGTCCGATAAGACTCCAAAACTAATCGAGCGCCCCGGCCCGGGCTGTGGCAAGATCGAATTGTGGTTTCGTGATCGTAGGACTCAGGCGAGACATCACCCTACCGTGATGAGCCCACAGAACGAAAACCGGCTATCGCCTTCAGGATCGACCAAATTCCAAGTCGGTAGTTCATCGTATGATGCCGTTCTCGGAGAAGAACGGCCTCGAAGTTAACCCGATAACAATGAGCTCATAACAGTTGGCTCTCTCGCTGCCGCTATCCTCCAGGAATGCGGAAGAAAAAGCATCGACCAGCCCGACCAGATCGAGAGCCATCACCCCTTCGAAATCCAAAAGCCCTATCCTTAACGGCTTCTTATCGATCATAATTGATTAAACTATAGGGAACTTTGTCCGCGTCCCACAATGACTAACTTCCGGCAATTTGAGCCATTTTGATAGACATCCAAAGGTCATTAAGTTGCGTAGTTCTTTGCTACCAGCCTCCAGGATGTTTTCGACCAGCGTGAAGATTTCTTGTGCGCTTGCTCGAAAGACTGGATCGGGGATCAATGAGGTTCTCCTCGGTGTGATTGAGACATGTTCCGGGCTTACCCCAGGGCTTCCGACGGGATGATAGACCCTGCTTGCGGTTATCCTGCGATGCCGCAATTGAAAATCGATCACGGACTCTATGCGGAAAGTCCGAGCAACTCCAGGGTCTCTCTAGAAATATTAGCTCCGGTAGCCATAATGACTACCCGTCGATCAGCGATTTCTGCACGACGGTTTCGCGCGCCCGCCAAGGCCGCGGCTCCCGATGGCTCGACCAGGAGACCGCAATTAACGGCTAGATCACAAACGCTGGAAAGTATTTGTGCATCCTCTACAATTTCTACATCGTCGACAAATGCCAGCAGGCTTCGCAGGGCCAAATCTGCCGGTTCTCGACAAACCAGTCCGTCAGCGACCGTGCTTATCGAAAGGCTAACCGTACGTCGTTGACGAAAGCTCTCGGCCATTGCCCGCGACCCACTGCTTTGCACCGCGATCACCTTAGTATTTGGTGATGTCGACTTGACCGCGCAAGCGCAGCCACTGACGAGCGAGCCACTGCCCATTGGCACGAACACAAAATCGATATTCTTCAGAAGACGGACGATCTCCAGACCGGCTGTGCCTGCTCCTTCAATCACGTCCAAACTTTCGCCGTCATCTACAAATCCGTATCCTTGCTCAGCTGCAAACATCCGCGCTTCGCCCTTTGCCTCATCTATATCCTTGCCAAAATGATGAATCGTTGCGCCCAGTTGTTCGATTGCGCTGCGTTTGACCGAACTCGCATCCCTCGGAAGAAAGATATGAGCCAATGAGCCTAACTGTTTAGCCGCATAGGCGACTCCCAATCCGTGGTTGCCGGTCGACGATGTGACGACCGTGGCGGCACGAGTATGATCGCCGACACGGAGCAGGTGAGTTAACGCGCCGCGATGCTTGAAGCAGCGAATCGGAGAAACGGTTTCATTCTTGATCCAAACATGGGCATTTAGGTCCTTCGCTAATACCGAGGATTTTGTGAGCGGAGTTTCACAACCGTATGCCTGTAACTGCTGCGCAGCAGAGCGGATGCCCGAAGGGGTCGGCAGCAAGGTATCGCTTTGAACCTGGCCGTCGGTTTCGGAGACACTCATGATCGGCATGAACGTAGGCATGAACCTAAAGGTTTTTACTGAGAAGCCGAACTCAACGGAATAAGCATCTCGAACGATGAACACACTCCACAATACCCGTTTTGGCGATCATGGCCGCAAGTCCAGCTGCACCTTCCCCAACCACAATGTCTGCAACTTCGTTCGAGCCTGCGCACACAAGTGCGTGCTCGATGTTAACCATCAGGTTATTTCAGCAAAGGTCGAACTCCGTCGACAATCGACTGGATACCATCGTTGTAACCGAATGTCTGCACGAGGCTTCCCTTTTGATCCAACAGATAGAGATCGGTCGAATGGTTTACATGGTACCCGGCGGCTGAATCCGACTGTTCGATCTCATACTTCGCTCCATATTCTTTGACGACGGCATCGATTTCCGTTTTTGTCCCCGTGAGCCCGATCGAATTCATATGGAAATACGCAAGATAATCCTTCAGGACTGATGGCGTGTCTCTTCCGGGGTCGACACTCACAAAGACCGTCACAACGCGGTCAGCCTTGTTGCCGAGCAGTTGGCCGGCTCGTGCGAGCCTTGCCATCGTCGTTGGACAGGCATCCGGGCAGTGCGTGTAGCCGAAGAAGAGCAGAACCACTTTCCCTCGTAGCTGGGATAGGCTAAACGACCTGCCGTTCTCATCGGTCAATTTGAAATCGCGTCCCGTTTGGATCCGAGCAGGCTTGCCTGCGGCCACTGTTTGTGCGCCCGATCCGACGACCAGTAGTAGCGACACGATAGCTGCCCAAAAAAAGTACTTCATCTTATTCACCCTCTTTCATCATCGCTGATCTCGGCTTAACCGGAATCTCAATTGCCTGCCTTCGGCCATTACTGAATTCAAGGGATATTGTGACTGTATCACCCTCCTTCAGCGGTTGTTTCAATCCGATTACCATGAGGTGATACCCGCCCGGCTTTAATTCCACTTCGCCCCCGGACGGAATATTGATCGATTCGACCCTCTTCATCTTCATAAAGCCGTTGCTTAATTCCATCTTATGCAACTCGATCACGTCTATCACCGGGCTGGTGGCACGCGTCAAAGCAATATCCGCTTTGCCGTGATTCTCGATCACCATGTAAGCTGCCGTGATCTTTTGAGAAGGCGGGGCTTCTTGGAGCCAGCCGTCGCGAATTGTTATCTCCGACATTTGTGTGGCAGCTCCGAACATGCCCAATTCCGAGTCAATGGTAGCAACCGGTCTGTGGACCGAGATCTGCTCATGAGGACCGCCAACGGCGAGCGCCAGAGCCAAAAATATCATTTGAGTATTAAGCATGTAATTCTCCAAGAACATCGGTTCAGTGCTCGCGAATCGGTCCGAGAGTCGCGAAGAGGCCAAGGCCAATGTAGACCGTTGCCGATACATAACGTAGCGCGCGCAGGGCGGACTGATTCTACTTGTAACCACTGCCGCTCTCGCCCCGCCGCCAGGGCATAAACCGAATCGCTCGTCACGCCAATAGCCGCGAGAATACTGCCCAGCAACAAAATTCGGAGGCTAACACGCCCGAGCGACTCCTATGCGGACTGAGGTATAAACGCGAGAAGGAAAAGAGCAGTGGTCGCGCCCCTGCTGAATGACAATTCTGACAGGACACGGGCCGCGAGAACGGCTCCCGCGCCACTGATTAAAAAACCTTGGTGGATCAGCCCATGCCTGATTACATTTCTCGTTTTCACTATCTGTACTTCGCTAAGCGGAGTTATTGCTGATGTCAAGATTGATCGTGGCCGACTCCATCCTGACACCGAATATGCGGTCGGCAGGTCCCCTAACTCTCGATTTCGTGCTATTTCGCGGGCAGCTCGAATTTTGCCGGATCTACCTTAACATTGGTCTGTATCTGCATGATCTTGAATATAAACTCATCCTCCATATAGTGATTCGTTATCAGGAATGCCAGCTTTACGCCATGTACGTCGCGGTAATCCTCGAATGTCGTCTCTTCCACCCTGGTTCCTAGCCACGTGCCAATCTCCACACGCTGCTTATAGAGAAGTCCGGACCTCACGTCAAAATACAATCGTTCCGTCTGAGCGGCGGTGCGCGACTCGACAACATAAAAGCTTTCATCGCCTATCTTTTCGATCCCAACAACCCGGCGGGGATCCGCTGATCGTTCGAACTTCACCGGAGAAAAGATAGAGTCGAATCGGGTCTTAGCCGCAGTAAGATCGTTGGACAGTAGCGGAGTTGCGCCTTTTGGTGTCAGACGCCATCCTCGGTCCGCATTTAATATTACGTTGGTCTCGGACCCATTACTGGAAGTGCCAACCAGGTACTTATCCGGAAAGTCGACATAAGCCTGAAAGCGTGTCGAGCCGCCCGCGGCAACGCTATTAGTTCCAATCACGCGTATTGACTTCAGCCGAATAGCTCCCACGGCTTTTCGATAAGTGGTAATTACTTGATCCACGTCCGGTAGCTCCGCGACAGTTTCACCTCGGGGGGGCACGGGCGGCTTGCGGCTCCCCGCTGGTTGTACTAATGCGTTGTATCCGGCTATCTGTTCAGGCGTCTTATACCACGGCTGTGGAATACCGTTCGGACGCGGGCTACCCTGATGGCAGGTATTACACGTGACCACCTGATGCCCATCGAAATTTGCGCCATTGATCGCACGCGTCATCTTAATCATTTCGCGCGCTTTTAGTTTGATTTTATTTGCATCGCTGTCAAAGGGCCCCTGTTGAGAGACGTGGCAGTAATTGCAACTCACAGAAAGGGACCCCGACATAAATTGCATTGCTTTGAAAAGGTCCCGGGCGGGCGCTTCCTTATAGTCAGTCAACACTTGAATATTTTTGAATGTCTCCCCAACAGTCTTTTCGCCGGTCGGCGTCGCACGGGTTGTTTGACCGACCGGAACCGACTGTGCAGCAACATTCAAGCTTATGAATTTGACTCCGGCGACCGTCGCCAACATCAACACGATGCAAGTGAGTTTCCTTTTCATACTAATGGTCGCGGACGCTTTATGTCCTTGCTCGAGATGCTCAGCGCGAGAACGAACTTCTCTTTTTTCCCAACAGAATCGAGAACGCCAACGAGATCGCCGCTCTCGAAATATCGGAATCCCCTTGCATTGTGGATCCATTAGATGTTGGCCCGTTTATGCGGTCGCCGTGATATTCACAGAGAGAACGAACTTGCCTCGATCATCAGACGACGGATCGACCTTTGCAAAACCTCTCCATCGACGACCTTGGTCATCGGTGAACCTCCATTTTGTGATCGAGCCATCTCCACTCTTGGTGTTGATATCGGGTTTCCCTCTCAAATGAGGAACGGACTTGAACATGCCCTGGGACGCTGTATTTGCCGCGATCCGCTCCCGTAGTACGTCTGTGATCTCAGAAGCAGATGTCGGGCTTGAGACGAGCAGCTTTATCTCCCAACTTTCCGTGTTGCCACCCGTCGAGATGAGCTTTGCATTTACGCCCTTTAATTTGGCCTTTCCATAGGCGAGCCCGTCTGGGAGGTAGCGATCGGCAAGAGCTGCTCGTGCCCATTCGCCATTCGGATCCCACGGATATTCCATATCCAACGCGGCAGCCTGGGCCGCTCCTGAACCGAGGATCTTTGATACGAGATGGAATGCCCCGTCAATACCCGATGATAGGCCCGCCGTCGTAATGATCTTGCCGCTGTCGACGAAACGGCGATCGTAGATGACCTTAGTATCGGGCGACGCTAGATCCTCGATCATTCCGTAAGTTGACGTTACGGTCTGGCCAACAAGCAGGCCGGCTTTCTGAAGGATGAACGCGCCCGTACAAACCGATATAACGTGTGATGCCTCCTGCGCCTTAGTCTGCACCCAGCCTATGAATTTATCGTCTTTCAAGTAATCAAAGACCCCTCCGCCCGGCACCAGCAGAATGTCGGGTTTCGGACTCATGTCGAATGTATAGTCGGGAATGACCTTCTGTCCGAATACCATCGTCATCGGTTCAGCTTTTTCAGCAACTGTGTGAACTAAGAATCCGGCAGTTCCAAATACTTCCCACGGCCCCGCAAAATCTATTAGCTCGGCGCCGTTGAAAAGCAGGATCGCGACCCTTGGTGGAGAATCCTTACCGTCCTTCGCGATCAACGTCATTCCGCAATGGGGACAGGTGCCAGGCGCGTCGAATGTGAGCTTGTCGCACGGTTCACCGCACGGCGGACATATGTAGGCGGTCAGAGTCGGTTTCGACTTCGAATACGATGCGAATACAGGGTCGGCTGATCCGATCGTTGACATATACGCGGCACCCATTAGCACGCCCGCGCTGCTTAATAAGAAACGCCTTCGAGATGTGCCGTTTTTTTCATTACTATCGCTCTGATTCATTGCTACTCCTTATTTTATTTGAAGATCCATCGCAGAAACTCGCTCCGGGTCACCGCGGCGCTAGATAAGTAACAAGGCGTTCACTTCGCCCCGGCTCGCGAAAAGTGCTTACGGTAGACGCTCGGCTGCAATCCATATCGTCGTTCGAATGCCCGCCGAAAAGCATCATCGCTTTTGAATCCTACAGAATCCGCAACCCGGCTGATCGTCTCGCCCGGGAGCGTCAATCGTTCCCGGGCCTCCCTCAGTCGCAGTTCATCAATATACGCGGCCGGAGTTGTGCCGAATACCCGCTTGAATTTGCGGGCAAAGTGCCGAGGGCTCAAGTTAGCTCGGTCAGCGAGAACCTCGGCTGAAAGGTCGTGTCGAAGATGTCCTTGGATCCACGCCGCAAGATCGGCAAACCGGTCGCGAGAATTGGTTTGAAACTGCAGAGGTTCGGAAAACTGCTCCTGCCCGCCCGGGCGTTGGAGATACACCACTAGCTCGCGTGCAACCGACAGAGCGATTCGCGGCCCAAAGTCCTCCTCGATCAACGCCAATGAAAGATCGATGCCCGCCGTAACGCCTGCACAGGTATAGAATTTCCCATCCTTCAAATAGAGTGCATTTCCGTCCACGCACAGGTCGGGAAACGACATAGATAGTTCCTCTGCCTGCCGCCAATGCGTGGCTACCGTTCGACCGTGAAGGAGTCCGGTCGCGGCGAGGCCGAAAACACCCGTGCAAACCGTTGCGATGCGACGCGTTTTCTTGACCTGCGTGTTTATCCACGCAGCTACCCGTCGCTGGGTCTCGGGTACCCGTAACCCCTTCCCGCCAGGCACTATCAGCGTATCAAGCTGAGGGGCCTTTGCAATCGTTGTATGAGCCTTGAATATTATGCCGTTCTCGGAGGTAAACGGCCTCGAGTTTAGACCGATAACAATGACTTCATAACAGTTCGCTCTTGCGCTACCGCTATCCTCCAAGAATGCGGAAGAAAAAGCATCAACCGGCCCGACCAAATCGAGAGCCATCACACCTTCGAAGCCCAAGAGCCCTATTCTTAGGGGCTTTTTATCGATCATTGTTGATTGAACTATACGGAACTGCGTCAATTTTCCACAATGACTAACTTCCGACAATTTCGGACCTGCTTTTCGTCTGGAAACGGTCCGCAATCGGACGCGTCGCAATTATCGTCTGACCCGTCGTTAGGGCCACACAACGATTTGGCTCAAATCAGGATAAATTACTAACGGAGTGCGTTCATAATCGAATCGCCAGCGCTGAATGTGGGTCAATTCAGCGCCGACAGCGGCGACAATACAATTTCAACTTAAGGAATTTAGGATCAATTCCCGAAATCTCGGCGAAACAGATAAGACATCTTGATAAAAAACGTCCGTGCATTTCGCACGACACCGGAGTCGAATTGGCCGGTAAACGGATTAAACCCATTGGTATTGAGATCATCATTGTAGCCTACATAAATAGCTGTGCCCGGATTTGGTGTCCAGCCAAATAGGAACTGCCCCTTCACATTCGACGCGAGCGAATCGAAGTCAATGCGGCCGCGAACAAAAACAAACCGCGTGAACTGGTATGTAGTCTTGAAAGTGGCGAGGTTCTCTGAGAAAGCTACAAGCCCTGTGTCGTATCGCTTCAGCCGCTGTGTTGTAAGGCTGAACGAAAAACTAAGCGGCCTGGTTATCTGATAACTACCGCTTGCGTCCATGCTAAACATAGTTCCCGGACCGGGATCGAGCGGTGAATTGCAGATCGCTGGCAAGGGCGAAACGGCGCACAGTCCTTGAGCAGTCGCCTCACGAGCGGCGACCGCGACAGGGCTGACCCGTGGAAATCGGGGCCCCGCTCCAAAATCAAGATCGAAGTTGCCGCCTGAAAATCGCGCGATGGTAAAAAAAGTAATTTTTCGGGTCAGGGCCGCCCCGCCGAATACGTATATCTTGTAATTTGGTGTCGAACGCTCGTCGCTGTGGCCAGAGAATGTGCAGGTATTTAAGATCACACATACCGGACCCGCCTGACGACTTGTTCCAAATTCTTCTTCGAACAATCGTTCATATCCTGTGTCTAGGCCGACACCAACGGTTCCTTGACGCCGAAAATTCAACTGGAATTCAATCTCGTCGTTCGCGAGATGTTCGCGGCCTTGCCAGTCGAATAGGATCGATGGATTAGCGTATATTCGCCAAGATACGATTTTTGCCTTCGGCTTAGGTTCGCTGGTGTACTGGATGAACACCCCATCACGATTGAAGTTGACTCGAGTCTGAAAGCCTATCAACGTGCGGAAGAATTGGGTTTCTCCATTTCCGCTTGCCTCGACCAATAACTGACGGCCGTTTCGTGTCAAATCGTAAGCATAGCCGAAGCCGTTTTCACGCTTATGGACAGTGATTCCGGTTTTGGGAAAAAAGAAGTCATCTTTGGATGTCGATCCGAGCACTTGCCAGCTGAAGGTCGTCTGGCGGTCAAGCGAGTACAATCCGTCCATACTTGCCAAACGGTTGCTAATCCCCGCAAAGTCATACGTCGTCGCAAGAAAGCCAATGTATGATTGGCCAGTAGCGATATCACGTTTGAATCTGAAAATGCCGTCAATGGCATTCTTATTTACAAGATGTCGGAGCCGAGCCTGTCTGGCTAAGACCGACGCGACCTGGTTCGCCGTTGGGTGGTCCGTTCCGGCAATAAACTCAGGGCTCTCGTTTAAGAAATCGCGATCTTCGCTGCTCAAATTTCCTGGGCCGTTATCGCTTGCCACCAACGTACTGAAGGAGTTTGTTCCCATCTTGCCAGAAAGCTTCATGGCAACATCAGGATCGATGATCGATCTCGTGCTTACGGCATTGATGAGCGTGCTAAAAATGTCTGTTCCTTCAAGAAAGAAGGGACGCTTCTCGGGGAAAAAGATGGGAAAACGTTGGTTCGCTGTGACTACAAGCTGGTCCGCTTCAACCTGTGCGAAGTCGGGATTTATAGCAAAGTCCAATTTTAGGTTTGAAGCGATACTGAATTTGCCCGTCAAACCCAAGTCAAGTTTCACCGGATCGTTCACGAACTTCCCGCGATCCATCAGGCCTGCATTTACCTGCGTCGGATTTAGCGTAGCTCGTCGATTTCCTGTTTCCGAAACCGTTAAGCTTGGTGTAAATTCGAGCGTTCGCTCGTTCGATATGCCTTCGAGGCCTGAAATATGACCTTCCTGCATCATCCATCCTGAAAATGAACGGTCGATAGGCATCCAACTGTCAAGTTCATTGTTAATCCTCTTTATTCGGCGATAGAAATGGACTCCCCAGAGTTTATTCTTACCATTTTGGTAGCTGAGCGATTTAAAAGGAATTGCCACTTCGACCACATAACCATCTGAGACTATCGAGCCTTTAGATTCCATCACAAAGTCGGGATTAAAGTCTTCATTGAATATCGGGTCTTGCCATAAGCCGTCTTGCTGAATTCCTAACGGATTGAAGTCAAGCTCATACGCCTTACGATGACTGTCAAACGTGTCGAGAAGCATCCCTACATAGTCGTCATTTAAGATGTCATCGCGTTTGGCTAGGCTTGCGCGCACCTTCGACGGGTCGTCGTACGCATGGAAGGCAACGTAAAGGCACCGCGTATCGAACCCAAGAAGAACCTCAGTGGGCTTTGACGCGGCAATATTGTCACCTGGGCTTGTTTGATAAAAGTCCGCCAACTTCGCAGCATGCTGCCAGACTTCATCGTCAAGCTTTCCGTCGATTGTGGGTGATTGATCGAACCGCGGAACTTTTACTGGTAAAGCTTTTTGGGTATTAAGTTGCGCTCCGTTAGGCGAGTTCGACGCCGCCTCAGGCGTTGCGACCGGCAGTTGTGGATGGACTATGCCAGCCGAAAACAAGATTGCGACGGGAAGATTTAAAAACTGAAACATCCATCGCATTAGGCTCGAAGACCTCTAGTAAAAGCTTAAGGACAATCGGTCGCGTACCGATGATGTACATGGTTTGGCGCTTATTTATCGATCTTCGTATTTATGTCACTTTCAATGAATGACAATTGTCCGACCATTTTTGCCATCTTGTCGGGAATGATTGCGGAAATTTTAAAATACTTCAATTCACGAGGAGGCGAAGCCCGTGTTCGGCCGCTAACGATACAGCAGAAACCATTAGGCTGGAAAGGTATGGACGTGCTTCATTTGTATGCGATCTCTAACTCGAACTTATAGCGATAGCCACGAGTAACGAAATCGTCTCCTTTGATAAGTTCCTCGGTGTGTTTTGATGGCCAAAATCCAATCGTCTTACCTGCTCTCAACCATCAGGATCATAGCCTCCGCCTGTATCACACTTTCGCAAACTGCGAGTGCGGGAAGCCTTGACCGAGCCAAGTCGCAGCTCATCCCTTTTGAAATTGAACTCTCTCTTAGTTCCGCTCTGGACAAGTTAATGTCCGAAAAGGTCTGTTTTTTGTCATGGCGGAACTGTTTCGCCGGGAGTTATCCTTGCGAATCATCATTTCGGCTGAAGACCGGGTGGAGTCGATCCACTTGTTCAATTCTGGCTTGACCTCCCGTCCGAAAACGCGACCATTAAGGACTTAATTTATGCCCCGTTTCAGGTATGTCCTCACACAACTTGAGAGTTTTAGGACGACAGCGGGACTGCCGATTTGTAAGTTGTTGGACTCCAGAGCGGTTGTAATGCGGTCAGCTATTCCCCGCCCTCGGTCTCCTAGTGCAAGGAGCGTATGTTGAAGAAAGTAAGGCGTACTCGGTTTGTCGTCTGTTGTGTTGCGATCGGAATTTCGCTTGTTTTTTTGATGGATTGTTTTAGGCCGGCGTCTGTTGCGTGTCAGGAATTGACGCTACTTGCGGGCTGCGTCGAAGAAGGGAGTTCGACGTCTGAAGATGAAAGCGCTCGGCACGTCACGGAAGCATTCCCACCGCGAACGATACGCGGCCCCGTACTCTATCTGAGCGATCCCCAACCCCTAGCTCCAAATGACCGCCTTCAGCGGACTCCGGGAATGCCCGGAGAAGGTGCCACTCCATTGTCGATGGCTACCGCCGATCTTGACGGCGATGGAATTGAGGATCTGGTAGTCGGGTACGCGGGCTCGACCGGCGGCTCGATCGTCCTGCACCGGGGCAATATAGATGCCTTTGCGCCTCAGAGCGAGGCATCTTTTCGGGCTCTCGGCCGGGAGAACTTTCCCTCGCCATTTCTAGAGACTGCCCAGGTCTTGTCCGTGGCGGTGAAGCCCGACTTCATTGTCGCAGGTCATTTTACTGGCGACGATGGATCTGACATCGCGTTCGCTTCTCGGGGCGATAGTGCAGTCTATGTAGTTCACGACGATGGCGCCGGGGGCTTTGGTGCTCCGCAAAAATTTGCAGTTCCAGGCGGAGTCACCGCGCTCGTAGCGGGAAGCTTTGGAAATTCTTCCGCGTCCAACACTCTTTTGGTCGGTACTCAGGCCAACTACAACTCATTTGCAATAAGTGTATTGAACGGTTCTGCTGACGGTCTGAAGCTGAGGTCGAGCCTCTCCGTAAAGGCCGCCGTATCGGATATTCAGATCACGCGATTTGGAGACTATAGCGAGGACGCCGTCTATCTAGCTGGCGGACAGTTATTTATCCTTCGCTCCTCGACGATGCAAATAGTGCGTCCTTCATTGCCTTCGAACATCCGGTCCTTTGCACTCGGTTCCTTTATCTTTGATCGCACCGGTAGCACGCAGATCGCGATCCTGAGACCGAACGGCGATGTTCAGATCGCCGCGCGTCGGGAGTTTGATCCGCGTTCGTACACGAAGCGGGAATTCCTCTCGATGCGAGAAGCAAATGTTCTCCATCGAACTCCGCAGGTCAAGCCTTTGAAAAGCTTTCCCGCGGCATGGAAGATCGTCGAAAATTTCCCGGCCATAGGTGATCTGCCGGCAGATCAGGTACCGGTGATTTTCCGCACACGTGTCTCTTCAAATGGAGCCGACGACATAATGTGGCTCAACGCCGGCGAAGGCAAGATGGCCGTGATCTCACATCGCGATGCCGGCGCAGGACAGAAGAGGTTTGCCCCGGGCCAGGTTGCTATTAGGCCCTACGCCGGCTCACCTGTAAAAGCTATATCGCCGAGGCTTAATATCGACGGTCGGCCCGGCGTTCTCGCGATCCATGAGGGCGAAACATCGCTTTCTATGATGATGCCTCTCCCGGATCCGACATTCTTCGTCAACAAGACCACCGATCCTGTTCCTACATCGCCGATCACCAATGCTTGTAACAATGTCAGCAACGCGGACCTTTCCAGCTCGTGCAGTTTGCGTGAGGCTGTGTTGAGAGCAAATGCGTTGGCGGGAACCGACACTATCCAGTTGGCGGCAGGAACGTACTCCCTTACGCGAGGCCGCATCGCCAGCCCCGCTTACGATGCGGTAAGTGGCACCCTGAATATCAACGATTCCGTAAACATCGTGGGAACGGTAGATGGCAGTGGAAACCCGACCTCCACTATAACATGGGGAACACTCACAAGTGGTAATAGCGTCGATATGATCATGGCGATCAATGAGGATATCTCTATCCTCTCCAACGCAACGGCGAGTATCTCAAATGTGGTCATGCAAAATGGCGTGAACCACGGAACCCATGGAAACGACGGTGACGGCGGGTGCATGGAATACGATACCGGTACGAGCGGGAACGCCAATCTAACGCTTACCAATGTCACCCTTCAGAACTGCAGCACGCTTCAAGGCGGCGGCGGCGGCCTGGTTGCATTCAACTTCCTAAATCACAACCATAGCGGTTTCCTGACCATCACTAACAGCACCATCCAGAACAACTCGGTTGTCGACAACCCCTCGTCGGGACCCGGCGGCGGTATTGCGCTCAGCAATGACGTTCATATGTTGATGACCAACACCAAGGTTTTGAACAATAAGGCGACGCAAGTGATCGGTGGTCAGAAAGGTCAGGGTGGCGGCATCATGATCTTCTTCCCGAATGGGAATTTCACGGGCACGACAAAGACCACGATCCACTCGAGTACCATCACCGGCAACAAGGCAGCTGGTTTTGGGGGAGGGATTCAGTCCCAGTCAGATATCTTGATCGATCAAGGAACCGTCATCAGCAACAACGTCGCGGGAACTGACGGGACCAACCCGGTGGCTGCTCAGGACGGAGGAGGCCTCTACCTCAACACGTTTGCTACCGGCTGTCCTGCGGCTTGTACATTCCAGAGCTCAATCAGCCACGCCACGATAACAGGTAACACCGCGACTGGTAATGGCGGAGGCATCGCAACTGGAAATGCTGGCGCTTTTCCTGCAGCAGGCTCGCTATCAGTGACGTTTAGCCGTCTAGCTGGAAACTCGGTAACCGGACTCGGAAACGTTTTTCAGAATGGAGGTACTACTGTAAGTGCCACCAATGACTGGTGGGGTACGAATGCGCCTGCAACGACCATCAATACGATAGGCGGTGGATCGACGACGTTCGATCCCTTCATCGTGCTGACTCAGAATGCAAGCCCGTCCAAGATCCGCATCAACCAGAGCACCACGATGACCGGTGACATCGGGCATGACAATCACGGTACCGCGATCGCAGCTGCGAATCTGGACAGGATCATCGGACTTCCGATCACCTTCAACAATCCGCTTCTGGGTACTATCCCTCAGGCACAGCCCGAGACGCTGAATGCAAGTGCTCAGGCCACGGCCACATTCAACGCAGGCGCAGGTCCTGGTCGCGGCTCAGCCAATGCCACGGTGGACCAGGCAGTCATCGGGGCCAATTCCAACTTCATCGCCAGTGCGAGCGAAGCGGGGACAACTGTGACCCTAACCACAGTCGGCACGCACAATTTCTCTGTCAATAATACCGTCGTCATCACCGGCGTCGGTGTAGCCGGCTACAACGGCACGTTTACGATCCTCTCGACGCCGACGCCCACTACGTTCACGTACACGGCCGGTGCGTCGGGGCTCGCAGCTTCGAGCGGGGGGACGGCGAATATGGGGATCATCATTCTATCGCCGCCTCAGACCACCAAGACATTCGGTGTATCAACGATCCCGATCAATGGCACAACGACGGCCAGTTTCAGCATCAATAACCCGAATGTGGTGGCGATCAATGAAAGCTTCACCGATACTCTTCCGACCGGACTACAGGTAGCCGGAACACCTGGCGTGACAAACACCTGTGGAGGTACGGTCACAGCGACGGCCGGCACTGGCACCATCAGCTTCAGCAACAGCCTCGCACCGATCGGCACCTGCGCGATCTCGGTGAACATAACAGGGACGGTCGACAATAACTACACCAACAGCGTGCAGATCCTTTCGACGGATGCCGGGAACGGCAACACGTCTTCAGCCAACTTAACGGTCATTAACCCTCCGCACATCGTAAAGGCCTTTGGGGCAGCGACGATCCCGTTGAATGGAACGACCGGTCTTACCTTTACCATCGACAGCAACAGCAATCAGAACCTGACCACCAACGGGGCTGGCTTCACCGATACATTGCCGGCCGGGTTGGTCGTAGCCACACCTCCGAATATTGGTGGCACATGCACCGGAACAGCGACGGCTGTCGCCGGAGCCTCCAGCGTCAGTCTTAGCGGCCAGGGCTTAACGCCTAATGCAAGCTGTACGGTTTCTATAGATGTAAAGGGAACCACGGCCGGAGTAAAGAACAATAACGTCCTGGCGACCTCGACCAATGCCGGAACGGGTAATACCGGGAACGCCTCGATCATAGTCGTCGCACCTCCCACGATCGCCAAGGCGTTCGGTGCATCAAGCATTGCCGTAAACGCCTCGACCAGTCTGACATTCACTCTCACCAATCCAAACACGACGGTCGCCCTATCCGGCGTGGCATTCAGTGACACGCTGCCCGCAGGTCTTGTGATCTCGACCCCGAACGGGCTGACCGGCTCGTGCGGTTCAGGGACCATTACAGCGACGGCCGGCACCGGCGCGATCAGCCTCTCGGGAGGCACGATCGCGGCGAGCGGCAACTGTTCATTCGCGGTGAATGTGACGGGAACATCGCCCGGGCTAAAGAACAACACCACGGGCAGCGTGACTTCAACAAACGGTGGTACTGGATCGACTGCTTCGGCCAGCACCACTATCAACAAAGCCAACACGATGGCTTCGATCACCTCGGACACTCCGGACCCATCGGTCATCGGCCAGCCAGTAGCCGTTAACTTCCATGTTTCGTCAGCTACAGGCAGTTCCCCGACTGCTCCCACCGGGAACGTGACAGTAACTGACGGTACCAACAACTGTACGGGGAGCATCAACGCTAGCGGTGACGGCTCATGCAACATCACCTTTCCAACTATAGGCAGCAAGAGCCTGACGGCCACCTATGCCGGTGATACCAACTTCAATGCGAGTCCGGCATCGGCGAGTGCTCCGCATACTGTAAATACGGGGGATGTGACGATCGTCGTTGCGTCAGACCATAACCCGTCGATCACCGGTCAGACCGTAACTTTTACCGCAACGATCGGTGCGACATCCCCGGCTGTAGGAACACCGACCGGCACGATCCAGTTCAAGGATGGAGCAGCGAACATCGGTGCCGCCCAGTCGATAGTTGGCGGCATGGCAATCATCTCGACTTCAACACTAACGGCCGGAACACATACCATTACCGCTCAATACAACGGCGACACTGGATTCAACACCGGTACTGGCACGTTAGCAGGAGGTCAGGTGGTCAGTGACGCTGCTGAATGGACGGGTTCGGCCGACAGCGATTGGAACAATCCGGCCAATTGGTCCACCGGTGTAGTTCCCGCATCGTCAAACAGTGCAGATATTCCTTCTGTTGGCGTTACGAACAACCCCGTTATTGGAGGGGTTACGGATATAACCATTGTCGATCTGACGATAGGTTCGGGCCGCTCACTGACAATAAACAACAGCCGAACACTGACGATCAATGGTGTTCTCGCAATGAACGGCAATGATATCGACGATACAGCCGGCTTGCTATCCATTTCCGACACCGGATCGATCACGCGTACATCGGGAATAGTATTAGGGACCCTGCAGAAGGCGTTCAGTGCTCCTCAGGTGTTCACCTATCCGGTTGGAACGACGGGTGCATTTTCACCGGTCGATGTGAACGCGACAAATGGACCCGGGCTCCTGAGTGTCCTGGCACATACGGGAACGGCTCCGGCAACACCGCCGCTTGACCCGACAAAGATGCTCCAGCGGTACTGGACGCTCAACGGAAGCGGGATAACGGCGGATATAACTTTCCACTATCTTGATCCGGATGTGCCGGCCACCAGTACCGAGAGTCAATATCGCGTTTTCCGCATAATCACTGGAGGCATCGCATTGGGCTTCCAGCCCGACGGGACCAACGTCATTCTCGACACAGCGGCGAACACCTTCAAGGTCGTCAGTGTCAAGAACTTCTCTGACTGGACGGCCGGGAATCCATTCGCACCGACGGCCGCTCCGGTAAGTATTTCGGGGCGGGTAATGACCGCCGACGGCCGGCCGGTATATCAGGCAAGGGTGTTGTTGACCGATGACAGCGGCAATACGGTCACGGTGCTCACGAGTCCGTTCGGCTTCTACCATTTTGACGGTATACCGGCGGGTCAGACCTATGTTATCTCAGCGACAAGCAAACAGCACCGGTTTGCCGCCCAAGTGGTGACGGCTAACGACGAGATCGATGATCTCGATCTTGTTGCGGAACCGCAAGGGGAATCGGAGTTTTGAATTAAGTTCACTTATATAACTTCGCGGGAGAGGGCCAACCGGCTCTCCTGAGAATGGGAGTACTGGGACTGGATCTTAACAATCGTCGCCGATCTGTGATGTGGTGTCCGCTGTGGTGGGAATAAAGAATCGAGTTGTATTAGCGTGGCCCCTCGGTCTTTATCAAGAGCTCGCCATCGCAATTTTCCCGCATCATTATTCGCGCCAGGGCCATCCTTAAAAAACGCTGGTTTTTGGAGGTTAATTATGAAGTTCCCATTAATTGCGCTCTTAGTGATTTTTGCCAGTAGTTCTTTTTTCCTATCGATTCTTGGCTCAAACGCCGCCAAAGTCTTTAACGGTTTCCCAACTAAGAAGCAGCCCGTTTACTGACGATGCGTTAAGATTTACAGTCATGTCCTTTAGAGCCAGTACACTTTTTTCAAACGAGGTCTGGAATGTTAGTCACGGCGCCAGCATTGAAATCGAGGTAGAAAATGCATCCAGCGAAGTTGTGACATTTGATCCGAAGAAGTTAGCTATGATCGACAAAAGCCACGTCCGGGCGGAGATATGTTGCTTGGATCAAAACACTGAGGATCTCCTTTTCGTGGCTATGCGCCGAAATATAGCTCCAAAAGCGATATTTAAGGAGCGTTACATTCTAAGCAACAGAATCGGGTTGCCGGGCGGAGTTTACTACGACGATAAACTGCTAGGAACGATAAATGGCTAAGCTCGCGAATCAGGTCGGCCAAATTCATTCTTGGAGATTCGGATGTGGACAAAGTCCGTCGGAGCTTAGGCATCCGCCGCTCCGGTCCACATTTCGGGAAGGTTTATAACAGCGACAGGCGTTAGGTTTATCAGGCAAGCATTGCTTCGACCGATGTCTGTATTACGAGATCCCGGATGCCCGCCTTCTGAAGCAGGGCGAACCGGTCAGGGGATGGGGAACTTCCTGACCGGCTCGCTGGCGGGTCCGACAGTTCATGGGAGGTCACTTTTTGATCTCATCGTCGAGGTGTGGGCTCTGACTTCCGCAATTCTCTCTACTCCATCGCGGGCCCCGTCATTTGGGGGGCGGGGTTTTTTGAAGGGCCCATATGAATGTATGTCGGTTATCGATCCGATTTCGAATGCCAGACAGCGGGAGAACTGAAGCGACAATAATCAATGACATAAAGGCTTGCCGCAACGATCAGTTGTTAAGTCACGAGGTAATTTACCAGGACCTTACAAATTCAGATTGGGGACAATGGCGATAGATCGACGGGGCAGCTTAAGAATTATGACCGTCACGGCTATGGATCCGATTTTTAAGAACGATTGCCAATTACTTAGAAGGAATAACAGGTGGAATAGTGATCGCAATACAAAAACAATTAGATCTGAGCTTGCTGGTGCTACGGGGCTCAGCGCTTTTGCTCTTGGTTCTTTACGGCTGGAATAAGCTGACATGGTTGGTTCCACTGATTGGCGGAAATCAAGCATGGGAATCATGGGGTTTCGCTCTGCAAATCGGAAAATTGGGCTTTCCGGTACCTGTTTTGCTAGCTGTCTTTGCCGTGTTTTGCGAGTCGTTCGGTGCGTTTTTAATAGCCGTGGGATTTTTTACTCGATTCTTCGCCACGCTCGCAGCGTTAAGTATGGCCGGGGCAATGTACTTTAGCTTACGCGTAGGTGAGGCGGCTTGGCAACTGGCCGCCTTGTACTTACTTGCATTCGTCGCTCTTGCGCTGGTTGGCCCTGGTAAATTCTCAGTTGACCATTTCGTGCAAGTATACCGCGAGCGTCCCCAGTCTGCAGACATTAATATTTAAGGCCAAAGATAGGTCTTCGGTGCGCGCTAATAAAACGCGATTTCTCAAATGAGAACAGTGGAGTAAAACAGGTGTTGGACCGACGAGGTTCATCTTGAATATTTGTTACCCATTATGAAATGTCGGGATACGGCTCGATCTTAAGAGTCGAAGGCAGGCAGGTAGGGAATGTCGGACCGAAGAGCTTCTATCATAATCGGGCAGACAAACGGATACGAAATCGCTAGTTGATTTTTTGAGATACGGTCTCAGACAAGGACTGCGTTTCAACTAAGTAACGACCCAGTCTGAATGCTACCTTCGCGGTAGTCTTGGAAGTGACATTTAAATACCGAAGAAAAGTTTTAAGCTGCGAGTGCCCGGTGATCTTCATCACCTCTGTGGCGGCTAGCCTGATGCGATCATTCGGGTTGTGGCGGTGCGGGCAATCATGAAATCTGAAATCTTCTATTTTCGCTTCCTGACATGCAGATTTGAACGATGTTTTGATCGTGTTCGTGATGCCAAAAACGGTGGCTTCCAGATCTTTTGATGATGCCTCCCAAAGACTTTTAAATTCCTCGTTCAATCTTTGAGTAATTCCGACCCGCCTCTTATTTCTTGGTATTGGTCTGAGGGATATATATCTCGCGAGGAAGGAAATCAACATCCTTCCATTTCATCTTGAAGATTTCACCTCTACGCATTGCGGCATCCAGTGCATAGATGAGCAAGGGCTTTAGGTGGGCCTTTCGACGAGTACAGACAGCAAGCAATCTCCTCTCTTCTTCAAGCGAAAGCACCCTATCGCGCTCGACTTCGGAAGCCTTCGAAATGACTCCTTTTACGAGCCTAAAAGGACTACTAACGAGCCATTCATTCTGAACTGCAAAGTTTAGGATCGCCCTCAAGAGTTCAAATTCGCGATTAACGGTAGCAATCCGGCGCTGGCGGGAGCGGATCGACTTAGTTATAACCGTTGTTCGCTTCCTGGTTTTTTCATCAATGATCTAGATCCTTTCATTTACTTGAATTTCGACAGGACTGTTCAGACGATGGTTTTTATAGTTCTTAATTTCGTTCGATTTGATCAGTCGAATTCGCATACCGCCGAAATATTCTCGCAGCGGTTTGAGCGAAGACCTGACGGCCTGAATGGAGCGTCTGCCTCTCACTTTGATACCGTCTTGATAACTTGCCTCAACAAGTTCTGAAGACTCGTATCTTTTAACCAGCTCGAGAAATGTCAGTTTTTCGGCGTTGAATAGCTCAAATTGCTATCTTTTATTCGGCGAAATTAAAGACGCAATGCGAAGTTCTCTTCCTGTTCAGCGTACCTGCCCAGTGCGTCAAGATCCGGAATTATCGCTTCCTTTCCTTCGATGACGATAAGCCTTTGTTCTTGCAGTCTTGAAAGAGCGCGGGTTACAACTTCCCGGACAGTTCCGACGCGAGCCGCGAGCTGATTGTGTGTCAATTTGTGCTCGATCCGCACGCCTGCCGAGATTCTTTTTCCCCTCGCCGAAGCTTCTTCAAAAAACAGATGGGCGAGCCGCTGCCCGACCTCTCGAAGAGAAAGAATTTCAACGAGTTCGGCGCATCTGCGCAGGCGTTTAGCCAGGAGCCGGGTTGCTGCAAGAGCGATCGGCGGATGTGTAAGACAAAGATCGCGAATTTTCCCCGTATCGAGAAAATAGACCGTGGCCGGTTCCTCCGCGGCGACCGTCGATGGATACTTCCCCTCATCAAAAACTGGAACCTCGGCGACGGTCGTAATTGCCCGCTCGACGTGAATTACTTGTTCGCGGCCATCCGCACCCGTTCGGAACGCCCGTACCGAACCTTCCGCAATTACGAACAAGCCGGCAGCTTCGTCGCCTTCGCGAAATAGAATATCGTTCCGGTCGAGCCGTTTCTCCACCGAGTTTCGAGCCAGGATGTCAAGAACGTTCTTGTCCAGATCGCCGAAAAGCTCGGTACGCTTAAAAACCTCCGCCCTTTCTTCCTTCATTAGCCGGAGTCTATCGGCTCGGCTAGAAATCTCCAAACCGCTCTTCAGCTTAGAAGCTACTGGAAGTGATACGGTGACATGAACTCGGCAAGTCAAGGTTTATTTATTGGATATTTCCAGCGACTCTAGGTCTGTTAACTTTGCCCACCAGATTTTCTAAATACAGCTTGCCCAACGTTACGAAAAGCCGGTGAATATTTTCTACCGAATGCCGGCAATTCCATGATGCGTGTAACCAACACGCGATTGTTTCTGAACAAGTCACGGACACTTGAAAGAGCTCCTTCCCCGGGTGACTTAAGTCACCGACGTTCGTTGATCAAAGCCTTAGACTAAATAAAACCAGAGTCCAAGGAGGAGAACAGATCATGCAGGAGCTTTATAACAAGACAATTCGTGAGATCGCCGTTGAATTTCCCCAAACGCCGCGTGTTTTCGAAGAACTTAAGATCGATTATTGTTGCGCTGGCGGGCGCAACTTCAGCGACGCCTGCCGAGCTGCCGGCGTCGAGCCGAGCGTCGTCGACCGAAAGATCGAAGAGCAAATAGCGACTTCCGGCGAGAACGCCGAACTGGATCTGGCGGAACGCAAAGCGCCTTCGGACCTAGCGGATTACATAGTAAAAAAGCATCATATTTTCACGACTAACGAGATCGCTCGGCTCATAAACTTGGCAGAAAAAGTGTGCCGTAAACACGGCCCCCAACATAAGGAGCTTTTCGACATTAGAGAGACCTTTGTCGTTCTCGCCGAAGAACTCACAGTCCACATGCGAAAAGAAGAAATGGTGCTTTTCCCGTATATCAAATCGCTCGATGCTGCGGTTAGAAACAGTGTTTCAGTTAAAGAGCCGCATTTCAAAACGGTAAGAAACCCTGTGCGAATCATGATGACAGAACATGACGCGGCGGGCGGTCTTTTAAGCCAGATACGGAAAAAATCAAATGGTTATTCCATTCCAGAGGCCGCTTGTCCGAGCTTTAGAGCATTTTACTACGGCTTGGAAGACCTGGGAAAAGACCTTCATCGACATATTCATCTCGAAAACAACATCCTGTTTCCACGAGCGATCGAAATGGAGAAAGAGATTTTCGGGGTTCATGCCGAAAAGACGGAAGAAGACTATGTTTGCCACGGGTTGCCCTGTATTTAACATTCGCTGGGTGCAGTCTTGGAATTAGAGAAGACAAATCACACTTGACGAGCGCGTTGCTTCAGGATGCCTTGAGTTTCTGGTGAATCTTACCGAGTTCGTAGTCTGGATCAAAATGACCTTTCACATTCTACAGATCGCTATTCCGTTTATTTGGTTCGGACTCGTTGCCGGAATTTCCTTTATGGAAACGCCTCTCAAATTCAGGGCGCCAAATATTACGCTGCGTTTGGGATTAGGGATCGGCAAGATCGTTTTTTCGGCGCTAAACAAGATCGCGATCGCTCTGGCAGTTTTGTCTCTGCTTGCCCTATTTCTCGCGAGGCCTGAACGGCGGTTTGCAGTTCTCTGTTTCAGCGTTATCGCGTTTTTGCTGATCTTGGAGACCGTCTGGTTGCTGCCGTCCATAAAGGCGCGAGTCCCCGCGGTCATCAGCGATAGTTTCACGACATCCTCGTACACACATTTTATTTACATTGCCTTTGAATTGATCAAGGTTGTCTTGCTGTTCGCCCTCGGCTGGAATCTTGTACTCGACTATTTGAAGTTTGAATAAAATGAGACGGGACTTAGAAAACCGGGCAGACATTGACGAGCTGATGATCCGTTTTTACCGCATAGCGATGGCTGACGCAACGATCGGCTATATCTTTGACGCCGCCGAGCTGGATCTGAAGCACCATCTGCCGATCATTGGAGATTTCTGGGAAGCACTGCTTTTTGGCGGCGATGCTTATCAAAGACATCGCCGCAATCCTCTGCGAATTCACGCCGAACTCAACGAAAAGACCCCATTGAGGACGGAACACTTCGAGCGTTGGCTGGAGATTTTCCGCGAACAGGTTGATGAGAGCTTCGCGGGCGAGCGAGCCGATTTCATAAAATTCCGTGCCGAAAAGATCGCTAACCGAATGATCAGTTACGTCCGCGTTCCGGCGGTCGCGACTTAAGCGATTCGATCGGCCTCCCCGAACTCCACTATTTCAACGAACACCTGGGATGATCGCTCTGTTGATAGTGTGTACGTATTTGCAGGCCGGTTACTGCGAGCAAAAAAGTGTCGGGCAGGTCGAATACTTTCGATGTACTCTAACACGGTAGTAATGAAGGGAGCGTCTCATCACACTATCGATTATAAGCTTGTCGTCGTCATTTTTTGAGCCGGGCTCAGCAAGAAGATCCACAATTAGTTTATAGAGCTTGACGCTCTATTCTCAGCTGATTTGTTCCTACCGAGCATTGCGAGGGGGCGAGCGAATATCTGCACCACCTAGATTGACACCGATTCCTCGTTTCCGACCCCTCATATCAAGACCTTCAACGATTGATTAAATAAGATCAAACGCTCTTTCGGTAATGCCGTTCACCGGCCGCCCTCAACGCATGATGAAAATCGGACTTGGCGCGCTATACATGAACAAAGCGTGCGAATCGGTATTTAAGAAATCGGTGCGAAAAGTTTATGAACGATCGGCGGCCCGTGAAAGAAATTTCTCGAAAATGAACTCGAAATGAGAAGTCTTTTGCTTGGTGGCAACACGTCAAAAAATGATTCGACCTTAGACAATAGCAGCGAGAGTAAACACCTAAGCATTTCGCGTGAAATCACCCTCGTCCTCAACGCAAGAACTGTATTAAATTCAGAGTGCAAGGTCTTTAAAGGGAATGGCAGGTCTCGAAAAAGCCGTCAGCCGAGGACGACCGAAGTGTCGTCGGATGGTCGAAAAAAACAGGAAACCGCTACGTACAAGGAACAATAAGGGAGACAAGAAATGGAACATATATTTGATCGCACTCCGATGGACAGAACAGTTGCAAAAGCGAGTGCCGTTGACACAAGTAAACCGGGTTACCAGGCGTATCAAATTCTGCATGTCGGGTTCACAGTACTCCCGATATTGATGGGACTGGACAAATTTCTGGGTTTGCTCGTCAACTGGGACCAGTATCTGCCGGCTGTCGCTAATAGAATGCTCGGCGGTCACGGTCATGAGTTCATGTACGTCGTAGGCGTGATCGAGGTCATCGCGGGTATCGGCGTATTAATTAAGCCGAAGATCTTTGCGTTCGTCGTGGCAGCGTGGCTGGCGTTGATCATCATCAATTTGTTGATGATACCGGGTTATTTTGACATAGCGCTGCGGGACTTCGGTCTGCTCTTGGGGGCGCTCGCGTTTGGCCGTTTGAGTCAGGAGTATTCAAAATAGAGATGTGAAACAAGCATACGATCGCAAATTGACATGAAGACGCAATGAAACTTTTGGTCGCATACGACGGTTCGGGATATTCGCACGCCGCTCTCAGCGACCTGCGGCGGGCTGGGCTGCCGGAAAAGGCCGACGTCCTGATGGTCTCAGTTTGCGAAGTGTGGCTGCCGCCGGAGACGCACCGAACAAAGAATTATGACCTCTCAGACAATGACACGTGGGAGTATTTCCAAAAGCACTCTGAGCAGTTGGATCGAAACCTCTCAGAAACAGAAAAGTTCCTGATTGAAGCAAAGGACGAACTGCAAAAGCAGTTTCCGCATTGGACCATTGAAACCGAAGCACTGGCCGGCTCACCGTCACAAGTGATCCTGAAAAGGTCTGCACGCTTTGAACCCGACCTGGTGGCCGTTGGTCCGAAGGGGCTTTCCTCCGATCGAGGGATCGGGCTGGGCAGCGTTTCGCAGACAGTTCTTTCTTATTCACAAAACCCGGTGCGCATCTGTAGGGGAAACGCTGAGAAAGGTGCCCATGGGCTAAAAATTGCGATCGGCTTTGATAGCTCAGCCTGTTCACTCGACGCCGTCAAAGCAGCGGCAGAGCGAGACTGGCAACGAAACACCGAATTCCGGATCTTTGTAGTGACGGATCCGATCATTCCACTGGTTCCTGGAAGAACTTTTCAAGTGATCCCCGGAGCATTGGAATTCCGAATGAAGGGAGAAGAAAACTGGATCAAAGCATTGGCCGCCGAAGCACTGGACCTACTTGGAAACTACGGTCTAAAGGCTTCGCTGCATATGTCTAGCGGAAACCCTCGGATAATGTTGGTTCATACCGCGAATGAATGGAAGGCCGACACAATATTCGTGGGGAAGAACTCTCGACGGTCGAATCTGCTTGGCTGCGTTGCATCAGCAGTTGCCCAGCGAGCATCATGTTCTGTCGAGGTTATACCAACAATGCAGAGGGGTTGACTCTTGAACCCGGGAGATGATGGCGAAATTACCTTCCGCAATATCGGGTCTTTTTCAAAATACTTTCGGCCACGGTGACGGCGATAATCCAATTCGTGCCGAGCTTTTTAGCGCCGAAAAACTTGAACAGTTTGCGAGAGTTCTGGCCAAAGAGCATAAAGCGGTCGATCAACCGAAACGGTATCGCCTGTTGCGTCGGCGACTCAAAGAGAATGGCGAAGTCCTGATTGCCGCATATTATTCATTAACAAATGCAATTCGAGAGGAACAAGCGATCTCGCCCGCTGCGGAATGGCTGGTCGACAACTTTCATATCGTTGAAGAACAGATCCGCGAGATCTATGAAGATCTGCCGGCGGGTTATTATCGTGAATTACCGAAACTCACGAAAGGCGAGTTTGCCGGCTATCCGCGCATATACGCGATCGCGATCGCGATCATCGAGCATACCGACAGCCGCCTTGACGTCGAAACGCTTGAACGATTCCTCCGGTCCTATCAAGCTGTTACGCCGCTAAACATCGGTGAGCTATGGGCCATCGCCATCACGCTTCGTATAACGCTGGTAGAAAATCTCCGCCGATTTGCATGGCGGATCGTTCAGTCGCGTGAACAGCGCGAAGAAGCCGAAAAGCTGTCTGACGAACTCATCGAAATAGCCGGCAAAAAACC
>Ga0070681_10000818_pt1 | contig 25982 bp, 25 predicted proteins | sample KBSC83BmetaG_FD_65650 | JGI IMG/M metagenome (GOLD analysis project Ga0070681, IMG submission 65650) | Corn rhizosphere microbial communities from Kellogg Biological Station, Michigan, USA - KBS C8-3B metaG | ecosystem: Host-associated > Plants > Roots > Rhizosphere | place: USA: Michigan...
CCGGCGCGAGCTGCATCAGCCGACCGAGGTAGAAGCCGGCGACGCTCACGTTGCGCCCCACGACCAGCGCCGGGTCGACAGCCGCCCACATGCCGCCCGCATAGCCGATCGCGATCAGCGTCCCCAGCGGCCTCAACGCCTTCAGCGACGCGGCGAAGGCCTCGCCGCCGACCGGATCGACGACAACGTCGGCGCGGACCGCCTCGGCGAACTCCTCGTACGAGTACGCCTCCTCGGCGCCGTGCTCCAGGACAAAGGCCCGCTTCTCCTCGGAACCGGCGGTCGCGACCACACGCGCGCCGAGCCAGCCTGCGAGCTGGATCGCCGCCGAGCCGACACCGCCCGCGCCCGCGTGGACGAGCACGGTCGACCCCGGGGAGACCCGCGCCTGGCTGCGCATCGGGATCCAGGCGGTCAGGAACGTCATCAGGAACGCCGCGCCTTCGACGAACGAGGCGCCGTCCGGGAGCGGCACGACCCAGTCGGCCGCGACCTTCTCCGCGTAGCCGCCTCCCCGCGGCAGCGCCATCACGCGCTGCCCGTTCAGCTCGCCGGCGACCTCGCCGCCGAGCACGGCCGGGAGCTCGAGCGGCTGCGGATAGTCGCCCCGCCGGATCAGCACGTCCATGAAGTTGACGCCCGCTGCCCGCACGCGTACGACGGACGGCCCCGACGGCTCGGGCACGTCGTCGAGCTCGAGGCGCTCGGGCCCGCCCAGCTCGCGGAGCAGGACCGCCTTCAGGACGCCGCCGGCTCGGCCGAGGGCTCCGGCTCCGTCTCGGCGGGCGCGACAGGAAACAGCTCGCGCAGCGCCGTCTTCCGGAACTTCCCGACCGCCGTCTTCGGGATCTCGTCGACGAACTCGAACCCGTCCGGGATCCACCACTTGACGAAGTCGGCGGCCAGGAACTCGCGCAGCTCGTCCGCCGATGCGGTCTGTCCCTCGCGCAGCACGCACACTGCCAGCGGCCGCTCGTCCCACCTCTCGCTCGGGACCGCGATCACCGCCGCCTCCGCGATCGCGGGATGGCCCATCAGCGCGTTCTCGAGGGCGACGGACGAGATCCACTCGCCGCCCGACTTGATCACGTCCTTCGAGCGATCCTGGATGTGGATGTGCCCGCGCGGATGCAGCGAGACGATGTCGCCGGTCCGGAACCAGCCGTCGTCGGTCCAGCGGTCGGCCTGCTCCGGCGTCTCGTAGTACGAGGCCGCGACCCACGGCCCGCGCACCTCGAGCTCGCCCATGGTCTCGTCGTCCCACGGGATCTCGTTGCCCTCGGCGTCGCGCGCGCGCAGCTCGACGAGCGGCAGCGGCAGGCCCTGCAACGCGATGTAGTCGAACTTCGTCTCGTCGTCCGCCTCGGCGAGGTCTCCGGGAAGCGCTGCCTCGGAGGCGACCGGCGAGGTCTCCGTCATCCCCCAGCCGTGGACGATCTCCAGGCCGTGCCGCTGCTTGAACGCGGCGATCATCGCGCGCGGCACCGCCGAGCCGCCCACCAGCATCCCTTTCATCCGCGAAAGGTCCCAGCGGCCGGGGTTCGCGTCCAGCTGCGCGAGGATCCCCATCCAGATCGTCGGCACGCCCGCCGCCCAGGTCACGCCCTCCTCGACGAAGTCGTCGAGCAGCGACTCCGCGTCGAGATGCGGGCCGGGGTAGACGATCTTCGAGCCGATCATCGTCGCCAGGTACGGGTAGCCCCAGGCGTTCGCGTGGAACATCGGGACGACCGGCAGGATCACGTCGCCCTCCGAGATGCCGATGCCGAGCGGGTTGGCCGACCCGACTCCGAGCGTATGCAGCATCGTCGAGCGATGCGAGTAGACGACGCCCTTCGGCCGCCCGGTCGTACCGCTCGTGTAGCACATCGCCGCCGCCTCGTTCTCGTCCAGCTCGGGATCGCGCCAGTCGTCGGCCGAGGCGCCGGCGAGCAGCTCCTCGTACGAGTCCTCGACGACGAAGACGTGCTCGATATCGGTCTCGCCGCGGAACTGGTCGAGCAGCGGGACGAGCGCACGGTCGACGACGACGGCGCGGTCGCGCGCGTGGGAGGCGATGTACGCGAGGTCGTTCGGATGGAGACGCAGGTTGAGCGTGTGGAGCGTGAACCCGCCGCAGGGAATGCCGAGGTAGCACTCCATGTGCTGGTAGTGGTTCCAGCAGAGCGTCGCCACCCGGTCGCCGCGCGCGAGCCCGAGGCCCGCGAGCGCGACGGCGAGCTGCTTCGACCGCCGCGCCAGGTCGCGGTACCCGTAGCGGTGGAAGCTCCTGTCGGGGAGCCGGGTGACGACCTCCTTGTCGCCGAAGTACGTCTCGGCGCGCCGGAGCAGGTGCGGCAGCGTCAGCTGGAAGTCCATCATCTGGCCGCGCATGCACCCGTGATCGTAAGCGGGTCTCACTCGCCGAGCAACGCGCGTCGGTAGACGCGGTCGCGCAGGCGGTCGGGCAGCCGCTCGATCGTGGCGCGGATCTTCGCGTCGCGGCCGACGACGTACCGGGTCTTCGGGTGCTGCGCGGTCAGCGCGTGCTCGACGGCAGCCGCGACCGATTCGACCGGCGCCGCCCTGCTCGACCGCGCGGCGGCGACCCGGCGGAAGCGGTCGATCCGCTCCCGGTACCGGTCGGACACGCGGTCTGCGAGCGGCTGCGGCTTCGTCCAGATCGCCGTCGCGATCGTCCCGGGCTCGACGATGGAGACGGAGATCCCGTCAGGCGCGAGCTCCACCCGTAGGGAGTCGGCCATCGCCTCGAGCGCGTGCTTCGTCATCGCGTAGCCGCCGAGGAAAGGCAGGGCGCTGCGTCCGCCGATCGAGCCCATGATCACGATGCGCCCCTTCGCGGCCCGCAGCGCCGGGAGCACCGCCTGGGTGACGGCGAGCTGGCCGACGACGTTGACCTCGAGCTGGCGGCGGAGCTCTTCGAGCGGCAGGTCCTCGAGGGGCGCGGAGATGCCGATCCCCGCGTTGTCGACGAGCCCGTCGAGCCGGTCGAAGGACAGGCCCGCAACGGCCTCGGAGTCGGTGATGTCGAGCAGGACCTCGGTCGTCTCCTCGGGCGCGTCGCCGGGCGTGCGCACGGTCGCGTAGACCTCCCATCCGCGAGCAGCGAGCCGACGGGCGCAGGCGGCGCCGATCCCGGAGGACGCACCGGTGACGAGAACGGACCTACCGGCCAAGTAACACTGTGTTACAAGCGCCCGACGCGCGTGGTCCAGGGCCGATGGGAGCTTGTAACACTGTGTTACTTGCTCCCGACCAGCGCTGCGGCGATCTCCGCGCGCTGCCGCGCGGGGAAGCCGTCGAATGCCTGGATCCACTGCGCCCGCTTGTAGTAGCGGTGGAGCGGGTGTTCCCACGTGAAGCCGATCCCGCCGTGCACCTGGATCGAGCGCTCGCAGGCGGAGACAGCCGCCTCGGCCGCGTACGCCTTGGCCGCTGCGGCCGCGGTCGGCGCCTGCTCGTCGTCCTCGGCCACGCACCAGGCAGCCCAGTACGCGAGCGAGCGCGACAGCTCCGTCGCCATGAATGCGTCGACGAGCGAGTGCGACACCGCCTGGTAGACGCCGATCGCCTTGCCGAACTGCTGGCGCTCCTTCGCGTGCTGGACGCCCCAGTCGAGCGCGCGTTGCGCGATCCCGACCGCCTCGAGCGCGAGCGCCGCGCGCACCCGGGGCCGGTCGATCGCCGCGTCGCCCGCCGACGTCGCCAGCCGGCCGAGCCGGCGGGTGGCGTCCATCGTCTCGACCGACTCGCCGTCGGCCGCCACCGGCCCGCCGGCCGCGAGCACGCGGTCGACGATCGCGAGATCGGAAACGAGACCGTCGACCTGCGCCGACCAGCGAGTCGCCCCGGCGGCAACCGCAGCGCGCTCCTCCGCGCCGAGCAGCGGCAGCGCGAGCGCGACGGTCGAGAAGTACGGCCCCGGATACAGCGCCCTGCCGAGCTCCTCGAAGAGCACGGCCTCCTCGAGGAAGCCGAGCCCGGCGCCGCCTTCGTCCTCGGCGACCGAGACGCCGAGCCAACCCAGCTCGGCGAGCTCCGCCCACGACGCCGGATCCCAGCCGGTCTCCGAATCCGCGAGCTCCGCAACCCGCTCCGGCGGGTAGCGCTCGTCCAGCCACCGCCGCGCTTCCGTCCGCAGCGCCTCCTGGTCCGGCGTGAACGCGAAGTGCATCTTCTCAGCGCCCCTTCGGCAGCCCGAGCACACGCTCGGCGACGATGTTCCGGAGGATCTCGGAGGTCCCGGCTTCGATCGTGTTGCCGCGGCTGCGCAGCTGGAGCCACTGCCAGTAGCCGTCGCCGTCCGTCACCTGTGCCTCCGGCCCCAGCAGCTCGAGCGCGAGCTTGCCGAGGCGCTGGTTCGCCTCCGACCAGTGCAGCTTCGGCACCGACGCCTCCGGCCCGGGCGCACCGGTCTCCATCAGCCGTGTCAGCGCGCGGTAGTTCGTCCATTTCAGGGCCTGGAGCTCGATCCAGGTCTCGGCGATCCGGTCGCGGAGCCGGTCGTCCAGGTCGCGACTGCCCGCCAACTCGAGCAGCTTGCGGACGGCGACCTCGAACGCGCCGGAGAGCGCGAACCCGAGTGCGGCCCGCTCGTGCATCAGCGTGGTCATCGCCACCTGCCAGCCCTGTCCCGGCTCGCCGATCACGTTCTCGACCGGCACCTCGACGTCGGCGAAGAAGATCTCGTTGAACTCGGCCTCGCCGGTGATCTGGGTCAGCGGCCGCACCTCGACACCCGGCGCGTGCATGTCGACGAGGAGGTACGTCAGTCCCTGGTAGCGCGGCGCGTCCGGGTCGCTGAGCGTGACGAGGATGCACCAGTCGGCGAGATGCGCGTACGACGACCAGACCTTCTGGCCGTTGACGACGTACCGCCCGTCGCTCAGCTCGGCCCGTGTGCGCACCGACGCGAGGTCGGAGCCGGCGCCCGGCTCCGAGAAGCCCTGGCACCAGATCTCCTCCGCGGAGAGGATCTTCGGCAGGTAGCGGGACTTCTGCTCGTCGGTCCCGTGGACGATGATCGTCGGGCCGGCCATGCCGAGGCCGATCACGCCGATGTGCCCGGGCGCCTGCGACTTCGCGAGCTCCTCGAGCAGGATCGCCTGGTGCGAGTACGGCGCGCCGCCGCCCCCGTACTCCCTCGGCCAGGTCAGCGCCGCGTACCCGGCCTCGCCGAGCTTCCGGCTCCACTCGCGCCCCCATTCCTCGAACCGCGCCGCGCCGCCGCGCCGGCCGCGCAGGTCGTCGGGCAGGTTGTGCGCGAGCCAGGCCCGAACCTCGTCCCTGAAGGCCGTCTCTTCCGCCGAGTCGCGAAGCTGCACGCGTCGAGCCTAACGCGGCTCGCGCAGCGTCATGCAGGTGCTGGTCGCGTGGGCGACCTTCCGGCCTTCGCCGTCGACGACGTCGCACGACGTCAGCCCGATCGTGCGCCCGGCGTGCACCACCCGCCCAGTCGCAACCAGCGTGCCGTCCCGAACCTGTCGGAGGTAGTTCGTCTTCAGCTCGAGCGTCGTGAACGACTCGCCGTCCTCGAGGCGCGAGGCGTACGCCAGGCCCATCGCCGCGTCGGCCAGGGCGCAGATCACGCCGCCCTGGATCGTCCCCATCGGGTTCGCGTGCTCCGGCCTCACGTCCAGCTCGAAGACGACCTCGCCGTCCGCGACCGAGACCAGACGAAGACCGAGCAGCTCCGCGACCGGAGGCGGAGCGACGTCGCCGCGAAGCATCGCGTCCAGATGCGCGCGGAGGTTCATGCGGTCGCCGGGCCGAGCAGGAACGCCTGAACCGCAGCACGGCCGGCGCCGCCCTGCTCGCGCGTCTGCACCGAGTGCGACGCACCGTGCACGATCACGAGCTTGCCCTTCGGAGCGAGCCGCGCCTCCTCGCGTGCCCACTCGAGCGGCGTCGAGAGGTCGTGGTCGCCGTTCACGAGCAGAACCGGCACGGGCGGGAGCCTAGACCGGAGCGGAGGGCTCGGCACCGGCGGCGTCACCGGCCAGACCTTGCAGGTCTCCATGAAGCCGTTGTGCGACGCCGTCGCGCGCGTGAACGGCCAGACAGCCCGCTCCGGCACCGTCTTCATCCGCCGGGCCAGGAAGGCGGGCCTTGCCGCAACCGGCGTGGTCGACGGCCACGGGAGCCGCATGTCGGAGCAGAGCGTCGCCGCGTGCAGGCCCGAGCTGAAGAGCTCGGGTGGAGCGCCACTGCCCTGGTGGATCTGCGCGACCAGAGTCCGCAGCGGGCCGGGGTCGCCGTGCCTGGCCTGGTGGATCGCGTCGATCATCCGCTGGTACTCCGGGTCGACGAACTCGAAGGTGACGATCGCGTCCCAGAGCGGCACGGGCGCGATGCCGTGGCGGACGACCCACGCGAGGTCGTCGGCCGGATCGAACCCGCAGCCGAGGTCGGCGCAGGCGGCGCGGAGGACACGGCCGGTCGCCTTCAGCCCGGTCAGGTACAACGCCTCGTCCGGCTGGGGATCGACGTGCGGCAGAACCGAATCGAGCACGAGCGCGCGAATTCTCTTCGGGTGCGCGACCGCGTAGCGCTCGGCGACGAAGGTTCCGTAGGAGACGCCGTCGATCGTCCAGGTGGAGGCGCCGAGCGCCTGCCGAAGATCGTCCAGATCGGCCACGGTCGCGTCGGTGGAGTAGAGGCCGCGTGTGGGGCCGAGCTTGGCGGCACAGGCCCGGACCGCCGCCGCGCTCGGCACTGCGATGTCGGACGTGCCGACCTGGGCCTGGAGCTGCGGACATCGGATCGCGGTTCCCCCGGTGCCGCGCTGGTCGACCATCACGAGCCGGTAGTCGGAGAGGAGCGGCGCCAGCCTGGCCGAGACGCGCGCGACCGACGCGACGCCCGGCTGGCCGGGGCCGCCGGTCAGGAGGAGCAGGACGCCACGGGGAGCCTTCGCGTTGTCCGCCGCCGCGACGTTCAGGCGCAGCGTGCCGGGGACGCGGCCGCTGCGGTCGAGCGGGACGCTCAGCGTCGAGCACGTGTAGCCGGCTGCGCCCGGGCATGGATGCGAGCCCGTCAGCGCCGGGCCTGGCGCGGCGGCGCCCGAGCCGGCGATCGCGAGCGTCGCGACGATGACGAGCAGGGCTTTCACGCCCGGCCTGCAGCCTCGAACGCCGCCCGCTCCTCCTCCGTCAGCGGCTGGGAGGCGCCGGTCTCGGGATCTCGCGACACGATCACGAGGTCGGCCTCGGCAGCGACCCTGCCGTCGGGCGCGCGCAGCTCCGCCCGAGCGGTCACGCTCTTCGTCCCGACCCGCTCGAGCCGCACGCTGCCGATCGCCTGCCGGTCCTCGAGCCGCAGCTCGTTGCGGTAGTCGATCGAGACGTGCGCGGCCACGTAGTGCCATACCTGGCCTTCGCCCAGGTCGAGTACACCCCGGATCCAGTCGTCCAGCGTTTCTTCCAAGTACGTCAAGTAGACGGCCTGGTTGACGTGTTGATAGGCGTCGAGGTCGCGCCAACGGATCTCGATGCGCTTCTCGTGCACGGCCGAATAGGCTACGCGCATGGATCGCTTCGACGGAAGGGTCGCGCTCGTCACCGGCGGCGGCCGCGGGATCGGCAAGGCGACTGCCACGAGGTTCGCATCCGAAGGGGCGAAGGTGGCGGTCGCCGACCTCGCCTTCGACGAGGACGCGCCGGGGCTGCAGCTCGAGACGAACGTGACCGACCGCGCCGCGGTCGAGGCTGCGGTCGCGCGCACGGTCGAGGAGCACGGCGGCCTCGACATCCTGGTCACCTGTGCCGGGATCATCCGCGACAACCTCGTCTACCGGATGACCGACGACGACTGGGACGCCGTGATCACCACGCACCTGCGCGGAACGTTTCTCGCCACCCAGGCGGCACAGGCGCACATGACCCAGCACGGCGGAGGAAAGATGGTGCTGATCTCCTCGGTCTCCGCCCTCGGCAACCGCGGCCAGCTGAACTACTCGGCCGCGAAGGCCGGCATCCAGGCGATGACGAAGACGCTCGCGATCGAGCTCGGCCGCTTCGCGGTCAACGTCAACTGCGTCGCCCCCGGCTTCGTCTCGACGGCGATGACGCAGCAGACCGCCGAGCGGATCGGCGTCGACTTCGAGGACTTCCAGAAGATGGGCGCCGAGACGACCGCGCTGCGGCGGGTCGGCGAGCCGGAGGACATCGCGAGCGTGATCGCGTTCCTCTGCTCGGACGACGCGTCGTACGTGACCGGGCAGGTGCTGTACGTGGACGGCGGCCGGCTCTAGCCGGCAGTCGCGGATCAGAGCCCGGGCGGAGCGGGCGGCAGCTTGGGGCCGGCCGGCGGAAGCGGCACCGTCGTCGTCACCGTCTCGGTCTCCGTGACGGTGTTGACGACTGTCGTGGTCACGACTTCGGTCGTCGTCTGAACCTGCGTGGTCGTCTGAATCTGCGTGGTCGTCTGAACCTGCGTGGTCGTCTGAACCTGGGTGGTCGTCTGAACCTGCGTGGTGGTGTGGCTCGCCGTCGACGTCTGCGTAATCGTTGCTCCCGGCGCCGTCTGGGTATTCGTGACCGTCTGGCGCTGGGTCTGTGTCTGCACCTGGGTCTCGGTCCTGGTCGTGGGCACGTAGCTCGTCACCGCCACCGTCTTGGTCTTCCCGTTGACCGTGATCACGTGATTCTTCACCACCGGCACGCGGGTGGTCACCACCCTGCGGACGACGCGGACGCCACCGGGCTGCGTCACCACGCGCGTGGAGTAGCGCAGGTCGGTCTGATGGTCGACTTCCGTCTGCGTGTGCGACTGCACGCGGACGACGCGCTTGACGACCGGGACGACCTTCGTGACCAGCTTCCCCTTCTCGCGAACCGTGATCAGCTTGTTGACGGTCGTCTCGAGCACGAGGGAGTCGGCGCTGCTGCTCGCCTTGGCCGCCGTGAGGCCGTCGGCGACGAACCACCCGCCGACCAGGATCGCCGCGAGTACGAGCGTCACGATGCCGACCTTGGCTATCCCGGGCGTCCGTTGGCGCCAGAGCCAGTGCCAGTAGTCGAGCTCACGCCAGTGCTGCCGCAGCGTTCTCTCCCCTCCCCAACCCGATTACTCCTCGCATTGTAGACGCGTTTCGGGGGAAGAACGCAACAGTGGCGGTCAAGGACAGCCGGGCAGCTGCCGATGCTGGTCGTATGCGGTGGTCGCTCGTGGTCGTCGCGGGGCTCGCCGGCCTGCTGCTCGGAGGCCCCGGAGGCGCGGTGTTCTCGGCCGTGATCGCCGACGCGGCGGTCCGCCTCGCGCCGGCCTTGCGCTCGAGCTCCTGACGTACGGCCGCCGCGCCGCCGCTACACTGTCCTGCCCTCGGGGGCGTAGTTCAGTTGGTTAGAACGCCGGCCTGTCACGCCGGAGGTCGCGGGTTCGAGTCCCGTCGCTCCCGTTCCGCTGCGCCTCGGGCAAGACGACGTCGCCTTCCGCTCAGTTCTGTGCGTGGGACCGGCCGCGCAGCACCTCTCTCGCGACGGCTGCAGCCGAGACGATCGCCCACACGCCTTCCAGGAGGACGAAGCCCCACTGCGCGCCGAAATACGCGTCGATCGCGAGCGCGGTCGATCCGACGAGGTTCGGCACGAGGTACCGGAGGGACCCGGGGTCGATCACATGCCACTGCACCAGGACGAACGCCGCGAGGATTGCAAGCGCGCCGAGAATCTGAACGATCTGCTCCACCTGGACGACACTCCTCTCCCATCGTGGGAAGCTCTGGAGCGTCGTCTTGTCGAGTCCTGGTACGGCGCGTCTCGTCCGGGGCTGCGGTACAGGCCGCAGCCACGTTCACCGTAGCAACGGCCACGCGCACCGGCCGGCTGCGGGGAGCGAGGACGCTCGTCGCCCCTTGTAGGTTCCACCTGTGATCCTCGTCAGCAACGGGAGAGCATGGGCCAAGCGGTAGGAAACGTTCTGCCGCTCGCGGTTGCGATCGCGGTCTTCCCGGTGCCGATCATCGCCGCCGTCCTCGTGCTCGGATCCGAACGGGGGACGGCGAAGGGCCTCACGTTCGTCCTCGCCTGGTCCATGGGCCTTGCTGCGATCGGTGCAATCGCGCTCCTGCTCGCGGGGGCCGCTGACGCGACGGACGCGGGCAAGCCCGCCACCTGGGTGAACGTGCTTCTGCTCGGCCTCGGTTTGCTGCTTCTGGTGCTGGCGGCCAAGCAGTGGCGCGGCCGCCCTGCCGCGGACGAAGAGCCACCGGTGCCGGGCTGGATGCGCACGATCGGCGACTTCACCGTCCTGAAGTCGGCCGGAGCGGGGTTCTTCCTCACCGCGCTCAACCCCAAGAACGTGCTGCTGACGGTCGCCGCGGCCGCCGAGATCGCCGAGGTGGGGCTCCCGGCGGACCAGCAGGCGGTCGTCATGGTCGTCTTCGTCGTCCTCGCATCGGCCGGCGTGCTGACCCCGCTCCTGCTCGCGGTCGCGCTCGGAGACCGGTCGCGGCAGCTGCTCGACCGACTCCGAGGCTGGATGGCCCGTCACAACGCGGCGATCATGGCCGTGCTGTTCCTGCTGATCGGCGCGAAGCTGATCGGCGACGCCATCACCGGCTTCTCGGGCTGAGGCGCTTCTCTCGGGTGTGCCGCCGAGTGGACTCGGCCGGATCAGGCTCGGAGCTCGCGGAGCCGCTGGATGAGCAGGAACGCGGCGAGTGCGGCGAGAAGCGCGACGAGGGTCAGCTCCCAGTACTGGACGAAGAGCACGACGACCGCGACGAGAGCGAGGATCACCGCCACGCGGTTGACGGTACGGACGAAGGTGCCTCGCAGTACGGACTCGCCCACGACGAACGCGATCAGCAGGACGATGATCGCGGCCCAGACCTCGCCGGGCGCGACGAGGATCAGGACGGCCAGCCCGATGAGCAGGAGACTCATCGAGACTGCGGCCCAGAGCTCGGCCGCACGGTCGAAGCGCATCTTCGAGGCGGCGACGGGCTCGGCGGCGTTCCGGATGTGCGCGCGAGCGTCGCCGGGGCCGTGCAGGCGCCGGCGCTCGATCTGCCGTTTGAGCCCCTCGAGAACCGCCTCGTTCTCGGAGCGTTCCCTGCGCAGGCCGCCGAGCTTCGTCGCCTGCTCGGCTGTTTGCGCTTCCAGCCGGGCCGCCTCGGTTGCGAGGTGCGGGCTCCCGTGCATGCTCTGCAGGCGGACGCCGAGCTCCTGAAGGGTCGAGGTCTCTTCGGTGATCAGGCGGTCGAGCTCGCCCCGGCGGGTCTCGAGGCGCGCACACTCGCCGTCGAGGACGGCGACTTCGCGTGGCGGTGGTGGGACCTGGTCGAGCCCGGCGAACCCGAGGGGGTTGAACCAGGAGGGACGCGGCGAGCCGTCCCGTTCGTACATCGGCCCCGCGGGCGCGTTCTCGCCGGAGATCGGGTCCTGCGCGTAGAGACCCCAGAGTCCGCGGTACTTGCTCGCCCACGATGTCGTCTCGTCGACCAGGTTCGGCGTCCACTCGTTGGGCTGGCCCGGCCCGATCGCCAATCCGTCGCCGCGAGCGAAGTCGATGAAGGGGATGCGAAGCGGGCTTTTCTTCTCGTCGCCCTGTCCGAGCCTCGTCCGCCAGAAGCCGCCAAGCGCCTCAGCGAGCTTCTTGATCCTCTGTGGCGCCGGGATCGGCACCTCTGCCTGATACTCGCCTGCCCTGAAGTAGGACGCGTGCGAGCCTGCGCCCGCGTACACGACCGGGTGCTGGCCTTCGAGCTCGAGGTCGTAGTGGTCGTCCCAGCGGCGGCGGAGGTCGGCGCCGTGGAAGTCGTGCGACGCGTACGCCACCCACTCGGGCACGAGCCGGCCGGCCTCCTCAAAGAGGTAGACCGAGATCATCTCCCAGTCGGACTCGTGATCGTTCACTCCGTGAAAGCCGGAACGCCAGGGGTTGTAGGCGAAGAAGAACCAGTACTGGCAGATCGTCCAGCCGCTCTGGCGCGTCACCCGGCCCTGGTAGACGTACTTCTCGTCCTGCTCGCGCAACTCGGCGTACTTGAGCGCGGCCGCGGCCGCCGTCGCACCCGGAACGTTGCCGCGCAGGAGCAGTGAGAGGGAGAAGAGGCCGTCGATGAGTCGCGGCAACAGGCCTCCTCGCGCAAGCCTGCCCACACCCGCGTGGAACTCGCTCTGCTGGCGCTTCGCGAGCTCGCGCTGACCGGCAAGGGCTTTCGCGCTCTCCTGCAGATCGAGCTGGCCGACGAAGCGCAGGTAGAACAACGACCCGAAGGGCGCCTCGCGCCGCTCGACGAGGCCTTCGATCGTCAGCGCCCCCTCTGGGACGACCTCCTCGTCAAGGCTGTCGGGGACGTACAGCCACAGGCTGCTTGCGAGCAGGTAGCGCTCGACGTCCATGGGGAAGAACTTCTCGCCCTGCGTGTAGCGGACGATCGGCTCGAACGCCCGGAGGATCTCGACGTCAGAGGCTGTCGATTGGATTCCGGGTGTGCTCGAGAAGGACATTCCGTGGGGGACGTACTCCGAAGGCAATCTGGACATCGAGTGGCGTCAGCGCGAACACGGCGAGAGACGTCAACGCGAGGGAGAGATAGTTCGGATGGTCGTAGAAGAAGTTCCGGAGCAGCTGGTGAGTCAGCCCGACCACCGCCAGCGTCATGAAGGCGGCCCAGGCCCACCGTCGCATCCGCAAAGCGCCGTTGCCGATGCCGATCGCCAAGATGCCGAAGACGATCTCGACCGCTCCTCCCGCGAGCGAGCTGTTGTCGCCACCGTTCACGAGGACGACCACCCCGTCGACGACGTTGTACGCACCGACGGCGAACATCAACAAGCCGACGAGCGTTACGGCGACCGGGCGCTTGGCATCGGGCCGAGGATCGGGAGGGTGCGACTGATCCTCGTGCGGCTCCAAGGTCGATAACCTAAACGTTCGCGTGCGCAGGTAACAGCGCCGGTCCCGATCGAGCCGGGCAGGCGAGACGACCTCGTCTATGGCCCGTCAGCTGAGCGCGAGCTACGTGCTCGACCCGCCGGCCGGCGGCGTTTCGACCTGCGGCGGCGGCGGCGCCTTGGGCTCGGGCTTCGGCTTCTCCGGCTCGCCTCGATGCGTCCACCGCCAGCGCACTCGTAAGCAGGCGATCACCAGGATCGCGACTGCCACCCCGAGGGCGATCCACGCCCAGCCGGTCTGGAACTCGTTGTCCTTGATCAGCTTGATCAGCGTGCAGAGGACGAGCAAGGCCGAGAGCCCCGCCGTCACGATCGCGGCGGGCCAGCCGCGCATCGAGAGCCTGGGGACGAACACGGGCAGCAGCTCCCAGAACAGGATGATCCCGACGAGCGCCATTGCGTAGAGGCCGACGTCGCTCCCCTCCCACGCGAACGTGCGACCGCAGATCAACGGCTGGCTCGGGTCGTTGCGCACCTGACAGGGGCGCTGCCACGGCACGACGATGAACAGGCCGAGCAATACGAGGCTGAGGATCAGGATCAGCTTCGAGCCGAGCGGACGATTCCATGCGTTCCGCACGGCCCGAGTCTATGCCCCTGCCCGCGCCGCACGAAGAGCCGCGAGGCGGCTCACGTCGCGAGTGCAATGCCGACGAGAATGGGCACGATGATCCAGCAGCCGAGGGTGAGGCCGACGGATATGAGCACGAACGTCCGCGTCTCGTCCTTGGGCGGCTTGCCGCACCAGCCGATCGTGTCCCAGAGGGTGTTCACGGGGCCGTTGGTGGCAAGGCGGATCCGGCGCGACGCGAGCGCGGCGCCGCGAAGGATGAACCACGAGGCCAGGAGCGCGATGAGCATCCCCACCACGCCCACCGCGGTCGCGACCGTCGTGCTGCTCAGCCAGCCCGTCGCTCGCCCGAGCGCGGCCACGACGGGCAGCGCGAGCGCAAAGAGGAACGCCGGCAGCGCCAATTCCTTCGTCTTCAGCGCATCGACCATCCGTTCGGCGTCCATGCGCGCGCGGCGTAGCTCGCGGCGCTCCTGGGTGCCCGGGACCGCCTGGATCTCCCGCAGGTCGTAGAGGTTCCGGAGCCGGGTCGAGAGCGTGCGGATCTGCGACACGACGAGATAACGGGCGACCAGCGCGACGCCCCAGCGGACGAACCAGCGGAACGGCCCGGCGTGCGCGCCCGCCCTCGTCCCGTGCCAGCCGTGGCGCGCCAGCGACTCGAGGGCCTCGACCATGTTGCGGTGCGCCTGCGGAAAGCGGTCCGGCTGCGCCAGAGGACGCGTGCGCGAGATCTCGTGCAGCATCTCGCGCTCGCGCGGGCTCGTCACCTCGAGCGCGTCGAGGTACTTGGCGATCTCCGCGTCGCTTTCCGAGAGCAGCTTCAGCCGCTCGATCGGGTTGTCGATCTCCTCGCGGAGCTCCTCCTGCGCCTGCCCCGGCTCGGCGGTTACGGCACCGTCGGCGGCCACTGCGCCCGGACCATAGCGCGTCCCCGCCTCGTTTCTGCGAGCGGACGGCGGGCAATCGGGCCCGCCGTCCGCTCGCCGTCGGCGAGAGTCACGTCGCTGCGACGTCTCGGTCGCAGCCGACGGCTAAGCGGTGGTCGCGCCCGACTTGGCGGCCTCTGCTGACGGAAGCACGCCGTCGGGGGTCATGTGATCGACCACGTGCGGCAGCGCCTTGCTGAGCTGCTCGGCCGCCTCGTCGGTGCTGATCCCGGCCTCGTCGGCCATCCGCTGGAGGCTCTGCGGATCCGCCGCCTGCTTGACCTGGTCGGCAGTGATCGGCTTGTTCTCCCCCTTGCCGACCCACGAATCGAAGATGTCGCCGAGGCCGGCCTGGTCGGCCCGCGCCTTGAACTTGTCCAGCGAGATCGAACCGTCGCCGATCATTCCCTGGACGCTCTTGATCAGCTTGTCCTGGACGCCGCTCGACTTGAGCAGTCCCTGCAGGGTGTCCATCAGACCCATTCCTACCCCCTTCTCTCAGGGTGGTCACGCGCCGACCCGACGCGCGGGGAGGCACCACTCTAACGCATCGTCCGACTCGTCTTCAGCTCGACTTGGCAACACTCCGGCCGTCCTTCCAGATGACGAGTCCGCCGGCCGCGAACACCTGCCTGGGTTCCTACACTTGCCCCGTGCCGGATGTCTACCTCACGATCGGCGACGCCCAGCCCGCGATCATCGAGGAACTCGCGCGCGTCCTCGAACTGCGGGCGGCCGATCCGCAGCAGCAGGCGATGCGTGACGCGTATTTCTCGGACCTCGGCCTCGAAGACGACGCGCGCGCGGTCGAGGTGGGCTGCGGGACGGGCGCGGTCACCCGAGCGCTCGCCTTGCGCCCCGAGACCGCGTCGGTGGTCGGCGTGGATCCCTCGCCGGGCTTCCTCACCATCGCCAGTGAGCTGGCGGACGGGATCGCGAACCTCGCGTTCGTCGTGGGAGACGCGAAGGCACTCCCGCTCGAGGACGGGTCGGTCGACGCCGTCGTCTTCCACACGACCCTGTGCCACGTGCCCGAGCCGAATGTCGCTCTGGGCGAGGCGTTCCGGGTGCTCCGGACCGGCGGCAGACTGGCGGTGTTCGACGGCGACTACGCCACTGCGACATGTGCGTCCGGGGACGCGGACCCGCTGCAGGCGTGCGTCGAGGCGATGATGGAGACCCATGTCTACGACCGCTGGTTCGCGCGGCGGCTCCCGAGGCTCGTGCTCGACGCCGGCTTCGAGGTCGCGAAGCTGCGGGGCCACAGCTACGTCGAGGCCCCGTCCTCCGCCGGCTACATGCTCGCCCTCGTCGACCGGGGCGCGGCCGCCCTGACCGCCTCCGGGAGGATCGGGGCAGAGACGGCGGAGGCGCTGAGAGCCGAGGCGCAGCGCCGTTCGGACGCAGGCGAGTTCTTCGGACACGTCGCCTACGTGAGCGTCGTCGCCGGCAAGCCGGCCTGAGCCGTCAGGGCTCGAACTCTCGCACCACCACCTGCGGCGTCCGCGACGCGTCCGCCGGCGCGGGAACGGCGAGCGACGCGACGGTGTCATCCGGCGTGTCGACTGGCAACAGGAGCCAGCGCTCCGGGTGCCTCTCCGCGGGCGCCGCCTGCAGCTCCCGGCGGTCGAGCTCGACCACGACCTCGCGCGGGTCGGCGTTGAGCCCGATGCCGACTGCTTTCAGATATGCCTCCTTGAGCGTCCAGAGTCGAAGGAGCGCCTGTTCTCGCTCCTCGGGCGGCAGGCGCCCGAGCAACCTGGTCTCTCGGTCGCCGAGCCAGGAAGAGGCGGTCGACCCGAGCGGACGCGCCCGAGCGACCGGCTCCGCGTCGATGCCGACCTCGCGGCCGTGCGCGACGGCGACCAGAAGGAGCTCGGTGGTGTGGGAGACGTTGAAGTGGAGACCGTCGGCCGGCGGAGCGAGGGCCGGCTTGCCGTGAGGCCCGCCGCAGACCGGGCAGGGCCGCGACACGATCGGCACGTCACGTGCGGCGACCCCGAGGTACCCAGCCAGGATCTCCCGTACGGCGCCGCGGCCGAGCGCCCAGCGGCGCCGCAGCTCGTCGGTCGCGAACCGTCGCGACCGCACCCGCTCTGCATCGTCGAGCTGCCGCTCGAACCGGTCCTGCAGCGAGGCGGCAGCGGAGAAGCGCAGGCTCCGGACGTGGAGCTCGTCCGGGTCGAGCCCGATCGGAACCGAGTGCCTCATGGCTCAGGACCGGCGGGCGACCGCTGTCAACGGCTCGAAGCCGATCCGGTCACGCACGAGCGGGACGAAACCGGCTGGCCCCGGTTCGCACACGACCGGATGCTAGTGGATGCGCGTGGACGCGATGCAACGTCGACGGCCACGCCTTTCTCGTAGACGACGGGACTCACACGTACGTCCACAGGATGGTTTGAGCGCGGCGAGCAGGGACAGGCTTTAGCCTGTCTCCGCCCCGCCGGAAACGAGCGAGAGGAGCATCGCGATGACCGCGTCGAGCGCGACCCACTACCGCTGGGACGACATCCCCGAGGAGGAGCTGAAGCCGGACCTTCGCCGTCGGCTGATCCCGGCCGAGCGGATGACCATCGGCCACGTCTATCTCGACCAGGGGTGCGTCGTCCCGATGCATTCGCACGAGAACGAACAGCTGACCTACATCCTGGAAGGAACGCTGCGCTTCTGGCTTGGCGACGACGAGGCCGAGGTCGTCGACGTCCGCGCCGGCGAGGTGCTGCACATCCCGGCCCACCTCCCGCACCGGGCCGAGGCGCTCGAGGACACGCTGGACGTCGACATCTTCTCGCCGCCGCGCGCGGACTGGTTCGACGGCTCGGACGCGTACCTGCGCGGCTAGGCGTCCGGCTGGTCCGGTGCGATCGAGGCGTTGGCGGGGAGCTGCCCGGCAGCCGCTGCCTCCGCGTCGGTGTAGTGCTCGGCCGCCGGCCACGGCGCCAGGATCAGCAAGAGGAGCGAATGCTCGATCGCCCGGACCGCGTGCCGCTCGCCGGGGTCGAAGGTCACCATGTTCCCCGGGCCGCACTCCGCGGTCTCGCCGGACACGTCGATCGCGACCAGGCCCTTGACGACGGTGACCACTGCCCGCTCGCGGACGTGGTGGTCGCCCATTTCCTCGCCCCCCTCGAGCTCGATGACGACGGCCCGGCACTCCGGCGCACTGAAGAGGACGCGCGGCATCTGCCGGTCGTGCCGCGGCACACGCGGCGCGTCCGATCGGGCGGCGCGCGGCGTCCGCTTCTCGGTCGACGGCGGTAGCGACGTCAGATCCCACCGCTTCACGGCACGCACGCTAGCGGAAGCCCGCCATCCGTAGTTTCCCGCAGTTCCGATCGCCGCCGTTGCGGACGCCGGCCGCAGGTGCAGCCGCTGCAATGACGGGACGTGAACACGCGAAGGGAGCATTGCATGCCAATCGACCCGGAACACACGCTCGCCGCGCTCGTCCTCGAGCGGCCGGCGCGCTCACGCACCTTCGAAGAGCTCGGGCTCGACTACTGCTGCGGCGGCAACCGGAGCCTGACCGACGCCTGCGCGGCCGTCGGCGTCGACCTCGACGCCACGCTGGCGCGCCTCGAAGCCGCTTCCGAGGAGCCTGACGGCGAGCCCGACTGGCAGCGCGTTCCGCTGGAGGAGCTCGTCGACCACATCGTCTCCGTACATCACGACGGGATGCGGCAAGAGCTGCCGCGGCTCGACGGGCTGCTCGCCAAGGTCGTCCGCGCACACGGCGACGAGGAGCCGCAGCTCCGCGAGCTGCGAGCGACGTTCGTGTCGCTGCGAGCCGAGCTCGAGGAGCACATGAGCGACGAGGAGGAGCGGCTGTTCCCACTCTGCCGCTCCGGCGAGCCGCTCGACCCGCGTCACGTGGAGGAGCTGGAGGACGAGCACGTGTCGACAGGGCAGGCGCTCGGGCAGCTGCGTGCCCTCACCCGCGACTACGACCTCGGCGTCGCCCGGTGCAACACGCATCGTGCGACCATCGACGGCCTCCGCGAGCTGGAGGTCGACCTGCACCGCCACATCCACGAGGAGAACAACGTGCTCTTCCCGCGCGCGCTGACGGCTGCGTGAACTTGGGCCCCCGGGTGGGGCGCCCGGCGCCGTTCGCGCTCGTCGGAGCGTACTTCGTAGCCGCGCTGGCGTGCTGGGTGGCGGCGACCGCCGTGCTGGTCGCCGCTGCGCCGGAGCTGGCCCGAGGTGGCTTCGGCGCGCAGAGGGCCCTGCTCGGAGTGCACCTGGTCGCGCTCGGCTTCCTGCCCCTCGCCGTCACGGGCGCAGTGCTGCACGTGCTCCCGACCCTGCTCCGCAACGATGCCTCCCGGAGACGCGGTTGGGCGGCGTTGCCATTTCTGTGCGCCGGCCCGGTGCTAGCCGTCGGGATCGCGCACGATCTGCACGGAGCGCTCTGGCCGGCGGCGGTCGCCGAGACCATCGGCTTTCTGCTGGTCACGTGGGAGCTCGCCGCGCTCCTCGTCCGGGCACCGCGCGGCCGGATGCTGCTCGCCAGTCGCAGCGGCGTCCTCCTCTCGACCCTGCACGCTGCGGCCTCGCTCGCCCTCGGCGCCGCGCTGGCCGATCGCGCATGGCGCCCGGTGCTCGGGATCCCGCACGATCGAGCGGTCGCGATCCACCTCAACCTCGCCGTGCTCGGTTGGCTGACCTTGCTCATCCTCGTGGTCGGCCGGACGCTCGGGCCGATGCTGGCGCTCGCGCCGGCGGCGGCTCCCCGGCAACTGCCGCTGGAGGAGCTCGTGTTGACTATCGGGCTCTGGCTGCTCGTCGCCGGCCTGGCGGTCGACGCCCGCGCACTCGAGGTGGCCGGCGGCCTGTTCGTGCTGCTCGCAGTGGTGAGCTTCGCGCGGCTGATGGCGCGCGTCGCGCGACAGCGCAGGCTCCCCGGGCTGGAGGGGCCGCTCGTCCACCTCGTCACCGGGTTGTTCTTCCTCGGCCAGGCGGCTGTGCTCGGTCTCGGGATGGTGCTGGGCCTCGCGGCGACGCCGAGGCGCCTCGTCGCCTACGTGGTCGCGCTGCTCGTCGGCTGGGCCGGAGGGGTCACGCTCGGCCACCTCGGCAAGCTGCTCTCGCTCTCGGCCTGGACATGGTGGCCCGCGGGCCCGCGGCCGAAGCAGACGGCCCTGTACGCCCGCCCCGTCTGGCTCGCAGAGGCGATCCTGTTCGCCGCCGGCCTCGAGCTGCTCGTCGACGGCGCGCTTGCCGGGTCGACGTCCCCCGCGCGCGCGGGTGCCCTCCTGCTGGTCGTCTCTGCACTGGTCGCGGCCGCAGGGGCCCTCGTCACGCTCCGCCGCGGGCTGCCCGCCCTGACCGCCGCAGCAGCCGGCGTGGTTTCGTAGGCTCCCGGTGCGGATGCCACGGCGAGCGGAAGGGCGCACGCGGGTAGGCCTCCCGGGCGAGACCGCCGTCGACACAGCGCTCCGCTCGGCCCTCCTCCCTGCGCACCGCTACTTCCGCCGGGGCGAGCCGTCGGCCGAAGGCTGGAGCGAGCTCGTCGCCAAGGGCCGCGACTGGGAGTCGTTCTACCGGGAGCGCTGGCAGCACGACCGGGTCGTCCGCTCGACGCACGGCGTCAACTGCACCGGCTCGTGCTCGTGGAACGTCTACGTCAAGGACGGGATCATCACGTGGGAGACGCAGGCGGTCGACTACCCGTCGACCGGGCCGGAGATGCCCGAGTACGAGCCGCGCGGCTGCCCTCGCGGGGCGTCGTTCTCGTGGTACACGTACTCGCCGCTACGGCTGCGCTACCCCTATGTCCGCGGCAGCCTGCTGGAGCGCTTCCTCGATGCGCGCGGGCGTCTCGGCGACCCCGTCGAGGCGTGGGCGTCGATCGTCGACGATCCCGAGGCGCGCCGGGAGTACCAGTCGCACCGCGGCAAGGGCGGGTTCGTGCGGGCCTCGTGGGACGACGCCGTCGACCTGATCGCCGCCGCCCACGTGCACACGATCAGCCGCTACGGCCCCGACCGCGTCGTCGGCTTCACGCCGATTCCGGCGATGTCGATGGCGTCGTACGCGTCGGGCACCCGCTTCCTGGCGCTGATCGGCGGCGTCATCCTCTCGTTCTACGACTGGTATGCCGACCTGCCGCCGGCGTCGCCGCAGACCTTCGGCGACCAGACCGACGTCCCCGAGTCGGGCGACTGGTGGAACGCCGGCTACCTGCTCGTCTGGGGAACGAACCTGCCGACGACTCGCACGCCGGACGCGCACTTCATGACCGAGGCGCGCTACCGCGGCCAGAAGGTCGTGGTCGTGTCGCCAGACTTCGCCGAGCACGTGAAGTTCGCCGACCAGTGGCTGCCGGCGCAGCCGGGTACCGACGCGGCGCTGGCGCTCGCGATGGGCCACGTGATCCTGCGCGAGTTCTACGTCGAGCGGCAGGTGCCCTACTTCGAGGACTACGCGCGCCGCTTCACCGACCTGCCGATGCTGGTGACGCTGCGCGAGCACGAGGGCGCGTGGGTGCCCGACCGATTCCTGCGGGCATCCGACCTGGACTCGGAAGAGGAGCTGCCCGAGTGGAAGCCGGTGGTGCTCGACGAGCGTACGGGCGAGCCCGCAGTACCGACCGGCTCCGTCGGCCACCGCTACGCCTCCGCCGACGAGGGGCGCTGGAATCTCGCGCTGGGCGACCTCGACCCGGCACTTACCCTGCTCGGCCGCGGCCGCCCGGTCGAGGTCGACCTGCCGCGCTTCGACGTCGGCGAGACGGAGGGCGGCTCGTCGATGCGGCGAGGCGTGCCGGCACTGGACCTCGGCGGTCGGCTCGTCACGACCGTCTTCGACCTGCTGCTCGCCCAGTACGGCGTCGCCCGCGCCGGCCTGCCGGGCGACTGGCCGGCGGGCTACGACGATCCGCAGCCGTGCACGGCGGCCTGGCAGGAGGAGATCACCTCCGTCGACCGCCACGACTGCGTCCGGGTGGCGCGCGAGTTCGCCCGGAACGCCGAGCGCACGCGCGGGCGCTCGATGATTGCGATGGGCGCCGGCACGAACCACTGGTTCCATTCGGACCAGGTCTACCGCTCGTTCCTCGCGCTCATCCTCCTCTGCGGCTGCCAAGGGGTGAACGGCGGCGGCTGGGCGCACTACGTCGGCCAGGAGAAGGTTCGGCCCCTGGCCGGCTGGCAGACGGTCGCGTTCGCCACCGACTGGATGCGGCCGCCGCGCCACCAGGCGGGCACGCCGTTCTTCTACCTCGCCACCGACCAGTGGCGGTACGAGGGCTTCGGCCCCGAGGAGCTGGCGTCGCCGCTCGGCCGCGGCCTCTTCCACGGCCGGTCGCTCGCCGATCTGAACGCGCTAGCGGCGCGGCTCGGCTGGCTGCCCTCCTTTCCGAGCTTCGACCGCTCGACCCTGGAGCTGTGTGCAGAGGCCGAGCGCGCAGGCGTCGAGCCGGCGACGCACGTCGTCGCCGAGCTGCGCGCCGGACGGCTGCGCTTCGCATGCGAAGACCCGGACGCACCCGAGAACTGGCCTCGCGTGCTGACAGTCTGGCGCTCGAACCTGCTCGGCTCGTCCGCGAAGGGGCACGAGTATTTCCTCCGCCACCTGCTCGGGACGACCTCGCCGGCCGTGCGCGCCGAGGAGTCGCCGCCCGAGCTCCGGCCGGCCGAGGTGGCGTGGCGCGAGCCGGCGCCCGAGGGGAAGCTCGACCTGCTGACGACGATCGACTTCCGGATGACCTCGAACGCGCTCTTCTCCGACGTCGTCCTCCCGGCTGCGACCTGGTACGAGAAGGTCGACCTCTCGTCGACGGACCTGCATCCCTTCGTCCACACGTTCAACGCGGCGATCGCGCCGCCCTGGGAGACGAAGTCCGACTGGGACGCGTTCGCGCTGGTCGCGCAGCGCTTCTCCGAGCTTGCCGAGCGGCACCTCGGCGTCCGTCGAGACGTGATCGCGGCGCCGCTGGCGCACGACACGCCCGACGAGGTGGCTCAGCCGTTCGGCGACGTGCGCGACTGGACGGCGGGCGAGTGCGAACCGGTGCCCGGCAGGAGCATGCCGAAGCTTGTCGTGATCGAGCGCGACTACCCGGCGACGGCGGCGAAGCTGCACGCGCTGGGGCCGCTGGTCGAGGAGCTCGGCGCCAGTGTCAAGGGCGCGTCGTGGAAGCCGCTCGAGGAGGTCGAGTGGCTCGCGGCTCACAACGGGACCGTCCACGACGGCCCGGCGGCCGGGCGGCCGTCGCTCGAACGCGTCGAGGATGCGTGCGAGGCGATCCTCGCCCTCTCCGGCACGACCAACGGGCGCCTCGCGGTCGAGGGGTTCCGCTCGCTCGAGCGCCGCACCGGTGTCCGGCTCGCCGACCTGGCCGAGCCGCGCGCTGGCGACCGGATCACCCTCGAGGACGCAAGCGTCCAGCCCCGCACCGTGATCACCTCGCCGGAGTGGTCGGGGATCGAGGCGCACGGCCGGCGGTACGCGCCGTTCACGATGAACGTCGAGCGCGAGAAACCCTGGCACACGCTCTCCGGGCGCCAGCACCTCTATCTCGACCACGCCTGGGTCCTCGAGCTCGGGGAGGCGCTGCCGGTCTACCGGCCGCCGCTCGCCTACCGCCGCCACTTCGGCGACCAGGGCGTCGGCGGCGACGCGGTCGAGGTGACACTCCGCTACCTGACGCCGCACTCGAAATGGTCGATCCACTCCGAGTACCAGGACAACCTGCATATGCTGACCCTCTTCCGCGGCGGCAAGGCGCTCTGGATCAGCCGCGAGGACGCCGAGGCGCTCGACATCCGCGACGACGACTGGGTCGAGGCCGTGAACCGCAACGGCGTGATCACGTGCCGCGCCGCCGTCACGCACCGGCTGCCGAAGGGCACGTGCATGATGTACCACTCGAAGGACCGGCACCTGAACGTTCCGCGCACCGAGACGACCGGCCGACGCGGGGGCACCGACAACTCCCTGACGAGGATCGTCTTCAAGCCGTCTCAGCTCGTCGGTGGCTACGCGCAGCTTTCCTACGCATTCAACTACTACGGGCCGACCGGCTCGCAGCGCGACGAGGTGACGGTCCTCCGGCGCCGCTCGCAGGAGGTGGAGTTCTAGATGAAGGTGCGCGCGCAGGTGGCGATGGTGATGAACCTCGACAAGTGCATCGGGTGCCACACCTGCTCGGTGACGTGCAAGCAGGTGTGGACGAACCGGCCCGGCGCCGAGTACGTCTGGTTCAACAACGTCGAGACCAAGCCCGGGCTCGGCTACCCGCGCCGGTACGAGGACAACGACCGCTGGAAGGGCGGCTGGGAGCTCGACCGCAAGGGCCGCCTGCGGCTGAAGGGAGGCGGACAGCTGCGGAAGCTGCTGACGATCTTCTGGAACCCGGACCTGCCGACCATCGACGACTACTACGAGCCCTGGACGTACGACTACGAGACGCTGATCTCGGCGCCGCTCTCCGAGCACGACCCGGTGGCGAGGTCGCACTCACAGCTGACGGGCGAGCAGATCCGCATCCGCACCGGCCCGAACTGGGACGACAACCTCGCCGGCGCCCCCGAGCACGCGGTCCACGACCCGCTCCTGAAGGGGATCGAGGAGACGGTGCGGATGGAGTACGAGCGGGCGTTCATGTTCTACCTCCCCCGCATCTGCGAGCACTGCCTCAACCCGAGCTGCGTCGCCAGCTGCCCGTCGGGCGCGATGTACAAGCGCGAGGAGGACGGCGTCGTCCTCGTCGACCAGGACAAGTGCCGCGCGTGGCGCTTCTGCGTCTCCGGCTGCCCGTACAAGAAGGTCTACTTCAACCACCGCAGCGGCAAGGCGGAGAAGTGCACGTTCTGCTACCCACGGCTGGAGGTCGGTCAGCCGACGATCTGCTCCGAGACGTGCGTCGGCCGGTTGCGCTACCTGGGGCTCGTCCTCTACGACGCCGACCGGGTCGAGGAGGCGGCGTCGGTGCCGGACCCGAAGCGCCTGCTCGCCTCGCAGCTCTCGGTCTTCCTCGACCCGCACGACCCGGAGGTGCAGGCGGCGGCGCGCGCCGACGGGATCGCCGACGACTGGCTCGAGGCGGCCCGGCGCTCGCCGATCTACAAGCTCGCCGTCGACTGGCAGATCGCCCTGCCGCTCCATCCCGAGTACCGCACGCTGCCGATGGTCTGGTACGTGCCCCCGCTCTCGCCGATCGACGGCGCGCTGGCGGACGGCGGCTACGACGGCGACCCCGACGACGTCTTCCCCGCGATCGAGCAGCTGCGGATCCCGGTCGAGTACCTCGCGAACCTGCTCTCCGCGGGCGACGCCGACGTGATCCGGCGCGTCCTCCGGCGGCTGGCTGCGATGCGAGGGGTGATGCGGCGACTGCAGCTCGACGGCGAGCGCGACGAGGAGCTGGCAGCGTCGGTCGGGCTCGACACCGCCGAGCTGGAGGCGATGTACCGGCTGCTCGCGATCGCGAAGTACGAGGACCGCTACGTGATCCCCAAGGCGCACGCGGAGCACGCGTCCGTGCTCGAGGCCCAGCAGACGGGCTGCTCGGTGCCCGGCGGGCCGGGTGGCGGCTACGGCGAGGTCGGCTTCCCGCCCCAGCGTGCGCCCGCCGGCAAGCGGCTGAAGCTGCTGGGAGGCGACTCGTGAGCCGACGCTCCGCGAGGCCCGACTACCGGCTGATCTCGCTCGCGCTCGAGTATCCGGACGCAGCGATCGACGGGGCGCTGCTGGCGGCGGCGGATGCGCTTCCGGGGCCGTTCCGCGACTGGTGGCGGGAGACGCCGCTCGCCGAGCGACAACGCCTCTACGTCGAGACCTTCGACCTCGACCGTCGCACGAGCCTGCACCTCACCTACTACCTCCACGGTGACACGCGCAAGCGTGGGCTCGCGCTCCTGCGGCTGAAGCGCCTGTATTCGGCTGCCGGGCTGCCGCTCGCGACCGGCGAGCTGCCCGACTACCTGCCGCTCGTCCTCGAGTTCGCAGCGCTCGCCCCGGACGGTTGCGGCGAGACGGTCCTGGCCGAGCACCGGCTCGCGCTCGAGCTGCTGCGGCTGCGGCTCTCCGAGGTCGACAGCCCGTGGGCGTGCCTGCTCGAGGCGGTGTGCGCGTCGCAGCGGAGGCTCGTCGGCCCCGAGCGCGACCGGCTCGCCCGGCTGCTGGCCGAGGGCCCGCCCGACGAGCGGGTCGGTCTCGAGCCGTTCGCGCCGCCCGAGGTCGTCCCGACCGGAGCGCGCCGGTGAGCCCCGGCACGGCGCTGGTCTGGGTGGGCCTGCCGTACGCGGCGCTCGCCCTCTTCGTCGGCGGCCATGTCTGGCGCTACCGCACGGACCAGTTCGGCTGGACGAGCCGCTCGACGCAGCTGCTTGAGAGTCGCCTGCTCGCCTGGGGCTCGAACCTCTTCCACTGGGGCGCGATCGCCGCCATCGCCGGCCACGCGCTGGGCATCTTGATCCCGAAGACCGTGACCGGGGTGCTCGGCATCGACGAGCACGCCTACCACCTCCTGTCCGCGGTCGCGGGCTCGATTGCGGGGATCGTGTGCGCGGTCGGCCTCGTGATCCTCACCTACCGCCGCGCGGCGGTCGCCCGCGTGCGCGTGACGACGTC
>Ga0070681_10000819_pt1 | contig 25974 bp, 18 predicted proteins | sample KBSC83BmetaG_FD_65650 | JGI IMG/M metagenome (GOLD analysis project Ga0070681, IMG submission 65650) | Corn rhizosphere microbial communities from Kellogg Biological Station, Michigan, USA - KBS C8-3B metaG | ecosystem: Host-associated > Plants > Roots > Rhizosphere | place: USA: Michigan...
GGCGCGGACAGCCGAACGGCGCGGACAGCCGAACGGCGCGGACAGCCGAACGGCGCGGACAGCCGAACGGCGCTTGAGAGCGATATCGCGCACCATCGCTTTGTTCCGCTCTGCCTTTGCCGTGCGCGGTTTGCTGTTCGCGCTGTTCGGCTGTTGGCGCTGTTCGGCTGTTGGCGCTGTTCGGCTGTTGGCGCTGTTCGGCTGTTAGCGCCGTTCGGCTGTCAGCGCCGTTCGGCTGTTAGCGCCGTTCGGCTGTCCGCGCCGTTCATTCTCACGCACAACGATTATGAAAAATCAAATACCAATATTATCGTATCTGATCGTTGACGTGCCATGGCAGTCTTCTGTCTAACCGAATCGCCGAGGGATGAATTGCGTGTTCGATCACTTCTTCGCGCTGAAACCATTGGGAGCGCGTGCAAACCGGTTCGCCCCTCGCCTGTTGACAACGTTGTGCTCGTCCGCATGTTCGGTCACCCACGCACGCTGGCTCTAGGGCGAGGCGATTCGTTCGCGCTTGGCCTTCGCCGCGTTCTGAATCCTACCGCTGGAGGTACCGCATGCCTGGAGTTGTTGGCCTTTCGGGGGGAAGGTTACAACGTGCCGCCGTCCTCTTGATGTTTTCGGCGAGCGCCGCGCTCTCGCAACAAACGCGAACGATCACGGGAACGGTAAAGGGCGAAGCGAATGATCCCGTATCCGCGGCGCAGCTCAATGTGAAGGGCACCACGCGCAACGCGACCACGCGCGAAGACGGAGCCTTCAGCATCGTGGCGCCAACCGGCGCGATCACGCTCATCGTGCGCCACATCGGATTCGCAATCGCCGAAGTGAACGTCGGCGCGGATCAGGCGACGGTGGATGTGAGGATGAAGCGCGAGGTCGTCAATCTCGAGCAGGTGGTCGTCACCGGTCAGGCAAGTGCCGTTGAACGACGCAACCTGGCCAACTCGGTGGCGAGCGTCAGCTCCGACCAGCTGTCGAATGTGCCGTCACCGTCGCTCCAGAAGGCGCTCCAAGGTAAAGCGGCAGGCATTCAGATCCAGTCGAACACCGGCGCGCCCGGCGGCGGCGATCGCATTCGGCTCCGCGGCATCTCATCGATTCTCGGCAACACGCAGCCGCTCTACGTCATCGACGGCGTCCTCGTGAGCGACGACGCGATTCCGGCCGGCACCAACCTCGTCACCAAGGCGTCAGGTTCGACGATCTCTGCCGCGACGCAGGAGGCGCCAGTCGATCGCATCGCCGATCTCGACCCGAACGACATCGAGAGCGTCGACATTCTCAAGGGCGCCGCGGCGGCAGCCATCTACGGTTCGAAGGCGTCAGCGGGCGTGATCATGATCACGACGCGACGCGGCCGCGCGGGCAACGCCAAGTTTGCGTCGCGGACGTCCGCGGGAACGAGCGAGCTGGCCTACAAGAACGGATCGAGAAAATTCAATTCGCTTGCCGACGCGCAAGCAGCGTTTGGCGTCCGCACGCCAGAATTCTGGGCGACCGCGTGGGACCCGAACAACAATTTCGACTACGAGGATCTCCTCTTCGGGCGCAAGCCGATCAGCTATGAGCAATCGATCAGCGTCTCCGGCGGGTCGGAGAACACGAAATACTACGCGAGTGGCATGAAGCACCGCGACGAGGGCATCGTCAAGAACACATTCTGGGACAAGGAAAGCATTCGCCTCAACGTCGATCAGAACCTGGGCTCGAGCGTCACCTTGCAGTTGAGCTCCGAAAATCTGCGAACCAATTCGGATCGCGGCCTGTTCGGCAACGACAACAACGGCAGCTCGGTCTACTACACCACGACGAAGCTCCCCAGCTTCTTCGATTTCCGTCAGCAGGCGGACGGCAGCTATCCGTTCAATCCGTTCTATCCCAGCAATCCCTTCGCCACGATCGATCTCTTCAAGAATCGCGAGATCGTCTTCCGAAGCATCACGACGGGGCGAATGCAGTGGGAAGCGCTGAACTCTGGCGCGCACCAGCTCCGATTCGTCGGCGTCGTGGGCGGCGACATTTTCACACAACACAACTCCGTGTACTCGCCACCGGAGCTGCAGTACGAAGCACAGACGGCGATTCCGGGGACGGCCGTCGCGTCGTTCAGCCAGAATCTTCAGTACAATGTGAACCTGAACGCCGTACACGTCTTCACGCCGAACGGCTGGCTGCGCCTCACGTCGCAGGTGGGAACGCAAAATGAGCTCAAGGATCAGGACATCGCGCGCGAATCAGGCCAAAATCTGCTTGGCGGACTCTCCATTCCCACCGCCGGCACGGTGCGCGGCATCGACGCCAACCATATTCGCGTCGTCGACTTCGGCGTGTTCGTGCAGAGCGAGGCGCTGATCGCCGAGCGTTTGATGCTCACGGCGGGTATGCGCGCTGATCGCAGCAGCAACAATGGAAACATCTCGCAGCTCTACTTCTTCCCGAAGTTCTCCGGCTCATATCGCATTCCGGATATCAAGCCGCTGAAGCTCGACGAGTTGAAGGTCCGCCTCGCGTACGGCGAGACGGGCAACGAGCCGCAGTACGGACAGAAGTTCACCACGCTCAACTCGAGCAGCGTCGGCGGTGTCGGCGCATTCACGCTCAACTCGAATCTGGGCTCGAGCATCATCGCACCGGAGCGACAGCGCGAGCTGGAGACCGGCATCGATATGACGCTGCTCCAGAATCGACTGCAACTCGAACTGACTGGGTATCAGCGCAACATCAGCAATTTGCTCATCCAGCGCACGCTGGCGCCGACCACCGGGTATTCGCAGCAAGTGTACAACGGCGCGAGCATGCGGATCCGCGGCTTGGAGATGGTCGTCGGCGGCGTTCCCATTCGCGATATCCGCGGCGTCAGCTGGGAGACGCACGTGAACTTCGCGAAAAACGGTGGCATCATCACCGACCTGCCGGTGCCGTCGTTCTACCTCGGCGCGCCGCAGACGGGCGCCGCCAAGATCGAGCAGGGGAAATCGCCGACGCAAATCTTCGGCAACGACACGCTGCCGAATGGCACCGTCATCCAGGACAAGATGGGCGACGGCAATCCCGACTACACGCTCGGCTTCACCAATACCATTCGTCGGGGAAGCTTCTCGATCGGCGCGACAATCGATCGACAACACGGCGGCATGGCCGGAGCCGGCACGTGGCGACACTACGATCTCGGTCAGAACTCGATCGACTACGATGCACCTGGCCCCGGCGGAATGAAGCTCGGCCAATGGCGTGCGGCGAACTATCAGAAGAACACGAGGATCTACTATCAGGACGCGTCATTCTGGAAGCTCCGCGAGTTCACGGCCGCGGTCGACGTTCCAAAACGATTCATGATCGGCGCGCTCGCAAAAGCGGACCATGCGCAGCTGAGCTTCAGCGGACGCAATCTGAAAACGTGGACGAAGTTCCGCGGGACTGATCCCGAGTACGCGAACTTTGGCGCGGCGGCGACACCGAGCTCCGTGCAAGTCGAGCGCGAGCTGGGTGCGTATCCTACGAGCCGTTCGTTCTGGCTCAACCTCAACATCGGGTGGTAACATGACGACCATACAGAAAATGCGTGGTGCCGTGGCCGCCGCCCTGATCGTTGGCGCGGTCGCGTGCCAGGAAGTCACGGTTCCGAACTACAACAGCCCCAGCGTCGACGCGCTCACGTCGTCGCCGACACCCTCCGTCGTCAACAACGCGACGAGCGGCCTTCTCGTGCTGTATCGTGCAAGCACAGCGGTCGAAGGCTGGCAGATGGGAAGCTTCGGTCGCGAAGCCTACAACCTCCTGCAGGCCGAAGCGCGCGACCTGCTCGGATTCTACGCCGGGCCGATCGTGCCGGGCGGTTTCGCGCAAGATCTCGGTTGGTCGAACGCGTACACGAATCTTCGGCAGATTCAAGCAATACTAACAGCCGTCGACAAAGTCGCGGGCTACAGCACGGCGCAAAAGGAATCCGTCAAAGGCTTCGTGCAGACCGTGGCCGCCATGGAATTGCTTCGGCAGATCAAGATCCGCGATACGATCGGTATCGTGGTCGACATTCCGGCCGATCCGCTCGCGTTGGGCTCGGTGTTGGGAAAGGATGCGGTCCTCGCACGCATCGCCGACATGCTCGACTCCGCGCGAACGCACCTGCAGGCGGGCGGCACGGCGTTCCCCTTCACGCTGACGTCGGGATTCGCCGGCTTCAATACGCCGCCGACGTTCATTCTCGTCAATCGCGGCATGCGCGCGCGCGTGGATGTGTACCGGAAGCAATGGTCGCAGGCGCTCACCGACATCGCCGCCTCCTTCGTCGACACGAGCTCGACGTCGCTGACCAATCTATCCAAGGGCGTGTACAACGTCTGGAGCACAGCGTCCGGCGACTCGCCGAATCCGCTCTATGATCCAACGCCGACGGCGTTGTACGTCCATCCGTCGATCACGACCGGTGCGCAAAAGCGCGCCGACGGAACGCCGGATCTACGTCTGACGCGTAAGACGGCGGCGGGAACCGTGCGCTCGCTCCAAGGCGTCACGGGAACGACGAAGTTCACGATCTACGCATCGCAGAGCGATCCGACGCCGATTCTCAAAAACGAAGAGCTCATCCTTCTGCGCGCCGAGGCGAACTTCCAACTCGGCAATACGGCGGCCGCGCTCGCGGATATCAATTTCATTCGCGTGAACTCCGGCGGGCTTGCACCGGTCACCACCGCAAGCGTCGGCGACATGGTCACCGAGATTCTCTACAACCGCACGTATTCTCTCCTGTTCGAGCAGGGCACACGATGGGTCGATGCGCGACGGTACAACCGGCTCGCGCAGCTCCCGAAGCTGAACACCGGCTCGATTGCCGAATTGATCTTTCCGTGGGTGATGTTCCCCGATGCCGAGTGCGCGCAGCGCAAGCAGCAACCCGCGGTGGCGTGCACGCAGGTGACTGGCCAGTAATGGACTAACCAACGATCAACGAACGGGGGCAATAATGGAGAGGAGACAGTTCGTCCTATCGTCGATGGTTGGTTCCCTTGGTCTCCTGACCAAGGGATGGCCGTCGGAGATCGGCAGCGTCGGGTCCGCGCCGCAGGAAGGGGCGCGCAAGATTCTCATCGCCGGCGGCAACTACAACACGGCGTTCATCAAGTACATGGCGAAGCTCACCGGGAAGCCGCGGCCCAAACTTCTCTATTTGCCGACCGCGTCAGCCGATCGGCCGGCCGGAATTCTCTCGTGGTTCGAGGCCTGCGCGCCGCTCAACGTGGAGCCGTCAGTCCAAGAAAGCTTCATCGCGAGCACGCGTCAGTCCAAAAGCTGGGAGGAAGTTCTGCTCACCGTCGACGGCATCGTCGCATCCGGCGGCAACACGCTGAATCAACAGGCGATCTGGAAAGCGCAGGGCATCGATCTCATCCTCCGCAAAGCATGGGACAAAGGCATCGTGCTCGGCGGCGCAAGTGCTGGATCGCTCTGCTGGTTCGAGGAAGGAACGACGGACTCGCGGCCGAAGGAGCTGTCGACCGTCAAGTGTTTAGGATTCTTGAAAGGCAGTCACAGTCCGCACTATGACAAGGAGCCCGCGCGTCGGCCCCTCTATCAGAAGCTGATCGGGTCAGGGCAGATGAAACCAGGATACGCCTGCGACAACGATGCGGGCATCTACTTCGAGGACAACACCGTCAAGAAGGTCGTCTCCGCGCGCGCCGGCGCGAAGGCGTACTACGTGAGCGTCGTTGGCGGAAAGGTCGTCGAGAAGGTTCTCGAGCCGGAAATGATATCGGCTTGAGCTCGTCCGCGTAGATCCGCGAAATCCGCGCGATCCGCGTCCAAAAGTCGGTGTGGCTTGCTTGGTGGTTTCCTCGTCGGACGCCACACAGACTCTCGGACGCGGAATTGGCGGATCGCGCGGATCTACGCGGAAACTCGTTGGGGGGACTATGCCGCGGCAGGCCTGAGTCTCTGGACAGGCGACGCGTGCCGTCGACGCGGCGCTTCCGCGACGCCATCTTTCGGCATGTGCGTGAATCCACCTCGAAGCCAGCCAGCGCGTCAGTGCACCGCGGCCAGTCTCGCGTGAGCGCGTGATTCCTCGCACCATCTCGTCGGCCTTTCCCGCCGACGTTCGGCATCGCGGCGACGACTATTTCTCCTCGCATCGCGTCCGAATCACGCGCGCAACCGCGACCACGCTCACCGCCGTCGTGACGGGCTCCGCCGAGTACGACGTTCGACTTCGCGCGAAGGAAGGAACGATCGAGGTCGCCTGCACGTGTCCGTATGCCGCGGACAATGGCGTCTGCAAACACCTCTGGGCGACGCTGCGACAAGCGGAGGCCGACCACCAACTTGGCTTACTACTCGGGATATCGGGGCGCAGTCCTGAGTTGATCGAGCAGATCGATTGGACAGAGATACCACGACGGGCACTGCCCGAAGCCAAACCACCGGCCGGAGCCAGATCGCTGCCGGAATGGAAATCGATTCTCGATACCGCTCGCCGGCAGATGGCGGAGCTCCCGCCCGATGCCGACCGAAAGCCGTGGCCCGCCGATCGGCGCATCATCTATATCGTCGACCTGACCGCCACGTGGGCCGGAGGGGTTCGCGTCGAGCTTGCCACCGAACACCAAAAAGGCGATGGAACGTGGGACCCGCCCGTCGCGTTTCGCGTCGCTACCGATGCATGGCAGCGTGCCCCCGATCCAAACGACCGACAACTTGCACAAATGCTCATCGGTGCTCAGGTGCAGACGTTCGGTCCGCCGCGGCCTTCGGGGTTCGTGCTGCGCGGCGCCGCGATCGACACGACGCTGCGAATGATGTGCGAGACCGGTCGATGTCGCGTGCATCGAGCCGCGGGGGAGCGCCCGCTCGAGTCCGTGCGGTTCGACGACGGAGCGCCGTGGACGCTCGGCCTTCGCGTTCTGCGTCGCAACGATCACGAGTGCTTTCTCGACGCGGCGCTGTCTCGCGCAGGCGAAGAAGTGCTTCTCTCCGAAGCACAGCTCCATCCCGACGGGGTGTTTCTCGCGCGTGGATCGCTCGCGCGATGGGGTCCGACGGCAACGTATCCACTCGTGCAGCTCTTCGAGGAAACCGTCGACGTCCTCGTTCCAGATGGCGACCTGCCCGCGCTGCTCGAGAGCGTGTACGCACTTCCGCAGCGTCCCGCGCTCGAGCTGCCTCCGGAGATCGGCGTCACCGAAGTGCGTTCGCCGCCGCAGCCAGGCGTCACGATCCACACCGATCCGAACCCGTGGCGACGTACACACCATCGGCTCGCACCGTTTTTTCTGTACGGCGGTCGTCGCGTCGGGGACGACTCGTCAGGACCGCTGTTCGATCGATCCTCGCTCACCGTCTATCATCGCGACGCCGAGGTGGAACGGGCGGCACTCGAGCGGCTGCGAGCGCTCGGCGCGCGCGAGGAATGGAGCTATGGCGACCGAGCAGCGTCGCTGACCATTCACGCGGGCCAGCTCGACGCGCTGATTCTCGATCTCGCCGCTGCAGGCTGGCGCGTCGAGGCCGAGGGATCCATCTATCGTTCGCCGACGTCGACGCGCGCTTCCGTGCGTTCCGGAATCGATTGGTTCGAGCTCGATGCCGGCGTCCGGTACGGCGACCTCGAGGTCTCACTGAACGAGCTGCTCGCCGCGCGGCGAAGCGGATCGAGCACGATCGTTCTGTCGGATGGCAGCCGCGGCGTCATTCCAGTCGAGTGGCTCGCGCGACTCGGACCGCTCGCCGCCGGCGGAAAGCTCGCCAACGGCGTGCTGCGATTCGCCCGCTCGCAGACAGCGTTGCTCGACGCGCTGCTGTCGACACTTCCCGAAACGAATGTCGACGCCGCCTTCGCGAAGGCACGCGACGAGCTGCGCGCGTTCGATCGCGTGCGGCCCGCCGATCCGCCGCGCACGTTTCACGGCACGCTTCGCGACTATCAACGCGAAGGACTCGGGTGGCTGCACTTCCTGCGCTCCTTCGGACTCGGCGGCTGTCTCGCCGACGACATGGGACTCGGCAAAACTGTCCAGGTGCTCGCGCTCCTCGATTCGCGCCGCGGCACGAAGCAGCGCCCGAATCACCCATCGATCGTGGTGGTGCCGCGCTCGCTCGTGTTCAACTGGCTGCGCGAAGCCGAGCGCTTCGCGCCCAAGCTCCGCGTGCTCGACTTCACTGGGCAGGGAAGGAACGCGGTCGACATCCACCGCGATCATGTAGACGTCGTCATCACGACCTACGGAACGTTGCGCCGCGACGCGGCGGAGCTTGCGTCGATTCGGTTCGACTATGCGATCCTCGACGAAGCACAGGCGATCAAGACGGCCGGCTCGGCATCAGCGAAGGCGGTGCGTCTGCTGCGCGCCGACAATCGCCTGGCGATGACGGGTACGCCGATCGAGAATCGCCTCGAAGAGCTCTGGAGCATCTTCGAGTTCTTGAATCCCGGAATGCTCGGCGCATCGTCCACGTTCGGCGCGCTGGTGCGACTCACGACCTCGGACGAACCGGCGGCCAAACGCGATGTTCTGGCTCGTGCCTTGCGACCGGTGATCCTTCGCCGAACCAAGGATCAGGTCGCGCGCGAGCTGCCGCCGCGCGTCGAGCAGACGCTCCACGTCGAGCTCGAGGGTGCGCAGGCCAAGTTCTACAACGAGCTGCTCGAGTCGTATCGGCGAAGTGTGCTCGAGCGGGTTGAGAGCGTCGGCATCGCGCGCGCCAAGATGCACATTCTCGAGGCGCTGCTCCGCCTGCGGCAAGCTGCGTGTCATCCTGTTCTCGCCGATCCGCGCCGATCCGCGGCGCCGAGTGCGAAGCTCGATGCGCTGATGCCGGCGCTCGATGAGGTGATCGCTGAAGGGCACAAGGCGCTCGTGTTCTCGCAGTTCACGAGCTTCCTCGCGCTGGTGCGAGAGCGGCTCGACAACGCGGGCGTCACCTACGAGTACCTCGACGGACGCACGCGAGATCGTCAGGCCCGCGTCGATCGCTTCGAGGGCGACGCCGAGTGTAAGCTGTTTCTCATCAGCCTGAAGGCGGGCGGGCGCGGGCTGAATCTCACCGCGGCGGATCACGTCTTCATTCTCGACCCGTGGTGGAACCCGGCCGTCGAGGCGCAGGCGATCGATCGCGCGCATCGGATCGGCCAGACGAAGCGTGTGATCGCGACGCGAATCGTGGCGCGCGATACTATAGAAGAGAAGATTCTGGAGCTCCAAGCGTCGAAGCGCGCGCTCGCCGACGCGATTCTGGGGCAGGATCAGGGCGTGCTGTCGCGGATTGGAGTCGAGGAGCTGCGCCTTTTGTTGGCGTAACGGGGCGCTCGGTTCGCTTGCGCACGCGCTCGCGCCGTGCATGTTCTTCCCAATGACAGGGTTCTCCTTCGCGCCGCTGCGCCTCGCCGCACGCACGTTGCGGCTTGCGCCAAGCTGGGCTGCGAGTGTCGTGCTGACGCTCGCCCTCGGCATTGGCCTCGCGACCGCCGTGTTCACGATCGCCGATGCTGTGCTCATTCGTCCGCTTCCGGTGCGCGCGCCCGATCGCGTGGTCGTGCTGTGGGGAGTCACGCCGGATGGAGCGACGGATCACTTCCCATTGCTCTACGGAGACGCGACCGTCTACAAGCGAAGCGTGCGTGCGCTGACCGACGTCGCGTTCTTCTCGTTCGGCGGCGCTCTCCCCGTTCCGATCGAAATGGGCGGCAACATCACGCGACTCCACCGCTCGATGGTCTCGGGCAACTACTTTGACGTCCTCGGCACGCGGCCCGTGATCGGTCGCGCGCTCCGCGCCGAAGACGATGTCCGCGGCGCGGCGCCCGTCGCGGTGCTGAGCTATGCCGGATGGCAGCGATTCTTCGGCGGCGATTCGTCCGCGATCGGGCGACGCATGCTGCTGCACTTCGACGGCACGCAATACACGATCGTCGGCGTCATGCCGCGCGGCCTCGACTATCCGCGGGGCGTGGATTTCTGGACGCCCGTGGTTCCGAACTCAGGCCCATTGGGAGATCAGCCGATCTACGCGGAGCTGAACGTCATCGGACGACTCAGATCGGACGTCTCTGTTGCCGACGCGCGGCTCGAGCTGACGCGCTTCTTCGAGTCGACGAAGTCGGTGTCGTGGAGGGTGACGGGCGTCGCGCATCTGTTGACCGACGATGTCGTCGGCAACGTTGGGCCAGCGGTGCTCGCGTTCGGCGCCGCCGCGGCGCTGCTGCTGCTGATCACGTGCATCAATGTCGCCAACTTGCTGCTCGTGCGCGGCCTCGCGCGCATCCGAGAGCTCGCCGTTCGCGCCGCCTTGGGCGCGAGCCGCGCGCGGCTCATCGCGCAACTACTCACGGAATGCGCAATCCTCGCCATCGCCGGCGGAACCTGCGGCGCGCTCCTCGGCGCCGCGGCGGTGAAAGGCTTCATCGCGCTCGCGCCGGCAGACACGCCGAGGCTCGACGAGATTCACGTTGGCGCACCGATGTTGCTCGGAGCCATTGCGGTCACCACGCTCGCCATGCTGCTGTTCGCGGTGGTGCCGAGCATCGCGGCGTCGCGCGTCGATGCGCAGACCGTTTTGCGAGCGACGTCGACCCGAAGCAGTGGCGGCCGAGGATTTCGCCGCGCGGCGCAGATGCTGGTCATCGGACAGATTGCGCTCGCGATGCTCGTGCTGTGCGTCGCGGGGCTCGTCGGTCGAACGCTTGTGTCACTCGAGCGGGTGCCGGTCGCATTCGATCCAGCGCGACTCCTCGTGATGGAGCTCGCGCTGCCGAAGAGCTACATGGGCGACGCGACCCGCCAGCGAGCGCTGGTGACCCAACTCTCGGCGAGCATCGCGAGTGTCCGCGGCGTTCGAGCGGTCGCTCCCGTGTACACGACGCCCTTTGCGCCGGCGGGTGGTGTCATTGGGCGCATCGCGGCGGAAGGACAGAGCAGGGATGAGCGATCTCGTAATCCAGCCGCCGACTTCGAGCTCGCGACGCCCGACTACTTCACGACGTTCGGCATTCCGCTCTTGGGCGGCCGCGCGTTCAACGACGACGACCGAGACGGCTCGCAGACGGTCGCGATCGTCAGCGCCGCGATGGCAAAGCATTACTGGCCGAACGAAAGCCCGATTGGCAAACGGTTCGTGCGTGGACCGAACGACGAGCTGACCGTGGTCGGCGTCGTCGGCGACACGCACTATCGCAGTCTTCGCAATCCGCGTCCGGCGCTATATCTGCCGCTTGCGCAATCGCCGTTTCCATTCGCGCCGACGACGTTGGTCGTCGCAACTGATGGACGTCCTTCCGCGCTCGTTCCAACGTTTCAGCGTCTGGTTGCCGATGTGGCGCCCGGTGTCGCCGTTGCTAGCGCGGCGTCGCTCGACACATACCTCGGCGGCGCGCTCGCGCAACCGAGGATGAATGCGCTCCTCTTGGCGCTGTTCGCCGGAGCGTCGCTTGCGCTTGCGGCGGTCGGCTTGTTCGGCGTGATGGCGACGAGCGTTCGTCTGCGCTCACATGAACTGAGCATTCGCCTCGCTTTGGGTGCCGCGCCCGGCGAACTGCGAGCGAACGTGCTGCGTCATGCGCTCACGATCGTGAGTTGGGGACTCGGTGCGGGGCTCGTTGCGTCGCTTGCGACGACGCGAGCGCTTCGTGCGTTGTTGTTCGGGGTGAGCCCGACCGATGCTTCAACGCTCGCAGTGGCGGGTGTGCTCTTGCTCGTGGTGGCGTTCGTTGCCGCGTATGTGCCGGCAGTGCGTGCGCAGCGGATGGATCCGGCGGCCGCGCTCAGGGAATGAGATCGATCATTGGTTCGAAGGGCAACGAGCGACGTGTGAACGGCGACGCATAAGGCCCAACGTGCCCGTCGCCGTGCGACGGTGATTCGATGCATCTCGGGTCACTACGATGACGGCCGCGGCCGCGGCTGGGCACATCGTGGAGCGTGACGAGTTGCCAACCGGAATCCGCGCCAAGCAAATTATGTCCATGCCAGTCCTGCGGCCTGATCGATGGACGATCGAAGAGGTCGAGCAGCTCATCGACGAGCGCCCGGGGCTCACGCCGCGCTACGAGTTGGTCGACGGCGAGCTGCTCGTGACGCCCGCGCCAACGGCCCGGCATCAGCGGCTCATCTTCGAGCTGGCGCTCAAGCTGCAGCGGCATCTCACGACGCACGCACTCGGCGAAGTGTTCCTCGGCCCGAGCGAGTTGAAGCTCGCGACGGGAGAGCGATATGAGCCTGATCTGTTCGTGCTTCCGGCCGTCGCCGGACGTCGACCGATCGTGTCCGACGCGGTCTCATCACCGCTGTTGGTCTGCGAGGCACTATCGCCGGGGTCGTCGCGTCACGATCGCTTCACGAAGCGACGTGCGTTTCAGCGGAATGGAGTCGCCGCGTACTGGATCATGGACGCTGATGCCGAGGCTTTCGAGATCTGGCATCCAGAGGATGAGCGCCCGGCGCTGATCGACGAGAGGTTGGTCTGGATTCCGTCCGGTGCAAGCGAGGTGTTCGAGCTCGATGTTCGAGAGTTTTTCGCGTCGGCGAAAGACGAGGGTCCGTTGCCTGGATAGTGTGTGCGCGGCGCCACGTTCACTCGATCTCGCGCTCGCCTGACGCGTACACGAGATAGACAAGCGCGCCCACGCCGCCAACTGCCGCCGTGAGAAGGAACGGCGCGCGATAGCTCCCCGTAACGTCGACGAGCCAGCCGGTGACCGCGACTCCGACGATCCCGGGCAGCGTGCCGGCAGTATTCGCGAGGCCCCAGATGACATCAGCGTAACGCGGCGCGATGTCGAAGCTATTCACCGCGAATCCCGAGAGGCAGAGCGCAAGCGTTCCCGCGGCGCCGCACATGAGCAGCATCGCCACGGTGGGCGAATGCACCGTCTCGAGCAACAAGAGGCACCCGCCGCATCCAACGAGCGCTCCGATCTGCATCACCTTTCGCACGAACGTCACCGAGCGTCCGCGCGCGATCATTCCGTCGGCGATCCATCCGCCGGCGTTCGCCGTTACGAAGTACGCGCCCCACGGCGCCGCCGAGAGCAACCCGGCGTTCGCGAGGCTCACGTTGAACGTCGTCTTGAAATAGCTCGGCAGCCACGCGAGCAGCACGTAGAGCGCCCAGTTGCTGCACATGTGATTGATGATGATCGCCCACACGGCGGTCGAGCGCAGAAGCGCCTTCCACGGAATCACTGAATGCACGGGCGGCGGCTCGGCGTCCGGCGATCGTCCGGAGCGAACCGCACTGAACCAGAACAACGCCCACGCGAGTCCCGCGGCGCCGAATATGTAGAAGGGCATCGCCCAGCCATACACGTGCACGATCCAGCCGGTCACGGGCAGCGAAATCATCGTGCCGATGGAGAGCGCGCTCGAGAAGAGCGCCACCGCGCGTGAGCGATTCGCCGCGGGCACCCAGCGACCGAGCATGTTGATCGATGCTGGGAACACAGCCGCCTCGCCGAGTCCCAAGGCGATGCGCGCGGCGAGGAGGGCGGGGAGCGACACCATCGCCGCCATCGGCGTGAGCGCGGTGAAGATCGACCACCACAGCACCGCGGCGCCCAAGACGAACTTGCCGCCATAGCGATTCGCGAGCGCGCCGCTCGCGGCCATGAACAGCAGGTATCCGACGAAGAACGCGGAGAGAACCCAACCCTTGGTGGTTTCCGTCCAGCCGAACTGCGCCTGCATCGGGATCGCCGCGACGGAGATGTTCGTGCGGTCGATGTAGGAGATGAGGACCGCGGCGCCGCACAACGAAACGACGGTGTACCACGCGGGCCACCGGCGCGTTTTGGCGACTACACTGGTTGAGTCGAGAGTAGTCGACATGTGCGGGGGCTGTGCGACTGGCGACAGCTCTGGGGGACGGGCGACGGGCGACGAGGGCGGTGCAACATGCCCCGCGTGCGCGTCGACGGCAAGTTTCCTTGTGGCGAGTGGACGATTCCGCCGTCCAGCCGCAGACAGCCGTCGTCCGTCGCCCGTCCCCCGCCGCCGGTGATTTCGACTCGCTGGAGAATCGCCAGTCAAGCCGTGGACGCGGCAGGCACGATGTCCTTCGCGTCGTTGACGATCTCTCCACTCCGCGCGAGGGCGCGGCGAAACAGGATCGGCCCCACCGCTTGGTTCAGCGCGACCAACGCAAGGAACAGCGTACGGATTTCGCCACCACGACCGGGATAAGTGCTCGCCACCGCGGCAGCGAGTCCGATCGCGACGCCAGCTTGCGGGATCAGCGCCGTCCACGTGTATCGCTTCACGTGCTCACTCCCCGCACCCTCGAGATGCGCCCACCGCGAACCGATTCGGCAGCCGGTCCAGATCGCGATCGCTCTCACGAGCGCGAGTGGAATCACCAGCATCCAAAAGCGCGCGAGATCCGGCAGCACGATCTGCGCGCCGGCGAGCGCGAAGAAGACCACGAAGATGGGCGCCGCGGCGCGTTCCATCGCGTGCCGAAGCGCCTCTCCATGAGCAGGTCGCGAGATGTTCTCGGCCGTGAAGCCCGCGACGATCAGTGTGAGCAACGGCTCGACGTGCACCAGGCCGGCCACTTCAGAGCCGAAGAATGCGACGATGATCGCGAACAGAAACAGCTCTTTGCGGACGAACCTGAGGTAGATCGCCACCAAGCCTCCGATCACCGCGCCGATCAGCATCGCGCCGCCGAGCTCCCAAACGACTCGGCCGAGGCTGATGGCCGGCACACCGGCGCCTCCGGGTGGAACCAGAAGGCGGGCGATCGTCAGCGATGCGGTCAACAGCAGCACGATGACGACGTCGCTGAGCAGCACGATGCCAAGGGCGGTGCGCGCGAGCGGCCCGCGCGCGCCGGTCTCATTGAGCAGCGCCATCGCGACCGCCGGCGAATGAACGATCGCGATCGTCGCGAACAACAGCGCGAACGCCACTCGCTCCGCCGGCGCCAAGTTGGCGAGAAAGGGCACGAACGAGGCGAGCGCCAGCAGAAGCGCCGTGATGACGACGAGCGTCACGCTCAACTCGGCCGCGAGAATTCGAACCACGGTCTTCCCGCGCGCGCGAACCTCCGGCACGCGAAGCTCCGCGCCAGCGAGAAACGCAATGAGCGCGATGGCCAGCGAGCTGACGGGCGACAGCGCGGTCACCGAGTCCGCGGCGACGACGCCGAGCGACCACGGACCGAACGCGACTCCCGAGAGCAGATATCCGACGAGCTTGGGAATGCCGACATCCGCCGCCAGCTCGCCGGCCGCATAGGCGCCGAGAATCAAGAATCCGAACGCGAGCAACGACTGCGAGCCGAATCCGTGAACGCCGAGCGGCTTGATCAACTCCAGGCCGCCGAGCAGCAGCGCGAGAACGATGATGCGGCGCATGCGCTACGGAGTCTCGGGTGATGAGGCGCCGCTCGTCGCGGACGTGGGCGCCGCCGCGTCGTGCGACACGTCGTTCATGAGCGAGAACTCTCCGATCGCCACGGCTTGGTCTGGCGCCTCCTCGATCGCGAATCGTGCGAGCCGCGCCGTGAAGAACTCGGTCAGTAAGATGGAGACGACCGCCGCGGTGAAGACGATGTTGCGGAATCCGATGTCGTTCTGGTGCAGGAAATTCAAGCCGATCGCCAGCGCGAGTCTGCCCTGACCGAGCAGCGCGCGCCCCCAATTCATTCCCAGCTTCGGAAGCGCACCATTCGCGCGCGCCGCGAGACGCGCTCCGCCAATCTTCGATGCGGCCCGCGCAATCACGAAGATCGCCACCGGCGCGAGCCACGAATTCTGACTCGGCTCCCACGCGGCGCCTCCGAACACGAGCAGGATGTAGTACAACGGCTGCTCGACGCGATGGAGGGCATCCACGAGCGCATCCGGCTTCGCCATCGAGTTCACGAGGGTGAGGCCGAAGAAGAATCCGGCGAAGAGCGGCGACAGCCGCAGGTATGTCGCGGCGCCACTCACGAGCACCACGCCACCCGCGAGTGCGATGAAGAGCCGATCCGGCTGCGGCGCGTCGCCGATGAATAGATGAAAGAGCGCGCCGCCGATCACGCCGAGCGCGATCGACACGACGGCCCACTCGGTGGGCGTGAGCGGACGCTCGGCGGGTACCGCTGCGTGTTGGATGCAGAACAAAAGTCCGAGCACGGCGATGCCGACGAACCCGTTGACGCTCGAGCTGAGCTTGAGCTGTTCGAGCACCGCACCGCGCGCTTTGAGGATGTCGGAGACGACGCCGATGCCGGTACTGCTCGAGACGACCGCCAGCGCGCCGAACGCGACGCCGGCCGACGCGGCGATGTCGATCGACGCATCGAGAGTCCAGCGGAGCACGAGGAACTCGAGTCCTCCGACGACGAGGCATGTCGCGAACGATTCCGCAAAGGCGACGCGATAGCGAACGGCTGGGATTTCCAGCAAGCGGCGCAGCTCGAACTGTGTGCCGACGATGGCGCCCATCCATCCGAGCGCGAGGGTCAGGACGGGAGCGAGCGAGTCGAGGAGGGGTTTGCCGACGATTCCGGCGACCTGGGGTCCCAGGAGCACGCCGAGGAGCAGGTATTCCGCGGCGGAGACGATGAGGAATCGTCGCGCGACCCAGTCGAAAACGACATGTGCGGCGACGTACGCCGCGGCGACGGCGACGAGGAGGAGCAGGGAGGCGCTCACCGCGGGCGACGGGCGACCGGCGACGGGCGGCGAACGGCGGCTTTGGCGGGCGTTTTCATCGTCTGTGAGATACATCACGGAGCGATGAATCGCGAGCGGCGATCGCAAAACGACGACGTACAACGAAACAGCCAGCCGGCTGGTGCGCTCGTTTCGCATCGCCGAGGATACGCGTGCGTGGCGGGTCAGACGGAATGGTGAGGTCAACGCGTGGTCCGCTCGCCTCGTCAGTGCGTCACGTCAGTTCAGCAGCGCGACTGGTCGCCTCGACACATTGGACGCTCGGCTCAACGCGCGGGACGGTCAACTCCGCGCCCGGCCAAGTCGAGTGAGCAATGAGCAAAGTCATCTGTGCACTCGGTCAAGTCATCTCGGCATCGTGCCCAAGTCGTCGGCGTGGTTGTTCGACTCGTGTGCGGGGAGGGGAAAGGCGGAAGTGCAGATCCCTCGCTTCGCTCGGGGTGACAGGGTGCTCGGGATGACAGTCAGTGTGCTCGGGGAATAGGTTTCACAGATGCCGAGCGACGCGACAAGTCTCGAGTGGGTGATCGTCGACGGAACACCACGCCACGTGTCGGCGTTCGCCTCGTTGCGCCGCACTGAGCGCCCAATCGCCCGCTGTCCCGAGTGCGGTCGGCGAGTGATTCTCAAGCTCGGCGCCGTGCGCCGTCATCACGCGGCGCACGATCCAGGAGTCGCGTGCGCCGCAACGAATCCGGAGACCGCGCTTCATCTCAACACGAAGCTCGCGCTCGCCGCCGCGCTTGCCGCCGCGGCGAGCAGCGACGCGGTGCTTTCGATCATCCATTCGTGTCGCGGAGCGGCCGGCGAACGCTGCACCGAGACCAGGATCGCACCGTGGCTTCACGGCTGGGACACGGTCCGCATCGAGCATCGCATCGGCCCCGTGCGTCCGGACATTTTACTCGAGCGAGACGGCGCTTCCGTCGCCGGCATCGAAGTCCTCCGCTCACATGCCGTCGACGCGCAGAAGCGGGCCGCACTCGCGACACTCGGAATGCCGTGGATCGAGCTCGCTGCTGACGAAGAGTTGTCCAAGCCGGGCGGTTGGTCGATCCACCGCCCGCTGCCGGCGCTTCGTACGAATGACACGGATGAATGGCGCTGCGAGCGGCACGAAGCGCTGCACGCAATCCTTCTGCGTTCGCGCGAGGAGGAACGGACCGCCGCGACGGAAGCGGCGCGCCATTCGACGCGTCTCGTCGCGGCACGTGTGGTCGACGTCTACCACACGAACGGTGCGCGCGAGCGGCACATCTATAGAATGGAGGAACTTGCAACCGACGGAACGCCGCACGCGCTCCGGCTAAAACGCGGCGGCCGCGAGATCGCCTACGTCGAGCTCTCGCCAGATCATGTGATGGCCACAGCGCAGGGCACCGTTCACCTTGCCTACACCAAAGACGTCGCGACTCTCACGGAGCGCGAGGGAAGCTTTGTCGATAGTCCGATGAATTGGGCCACGCTCGCCAACGCGGAGAACATCGTCTACGAGGCGTTGACCGACCGAGTGGGCCGAGATCCGACGCCCCTCGCGACGCGCTTTCCAAGGCGGTGGTTCTTCGACAAAACGGATGCGCGCTGGTTCCTGCCGGCGGATACGAGACACGTGCGCTGGGATCGTCCCGCCGACGATGCATTCGCCGCACACCCGGCGTGGACACAGCGCGCCGTGCGCGAGCGCCCGATGACCGAGGATGCGTGGCCGCAGCCCGTGTTCGCGAGGCCGCCGCATCGGACCATGTTCGGCCAGCACCTGCACCGGATCTACGCGCTCGGCGAGATGGGCGTTTTGCAGCTCGATGCGTTCGACGACGGCGCGGTGCGAGCGATCGTCGTCATCGAGAAGCGCGTGAGCGACGAAGTGGTCGAGCAAGGCGCGATGCGTCTGGCGGCCGAGAACATCGACGCGATGTGGATCTCGCATCCGACGCATTGGACATCGGCGCTCGCGTCACTCGTGTGGGCACCCGCTGGGCGCGATGGACGAGGACGCGGTTTCGTCGTCATCGACGGCGTGGGGACGTTTCGCGCCGAGCAGTTCGTGCGCGCGCTCGCGTCGGGCGAGAGGAGGCTCGAAGCGCATGCCGTTCGCGCGAGCATGGCCGCGCGAGTGGTGCGACTGCGCGATCAGCCGCGCTGAATACAGTTGGAATTCGCCGGCTACGGATTCCACACGCCGATGGGGTTCAGGAGCTGCCGCTCAAGTTCGCATGATCGTGTCGGGCTCACGGCGCTCGTCGGAGAGTTGAGCCAACGCGCCTGGGCGCTGACGAAGCAGCCGCTTCCGTCATACACTCGGGAGACATTCTGCAAGCGTTGATCGCCCAAAACGCTCGGTTTCTCGTCGTCGGTGCCCACGCGCTTGCCGCGCACGGATTCCCGCGTGCCACGGTCCGCGCCATTCCGCGAAATCCGCGTCCGAGTGTCGGTGTGGCGTCCAAGAATCGATCCGCCTTGGTCAACCCACACAGACTTTTGGATTGCGGAAATGCGCGGAACTCGCGGATCTGCGCGGAAACGACTCTTTGATGCGTGGGGCGAAGGAGTCAGCCCGAAAGCCAAAAAAAGAGTTGTTCCGCGCCATTCCGCGAAATCCGCCCAGTTCCGCGTCCGAGTGTCGGTGTGTCGTCCAAGGATCGATCCGCCTTGGTCAACCCACACAGACTTTTGGATTGCGGAAATGCGCGGAACTCGCGGATCTGCGCGGAAACGACTCTTTCTGCGTGGGGAGAAGCAGTCAGCCCGAAAGCCAAAAAAAGAGTTGTTTCCGCGCCATTCCGCGAAATCCGCCCAGTTCCGCGTCCGAGTGTCGGTGTGGCGTCCAAGGATCGATCCGCCTTGGTCAACCCACACAGACTTTTGGATTGCGGAAATGCGCGGAACTCGCGGACCTGCGCGGAAACGACTCTTTGATGCGTGGGGCGAAGGAGTCAGTCCGAAAGCCAAAAAAAGAGTCATCCTCCGCGGGCGTGCGCACGGTCATACCGTGGCGGCTCCTCGATCCGTGCGTCCGGGTGTTTCGCTCATGAGATCCAGAATCGCTGGTGCCAGATAGATGCGATCGCGCGTGCGTCCGGTGATCTCGCGCAAGATATCGATCGATTGGAGTTTTCCAATATTAGCCGAGGCGGATGCCGACGTCACGGCGAGGAGGTTGGCCGCTTCGCCGATGGGTGGTGGCAGGGCGCTCGAACAGCGAGTCCGCGAGTTTGATTAGGAGCGCCGACGAGCGCGCGGACTGGAGCTGCTCGTGCCACCGGGCGCGCAGCGCATCGAGTGACTCGATGAGCGTGGGCGCCTCGTCCGCGCTCGCCGCCACACTCTCGAGGAAGAAACGAATCCAGCCGGTCCAATCGCCCGCCACGCTGACGTTCAGGAGGTGGTCGATGTATGCCTGTCGCTTCCGGTCGAACGCCGAGCTTACCGGCCAACGAGGTGACGAACGTCGCTCGTCATCGGCCTTGCTCCGCCATGGCACGGAGCGTCGTCATGACCTTCTCCCGTACACCCTCCGGCGATAAGACGCGGGCTTCTGGTCCATACTGAAGCACGTGACGAACCGCCCACGTATCGTCCGCGAGCGGATGGCTAACAACGAACGACCCATCTGGCGCATAGTCGCCCTCCTCGCGCTCCGCGATCCACCGCGCAATTCGCGGCGAATACTCCACCACCAACCGCTCGGCCGGCGACGACCCGAGTGCGCGATCTTGTGCGAACAGTGCGTCGACGTCGACATCCGCAGGTCGACTGAAGTGTTCGTCGAGCCGTTCGGCCGACCGAATGCGATCGACGCGAAAGAAGCGCACGCCGTCGCTCCGCTCGCACCACGCGATCAGAAACCATTTGCCGCGCACGGGAAGCACGGCATACGGATGCACGACGCGCTCCGTCGATTCCGACAAGTCGCCGCGGCGATACGTCATTCGCGCTTTCGTGCTCTCCTTGGCACATACACGGAGCGTGTCGAGCAGATGATCGTCGCCATGTGCGGGCGCACTCGCATACCAGACGTCGTCCCTCGCGGCTGACGTCGGCATCGCGACGATCGCCGCCCGCACTCGCTTCCGCGCCCGGTCGATCACAGTGCGCTCGCCGGAAGTAGCGCCGGCGCCGAGCATCGCGAGGCCCAGCTCGAGGGCGCAGAGCTCGGGGAGCGTGATGCGCGTCGGCCGAGCAAAGTGTGGCGACTGCACCGACACGCGGTCGTGCTCGAAGAGAATGCGCACGGCCTCGACGAATCCGCCCGGCTCGTCGTCGCGCTCGGTGAGCGCGCGAAGGTCGTCGAGCAGCGTACCGGCGTCGACACCAACCCTCGCGCGTACGTCGTCGAACGACACGTCATCGTGTCCGACGATGTGCGGCATCACGCGAAGAATGCGCTGGAGCCGCTCGCCGGCGTCGACGCTCATGCGGAGTACCCGGCCAGCGTTGCCGCGATCGCGACGTCGTAGTGCTCGCGAAGTGTTGCGGGTGACACCGGCACGACTTCGCCGGCGAACGACATCAGCCAGCGCACGAACGAATCGATGCGCCGCACCTGAAAGCTCCTGCGCATCGCCGCGCCCGCGACCGGTGCGCCGAGCGCGCGAGCGGCGATCGTGGCGCCAGACTGCCCAAGGAACTCGACGATCATCTCCTCGGGCGCGTCGTCGCCGATCTCCCACGGCTCTTTCGCTCGCGCGTGCGCCGCGAGGCTGAAGTCGCGCGGAATGTCGTAGTCGACGGATTGTGGCTTCTTGTCATTCATCTCGACGCGCGTCATTCGACTCACGCGGAAATTCCTGATCTCGCCCAACGCGATGTCGCGCGCAGCGAGATACCAGTGGCCGCTCGAGAAGAAGAGACCGTACGGCTCGACGCTTCGCCTGTCGGTGGCGTCGCGGCTCATCGAGCGATAGTCGAACTCGACGCGCTTGTTACGGAGGAGCGCCGCGCCAAGAACGGCGACGGCCGGCGCGGAGCGCTTGTCCGTAACACGCACACTGCCGTCGCCGGATTCGTCGATCACGACACCCACGGGCAAGCCGAGGTCGTGCGTCAGCTTCTCGATCGCCGACTCGGCGTCGCGCGCGAGCATGGGCGCGCCGGCGGATCGCGCGCGCCGAGCGGCGCGGAGCAGGGCGGAGAGCTCGTCGGGCTCGAACGACAGCGTTGGGACCTCGCGGTAGCCCGCAGGCGGAATCTTCGCCGCGCGCGCTGGAGCGGCCGACGCCGAGGCCGCGAGAGCGAGATACGGCAGATACATCTCGCGCGCGCGAACGATGTACCGTTTGACTTCACCGTCCTCGCTGTCTTCGTCGAGTACGCGAATCGGTATGCCGAGGGCGCGGAGCTCGTCTTTGTCGCGCTCGAACATGCGTTCGATCGTCGCGGGGCTCACGTCGCGGCCGTATGCCGGAACCTCGGCGCAGAGCTCCTCGAGGGTGACGCCGTAGCGTGCGCGCAAGAGCGCGGCGAGGAGATCGATCCAGCGTTGGAGCTTGGCGTCGGCGGGCTTCACGCGGGGCCAGTGCCCCGCGAGCTGCCAATCCGGACCACCTCGAGCTCGACGGCCTTCATGCAAGTACGCTAATGAGCGGCGTCCGGATCGGCAAATGTCACGATGCGCGGCGATCTACCACACGGCGATCATGTAGAAGAACCAACCGGGCGTCACGTTGATGATGGTGATCGCGGGGGTCGTCGTGCCGATGCCGGTGAGCCCGCAGAACGGGGCGGTGCTCACGCTCGGCGTTTGCGCCACGGCAAGCCAAGTTTTCTGATCAGAGCTGATATAGCACGCAATGACCGGAACGCGGCCATTCGCCACTGCCGCGGCGGGCAGTCCCGCGGAGCTGCCGCCGGTCGCCGGAACGGCGCCAGTGAGGTCGGCGCGATTCAAAGCGCCTGGTGGCCCGACGGGACCGGGAGGGCCGACAGGACCCTGCGGTCCCTGTGGTCCGGCAGGTCCAGTCGGCCCAGTTGCGCCGTCGGCGCCTTTGCAAGCCATGGCAATCGAGACCAGCATCATCGCAAGCACGCGGGTGGAGCGGGGCATTAGACGTTCCTCATCATTCGGTGTAGGCGTGAACGAGCATCGCCTGAACCTGCGCGAGGGGTCTGACAAGACTCGCGCGCGAATTGCGGAGTTACAACGCGTTCGTTCGCTCGACGTCCGCGCCAGCTCCGGGGCGGCGCACGAGATCGCGACGTCGAATGCGCGGCGCGATGGCGTCGCCAGCATCGGTGCCCGCGAGCCACGCGTACGTGAATCCGTCAGGATGTCGCCGCCATTCGATCCAGTCGCAGCGCGCCAGTGGACCTTCGATGTGATCGATACACACCATGTCGATGCAACGTCCATCGTCGATGTACATGACGCCGAGGTCATCGAGGCGATCCAGCAATGCATCCGCGGACTCGGGAGAGGCGAAGCTGATGGCGGTCAGCTCGTCGTCGGCGCATGCGAGCAGTGCGCGCGAGCCGCGGGAGAATGCGTCGGCGAGATACGCGTCCGTGCCGCCGGGCCACGTCGCGTCGAGCGTGTCGCGGCGGACGACGACGGTCAGAGATTCGATGAGAATGCTCATGTAGCAACAGGCGGTCGTTCTACTGCTTATTGATCAGCCAGGCCGTGTTGGTGAAGCCGCTGCCGTTCAGCGTGCCGGCCATCTGCTCGGAGATTTCAAGCTGGCGCGGGGGTCTGACAGTGCCGGGACAGTCGACTCGGCGGCGCGTCAGGTCCGTTCAGCGCGATTCGTCGTGCGCCAGGCGAAGGCGCGCTGCGGCCGCGGCGAGCGGCCGGTCGGTCGTCCACAGCTTCGCGCCGCCCGATAGCGCAGCCGACGCGAGCAAGTGAACGTCGACGTAGCCGAGCCCCGTACCGGCGAGCGCGTGTCGCTCGATGAACTGAAGCGCCTCTGCGTCTGTCGCGGTCGGCGCTGATGGAAGGTCAGACCAGAGCTCGAGTAGCACACGTCGGTTGCGCAGGTTACCGCAGGCTAGCTCGCCGATCACGAAGGGATGCATTACGATCGTGCCGCGGTCGAGCGCTTCGGTGAGCGGGCCGTTCGGACGCCGAAGCTGCTCGATCCACAGAGACGTATCCGCCAGGATCATCGGCCGGTGCTCTTGCGTCGACGAACGGGCTCGAGCTGCGGCTCGCTGCCTCCGAGCCGTGCGAGGCGACGCGCGGATTCTCGCGCAATCAGCGCCTCGAGGGCTTCACGCAGGAGCGCTGACCGCTCGTTGATACCGGACAGCTTGCGCGCCTTCTCGACGAGGGCGTCGTCCAGGGTGACAGTCGTGCGCATCGCGCGGACTCTGGGCTGAATATGCATCCAAGCTAACACCATTTGATGCGCCCTGTGATGCGCGCCCGATCACCGGGCGGGCGGAGCCAACGTCTCGCTGCGCCTTGGGCGCGTCGGGGCGGCCGCTCGCGCTCTGCGGCTCGATCCGCATGGGCACCGACGGGCGGCGGAATTGAGGCTCTTGGCCATGGTGGGGATGTTGACGTTCGCCAACACACGTGGGGCGGGTGACGTCGACGCCGCACCGCCGCGTGTGCATACTTCGACATGGCTGTCGGTCGAAACGATCCCTGCCCCTGCGGCAGCGGCAAGAAATACAAGCGGTGTCACGGGGCCGAGTCGGTCACGCGGCGTCCGGAGGTGGTGCGCGCGAACGCGCTCAAGGCCGCGGACCAGGAGTTGACCTCGCACCTGCTTCGATTCGCCAAATCGCGCTACGGGCTCGAGTGGTTCGATATCGTTCTGAGTGAGTACAGCGGCGGCGGCCCCGAGGTGTCCGAGCACGAGATGTCGCTCGCGATCCCGTGGGCGCTGCATTTTCGCCGCGACGAGAGCGACACGACGGTCGCCAGCGCATGGGCGGCCCAGCACGCCCGTCGTGCGACAAGCGATCAGCAAACGGTCCTCGACGCGTACGCCGACGCGTGGCTCTCGATCTGGGAAGTCACACGTGTCGAGCGCGGCGTCGGCACGGCGCTGCTCGACCGCCTCACAGGGATCGAGCGCTTCGCGCAGGACGTCAGCTCGTCGTCCACGCTCGATCTACACGACACGATGCTGGCGATCGTGCTGGACTTGGGCGGCGTGTCGTTCTTCGGCGGCGCGCATCCACAGCCGCTGCCGCCGTTCGCCGCCGAGACGGTTCTTGGCCATGCGCGTAAGCTCTGTGGGGTGCGGACGCGCGCCGTGCGGCCGGAGAAGTTGCGCGACACCGACCTTCAGCTCGATCTCGTCGACGCGTGGAACGCGTCCGTCGATCAGATGCTCGCGGCGCCTTCGCCCATCATCAGCAACACCGACGGCGATCTGCTCTCGCTCACGACCGATGACTTCGAGCTCATCGCGCCGACCGCGGAGGTCGTCGCGCTGCTCGCGCGGATTCCTGGCGCCGAAGAGCCGGAGCGCGAGAATGGCGACATCGCTATCACTTTCATCAAGCCAGGAAACGCGACGCATCGAGGCTGGGACAACACGGTGATGGGCCGGGCGATCGTTGGTCCGCGTTCGCTCCGGGTGGAAACGAATTCCATTCGCCGAGCGGACGAGCTTCGCGGCGCGATCGAGCGGCATCTCGGCGGGATGGTTCGCTTTCGATTGCGTCAGGAGACGAACACCGCCGACGTGCTGGCGCGCGCGTCGGCGTCGGCTGCATCATCGCGCGGAGGCGGGGTGTCGCGGGAGTCGACGCCGCCGGAGCTGGCAGCTGCGCTTCGCTCGTTCCGCGAGAAGCACATGCGGAGTTGGGTGGACGAGGAGATTCCGCTCCTCGGCGGACTCACGCCGCGCGCGGCGGCGCGGACGCCGCGTGCTCGGCAGGCGCTGGAGGTTCTGCTGAAGGACATAGAGCGCGCCGAATCGCGCCTTCCGGCGGACGAGCGGATCGATCTCTCGTGGCTACGTCCGGAGCTGGGGCTCGAGTAGCGCCGCGCGAGTCTTCAGGAAAACAGGCCTACTCGAAGAGGTCGCGAACGCGAATCCTCAACGCCGCGCTCGCGCCGCTCGGCTGCCACACGGCCAGATCGCTCTGCACCTGGTCTGCCGTGCCCGCTTGAACGATTCGAACGGTCCGCGCGTCCGGATCGACAACCCAATACTCGGCCACGCCGATGTCGAGATAGAACGACTTCTTCGGTCCGAGGTCGCGCCGCCGCGTCGATCCGGACAGCACTTCGACGACTAGAATCGGAATGGGCGCGTCGTCCCAGTCGCGGCCGCGGGGCGGCTTGAGCGCGCGAACCATCAAGTCCGGTTCGACTTCGGAACCGCCCGCGCGCACCACGGCTCGCGGACGATAGACGA
>Ga0070681_10000820_pt1 | contig 25933 bp, 17 predicted proteins | sample KBSC83BmetaG_FD_65650 | JGI IMG/M metagenome (GOLD analysis project Ga0070681, IMG submission 65650) | Corn rhizosphere microbial communities from Kellogg Biological Station, Michigan, USA - KBS C8-3B metaG | ecosystem: Host-associated > Plants > Roots > Rhizosphere | place: USA: Michigan...
CGTGAAAACCCAGGGCCAAGCCCGTGATGTGGTATTCCTGTCCGCGGTCCGGACACCGTTCGGCACCTTCGGCGGTACCCTCAAAGACTTCAGCGCCATCGACCTCACCGTTCACGCCGCCACTGCGGCCATGCAACGGGCCGGTGTCGAGCCTGATGCCATTCAGCATTCGATCTTCGGCAACGTGATGCAAACGACGTCGGATACGATCTACTTCGCCCGTCACGTCGCCCTACGGTCTGGCTGCCCCAACGAGACGCCGGGCCTAACGGTAAACCGCCTGTGCGGATCCGGATTTCAAGCGATCGTCAACGGCGCGGAGGAAATTTTGTTAGGCGAGGCCGAAGTGTGCCTGGTAGGAGGCGGCGAATCGATGTCGCAGGCGCCTCACATTGCGCGTGGCCTGCGCTGGGGACTGCCGCTCGGCAAAATGCCGCCGCTCGAGGACTCGCTGTGGGAGGGGCTCAAGGATCCTGTCGCCGGATTGGCCATGGCGGAGACGGCCGAGAAACTCGCGGAGCAGTATCATCTCGATCGTGGCTGTGTAGATGAGTACGCGTTGCGCTCGCAGCAAACGGCGCGCGCAGCGTGGGAGTCCGGCGTGTTCGAGGAAGAAGTGATCGCCATTCCTGTGAAGAATCCAAAGACCCGTCAGGTCGAGCAGTTCCGTCGCGATGAGCACATGCGCCCTGACACGACGCTCGAGGGACTCGCCAAGCTGAAGCCGGTGTTCAAGGCGGACGGTGTGGTAACGGCCGGCAATGCGTCCGGCATCGGTGACGGCGCGGGCGCGCTCGTGGTTAGCAGCGCGGATTGGGCGTCGAAGAATGGCAAGAAGCCGCTCGCCCGCCTCGTATCGTGGGGTGTGGCGGGTGTCGATCCGACCATCATGGGCATTGGACCGGTTCCCGCGACGCGCATCGCGCTCCGTAAGGCGGGAATGTCGCTCGACGACATGGACTTGATCGAAGTGAACGAAGCGTTCGCGCCACAGGTGTGCGCCGTCGAGCGCGAACTGGAGATTCCGCGCGAGAAGTTCAACGTGCACGGCGGCGCCATTGCGATGAGCCATCCGTTGGCCGCGTCCGGCGCGCGGATCACGGCGCACCTGATTCACGCCCTGCGGGCTGGCGGCAAGCGCTACGGACTCGGCTCCGCGTGCATCGGCGGTGGACAGGGAATCGCTGTGGTCATCGAGGCATTTGTGTGATGCGCGCTCCAATGGCGCGTCATGCCACTCTAGCACCGGATCTAATCCCGTGAGCCGAATCTCAGCGTCTTCCGCCCGTGTTGTTGCGCTGTGGTTGTTGACGTCCGCCGCTGTCGCGTGTGCGTCATCCCAGAACAATCCGGCGACGACCGCCGAGCCACTCGCGGTACGTCCCGATCTGACATGGCGCATCAGCACCCGCTACCAAGTCGACCTCTGGTTGCACGGCTACGCGCTACTGCAGCAAGACACCACGCTCATTCCGTACTTCAAGCCGGGCTACCGGGATTCACTCGTCGCGTTCAAGAAGCGCGGAAACATCACGACACTGCTCGACACTGATCAGGACTCGCTCCGCACGCAGCTCAACTCCGACTCGCGATTGGTGGGCGGACAGTTCCTCGGCCTGTACTTCCGCTCGTGGGAGACGACACAGAAAGCGATCGACCAGTACCTGAAGAGCTCGGCCGGGCCGGAGGAGTCGGCACGCCGCGTCAACTCGCCGCGGCAGCTCATGGACCCCGATTCGCGGGCCGTGTTCGGCATCATTCAAGCGTCGTACTCGACGCCGGCCGAGCGGCAGTGGCTGCGCAAGTTCACCGCGGCGATGCAGGACGAGAACGCCAAGTACTACGCGAACTGGTGGAAGTCGCAGCAGTCGCAGCGGGCCGCCGTGTTCGCCGCGGTCGATTCGCTGTGGACGCAAACATACTTCGCCAAATTTCGGCAGTTCCTGGCGAAATCGGGGCAGTCACGCGGCGAGATCCTGCTGTCGCTGGTGCTCGCCGGGGAGGGCCGTACGTTAGGCGAGCCGGGCCGCGGACCCACGATCACGATCACGTTCCCCGACAGCGTGAGCCGCGCGGTGGACGCGATGTACGTGCTCGCGCACGAGGCGGTGTCGCCGGTGTCTAACGCAGCGGTGAACGACAACACGACGCCGGCCGAGAAGAAGGAGGGCGTCGCGGACCGGTACACGAGCCCGGCGGCGGTCCGAGGCGGCCTACAACTCCTGCAGAAGATCGCACCGGAGCTGGCCATCGGGTATGCGCGCTACTATCTGGATGCGGCACACATCTCCTACACGCCGGGCGCCGAGGTCGCGGCGATCGAGAAGGCCTTTCCGCTTCGGCAAACGATTGCCGATCAACTCACGAGCCAGCTCAACTCGGATGTGAGCGGCAGCTGAGTGATGCATGGCCGATGAGAGCGGGCTGCCCGCACGACAACAGCCGCTCGATCGCGCGGCGATGGAGCGAGTGTTGGCGCGCGCGGCCGAGTTGCAGACGGCCGACGCCGATCCCGCCGATGCGGCGCTCAACGAAGACCAACTGATCGAGGTGGCGCGCGAAGTCGGTCTGTCGCCGGAGCATCTCAAACAGGCGCTGGCCGAGGAGCGAAGTCGCGCGCAGGTACCGGACGAAAGCGGCTTGGCGGCGCGGGTGTTCGGGCCGGCGCACGTCCATGCGTCGCGGACGATCAAGGGAACTGCCGCAGCGATGCTCGAGCGTCTGGACCTGTGGCTGCAGCGCGAAGAGTCGATGCAGGTCAAGCGTCGCTTGTCCGACCGCATGCTGTGGGAGCCGCGTCCCGGTTTGTTCAGCGAGATGCGACGTTTGCTGAACGTGAGTGGTCGCGGCTACTACCTGCGCCCAACACGGGAGGTCGGCGCGACGGTCGTGCCCGTCGACGCAGAGCGCGTGTTGGTGCGTCTCGAGGCGGATCTTTCCAACGTTCGGTTCGAGCGCGCGACGTCGGGCGCGATAGTCGCCGGCGCCGGCGTGTTGGGCGCGGGCGCGCTCGCCGTCCTTGGGTTCTTTCTTCCGGTGGCCATCGTTCCCGCGGCCGTGACGGTCGTCGGCGGCTACTTCATCGCGCGGAGTCACGCGCCCATGGTCACCCGCGCGCAGCTGGCGTTGGAGCAGTTGCTCGACCGGTTGGAGCGCGGCGACCCGCCGCGTCCGAATGTTCTGTCTGCGCTCGACGTATGGCGCTGACCTTGCGCACGCGCGCACGCCGCCCGGCCTAACGGCCTCGATCTTCACCTCAATCGATCGTCCTCATGACAAACATCAAGACCGTCGGCGTGCTCGGCGCCGGACTCATGGGCTCCGGCATTGCGCAGGTGTGCGCCCAGAGCGGATTCACGACCAAAGTGCGGGAAGTGTCCGATGCGCTGTGCCAACGCGGGAAGGCAAGCATCGAAAAGAGCTTCGCCCGCGCTATAGAAAAGAGCAAAGGCAAGGTGACCGCGGCCGACCGCGATGCCGCGATGTCGCGGCTGTCTTTCACGACGAATCTGCGCGACCTCGCCGACTGTGACATCGTGATCGAAGCCGTGGTCGAAGACATCGAGGTGAAGAACGCGATGTGGAAGGAGTTGGACGGCCTGTGCCCGTCGCACACGATCTTCGCCTCGAATACATCGAGCCTGACGATCGCTGCCATGGCCGCCGCCACCACGCGACCGGGACAGATGGTGGGGCTGCACTTCTTCAATCCGGTACCTGTGATGAAGCTCGTCGAGGTGGTGCGGACCGTCACCACCAGCGACGCCACCTTCGATGCCGCGTACGCGTTCGCGCGTCAGTTAGGCAAAGAGCCCATTGCCGCCAAGGACAATTCCGGGTTCGTCGTCAACCTGCTGCTCGTGCCGTATCTCGTGGATGCGATCAACCAGCTCGAGCACGGCATCGCATCGGTCGAGGACATCGACAAGGGCATGATGCTCGGCACCGGCTATCCGATGGGGCCTTTCACGCTGCTCGACTTCGTGGGCCTCGACACCACGTACAAGATTGCGGAGATCATGTTCGACGAATACCGAGAGAAGCGGTACGCGCCGCCGCCGCTGCTCAAGCGCATGGTCCTCGCCGGCATGTACGGTCGAAAGTCCGGCAAGGGCTTCTATGACTACACGGTCGATCCGCCGCGCGTGAACGAGCTCGGCCTCTAGGCCGCCCGGTCGCCTCGATCGAGACACGCGATGCCGCAGCTCATAAAGGATTTGATATCCCGCGCCGCGTACAGCGAGGGCGCAGGCATTGCGCGCGCCGTGCCGGAGGCAGTCGCCATGCCTCGCACGCCGGACGATGTCGTCGCGCTCGTCCGTTGGGCAGCCGGCACGCGCGCCGCGCTGGTTCCGCGCGGCTCGGGCAGCGGCATGGCCGGCGGCGCCGTAGGCGATGAGATCATCGTCGACCTCAGCCGGCAGCGCGACATCCACACGGTGAACACTCCGGCGCGATCGGTTGCCGTTGGGCCGGGTGCGATTCGCGAGACCGTGGACGCCGCTGCCCAACGCACCGGGCTGCGTCTCCCGGTGGACCCGTCGAGCAGCGCGTTCTGCACCATCGGCGGCATGGTCGCGACTAACGCAGCCGGTGCGCACACGCTGCGCTACGGATCGATGCGCCGCTGGGTCCGGGCGCTGGACTGCGTATTCGCCGACGGCCGGCGCGCCGTCGTCCGCCGCGGCGCGCCGCCGCCCAGAGACGTCGCAGCCGTGAACCGGTTTTTCGACGACGTGCAGCCGTCGATCGCTGCACAGTCGCGCGACGTCGCGTCCGCTCATGCAGGCGTGCTCAAGGATTCATCCGGCTACGCACTGCACGATTTCGCGCACAGCGGTGAGCTCATCGACCTGCTCGTTGGGAGCGAAGGGACGCTCGCGCTGTTCGTCGGCGTCGAGTTGGCTCTCGCACCGGTGCCGGGCGCCACGTCCAGTCTGCTCGCTTGTTTCACCAATCTCGAGCGCGCTGCAGCCGCGGCCGTCCGCGCCAGAGACGCGGGCGCTTCAGCGTGCGAGCTGCTCGATCGAACATTTCTCGACGTCGTCGCCGAGGGTGGCACGGTTCGTTTCGACGATGACGTCGAGGCCGTACTGCTCGCCGAAGTCGAAGGCGACAGCGCGGAAGCCGCGAACGCGAGCGCGGGATCGCTCCAGCAGTCGTTCGAGGAATCGGGCGCGTCGTCCGTGCGACTGGCGTTCGACAGCGCGACCGAACACGACCTATGGTCGCTGCGCCACGCAGCCAGTCCGATTCTCAATCGTCTCGATCCCGCGCTCAAGTCGATGCAGTTCATCGAAGACGGCGCTGTGCCGCCCGAGCGATTGCCCGAGTACATACGCGGCGTCCGTCACGCGCTCGACGCCGCCGGTATTCGCGGAGTCATTTTCGGTCACGCAGGCGACGCTCACGTGCACGTAAATCCGCTCGTCGACGTGAGACGAGCCGACTGGCGTGCGCGAGTCGAGCGTCTCCTCGACGATGTCGTGACGCTCACCGCATCGCTCGGCGGCACGCTGAGCGGCGAGCACGGCGACGGACGTCTTCGCACGCCGCTACTCTCGCGCGTGTGGCCCGCCTCCCTGCTCGAGCTATTCGCGCAAGTCAAGAACGCGTTCGACCCGGACGGCATCTTGAATCCCGGCGTGAAAGTGCCCGTCGCGGGTCAGCGCGCGTTCGGCGAGATCAAGTACGATCCGTCGCTCACCCCGCTTCCTCTGCCGGCGCGCGCCGCGCTCGATGCGGTCGAGCGCGAAAGAGCGTACGCGACATCGCGCATCGACATGGTTTCGGCGACTCACATGCCTGACTAAGTTTCCTCCGCTCGCGTTCCCGTCCTCCGGCAACACTCCAGTCGCATCACGATGCCCGTCTACATCCACGAGCCGACCATCACGCTGCTCGCGCGTCCCGCGTTCGCCGAGCCGTCGCACTTGCCCGTGAATTGGATCGGCGAGTCGACGGACGGGGAACGACTCTCGGAATTCGCCGGACGTCTCTGCTACATGAGTCAGCGCAACCCGGCCAGCCGGTCGACGCGCGATTACATCGAGAACATCAAGCGTCAGGGACACGGCAGCGTTCTCGAGCATGCGACGTACTCGCTGCTCCTCGAGGGCGTGAGCCGATCGCTCACGCACGAGCTGGTGCGCCACCGTGCGGGCTTCGCTTACTCCCAGCTCTCGCAACGCTACGTGGACGAGTCGGAGGCAAACTTCGTCGTGCCGCCGGCCATCATCGGCGACGAGCGGCTCGAGACCGCATGGCGCGAGCAGATCGAATCCGCGCAGCGGACCTACGTGACGCTGGTCGAGGAGCTCATGAAGCGTTACGCGTGGGTCGCTGACAAAGTCCACCGCCGGAAGATGGCGCGAGAGGGTGCACGCGGCGTCCTTCCAAACTCGACAGAGACCAAAATCGTCGTCACGGCCAACGCGCGCGCCTGGCGCACGATGCTGGAGCTGCGCTCGAGCGAAGGCGCCGAGTTAGAAATCCGTCGCGCCGCGGTGGCCGTGCTACGCGTGCTCTCTGCCGAAGCGCCGGCACTCTTTTCCGATTTCGAGCTCTACGAAGCCGCCGATCGTCGTGAGGCGGCGCGCGTCGCCTACCACAAGGTGTGAGTCGCGCGCGTCACGATGACGCGCAGATGAAAGAAACGCATTGCGCAAGGATTTCGTGTTTCTTATTTTGCGCGCACACGTGATGCGATTCTCCGTCGACGTGAGTGGATCGAATGGTGCGGATCGGATTCGCCTACAATCAGAAACCGGACGACGAGGAAGCGCGGACAGGCGATGATGAGCCCCGCGCCGACGAAGAGCCTCCCAGTTCGTCTCGGATTCTGCAGACGCGAAACGATTCTACCTCGCGCGTCGCGGGGGCCTTTCAACCGCAGCACACGTCCAATCGGAGCAGCACCGACGACGAGTATGCCGAGTGGGACAGCAGCGAGACGGTCAGCGCCGTCGAGCACGCGCTCTCTGGCTTAGGCGAAGTCGTACGGCTCAAAGCGAACGCGGACTTCCCCGAGCGGCTCCGAGCTGAGCGGCCGGACATCGTCTTCAACATGGCGGAAGGTCTTCGCGGTGTGAACCGCGAATCGCACGTGCCGGCCATGTGTGAGTTTTTCGGGATTCCGTACTCGGGATCCGACCCGTTCACGCTGTCGTTGTGCCTGGACAAAGCACGCACGAAAGAATGTCTCGCGTATCACGGCATTCCAAATGCGCCATTCCAGGTGGTGCACGACGCAAGCAGTTACTCGGGAGCACTCCGCTTTCCGGTGTTCGTCAAACCGGTGCACGAGGGCTCGTCGAAGGGAATTACCGAACGGAACTACTGCCGCACGCCGAGCGAAATGCGCGAGCAGGTCGCATTTTTGCTCGATCGTTATCGGCAGCCCGTGTTGATCGAGGAATTTTTAACCGGCGCGGAGTTCACTTGCGCTGTGTTGGGCAACGGCGGCGACGCGCACGTGTTGCCGATCGTCGGAATGAACTTTGAGGTATTACCAAGCGGATCTCTCCCGGTCTACGGATTTGAAGCGAAGTGGCTGTGGGACCGGCCGGAGCAACCGCTCGAGATTTTTGAATGCCCTGCACGGATTGATGAAGCGTTGCGATGCACGATCGAACGGGTCGTGCTCGCCGCCTACCGCGTGCTCGGCTGTCGCGATTGGTCGCGCATCGATGTGCGACTCGACGCGGCAGGCGTGCCCAACGTGGTCGAGGTGAACCCGCTTCCCGGGATTCTTCCTGATCCGGCAGACAACTCGTGTTTTCCCAAGGCTGCGCGCGCCGCCGGATTGAGCTACGACGAGCTCATTCAGACATGCGTGCGATATGCCGCGGACCGGCAGGGCGTTTCCCTGCCGAGCAACGCTGCACGTCGACGCCGGATGGGGGTCGCGCGTGCGGCGGCCTCGAGCTGAGGTCGCATGCGAGACCGCGTCGATTGCGGAAGCTGCGCGTCATCCCGACGCGCCCCAACCGGCGCATCTCGGCGACTGACGCTCATCACGAGTTGGAGGAGCGCATGAAGATAGCCCTGTTATTCGATGGACCATCGGCGCTCGGCAAGTCGGCAGACCTCGCGATCCTCGAGACGCTCGAAGCGATCGAGGCCGTGCTCGTTGCCGACAACCATCAGGTAACGCGATTCCCTGCCCAACCGGACGGACGCTGGGTCGAGCGCATGCGCCGCGGCAAGTTCGACCTCGTGTTCAACATGTGCGAAGGACTCGACGGCGTCGCCGCACTCGAGCCAGCAGTCATCTCGGCGCTCGAGGTGCTCGCGGTGCCATTCACCGGTTGCTCGTCCTGGACCGCGAGTCTTTGCCTGCGCAAGCACGTCGTGAACGCGTTTCTCGAACGCGCGGGCTTGCCCGTTCCGACGTTCGCGGTCGTGCATCGCGGCGCGCCCGTACCGGCCGTCGGCTTCCCTGCGATTTGCAAACCCACCGCCGAAGATGCGTCAGTCGGCGTCGAGCAACGCTCGGTGGTTCGCACCAATCGCGCGCTCGCCGCACGCGTCGAAGCAATGCACGAAGGCTGGGACGAAGTGCTCGTCCAACGCTACATCGACGGACGCGAAGTGAACGTCGGCATCGTCGGCAACACGGTGATGCCGGTCTCGGAAATCCGTTTCGACGGATTGCCGAAGCGCATGTGGCGCATCGTTTCGTATCGATCGAAGTGGGTCGCCGGCAGCGACGAAGACGTCGGTGCCGTGCCGATGTGTCCCGCGGATCTTCCCGAGTCGCTGAGCGATAAGATCAAGGAAGTAGCGCTCGATGCGTGGCGACTCGTCGGCGGAACCGGCTATGGCCGCGTCGACATGCGGATCGATCAAGAGGGACAGCCGTGGATCCTCGAAGTGAACGCGAATCCCGACATCGCGAGCGATGCTGGACTCGCGCGCATGGCGGCCGCCGCCGGTCTCGACTACGGTGCGCTGATCCGCGCCGTGTGCGACGACGCGATGACGCGCAGCGCCATGAACGTCGATGAACGGTGGGCGTTGGCCCAACGGTTGTCTGGTGTCATACCCGAGGTCAGTGACGCTGCTGCGCTGCAGCTCGTCGCGGTTGGACAGCGCTGACCCATGGACGTCCCCCGAGGTAGACGGGACTCGATGCGCGCGGCGCGGCGTCACTCGCCAGTCGCGACGTCGGCATCGAGTCCTCTCGCCTCCCGACTCGCTCCTCGGCGCCTTCACCCCGGAATGCGAGTCAACACCCTTCCCTCTGCGCCGTCGCCGTACCGGCTGTCCGTCGCCTTCACGACGCCCCTAGCCATCGTCCGGTCGCGACGCGTCCTCACTCCCCGAGGTCGATCGAAGGCTCCACGCAACGTGCGCTCGCAGCCCCGGTATTCCATCGACCCTGACGCACCAGCACGATCACCACACGCTCGCCATCTTGGCGGGGAGCAGAATTACCATGAGTGAGTGGCAACGCATCCTGAAGGAAGACAGCATCGCCACCCTGGAGCATTTGGCCGATCGATTCGGTCGAGACGTCGTTGATGTAGAGGCGCTCAAGCCCGCGTTCGACAACTTCCAGATGCGCATCACGCCGGCCGCGCTCGAGCAGATCACCGCTGTCGGCGACCCGATGTGGAACCAGTACGTGCCAACGGTTCAGGAGCTGGACATCCACGACGGGATCATCGACTCGCTCGACGAGGACGCCGATTCGCCGGTGCCTAACATCACGCACCGCTATCCGGATCGCGTGTTATTCCTCGTGAGCCCGGTGTGCGCGTCGTACTGCCGGTTCTGCACTCGCCGCCGCAAAGTGGGCGACCCGGAAAAGATTCCGCTCAATCAGTACGAGTCGGCCTTCGCGTACATTCGCGCGCATCCCGAGATTCGGGACATCGTGATGAGCGGCGGCGATCCCATGATGCTGTCGGACCGGCGGCTCGAGTATCTGCTGCAGAATCTCCGCGCCATTCCGCACGTGGAGATCATTCGCATTGGCAGCCGCGTGACCTCGCACTTGCCCGAGCGCATCACGCCCGAGTTCTGCGAGATGGTGCGAAAGTATCATCCCGTGTACATGAACACCCACTTCAACCACCCGTGCGAGCTGACACCGAAGGTGGTCGAGGCGTTGGGTCGGCTGGCCGACGCCGGCGTTCCGTTAGGCTGCCAGACCGTCCTGCTTCGCGGGGTGAACGACGATGTAGGCGTGATGAAGGAGCTCATGCAGCGCCTGCTCAAGGCGCGGGTGCGGCCCTACTATATCTACATGGCCGACCAGGTGGCGGGCGGCGAACACTTCCGCACCACCGTGCAGAAGGGCCTCGAGATCGTTCGGGCGCTGCGCGGTTGGACGTCGGGGTTGGCCGTGCCGCACTTCGTGATCGACTCCCCCGGTGGGGGAGGTAAGGTGCCGCTCCTCCCGGAATACGTGGAGGAGATCACCGACGACGAAGTCGTGTTTCGGAACTACGAGGGGAAACGGTTCGTCTACAAGCAGCCGCGCATTCCTGTTCCGGCGGCGGGGTGCGGATCGGACATGGATTCGCCGGACATCGTGCCGATCGAGATCGGCAAAGCGCCGCGCCGGAAGCAGACGGCGCGGCGCAGAAAGTCGGTCAACGGCTGACTGCTTGCGTAAGGCGCGGTCTTCCGCGCCTTACGCTTCCACCAACTCTTCGGTCTTGGCGGCCCCGGCGATGATTCGCTGCGCCGCTTCGGCGGGAACCTCTTCGTAGCCACGGAAGCGGCGGGTGAATGTCGCGTACCCGTGCGTCATCGAGTTGAGGTGCGTCGCGTAGAGGTGCATCTCCGCTTGCGGCACCACCGCTTTTACCACTGTGCCTAACCCGTCCGCGGCGGGCTGTGAGCCGAGGATCTGTCCGCGGCGCGACGAGACGTCGCCCATCACGTCACCCAGGAATCCGTCCGGCGTGCGTACCTCCAGCTCATCCAGTGGCTCGAGCAGCACCGGCTTGCACTTCGGCGCAACGACCCGAAACGCGAGGATCCCCGCCATCTTGAACGACATTTCGTTCGAATCGACCGAGTGGTACGAGCCGTCGAAGCATTCGACCCTGAAGTCGACCATCGGATAACCGGCGAGCACGCCGCGGGCCGCCGCTTCCTGAATGCCTTTGTCGACCGCCGGAATGAATTTCGATGGAATCGCACCGCCAACGATCTGGTCGTCGAACACATAGCCCTCGCCGCGAGGGAGCGGCATGAGGCGCACCCAGCAATCGCCGAACTGTCCGCGTCCGCCCGTCTGCTTCTTGTGCCGGCCTTGCCCTTCGCCTTTCCCCCTGAGCGTCTCGCGGTAGGCGATGCGAGGCTTCGTGAGCTCAGCGGTGACGCCGAATTTCCGCTTGAGCTTCGCCATCGACACTTCGAGATGCCGCTCACCCACGCCGGCGACGATCGTCTCGTGCGTCTCGGGATCGTAATGCGTGGTGAAGGTCGGGTCCTCATCGTGCAAGCGATGCAGGCCCTGCTGCACTTTTTCCTCGTCGCCGCGCGCGGACGCGTGAACGGCAAAGGTGACTAACGGCTCAGGCAGGCGGATATCCGGCATGCGGATCGGCTGCTCACGTGTGGAGAGCGTATCGTTCGTGTGCGTGTTCTTGAGCTTGGCCACGCACCCGATGTCACCGGCGTGCAGACGCGGAACCTCCGTCCGGTCCTTGCCCTGCGACACACTCAGGTGACCGACCTTCTCCGAGATGTTGCGGCTGGCGTTGTACACCTCCTGGCCGTTCGCCACCGTCCCGGAAAAGATGCGGAAGAACGAGACGTCGCCGACGTGCGGCTCGGTCAAGGTCTTGAATACCGAAGCGGTGAAGGGCTCGTCGTCGCGCGCGTGAATCTCGATCGTCCGATCGCCCACAGAACCTGTGAAAGCGTGCAGCTCCTCCATTTCGTACGCAGACGGCATGAGCTCGACGATCTTCGTGAGCAGGGCGCGCGTTCCGTATGTCAGCTCAGCCGACACGCAAAAGAGCGGGAACAGCTCGCCTTTCTTCATTCCTTCTTTCATCGCGGCGATCGCTTCGTCACGGCTGATTTCCGTGCCCTCGAGGTACCGCTCGAGCATGGAGTCGTCGGTGGCCGCGATCGTCTCGATCAAATCCTGGTAGTACTTGTCGAACTGCGCCCGGTGGTCGTCGGGCACGTCCACTTCATCGTACTCGCCCGATTTCGTGCCCTTCTTGTAACTGTGCAGTTTGCGTGAGAACAGGTTGATGATTCCGTGGAACGCCGCGCCTTCGCCGACCGGGATCTCCACCGGGATCACCTTGCTCGTTAGGCGAGTCTTGATCGAGTCGTAGACGCGGTCGAAGCTGGCGTTTTCCTTGTCGAGCAGCGACACGACGAAGAGCACCGGATCTTTTCGCTCGACCGCCTCACGGAACATCTTCTCGGTACCGACCTCGACGCCCGCCGCTGCGCTCACTACCACCACCGCGCCGTCTGCCGCGGCAATCGCGGAGATGGCGTCGCCCTGGAAGTCCAGATATCCTGGCGCGTCGATCAGGTTGATCTTGGCGTCCATCCACTCCGCATACGCGCAGCCGAGGTTGATCGAGTACTTGCGCTCGATTTCTTCGGGCGCAAAATCCGTGAGTGCCGTACCATCACGTACCGATCCGTGACGCTTGCTGGATCCCGAAACAAAAGCGAGCGCGTCGACCAGAGTGGTCTTCCCGCTCGCTCCGTGTCCAACGACCGCCACGTTGCGGATCTCCGAGCTGCTGTACTCCCGCATGGTAGGCTCCTCCGCTGTCGGTCCCCTCACCGCGCCGGCCAGGCCGGAAGCGGTCATGGTGATGGCGCGCCGGGCGCGTCCCGGTCACGATCCCCCCTCTTCGCTATGCTAGCCCACGGTCCCGGGGCGTAGCAAGGGAGCCTACAAATTCCTAGAGCACGCCAATGCGCGGTGCCCGCCCGAGGAGAGCACGGAGCTCGTCGACGGTCGCGTCAACCAAATGAAACGCTGCCGGGCATGCGATGGCGCGCGATGCTTCGCGGGAGTTCCCGATGCACGTGAAGAGAACCGCCTCGCCGCCGTGAGGCGTGAAGGTGCGACCGGCACTCCAGAGCCGGCCCGCGTCATCCTCGAAGAGACGCTCGACCCCGGACGAACGGCGGGCAGGTCGGCGCCCCGATGAACTCGTCATTGGTCCACCTCCATCCCTACCCTGCGTACTCGAGCGAGCGCCGTCAAGAGAACCGGACGCCGAGCGATGCCAATGCGCGGATCGGGTCCGACAAAAACACGACGGGGTCGTCCGAAGGGACGACCCCGCGCCGCACGCAGCGGCCACTACGGTCTGACGGAGAACGGTGCGTTAGTCACCCTCGTACTCGTAGGTTAGTCCATCCGACTCTCGGAAGACATCGAGGAGCTCGTCGATCTTGTTCAGCGCGCCCCGTGCCGGTTCCGTCACCGGTTCCAACGTGATGCTGATCGCGCGCCAGGCTCCTTCCGGCCAGTCCGGCATCGACAATCCCGCGACGAGACGCTGCAGCGTGGATCCGCATTGGCCCAACACCTGGTGCGCAACGCCCCGCAGCACGTCGAGCGGAATGTTCAAGTCTCGCGTGACGAGCTCGCCGGTCGTCTCGTCGCGCCAAGCTGTGTCTCCCACAGCCCCACGCTCGGGCCACACCCCGAGGTGGCGGAACGCTCCTGAGTCATCGTCCATCGTCCGACGACTTTCCATCGCCGCCGCGATTGCGAGCGCAAGCGATTCGGTGCGCGGGGTGCCGTACAGCGTCACCACATCCCGCTGCCGGTGCTCGGGCGTCATCCGCGCCGGCACCGAATCCACTCTCGCCAACACGGGCGTCGAGTCGGAGCATTCCTCGAGCATTACGAGGAAGTCCATCGTCCCTCCAGTGAGCGTGAGACCCAAAGTGGATGCGCCAACGCACCGATACACTCGAACCTCGACCACTCGATGAGCGTAGTAAAGCAAGAGCGGGGCCGTTCTTCAAACGACCCTCGTCTTACGATCCAACACAGTGTACGTACGAAAGTTCCGAGTAACTCACGCATCCTCGCGTAACGCGCACCGCATGATCTCTGTTTCGATCGAGCGACATGGGTGTTGCGGATCGCGACGGACGCTGCGGAACGCCACGCCCTACGCGGCACTCGAACCGCGCTCGATTGTGTGTCGCGCGTCACGTTCTTGCGGGCGGAAGAATAGTCGGCGCGCATCATCGTTCAAGCCGGCTGCTTGGCTTTGGGTGGCCACGAAGCTATATGTAAGCACTATGACCGAGCATTCGGACGGAATTCCGTCAGTTCTCGTCGTCGAAGACGATCGCGACCTGCTGTCGGTACTACAACGCATCCTCAGCGGCGAAGGATTCATGGTCCGAAGCGCGCAAGATGGCGAAGCCGGATTGCTCGAGGCGCTCGATCATTCGCCGGACCTCGTCATCCTCGACATTGGTCTGCCTCGCAAGAACGGGGTCGAGGTCGCTCGCGAGCTGCGGGCGCGGGGATTTCGCGCACCGATGCTCATGCTCACAGCCCGGACGTCGGTATCCGACAAGGTGAGCGGTTTGGACGCGGGCGCCGACGACTATCTGCCCAAGCCATTCGAGTTCGCGGAGCTCTTGGCTCGCGTGAAAGCACTGCTGCGCCGGTCGAGCCTTACGGCGGAAAGCGCCGTCATGCGTGTGCGCGATCTGTCGCTGGACCCGATTTCACGGCGCGTCGAGCGCGGCGGCAAGGAAATCGAGCTCACCCAGAAAGAGTACGCGCTGCTCGAGTACCTCATGCGCAACATGGGCCGCACCGTGTCGCGGCAGATGATCAGCGAGCACGTGTGGCGCCAACAGGTCGATCCGCTGACCAACGTGGTCGACGTCTACATCAACTACCTGCGCAAGAAGCTCGAAGAAGATCGCGAGCATCCCCTCATCCACACCGTGCGTGGATCGGGCTACGTCCTGCGTGATGACACCGCCCCTGTGGCGCGGCAGGAGTAGCGACCTCCCGGATCATGGACTGGAAGTCGCGGTTCGAAACCGCTTTCACCTTCGAGCAGTACGTCGCGACCGCGCGGAAAAATCAGGATCTGTGGCGGGACATCTATCGCTTGGCCAGCATCCCGCCCGCCGCGGTCGAGCGCGTCAACGCGGTGCGCTGTCCGCGGCATCTGCTCGTGTTGGTCGAAGACTGGTGTGGCGACGCCGTCAACATCGTTCCGCCAGTTGTGCGCCTGGCCGAGCAGGCCGATCGATTGGACGTTAGGCTCTTGGGGCGCGACGCCAATCCGGACATCATGGACGCGCACCTCACCAACGGTTCTCGTTCGATTCCCGTGGTGATGGTCTTGGACGACCAGTTTGTCGAGTGCGGTTGGTGGGGTCCCCGGCCGCACGAGCTCCAGCGTTGGGTGATCGACGTGGGTCTCGCGATGCCGTCCCCTGAGCGCTACCGGCACATTCGCGCCTGGTATGCGCGCGACCACGCTCGCACGACACTCGATGAGATCGTATCGCTCATCGAGCAGTGCGCGACGACATCAGTCGCGTCGTGACGATGCCGCCTCGAGGCTGACGACGATCGACTTCGACGCGGGCTGGTTGCTCTTGTCGGCCACGCTACGGATCGGAACCAGGACGTTGGTCTCGGGAAAGTAGGCCGCCGCGCATCGCAGCGGGATCTGATACGGCACCACCTTGAATCGTGCCGCTCGGCGCGTCTCCGACTCGAAGTGGCTGACGATATCCACCCACTGGTCGCGCACGAAACCCAATCGATCCATGTCGGCCTGATTGAGAAACACCACACGCCGGCCGTTCGAGATCCCGCGGTACCGGTCGTTCTCCGCGTACACCGTGGTGTTGAACTGGTCGTGGCTGCGGATGGTCATGAGTAGCAACTGGTCCGGCGCGAGCTCGTGGTGCGCGATCGGATGGACCGTGAACATGGCGCGGCGCGACGGCGTATTGAACCTGCCCTGATATGGCGCGTTAGGCAAATAGAAGCCGCCCGGCTGACGCACCCGCACGTTGTATTGTGTGAATCCCGGCACGACGTGCTCGATGTGCTCGCGGATGCGATCATAGTTGTCGGTGAGCGCATCCCAGTCGACCGTGCTGCGGTCGCCTAACGCGGCCTTCGCCATGCGGCCGATGATCGCCGGCTCGCTCAGGAGGAGCTCCGACGCCGGCTCGAGCACGCCCTTCGACATATGGACCACACCCGTGGTGTCCTCGACCGTCACGAACTGCTCGCCGCCGGGACGAACGTCGATCTCCGTACGGCCGAGGCACGGGAGGATGAGGGCCTGCTCCCCGGTGACCAGGTGGCCGCGGTTGAGCTTCGTCGAGATCTGGACCGTGAGCGCGCAGCGTTGGATCGCTTCCGACGTGTAGTTCGTGTCGGGCGTCGCCGCGAGGAAGTTGCCGCCTAACCCGACGAACACTTTCACCTGGCCGCGGTGCATCGCCTCGATCGCGCACACCGTGTCGTACCCGTGCTTCTCGGGCGGCCGGAATTGAAACTCGTTCGCCAGACACGCGAGATACTCCGGGCTCATCTTCTCCCAGATGCCCACCGTGCGATCACCCTGCACGTTGCTGTGCCCGCGAATCGGCGCGATACCCGCGCCGCGCCGTCCGATGTCGCCACGCAGCAACGCGAGGTTCACGATCGTCTGCACGTTGGCCACGGCGTTCTTGTGCTGTGTGATGCCCATCGCCCAGCAACAGATCAGTCGCTCCGACGTGATCGCGACGTCCGCGGCTTCGCGGATCATCTCGCGCGACACGCCGCTCTCCGTCACGATGCGCTCCCACGATTCGTTGCGAATGTCCGCGGCGAACGCCTCGAAGCCCTCGGTGTGATGTGCAATGAAGTCGTGCGCGAGCACGCGTCCGCCGGAACGCTGGTCCGCTTCGAGCATCTCCTTCATGATCCCTTTGAGCACCGCCACGTCGCCGTTGATTCGCACCGGGACGAACAGACACGCGAGGTGCGTCGCGGCCCCGAGCAGATTGAGCGGCTTCTGCGGATTCTCGAACCGCATGAGCCCCGACTCCCTGAGCGGATTGATGCTCACGATCCGGCAACCGTTCTGCACGGCCTTTTGCAGCTCCGTGAGCATGCGCGGGTGACATGTCCCGGGATTGTGCCCGATGATGAAAATCGCGTCGGCCGCCGCGAAGTCGTCGATGCGAACCGTCGCCTTCCCGAACCCGATGACTTCGCTCAATCCCGTCCCGCTCGACTCGTGACACATGTTCGAGCAATCCGGGAGATTGTTCGTGCCGAACTGGCGGGCGAACAAACCGTAGAGAAAGGCGGCTTCGTTGCTCGCGCGCCCGGACGTATAGAACACCGCTTCGTTAGGCGAATCCAGCGCGCGCAGGTGGTCGCCGATCATCGCGAACGCGGCCGCCCAATCTATCGGCTCGTAGCGATCCGACCCGCGACGCCGAACCATCGGATGCGTGATGCGGCCGAGGCCGTCCAGCTCCACGTCGCGGCAGTCGAGCAGCGACGAAATGCTGTGTTGGGCGAGCACGTCGGGCGTCAATCGTCTCGTCGTCGCCTCGGCCGCCACCGCCTTGGCGCCGTTCTCGCAAAACTCGGCGCGCTTCCGGTGACCGTCGGGATCCGGCCACGCACAGCTCGGACAGTCGAACCCGTCTTTCTGATTCAGTTTCAGCAGCGTGCGCGTCGCGCGACGCGGTCCCATCTCTTTGATGCCGAAATGCATCGTCTCGTAGATGGATCGAAAGCCGGCCGCCGTCGTGTCGCGACGACCATGGTGCGCGCCGTCGGCTTCTAACGGAGGCTCCGCACCCTCCACACCGTGAGCGAGGTGCGCATTCGGATCCGTCGGCTTGACGGTCCGGGCCTGATTGGGCGCGCTGTTTTCGTCGTGCTCGTGGCGATGCATGGCCGGCAACGTGCGCAAGAACGCTGCCCGACAGCCCCCCGGCAACCGCTCAGCTCACACGCCGACGCTCACTGGTAACCCGCCGCTTGCAGGCGGAACAGTTCGGCGTAGGGTCCGCCGCGCGCCACGAGCTCGGCGTGCGAGCCTTCCTCGACGATCTGCCCGTGCTGAAAAACGATGATGCGATCCGCCATTCGCACGGTCGAGAACCGATGCGAAATGAGCACGGCCATGCGACCCGCGACGAGCTCGGAGAATCGCACGAAGACTTCGTATTCGGCACGCGCATCGAGCGACGCCGTGGGCTCATCGAGAATGAGCACCTTCGCGTCCCGCATGTACGCGCGCGCCAGCGCGACCTTTTGCCACTCGCCACCCGACAAGTCGACGCCGCCGTCGAAGCGTCGTCCGAGCATCTGCCGATATCCTTCGGTGAATCGCGGCAACAACACCGACGCCAACGATTGTTCCGCGGCCGTGGACAGAACATCGGGGACCGGCTCGACTGTATGTCCATTTTCGCGGGGCCGCCGCAGCGTCGCGGGGCTCGAGTCGAATGCCCACTCGGGCGGCACCGATTCGATCGCCACGTCGTTCGAGCCGACGCGATCGAGATAGTCGCGCACGCGATCGATGTGCCCAACGCCGATGTTCTCGTCGAACCGCATGTCGAACCGCACGAAGTCCTGGAAGATCACGCCAATCGCACGCCGCACCGACTGCAGGTTGTACTCCTTGAGATCGAGGCCATCGAGCAGGATCTGCCCCTCGGTGGGGTCGTACAAGCGCGCCAGGAGCTTGGTCACGGTCGTCTTCCCGGCGCCGTTCTCGCCGACGAATGCGAGGCGCTCGCCTGGGCGGAGCGTGAAGTTCACGTGCCTCACGGCCCACCGGTCGCTGCCCGGATACTGGAAGCCCACGTCCTCGAACACGAAGCCCTGACGGATCGGCTCCGGCACGGTCGGCGCGCCCGGACGCGACAGCATGTTCGGCCGCATGTCGAAGAAGTCGAACATGTCCTTGAGATACAAACTCTGCTCGTAGATGTCACTCGCCGAAATGAGCAAGCGCTGGATGATGTCGCGGCTGCGCCCGAACGATCCGGCGAGGAACGTCAGGGTGCCGATCGAGATGATCCCGCCCACGGCTCGCAACAGGATGATCACGTACGCGCCATAGTAGCCGAGCATCCCGAGCACCGAGAGCGCTGTGCTCACGATGCCTTTGCGGATCGAGAGACGTTTGTTCTCTTCGTAAAACCGGTCGGAAAGCACGCGATAGCGGTCCGTGAGCCACTGCGCGAGCCCGAACATCTGGACTTCCTTGGCGTTCGTGTCGCTCGCCGCCAGGTAGCGCAGATAATCGAGCTGTCGTCGCTCAGGCGTCCAGCGATACAGCAGCGAATACTCGAGCGACGCGTAGTGCGTCTCGCCAATGAAGGACGGCAGGACGGCCGCCGCGAGCAGCAGCACGAGCCACGGACTGAAGACCAGGAGTGCAGTGCCTAACGACGCCAGCGTGAGTGTGTCCTGCGACATCGAGAGCAGCTCGGCCAGGAGCCCGATGCGGCCCACGGTCTGGCGGCGCGCCCGCTCGAGTTGATCGTAGAACGCCGGATCCTCGAACTGCTGCAGGTCGAGCGTCGCCGCGTGCTCCATCAGTCGAACGCTCGTGTAGTTGGAGAAGAGATCGCCCAACAGACTTTCCACCAACGCCGACGCACGAGCCAGCACCTCGCCCGCGACGACAATCGCGATCTCCAACGCCACCAGCTTCCACAGTGAAGACAGATGAGACGGGTCGCGCCGCAGCGCGATGACCGCATCAATGATGAGCTTGCCGATCCAGAGCGTCGCCACGGGAATGAAGGCGCGCGCGACGCGAAGCACCGCCATGGTTGCCGTGAACGCGCGATGGGTGGCCCACACCATGCGCAGCAGCGGCGGTACATACCGGAGCGCATCCAAGCGCTGACCCCACGTCGGGGTGGTGCTCCGTTCCGGAGGGAGGCGACGAGCTGATCCTGCCATGTGCCGAAAGCTAACCGGCCGAGAAGGCGCAACACCGACTGCGCGACAAACGTCAATCGATGACCATGCGGTTCCAGCGATCGTTGGTTGCATTCATCGCGACGACACTGGCGGCCTGCTCGTCTTGGGCGGGACGGACCGTCGCGCCGGCCCTCGACCGTTGGATCGCGCGCCAGCTCGATCCAGCGTCACGCCCGCTAGTGTGCCTGGTCTGCTCTGACCGCCGTCAGTAGTGCAGCATTTCCTTGATGGCGCCCAGGATGCGTGCGCCGAACGACGGGCCGCCATGGTCCGGGCAGTACATCGTCGGCTCCGTGCCTAACCGGAACCATTCGAGCTGTGTGTGCGGACACCACGCCGTGGCGAGCTCGCCGTTGTCGGCATCGATGACCCGCGACACGAGGCCGGGCGGCGGTCGCCATGGCGCGTCGCGCGCGCCCTGCGGCCAGCCGCGCTCGTAGAACTCCGCCCACGCCGGCGCCGCGAGGCGGCCGCCCGTGGCCCCATCGCCTAACGAACGCGGCGTGTCGTAGCCGAACCACACGCCCGCGACCAGCGATGGCGCGTAGCCCACGAACCAGACGTCGGTGCCGTTGTTCGTCGTGCCGGTCTTGCCGGCGATCGGTCCGCGCGCGCCGCGCAACCGGACTTCGCGCCCCGTGCCGTCGTTCACCACGGACTCCAACATCGAGGTCAGCTGAAACGCATCGCGCGGATCGAGCGCCGGCACCGCCGGTGTCGCATCGTGCGACCACAAGACCTTCCCGCCGGGCCCCTCGATGCGCCGTACCAGGCGCGGCGTCACCCGGTTGCCGCCGTTGGCGAACGGCGCGTACGCCGTCACCAGCTCGAGCGGCGTCACTTCCAATGCGCCTAACGCGATCGATGGAACGGCGGCCAGCCGGCTCGTGATCCCGTTGGCCCGCGCCACCGACACGATGTGCGCCTCGCCGACGGCGTGGCCGAAGCGCACCGCCGCGGCGTTGGACGAGTGCTCGATGGCGCGGCGCATCGTGATCCGCCCCTCGTACTCGTCGCCGAAATTGGCCGGCGTCCAGTCCCGTCCGTCCTGTTCGACCTCCACCGGCGCGTCGTCCACCAGCGTCGCCGGCGTGTAGCCAGCGCCTAACGCAGCAGCGTAGACGAAGGGCTTGAACGCCGAGCCGGGTTGCCGGTGTGCCGCCAGAGCGCGATCGAAGGCGCCGTTCTGATAGCGCCGTCCGCCAACCAGTGCCCGGATGTCGCCCGTCCGCGGATCGAGTGCGACGAGCGCGCCTTCCACGTGATCACTGCCGTCGTCGCCGACTTCGTCGGCAATCGACGCAGCCTGATTCCGCACGGCGCGCTCCGCTGCCCGTTGGGCGCGGGCATCGATCGTCGTGTAGATGGTCACGTCGCCAGTCGCCTCGGCGTCGCGGCCTAACACCGAATCCAGCACCGCCCGCACCGCGCCGACCACCCACGAGCCCGTATCCTCGGGTCGCCACTCGTTCTCCGCCACCTCGATCGGCTCACGCGCCGCGGCGGCCGCGCGCGCGGCGCTCACGTAGCCCTCGCGTACCATCAGCGACAGCACCAGGTCGCGTCGTGCCCGAGCACGCTCGACATCATGGCGCGGCGTGTACACCGACGGCCCTTTCGGCAGCGCCGCCAACAGGGCGCCTTCCGCCAGCGTGAGGCGCGACACGCTCTTGCCGAACAGATCGCGGCTCGCCGCCTCGACCCCGTACGTCCCGTTGCCCAGGTAGATGACGTTCAGATACAGCGCGAGAATCTGATCCTTCGTGAGATTCCGTTCGAGCAGCCGCGCCATGCGGAGCTCGAGCAGCTTCCGACGGAGGGTGCGACCAGCGCCAACCGACGCAAAGCTGTTGCGAGCGACCTGCATCGTGATCGTGCTGAACCCTTCTCGCGCGCCTAACGCTGCCGCATCGCGCACGGTCGCACGCACGACCGCGTGCCAGTCGAGGCCGTTGTGATGGTAGAACCGACGATCTTCGGTCGCGACGAACGCGTCTCGCACAACGCGCGGAATGCGCGTGAGCGGCACGTCAATGCGACGGACGTCCTCGAGGCGGCCAATGAGGTGTCCCGAGCGGTCCAACACCCGACTGCCTTCGGGAGGCTGGTACGCGCGGATCTCCGCGCTCGACGGACACCCGTCGAACCCACACGTGAAAAGCCACGTGTCGCCGAGCACGACCGCGAGCGCCGCGATGCTCGCAAGCGTGAACGCGCGCCAGTGGCGTCGCAGCCACTGCGGGTCGTTAGACCCGCGCTCGCCAGGCGTGCCAGCGAAGAACGCACGCCACCGTTGCTTCAGACGGGACTCGATCTTCATACCATGCAGCACCGACAGGCGGGCCTGGCCCGCGTTCATAGTTCACTACGACAGCCAAGGTTTGCGGTTTCCAGGCAACACGCCCCACCGTAGACTTCTTTGACGGCAGCGAATATCCTTCGCGCCCCCACGGATCGGCCTTACCATGTATTCGGCACTTCGCCTCGCGCTCGTTGTCGTTTCGGCATTCGCCGGCGGAACGGCTCCTGGCAAGCACCACCACGTCAAGCCGCCGCGCCCCGCCAACGAGCTGGGCCGGATTCCCATCCTCGAGTATCACGTCATCGGTGATTCCGACGCTCGGTGGACCGTCGAGCGCGGACACTTCAAGCGGCAGCTCGAGCTCCTCTATGAGAGAGGCTACCGCCCCATAACGGTTGCCGAGTTGATCGACCGGAAAATCGCGCTGCCGGCCGGCATGTCACCGGTGGTGTTCACGTTCGACGATGCGTCGCCATCGCAGTTCCGCTACATCGACCACGACGGCACGCTCGAAATCGATCCGAACAGCGCGATCGGTATCTGGCTCGAGTTCCACCGAACGCATCCCGACTGGGCGAACAAGGCCACGTTCTGCATGCTCCCCGGTGCGGCCGCGGGCCACGCCTTCTTTGGTGAGCGCGGCATTGACGGCCAGAAGACCGCGTGGCGCAGGCCCAAGGTCCGATTCCTGGCCGACCAGGGCTTCGAGTTGTGCGACCACACGCTCTGGCACGCCAATCTTTCGAAGTATTCGGATGAGGTCGTGCAGGAGCAGATCGCACGCGGCGCGATGGCGATCGACTCCGCCGTCCCTGGCTACCGCGTACGCACGTTTGCGCTGCCTCTCGGTATCTGGCCCAAGAATCATGAGTTGGCGCGCGCCGGATCATGGCGCGACCCGAGGAGCGGGCGAGTAATCTCGTATCGCTTCGACGCGATACTAGAAGTTACTGGTGGCCCAGCTCGGAGCCCGTTCGACCCGAAGTTCGACCCGCTTCGACTGCCGCGCGTCGAGGTGTTCGGCGATGCGTTAGAACGGCTGTTGGACCAACTCGACCGGAGCGGCAGCCGCTATGTGGCGTCTGGCCGGCCGACGATTCGAGACAGTTCGACGGCGGTCGGAGGAGCGTCCAACGGATCGAGTGGTCGGGAGCACTGAGAAGCAAACACACATTGAATAGGAAGTGCGACGAACAGCGCGCGCGATTCGAGGGGCATCGCGCCGTCGTCTTTTTATACAGTGTCACGAAAGCTGTGCGTTTTCGAGTTGATTGCGGCTAGGGCTCAGAAATTTGTCCTAAAATGACCCCTCAATGTCCTAAAACTGTGCTTGCTTCAGCCGATACTCGGAAGCAAGTTGGCGTCGCTGTTGGCAGAACGACCGACGGACTGGAGGAAAGTGAATGGGACGCTCACAGGTGAAGCTCCCTCATTACGCATTTTTCGAAGCGCTGGCGCGCTGTGAGAACGAGTCGTGTGCGGAATGGCGCACGACGAGCGCCGGGCTTTTGACGCTGCGTTTGTTCGACGACTGGGTGATGGAAGGCGGGAGTGCGGTGTCGTTGGACTCGTGGGGTCTGCGTTGCGTGCGTGAGTCGATCTCGGCGATCGATGCTGGGAGTAGTGTACGGGCGCTGCTGACGAGTCTCGTTGACTCGATGCAGCTGGCCCGTCACGCCCGTGTAGCCGTCGTCGCGCCGCGCCTAATGGCGTACGCGCGCGCGTTGCAGTTTGATGCCAAGTGGGCGTTGGCGGCTGACGTATACCGCACGGTGCTGCAGAACGCGGAGCCGGCGGCGGACACGGATGTGGTAATCGCGGCCAACATGCAGTTAGGCGCGTGCATGCGCGTGCTGGCGCAGTGGAGCGAGGCGCGCGGCGCCTATGCGGCAGCGGCCGAAGTCGCGGCGTTTACCGGCGACGTGGCCAACGTGCTCAAGGCGCGGATCGCGGAAGCTAATGTGATGATGGCGCGCGGCAACTTGCCGTCGGCCGAGAAGATTCTCGACTCCGTGGTCGACTCAGCCGATGAAAACGGATTGAAGGACATACGCGGCTTTGCCCTCCACGATCGAGGTGTGGTCGCGAGAAAGCGCGGCGACCTAGAGGGATCGGTCGCCTATATCTATGAGGCGCTCAGTTGCTACGAGAACCAGGCGGCGAAGGATCGCGCTCTCGCTGACTTAGCCGTTACCTTCTTCGACCTCGGGCTCCATGACGCCTCGCGTGACGCTAACCTCGTGCTGTCAGCCACTGCCCAAGAGAGTTACACGCGTTGGGTCGCAATGCTCAATTTGCTGGAAGGTGCAGCAATTGATCGTAAGGAGACCGTGTTCGAACATTATCGTCGCAACCTCGCGGGTGAAAAACTCCCTCCGGCCTTAAGGGCGGATTTCGAGTACTACCTCGGCGAAGGTTATCGACTCTTTGGTCACAATGCTCGCGCCGAAATGTGGCTATCGCGCGCCATGGCGACTGCGTCATCCATTCAAGCGAACGAAGTGTTGATTAAAGCAGAACAGCAACTATCGGAGATGCAATCCGGTCGCGAAACGACTTTCCCAGGTACCGCCACCGAGGTCACGAGTAGTCCTTCGCGACAAGTGGCGCAAGTGGCAGAAGCAATTCACGAAATGCGATCGCTCGTTGGCGTGTCGGAATGAAAAAAGCGAGGTCGCGAGCTGCAACTCGCGACCTCGCACCAACGACACGCTGGTTATTCAGCGAGCGAGGCAGATACCGCTGCCAGCGTTTGTTTGACAAACACTACTTGTGGGCGCCGTGGGGGAGGCGCAGGCGGCAAGTGCCGCGGAAGCGATGACGAGAGCAAGCAGGGTGAGGCGGCGGCGGACCATAGTAACCTCGCGGACAGAGTGAGTGGTGTCACGACGTCCGGCAAGGTATGTTGGCGTGTCCTGAGGTAAATGCACATTTTAGGACAGCGATGTGCACTTTTAGGACAACGTGGCGCCAACTGTGGAAGTACTCGCCCGCCTTCCTTCCAATCTCTCGTCCCACCTCCGCGTCGCACTCGAGAATGAGCATGTCCTAACCGTCGTCGACGACTGGGACACACTCTCGAAAGCTGTGCGATCGCGACCGATCGACGTCGTCGTCATTGATCCTCGCGTCGATGGATCGATCGAGATCGAAGCGCTGAAACAATTGATCGGCCGGCATCCGACACTTCCGGTAGTCGTGTACACGCTGCTCTCACCGGAGCTGTTGCGCGCAACAGTCGAGTTAGCAAACCTCGGTGTCCGTCACCTGATCCTTCGTGGCTTCGATGATGAGCCGCGACGGTTGCGTGAGCTGCTGGAACGAGTGCCGGCGCAACAGCTGAGCGACATCGTCCTGCAAGGCCTCGCACCACGGTTGCAAGCAGCGCCGCTCATGCTGCAACGAGCGATCACGAAGTTGTTCGACACACCGCATGCGTTTCGCGGCGTGGAAGATCTGGCCGGCGCAGCAGGGATGACGCGCCGCAACTTGGACCGATGGCTCGACCGACTCGGCCTGGCGTCGGCTCGAATGCTGATTCTGGCGGCACGTCTCACACGCGCCGTGCACTACATGCGGGACCCAGGCTATTTGCTGGACGACATCACGAAGAAGCTCGGCTACGGAAGCGGCCGACTGTTCGCGCGACAGGTTCGCGCAGCAACTGGACT
>Ga0070681_10000821_pt1 | contig 25930 bp, 25 predicted proteins | sample KBSC83BmetaG_FD_65650 | JGI IMG/M metagenome (GOLD analysis project Ga0070681, IMG submission 65650) | Corn rhizosphere microbial communities from Kellogg Biological Station, Michigan, USA - KBS C8-3B metaG | ecosystem: Host-associated > Plants > Roots > Rhizosphere | place: USA: Michigan...
GCTCTCGAGCAAACGTTGCGACTCGATTTTCGCGAATTCCTGCTGCGCCCTGACGTACGGATCGATCGGCGGCTTGGGTCGGCTTCGATAGCGGCGCCACGCCCACCACAGCAGCACTGCGGCGATCACCGCCGCCAGGATCCCAAGCCAGAGCAGCCAGTTGAAAACCGGCAGTACGATCAGTGGCCGGGCCGGCTTCGGCACTCGGAGCGAGGTGTCTGCCGGCAGGACCGATTTGACGAAGACGTTGGCTCCTCCCAGCGCCGGTCGCCTCTCCTGGCCCTGAAACGTGACTCGCACATCCGGAAAGCGCAGCGGCTGGGTGCCGATGTCCCAGGCGACAAGATGGTAAAGAGCGACGGCGGTATCGCCGAGCATGCTGACGATTTTTTCGCCGCGCAGCTCGATCGGGCGGACGCCGTTCTGGGATGTCGTATCCGGGCCGGCCGGAAATTCGAAGCGCACCCCCTTCGGTGCGAGAACCTTGATGAAGAGGTTGAACTGCTGACCGATAAGGACCGTATCGGGGGAAACTCGATACCCCATCTGCACCTGCAGATCCCCTGCGGGCTGCTGCGCCGCGGGCGGAACGGCGCCCTGGAATACCAGAAACAGCAGTGTGAGAAAGCTCACCGCCGGCGGGCCCGAGTTTCGCGCGCGCGGAAAAAGCGAAGTAACGGCTCGACGACGCCGCCCTCCGTTCGCACCGCGACTTCATCGATCGCGAGCCGGCGCAGCAGATGCTTGCGCTCCTCGCGCTCGGCGAGGACGCGCTCCGAGTACGATTGGCGGACTGCCGCGCTGCTCGTGTCGACCTCGAACGTGTCACCGGTCTCGGGGTCGATGAGCCGCGCGATACCGATGTCCGGCAGATCGCGCTCGCTTGGATCCTCGACGGTGACTGCCACCACGTCGTGTCTCTGCGCCAGCAGCTTCAACGGGTGGGAGATGTCCGCCTCCAGAAAATCGGAGACGATGAACACGATCGCGTGCTCGTTGAGCATCTTCGCGACGTAGTCGATGGCGAGGATCATGTCGGTGCCGCGACCAACCGGCTCGAAGGCGAGGAGATCACGAATGATCCGCAACACGTGCCGCCGTCCCTTCCGCGGCGGGATGACGTGTTCGATGCGATCGGTGAACAGTAGCACTCCCACCCGATCGTTGTTCCGCACGGCGGACATCGCAAGCACAGCGGCCAGCTCGCTGGCGAGCTCGCTCTTGAAGCGCCGCACCGTTCCGAATCGCTCTGAGCCCGAAAGATCCACGACGAGCATCACCGTGAGCTCGCGCTCTTCGATGTAGCGTTTGACGAAGGGGCGGCGCATTCTCGCCGTCACGTTCCAGTCGATGGACCGCACCTCGTCGCCAGGCTGGTACTCGCGGACCTCCGAGAACTCCATTCCCTGGCCCTTGAACACCGAGCGGTATTCGCCGGTGAACACGGAATTGACCAGGCCGCGCGTCTTGAGCTCGATCAGCTTCACCTGCCGCAGGATCTCGGGCGGCACCCCCATCGGCTTCTCGGGAGTGCGCTTCGGAGCCTGCTTGCGGCGCCGCGCGCGGAAGATTCCGATCACGGAACCGGGATCGCCTGCAGGATGCGCGCGACGATCTCGTCGCTGGTGACTTCTTCGGCTTCGGCTTCGTAAGTGCGGAGCACGCGGTGACGCAGCACGTCTGGTGCTATGGCTTTCACGTCGTCCGGGGTGACGAAAGTACGCCCGCGCAAAAAGGCGTGCGCTCTCGAGCCTTGAGCCAGCGACAATGTCGCGCGTGGACTGGCGCCGAACTCGATCAGCGGCTTGAGCTCCGCCAGTCGTGCCTGCTCCGGATTCCGGGTCGCATGCACGATCTCGACGATGTAATCGACGACGCGCTCGTCGATGTAGAGCTCGGCGATGTGGCGCCGCATGTCGAGGATCTGCTTCGGGGTTGCAACGCGCTCAACGGGAATCGGCTCACCCCCCGACATCCGGCGCAACACCTCCTTCTCCTCGTCGCGCGACGGATAGCCGACGTGAAGCTTGAGCATGAAGCGATCGACCTGCGCCTCCGGAAGCGGATAGGTGCCTTCCTGCTCGATCGGGTTCTGCGTGGCGAGAACCAGGAACGGCTCTTCGAGGATGTGGGTCGTGCCGCCAATCGTTACCTGTTTCTCCTGCATCGCCTCGAGCAAAGCGGCCTGCACCTTCGCCGGTGCGCGATTGATCTCGTCGGCGAGAATGATGTTGGCGAAGATTGGTCCTTTCTTCACTGAGAAACGCCCATTCGACTGATCGTAGATCTGCGTTCCGACCACGTCTGCCGGCAACAGGTCCGGCGTGAACTGGATGCGGCTGAAGGAAGTGTTGATGGTTTCCGCGAGCGTACGCACGGTGAGGGTCTTCGCCAGCCCGGGTACTCCCTCGAGAAGAACATGACCGCCGGTGAGCAGGCTTATGAGCAGCCGCTCGACCATGTACTCCTGTCCGACGATGCGTCGCCCAACCTGATTGACGACTTCGTGAACTATCGAAGCGTCAGTTTCTATCGCGGCGGTTGCGTTCACGTCTTGCTCCTCTCGTTGTTTTCCTGCCGTTGCCGCCGCTCTTGCCGAGCGCGGATATGATTTCCTTCTCACGCACCGTCAGCGCGCGCGTCTTACCAGGTTCCAAGGATCCCAGCTTTACCGGCCCGAACTTGGTGCGAACGAGGCGCTCCACCACCAGCCCCAGCGCTTCACAAATCCTTCGCACTTCCCTCGTTCGCCCCTCGGCAATCACCAGCTCGAGCTCCCAAAGCCCGCGACCGACCCGCCGCGCCGAAACGTCCCTCGGCACCACCAGGCCGTCTTCCAGCTGTACACCTCTCATTGCCGCCCGTGCCGCTTCTGCACCGTCACCGCGCACCCTTGCGACATATGTCCGCTCAACTTCGCTGCTCGGATGTGTCAATTTGTGCGCCGCTTCACCGTCCGTTGTCAGGAGCAGCACGCCTTCCGTCATGTAATCGAGCCGTCCGACGTAGGTGAGGCCGGGTTGATCTTCCAGAAGATCGAAAACGGTTCGTCGGCCCCCCGGATCGGAGCGCGTCGTCAGCACGCCGGTCGGCTTGTTCAGCACGATCCAGTGGGTGGACGGGGGTGGCGGGCCGACTTTCTTCCCGTCGACCGTAATCGCATCACTCTGTGGATCGACGCTCTGGCCGGTCTGAGCGACGGCACCGTTGACGCGGACACGACCGGCGGCGACGAGTTCTTCCGCTCCGCGACGTGAAGCGATTCCGGCGCGCGCAAGGGCACGCTGAATTCGCATTGAGCCGGGCATCAGTCAGCCCGCGGCGGCGCCTCGCCGTTATCCGTGGTCGCCGGCACCGGCGACGTCGGTGTGGCCGGCCGTGGCGCGCGCAAGGCGATAGCGAGCTCGTCGGCGCGCGGCAGCTCCTCGAGATGGCGCAGCGCGAACTGCTCGAGAAACGACGAAGTCGTTCCGTAGAGAAGCGGCCGGCCCAATCCCTCACCGCGGCCGACGACATCGATCAGCCCACGCTCGTGCAGTGACTTGAGAATCGCTCCCGCGCCGACACCCCTGATCTCTTCGATCTCGGCTCTTCCGATCGGCTGTCGGTAGGCGATGATCGCCAGCGTCTCGAGCGCCGCCGCCGAGAGTCGCTGAGGGCGCGCCGCCAGCTGCGCTCTCTCGATCGCTTCGGTGTACTCCGGGCGGGTGAGGATCTGCCAACCGCCGGCGACTTCGATCAGCTCTACGCCGTGCCCTTCGTTGTCATAATGGTCGCGAAGCTCCGCAAGCGCGGATTCGAGAGTGGACTCGCCGTCCTCCGCGTGCGCCGCCATCAACCGGAGCGCCTCTTCCGGCACCGGCGCCGCGCTCGCGAAGAGCGCCGCCTCAAGCAGCTTCGCTAGAGGAGTCACGGGTTATCTCGAAGGCCGCGAAGGCGCGCGGCTGGGCAAGCTTCAGTTCCCCGCGCTTCGCCAGCTCGAGCAGCGCGAGAAGGAGCGAAAGGACCTCCCATGGTTCGGCTTTGCGCGGAAGAATGTCCTTCCACTGCGCGCGCGCACGAATGGCGAGCAGCGCTCGCACGATGCCGATCGCGCCATCTACGTCCAGAGCGCGCGGGATCACGTCGTGGACGTGGGGCTTCTTGGCGAGGCGCAGTACGCGATCGACCGCCGACAATAGCTCGGGCAACGAGATCGTGAGGGGCCGCGCGACGGCAATCTGCGCCACTTGCTGGGTGTAAGCGCGGGCAAACCGGCCGCGCCGGTCTTCGCTGCGGCGCTCCAGGACATCGACCACTTCGCGCACCTGCTGATACTCGAGCAACCGTCTCACCAGCTCGGCGCGCGGATCCTCCCACAGATCTTCGCCTTCCCGTCGCGGCAAAAGCATCTGCGCCTTGATCCGCACCAGGCGCGCGGCCATCTCCAGGTAATCAGCCGCCTCGTCCAGCTTCAGTGAGGAAATGCGGGCCAGGAACTGCTCGGCAATTCTGGCGATCGGAATGTCGTAGATGTCGATCTGCTCGTCGCGGATCAGGGTGAGCAGCAAATCGAGCGGCCCCGAATACTCGGCCAGCTCAACGACAAAGACTTCCGCCCCCGCAGAATCCGCGATGGCCGTCGCTCCCTCGAACCTGCCGTTCACATCGTCCATGGACTTGGAATGATGAAGGGGAAAACCAGCCTTGATGCGAACCGGAAGACCAGGAACACCGGCCGAAACCAGAGGTTCAGCAGTGGTGCGCCGAACATGATGAGCAGGAAAAGTATCAGCAAACCCTGTGCGCCGAGCCGCTGATAATTGAGGGCCCACGCCGGCGGCAGGATGTATTTGAAAACGTGCGAGCCGTCGAGCGGCGGGATCGGAATCAGGTTGAACGCCGCAAGCGCAAGATTGATCAGGATTCCGTAGAGCAGCATCGCCTGCAGCAGCGCACCGGTCTGGGACAATGCCGGCACCGAACGGCCAATAGCACCGACGAGGACGATCAGCGGAATGCAGAGAATTGCTATGATGAAATTGGTGGTGACTCCCGCCAGCGAGACGATGATGTCACCACGCTTGAAGTTCCGGTAATTCCGCGGCACCACCGGGACCGGCTTCGCCCCGCCGAACGCAATCCCTGCGGTGAAATACGTGATTAGCGGCAGCAGGATGGTCATGAACAGATCGATGTGGGGAATCGGATTCCACGTCAGTCTGCCCAGCGAATAAGCGGTGGTGTCCCCCTGTTTGAGCGCCGCGTAACCGTGCGCATACTCGTGCGCGACCATTGAGAACAGGAGTACCGGCGCGACGAGGATGAACTGCTCAAACGATTTGTCCAATTGGCTCGACTTTAGAGTTTGGCTCGCGCGTAGAAGTTAGCATTACGCTGCGCGACCCGGCAGCCGCAGGCGAACATTTTTCGACCGAAGTTCCCGATATTCCACGAGAGCCGGGCCGATGAATTCACTTGCTTCGTAGCCGGTTTACTGAGCGGCGCCGCTTGACGTAACCCGTTGCAGGAGACAAATTTCACGGCTACACAACACCAGCAAACGTCCCGGAGAATCAGTTAGTGCCAAATCTTGCTTCAGCGAAAAAGCACATGCGGAAATCGCGCGCCGCCGCCATCCGTAACCGCGCCCAGAAATCCGCCCTTCGCACCGCGCTCAAGAGAGCCTCATCGGGCTCGGCTGAGGAGAAGCGCGCCGCGGCGAAGCTCCTCGATCGCGCTGCTCGCAAGGGGTTGATTCATCGCAACGCCGCTGCCCGGCACAAGAGTCAGCTCGCGAAGGCTGCAAAGTAAAAACGGCGCCGCTCGGCGCCCTTCGAAAAAAAGTAAGGCGCCCCAGGGGCGCCTTTTTTTTACATCGTTGCCAGCTCTCCACCGCAGCGCTCGCAGTACCACTCCGTCGGATAGTTCGCCGCACCGCATTCCGGGCACTTGAGAGTCTTGTGCTGCTCCGACCTCGGATCCTGGGTGCCGCCGCTCTTGGGAACCGACGGCGGGGTCGCGACCGCCGCACTCGAAGGCGGAGTACCTGGCGCGCCCCCGGGACGCAGCACCGGAAACTGATCGAACGGTGAGCGGGTTTGCGGGCCGCTGGGTGTAGTCGGCGGCCGCGAGGCAACCGGCTGATCGATCCGCGACGGCGCGTTCAAAGTCGGCGGCTCGGGGATCGCCGGTCGTGGCACCACGGGTGAAATCGGAGCACGCCCGACGCCATCTTCCCCGCCGGAGCGACCGTGCGCGATTGCCTCCGCCTGCCTCTCCTTCACGCTGAGCGCGAAGATCCGATTGAGCTCGGTGAGCTGGGTATCGAGCGCCGTCCGCTCCTTCGATAACCGCGACAGCTCCTTGTCCCAAGCGCCACCGATCTCCTTCCATTGCTTGTCGGTGTACTCGCCGACGGCCGCGCGCAGCTCCGCTTCCTGCCGCGCCTCGCGCTGCTGGAGCTCCTGCCGCGAGATCTCCTCGAGACGAACCGTCAGCGAATCGATGGTCTCGCGAAGCTCGCCGGCGCGCTCGGCCAGCTTTCCCGACACTTCGCGCAGACGCGTCTGATAGTCGCCCCGCACGCGCTCATAGACGGAATCCGAAGTGTTCGCGCGCTTCTCCTCCAGCGCGGCAAGCCACTCCTCGTATCTCTGGCGCTCCTTCAGGAGCCCGTTGAGCGCGTCCAGCGAGACCGGCTCTCTCTCAGCCATCGTACTTCATCCCCTCAATCGGTTCGTCTGCTCCCGGTCGCGGGCGGGAAGCCCCGATCGATAGACGACCGAACCTGCCACAATAGTACAAGCGGCACGTCCAACCAGGGACATTCCGTCGTACGGGCTGTTGCGACCCTTGGACAGGAATTGCGAGGCGTCAACCCTCCAGCGCGCCTTCGGATCGAACACGGTGATGTCCGCCGCGGCTCCCCGCTTCAGTGAGCCGCCGGGAAGATTGAACAGTCGCGCGGGGGTGCACGACATTCGATCGACGAGATCCGAATAGGCCACCATCCCAGGCTCGACGAGATTCGTCACGATCACACCGAGCGCAGTCTCCAATCCCACGATTCCGTTGGGCGAGTCGGCGAATTCGCGCTCTTTCTCGTCGTAATGGTGCGGCGCGTGATCCGTCGCGATCAGATCAATCGTTCCGTCCTTCACCGCGTCGCGCAATGCCTCGACATCCTTCGCTGTCCGGAGCGGTGGATTCATCTTCGCATTGGTGTCGTAGCCGCGCACGCGCTCTTCCGTCAGCGAGAGATGATGGGGACAGACTTCGGCGGTGACATTGATCCCCCGCTCCTTGCCCCATCGAATCAGCTCCACCGATCCGCGCGTGCTCATATGTGCGAGGTGAACATGCCCACCGGTTAACCGGGCGAGCAGGATGTCGCGGATCACCATGATCTCTTCGGCTTCGGCGGGGATGCCCTTCAGGCCGAGCTGTGCACTCACGATCCCTTCGTTCATGGTACCGCCCGCTGACAGCGTCGGCTCCTCGCAGTGATCGATGACCGGAATTCGAAAGGTGCGCGCGTACTCGAGCGCAGTTCGCATCAGCTGCGCACTCGCGACCGGCTTGCCGTCGTCACTGACCGCAACGGCGCCTGCGCCAACCATCTCACCGAACTCGGCCAGCACTTTTCCCTGCTGGCCGACGGAGATTGCTCCGATCGGATAGACCCGCGCCGCGGCGGCTCGCTGGCCCTGCCGCAGAACGAATCCGACAGCGGCCTGGTTGTCCGTTACAGGATCGGTGTTGGGCATCGCGCATACGGCGGTAAAGCCGCCCGCCGCCGCCGCCCGCGCACCCGTCGCGATCGTCTCGACGTCCTCGCGGCCCGGCTCGCGAAGGTGGCAATGCACATCGATGAACCCGGGCGACACGATCAGTCCCAAGCAATCGATGACTTCGGCCTCATCGCCGCCATCGATACGACCGCCCACAGACTCGATCTTGCCATCGCGGATGAGCAAGTCGCCGCGCTCGTCGAGCCGGGACGATGGATCGAGCAGGGTGCCGCCGCTGAGAAGAATCGACTTCATTCCCGCTCCTCGCGGCCGCGGCCCGCTCCACCTTTCGCCGCCTCAGCGAGCTCCGGCTTTCCGCCCGCGAGCAGGTACAACACCGCCATCCTTACCGCAACGCCGTTGGTGACTTGATCGAGTATCACGCTGTGCGGTCCGTCAGCAACATCGGAGTCGATCTCCACTCCCCGGTTCATCGGCCCCGGGTGGAGAATCAGAATGTCACCGGGCGCCCGCTCCAGCCTCTCGCGCGAGATTCCGAACACTCGGTTGTACTCGCGAGCCGAAGGGATGTAGCCGGCCGTCATCCGCTCGAATTGCAGTCGCAGCACGTTGAGCGCTTCTGCCCACTCGATTGCCTCCTCGACGCGATCGAAGATCCGGACGCCGAACTCGTCGATGGCATTCGGCAGCAAGGATCGCGGCCCGCAGACAGCGACCTCCGCACCGAGCTTGGTGAGTCCCCAGATGTTGGACCGCGCTACCCGTGAGTGGAGAATGTCACCGCAGATGCAGACGCGGCGGCCGCGCAGGTCGCCGAGGTTATCACGCAGCGTCAGCAGATCGAGAAGTCCCTGCGTCGGATGCTCGTGAGTTCCGTCGCCGGCGTTGATCACGTTCGATTGAATACGCTCGGCGAGGAAGTGAGCGGCACCCGAGGCGGAATGTCGAATCACTACCATGTCGATCCGCATCGCCTCGAGATTGCGCGCCGTATCCACCAGTGTCTCGCCTTTCGACACGCTGGATCCGGTGGACGAGACGTTGACCGTGTCCGCCGACAATCGCTTCTCGGCGAACTCGAACGAAATGCGGGTCCGCGTCGAGTTCTCGAAGAAGAGATTTACGATCGTCGAGCCACGAAGCGCCGGGACCTTCTTGATGGCGCGCTCGCTGATCTCCTTGAACGGTTCGGCGGTATCGAGAATGAGTCGAATCTGGTCGCCGGTCAGCGACTCGAGGCCGAGCAGATCCTTGCCCAGCGTTCCCGTCACGCCGCCGACTTCGGTACGATGACGACCTCCGTTCGCTCATCCAACTCGGCGACGAGCACATCCACCCGCTCGTCGTCGGCAACTTCCACTTTCTTGCCGACGACGTCGGCGTGGATCGGCAGCTCGCGACCGCCCCGGTCGATCAGCACCGCCAGCGCGATCGAAGCCGGCCTGCCGAAGTCCGCGAGCTCGTCGAGCGCGGCACGCACCGTACGTCCGGTGTAGAGCACGTCGTCGACGATGACGACGTGCTTGTCATCGAGCTCCCACGGCAGGTACGTCGGGCCAACGACGGGACGAGGTCCAACCGTCTGCAGGTCATCGCGATAAAGAGTGATGTCGAGCGAACCCTGAGGGATGGTTACGCCTTCCCCGCCTTCGATCATCTTGACCAGTCGGTCGGCGAGCTGGACTCCGCGCCGCTGGATTCCAACGATGATCAAATCGTCCGTGCCTCCATTGAGCTCGACGATTTCTACCGACATCCGCTTCAGAGTACGCTCGACGGCCCGGGCATCGAGCACCGTCGTTGATTTCGTAGTCATTGGTGCACAAATATGCTAGAACGACCACCTCATTTGAAGAGTTCGATTCGCTTCTCCGCCTTATCTTTCGATCATGCTTCAGTTACTCCGGTCGTTGTTCGGCAACCAGGATGCGAGACGAATCAGCCGTCACGTCGTTGGCGGCATTCCGGTCATCGTCAACAACACGCGGCCCGACATAGACACGGCGGATGTCGTTGCACGTCTGGAGCGCACCCTCGGCCTCATCGAGCGCTACGTGCCGCACCACTTTCGCCATCTCAAGCGCGACTTCGCGTTGGTCGTCGTTCAGCGATTCGCCTGCCGCGGCGCCTACTTCCACGAGCAGCGCGCCTGTCTGGTGGAGCTGACCTTCACCGTCAACAGTCAGTTCACCGATGCGGAAGTCGCCGCGACGATTCTGCACGAGGCGATGCACGCGCGTCTGCACGCGCTCGGCTTCCCCATCGAGATGGAGGACCGCGCGCGCCAGGAGCGCTTCTGTCGCCGCGCCGAAATCGAGTTCGGGCAGTTGGTCCCCAACGGCGAACGCGTCGTCGAGCGTGCGCGCTGGACCGCCGACCTCTCGGATGAAGAGGTGGCTCCGGAGATCGATCCCCGACTGGCCGCGCAACGAATCGCCGAAGTGGACCGAGCCGCGCTCGGAGAGCGCAGCTAGTCGATTACCATCAAGGCGTCACTTTATCTCGACGCCATTCTCCTGCTCGATGATCCTGACTGCCTCGACGTGGTCGACGTCCTCGCCGAGCATCTCACGGGCCGCGTGAAAGCGTTCGGCTGTCAGCGAGATTATCGGAGTCTTGACGCCAAGATCATCAGCCAGGACGGATGCAATGCCGATGTCCTTGTCGAGCAGCGCGAGGCGGAAGGTGCGTGGAAATGCCCGCGTTAGCACTCGCTGAGGGATCAGGTTTTCCGAGCTGTTGGACCGTCCGCTCGACGCGTTGATGACATCGAGCGCGACCTTCGGATCGACCCCAGCCTTGACGAGGACGGCCAGTCCTTCAGCAGTCGAGAGAATGTGCACCGCCAGCAAGGCATTGTTCACCGCCTTCAGGGCGTCACCTGCGCCGACGGGTCCGGCGTGAATGATCTTCTTTCCGAATGCCTCGATGACACTCTTGACTCGCTCGAAGACGGTGATTTCCCCGCCCCACATGACGGTGAGGGCACCTGCCTTCGCCGCAGTCGTCCCCCCGCTCACCGGCGCGTCGATGAATTCGACGCCGCGGCCGCCGAGCTCGGCGGCGATCGACCGCGAGGTCGGCGGATCGCCTGAGGTGCAGTCGATCAGGACCGCACCTTTCTTCAGCGATTGCAGCATCCCTCCTTCGCCGTGCAGTACGGCTTCGACTTCCACCGACGAGGGAAGGCAGGTCACGACGACCTGCGCGTCTTTGACGGCGTCCGAAGGGCTTGCTGCCACGCGTGCCCGGTGCGAGGCGACAAACTTCTCTGCCCTCGATACTGTCCGGTTCCACACCGTGAGGTCGAACGGATCGCGCGTCAGATGCGCAGCGATCAGACTCCCGATGTCGCCCAGACCAATGAACGCGACCTTCATCATTGAACGACTGGAGCCGACGCAACCGACGTCAGGCGCCCATTGTACTCGTAAATGATTCTCGACAAGTCAGCGATCAGCCTGTCGGACTTTTTTTGATCGGGGATGCCTTTGGTCAACACAACCAGCACGTAAGGGCTCCTGTTTGGTGGATAGACGATAGCGGCGTCGTGCGCGACAGCCGTAATGTCCCCGGTCTTGTGGGCGACTTTTACCCCCGGGGGCAAGCCGGCCGGGATACGCTCGTTGAATTCCTGCGCTAGCAAGATCGACAACATTTCTCGGGTTGCCGCGGGCGATGCCACCCTTCCTTCCTGGATCGCGCGAAGAATGATCGCAAGATCCCGCGCAGTCGTGGTGTTGTTGAGACCACGCTCGAAGGCCTTACCGTCCTCGACGCCACGGAGCACCTCGATCCGCGTCGCACCCAGGGAGCGCATGGTGCGCGTCACGTTATCCGCGCCGACGAGGGTGATGAGGGTGTTCGTCGCAAAGTTGCTGGAGCGGGTAATCATCAGCCGCAGCAAGGTGTCGATTGGCACTCGATCGCCGATTCTGTGATAGAGCGTCGAGTCGCTGTCGGACCCCTGGTCGAGGGCGTACGCCGAGCCATCGACGATCGACGCAAACTGATTCACCAGCAGCAATCCCTGATGCATTCCGAACGATCCGGCGGCAGCGCGGCGGAATAGCTCGATCATCACCGGCACCTTCATCGTACTCGCCGCGTGAAAGGTCGAATCCGCGTCGAGGAAGATCGTGTCGCCGGAACCAAGGTCGATGTAAGCCAGGCCAACGGTGGCCCCGGGTTCCTGCCCGATTCGACTCTCGATCCGCTGCATTACGAGCGAATCAGCCGGCCGCGCCGCGAGAATGAGCGCGGCGGCCAGCGCCAGCATCATCTAGACCGTCCCGCCTTCAAACGCGGAGGCCCGTTCGAATTGCCGGGTGGCTTCCGGTCTGGTGCACCTCCGTCCAGATGCTCTCGGTGTGCTGATCCTTGAGGAAGATCGACCCGACGACGACCGTGATTAGCGCGACGACGATCGGAAACGCCAGCCCCGCGTAAATGTTACCAGTGCGCGCGACGAGACTGGTCGCGATGATGGGCAGGAATCCGCCGAACCACCCGTTGCCAAAGTGGTAAGGCAGCGACAGCGAGGTATACCTGATCTTCGCCGGGAATGCCTCCACCAGGAATGCGGCGATCGGACCGTAAACCATCGTGACGAAGACGACCTGGACGAAAACGAGCAGCGTCAGCATCACGGTGTTCACCGGATTCGAGTAGAACTTCATCGCGTGATAAATCGGCACGTAAAGCACCGCGGCGAGGAGATTGCCGGCGATCATGATCTTCTTCCTTCCGATCCGATCGGAGAGCCCACCAAAGACGACGAACAGCGGCGCTCCAAGCACCAGCGCGATCGCGACGCACACGTACGAGGTGAACAGGGGAACCTTGAGCACCGTCTGCATGAAGAGCAGCGCGTAGAACTGTCCGGTGTACCAGACCACAGCCTGGCCGGCAGTCGCTCCGAACAGCACGACAAGGAAGACCTTCCACCGCGACCACGTTCCGAAGCTCTCCTGAATCGGTGCCGTCGACGTCCGGCCGGATTCCTTGAGGATCGAGAAGAGCGGCGATTCCTGGAGTCGCATGCGGATGTAGTAAGAGATCGCCACCAGCAGAATCGATAAAATGAAGGGGACTCGCCATCCCCAGACCTTGAACGCCTCCTCGCCCACCAGCGCCCGCACGACGAGGATTACGATCAGCGACACGAAGAGTCCCAGTGTCGCAGTCGTCTGAATGAAGCTGGTGAAATAACCGCGGCGTCCATCGGGCGCGTGCTCGGCGACGTATACCGCCGCGCCGCCATACTCGCCGCCCAACGCCAGACCCTGTAGCAAGCGGAGAATCACCAACACGATCGGAGCGGCGATTCCGATCCGATTGTACCCGGGCAGGAAGCCGATCGCCGCGGTCGAGCCGCCCATGATGAGAAGGGTGGTGAGGAATGCAAATTTTCGTCCGACCAGATCGCCGATCCGGCCAAACACGAGCGCGCCGAAGGGACGCACCGCGAATCCCACGGCGAAAGTAGCGAGGGTCTTCAGAAAACTTGCGGTAGGGCTGCTGCCCGGGAAAAACTGGGTCGCGATGATCGCCGCGAGGCTGCCGAAGATGTAGAAGTCGTACCACTCGATCATGGTTCCGACCGATGAGGCAGTAATGACCTTCCATATTCCCTTCGCGTCGGGCGCCCCGCTTCGAACTGCAGTCGGACTCGAGTCCCGCACCCCGGACGTCATCGCGTTGACTCCTTTGGTATCGCGTTGAAGTTGATCACCGGATCCACCCCCGTCTTCGATACGTGTCGGTCGCGAAGCTCTCGTAGAGCCACGATTGAAACGAGTGTAGTCTTGCTTCCGCGCTGCTGCCGGGTGCGAGCCCTGAGTTTCGGACCCGCGCCGGCACGCATACAACCCTGAACCCAACGGCCTCGAAAGTAGCACACGCCCGCCGGGTATGCATGGGAGACGTCACCACGGCTATGGTGTGCCAATCATCTTTTTGGGCGATCGCTCTCATCCTCAATGCTTCCGTGCGCGTGGTAAAAATCGAGTCGACGAAGTTGACCGATACCGAGCCAGCAAGGAGGGTTTCGATGCGCTGGAGATCTGCAGAGTCCGAAACGGAAGTGCGACCAAAGTTTCTCCGCTCGCGCGATACCATTATTGATGGTGCGATCCCCGAGCTGGCGAGCTCGACCCCCGAGACAAATCGATCGAGAGTCTCCGATTTCATCAGACCGTCGGGCGTAATTCCCATCGACAACACCGCGATCGCATCGACGTGTGCCGGCAGCGCGTCATGTCGGATGAGGGGGGCGGCGAGGACACTCACCAGCGGCGTATAACCGACAGCCACACAAAGCAGCGCGAGTATACCGCCGCCGATCCAAAGGAGAGGACGGAGGCGAGTGACGCCGAGGATCGCGCCGGCAATCGCCGCCGGAACGAACAGAGCGAGGTCGGGCCGGCGGAGCATTTGCTGCACGCCAAGAACCTGAGCGACTACCGCGCACAGAGTCCCGAGAATTGCGCCGCTCACCGCCTGAGTTATCAGGCTTGTTCTTCTACTCGCATCCACCACGGACGACAATTTAGCTCGCACCGGGATCGAGTCGCGATGTTAGGCTTGCCCGTTTCAGGCCCCGCTGGAGTTCTCTTGCGATCCGCCGGAGCGGGCGGCGCGCGCGGCGCGGTACCAGTCGCCTGAGATCAGGCGCCGCAAGGTGAGGACGATTCGCCGCACCAGCAACATCAGCAACACCAGAAGCAGAAGTGCCAGAGCGATCGTGATGTACGGATGCTGCCAGACTGCGACAGCAACAGTGGCGATGGTGGTCAGCTCGCCAAGATTGGCGATCGCGTTCGTGAATGGCTCTGGCGAGGCATCGACCGCGTAGCGGAGTCCAAGCTTCGTCCCATGAGTGGTCGCGGCCAGGCCGCCGCCGAGGAGCACCGCTGGTACGACCATCACCGGATCGACATGATAAACGGTGGCTGCGGCCAGCACCGCCGCGGCGAGCGGTCGCACTCCGCTTTGAATCGTTTCCCAGATGCTCGCCAAACCGGGCACCAGGGTCACCAGAAACTCGACCGCGTAAACCGCGCTCGCGAGTCCGATGATCCACGGACTTGCGATGGTGTCGAGCCCAGCCGGAAGGTGACCGATCCAACCGCGGTTCTGGGCGATCCCCAAAATCGCGACGGTCGCCGGCACGTTGATGCCGGCGGCGTAGGCTACTCCCAACGCCTGTGCGAGGAGTCCGAGCGAGCTCACGGCTCGTCAGCGGGCAGAGTTCGTGCCCGCTGGCAGGTGGGATTGGTCCGAGCGGTTCGACGAACGCTCGGAACGGGCTACGGGTTCTTCGGGTGCTCCGGTGGGATGGACTGCGCAGCGGAGATCTTATCCGCAGCCGTCTTGAGTGCCTGCTGAATTGCCACCGACTCCTCGGCGACTACTTGCTGGGTCGTCGTAACGAGGCCCGAAGCCACGTTCACGGCCGCAGCTTTGATCTGCGGATCCGACGCTATTCTTTGGGCGAGCGTCTGGACTGCCCGCGCCAGGTCCTCAAGCGACTTCTGGAGCTCCGGGGACGGCTTGAACGTTACCGAATCGGCCTGCGCAGATGCCTTGGACTTCGAAGGAGTGTCTGGCTGCTGGGACCGCGCCGCGGAGGTAGTCGCGAGCCCGACCAGCAGCACCAGCAAAATTGCAATGCGTTTCATCGTAGTTTCGAGAGTAAGTTCAGAACTTCACAGGGCCCGCCAGCTCACTACCCCACAATAGCACCAAAGGTCTGGCGGCGAAACATTCAATACTTGGACCAGTATCATGACCGCCAACGTCGCCACAAACGACTACATGGTCGAGCTACGCGATGCGATCGCCCGGGCCAGACCATTCCTCGACAGCATCAGCGACGAAGCTTCAGGCCGTCGCTCCGCGCCTGGGAAGTGGAGCCCGCGAGAGATAGTTGGTCATCTCATCGATTCGGCTTCCAACAATCACCAGCGCTTCGTTCGGGCACAGTTCAGGGACGATCTTGAGTTTTCGGGTTACGACCAGGACGCGTGGGTGTCGGTGCAGCGTTATCACGATGCGCCCTGGAGCGAGCTCGTCGCGCTGTGGTACTACTTCAATCTCCACATCGCGCGCGTGATGAAGTCCGCCGCTAATGACGAACGTACCCGGCCGCGGGCACGACATAATCTCGATCAAATTGCGTGGAAGACCGTGCCTCGGGATCAGCCCGCAACACTCGATTATTTCATGCGCGATTACGTCGGCCATCTGAAGCACCATCTCGCGCAGCTAGGGCTCCCGCCGGGCTAGTCGATCCAGTCGGCGACGAAGATGTTGGTCTCGTGCGGATTGGCGTCGTGGCGGTTCGATGCCCAGACCAGTCGCTTGCCGTCCGGGCTGAACATTGGGAATCCATCAAAGGTCGACGCTGTCGTCACCTGCTCGAGATGCGATCCGTCCGGATCGATGAGAAACAGGTCGAAGTTTCCGAGCTTGGGATCGGTGTGGTGGTTGGATGAGAAGATGATTTTCTTCCCGTTCGCGGTCCACGACGGTCCGAAGCTGGCCGCCCCAAGGTGGGTGATCTGGTGCTGATCGCTACCGTCCGCGTTCATCAACCATAAATCCATCTTGTTCGGACGGACGAGGCGTTGGGCCAGCAGGTCCCTGTACGCCTTGATATCGGCATCGGTCTTCGGATGGTTGGCCCGATAGACGATCTGCTTGCCGTCGGGGGACCACCACGGGCCGCCGTCATATCCGAGCTGACGGGTGAGCTGCTTTAGCCCGGTGCCATCGACGTTCATCACGTAGATGTCGAGGTCGCCGTCCTTGAGAGACGTGAAAACAATGCGCTTCCCATCCGGCGAAATCACACCCTCGGCGGTGTAAACACCGAACCTTGTGAGTCTTCGCAGGGCAGATCCATCACTGTTGGCAGTGTAAAGATCGAATGGATCCAGCCGCCATACGTACCCTTTGGATGGATCGGGCCGGGGCGGACACACTTGCTCCAGCGCATGGCTGGAGGCAAAGAGCACCCGGCGGTCGCCACTCATGAAATAGCCGCAGGTCGTCTTACCGATCCCGTTCGAGATTCGGCGGACCCCGGAGCCATCGACGTTCATGATGTACTGCTGGTCGCAAGTCCGGCCGTCTCGAGTGCTCTGGAAAATCAGCCGGCGGCCGTCGTGGCTGAAGTAGGCTTCCGCGTTCTCACCGCCATTGGTGAGCTGCCGGATATTCCGAAGATGGCTTTCACCGGACTCTGCCTGCACCGCTTGGGATTGGGTTTGCGCCGAGGCAATCCCACCCCAAAGCCCGGCGACCAGAACGACAGCCTCTACTCTCAAACACCTTCCCCGAAAGATTTTACAAGTCCATGACACGGCGACCATGGCGGCCTTTCACACCAACCAGGAAGATAGCAGCCGTCCGAAAACATGGTTCCAACCCTTTTTCCCCTGGTGCGGTCTAAGGTAAAAACCCGGTGGGACGGCTCCGTGAGTCCGCCCAATCCGCTTGTCCACCCGTAGGAGCCAGATATGCCCGCAGCCCGGTCAGCGTCTATTCTGCCGCTCGCATTTGCTTGTCTTCTGACCATCACCCCGACATCGCGAGCGTCGGCCCAGATAACCAGATCTCAGAATGACCCCCGACCCGTCGCCCGCGCTGCGCTACGCCAGGGTGACATATCGATCGACGGGAAACTCGATGAAGCTGCGTGGAATGCGGCCACCCCGATCACCGAGCTGGTGCAGGCCGTACCCGACGAAGCCAAGCCACCCAGCCAGAAGACCGAGATCCGGATTTTGTACGACGAATCCGCCATCTACATCGGGGCGAGAATGTACGACTCCCTCGGCGCGAAAGGCGTGCGGTCCGCGCTGGCGAGGCGGGATCAGGTCATGAACGGCGACAATAGCCTCACCTCCGATCGGATCGCGTTCGTGTTCGATACCTTCCGCGACAAGAACAGCCGTAACTGGTTCGAGCTCAATCCGGACGGGGTCAAGGGCGACCACCAGAACGGCGACCCATCCTACGATCCGGTGTGGGAAGGTGCGAGCAAAATCGACTCCCTTGGCTGGACCGCAGAATTTCGCATTCCATTCTCCCAACTGCGATTCTCGCGCGACCCGAACCAGGTGTGGGGCATGCAGATCTGGCGCGAGGTCAACCGCCGTAACGAGCAGGACATGTGGGCGTTCTGGCGAAGCAACGAGTACGGTGGTCCCGCCTACTTTGGCACCCTCGAGGGCATCCACCTCAGCTCGCAGCCCCGTCAGGTCGAGATAGTCCCCTACGTTACGACCCGGAGCAAGCTCGAGCGCGCCCAGCCGGGCGATCCGTTCCACTCGAACACCGAAATGACCTACCGCGCGGGTGGCGACGTGAAGGTAAACCTCACGTCGAACCTCACTCTTGATGCGACCGTGAATCCCGACTTTGGCCAGGTCGAAGTGGATCCTGCGGTGGTCAACCTTTCAGTGTTCGAGACCACATTCTCCGAGAAGCGCCCCTTCTTTGTGTCGAATTCGCAGTACTTCTCGACCGGCGGCTTCAGTTGCTATTTCTGCAGCAATGTCTCCAGCCTGAGCCTGATTTACACCCGCCGGGTCGGTCGCTCGCCCCAGCTCGCGGACCTCTTATCCGGCCGCTCTGACTTCATGGACGCCGCCGATGCCACAACCATCCTTGGCGCCGGGAAAATCACCGGTCGGACGAGCAAAGGAATAACTGTAGGGGTGATGGACGCCCTGACCAATCGGGAGAGCGCCCGGTTTCGCCCAATCGGTCTCACCACCGACTCGACCCTCGAAGTCGAGCCGCTGACCAACTATTTCATCGGCCGCCTCAAGAAGGATTTCAACGGTGGCGCCACCCGGGTTGGAACCATTACCACCCTCGTGAATCGGGACCTTACGACCCCAGACGAAGTCGCCAGGCTGCGGTCCAACGCCCAGGCTGTCGGACTCGATCTCGACCATCACTGGGCTAACCGCGCGTACTCCTTCAACGTCCAGAGCGCGCTGACCCACATCGGGGGCGATACTGCCGCGATCCACCTCGCGCAGCTCTCGAGCGCTCGATACTACCAGCGTCCGGACCGAACCGAAACCAGTGACGGGCTCTTCTCGACCGAGTTCGATCCCACTCGTCGCAGCCTTTACGGCTACGGATTTTACGCCCGCCTCGCCAAGGAGACTGGCAACTGGCTCTGGGAGACCACCCAGAATTGGCGCAGCCCCGGTTTCGAGGCCAATGACCTGGGTGTACTCGGCCGCGCTGACTACAAGTGGATGCTCTTCAATGTCTTCCGCCAGTGGACGACGCCGGGCAGCTGGTACCGGAACATGTACACCATCGTGGGCGCCCAGACCCAGGACAATTACGATGGCGACAAGAACGAAGGCGACGTTCACGCGTGGTGGCAGGCGACCTTCAAGAACTACATGAACGTAAGCACGTTTGTGCTTTTGCACCCAAGCACTTACGACGAGCGCCTAACTCGTGGAGGACCGACCGTCATCCACTACGGCTATAACATGTGGTCGCTCAGCTACAACACGGACTCGCGCAAGCGAATCGTCGGAAACCTGCAGGTGCAGGTTATCCGACCCGTCGACAACACCGAGGGCGGGCGCGTGGCCTACTACCCAGGTGTCACCCTGAAGCCGTCCTCACGGCTGCTCGTAACACTCTCGCCCTCTCTCGACATCGACAATACTGCCCAGCAATACGTCACTTCGGTCGACGACCCTACCGTCGCGCCAGCATTCGCGGGTACCCGCTACGTCTTTGGCAGGCTGCAGCAAAAGACGTTTTCGATGGACACCAGAGTCAACATGACCTTCACCCCGAATCTGACCCTGGAGATGTTCGCGCAGCCTTTCCTAGCCAGCGGCCGGTATTCGAGCTTCAAGGAGTTCGCGGAAACCAGGTCGCGTCGGATGTTCTTCTTCGGCCGGGACAATGGCAGCACGGTAGTCACCAACACTGATGCCCAGACCGGCGCGACGACCGGCTACACCATCGATCCCGATGGGGCGGGTACCGCCGCTCCGTTCACCTTCGACAACCCCGATTTCAATCTTCGCTCGCTGCGCGGCACCGGCGTCTTGCGCTGGGAGTACCGCCCGGGATCGACGATCTATTTCGTTTGGACCCAGGAGCGGAGCGGGTTCGATCAGTTCGGGGACTTCAATTTCAACCGGGACCGATCAGCCCTGTTCCGGGATCGTCCGACCAACGTGTTCCAGATCAAAGGCACTTACTGGATAGGGCGGTAAGTCGCGGGGGTCACGACACACAAAGGGCCACCTGTCGGTGGCCCTTTTTTTTGCGGGCACGAAGCCCTGTCTAGTCGGGCAGCGAAGAGCTGCGGCCACGGTTGGCCGAGGCGCTCTTTCCTGCCGCCGACTTCGTGGCGGTCGATTTGGCGGCCGATGCTCTCGTCGCGGCTGACTTGGCCGAGCTCTTTGCGCTCGTCTTGTGCTTGACGACGCGTCGGGAGCGACCTTTGTAGACTCCGCGAACCCAGCGGGCACGGGTGCCGCGAACGTCGATGTGGGCGAAAGGCCCGCTTCGTCCAGAGTACGCGTACAGCCCTGTCCCACCAACCAGCTCGGGGTAACGGGCCTCGACACGCTCGACGGCGTCGAGAATCATTTTGACGTCGGCAAAGTTCACTTTGTGGTCACCGTTCAGGTCCGACATCTTGCCGTTGCCGTCCTGGTCGATGAACACATCAGCGGCATCGCCGAACTGGTGTCGGCTATCCCGGGCACTCCCCTCATTGCGCACTGCCTGGTTATGTGCGGGGGTGCGGAATCCGGACCGAACCCGCATGCCCTCGGCATTCACTCCGTGGTCATTCAGGTCCTCGATTACCAGCTCGAGCTTGTCTAGGAGCGGCTCGCGAAGCACGACGTATTTTGGCCAGACGTCTTTTTGGTCGTGCGAGACGAAATCCCGCAGTCGGAAATGCTCGGAAACGCGGGTGTCTTCGTTCTCCGGGGTCACCTCGATAAAACCGTCGGGATTCTTGTAGGCTTCCGATCTGAGCCGGCCTTTCTCCTCTGGCCAGTAGCCGAGCCGGTAGCCGTTCAGCCAGGCGCGAACCTTCTGACCAAACGCGCGCATGGTAAAGACGGTCTCGGCGCTGCCCGCAGGGCTCTGGATCGACGCGTCGGAGACCGACGATCCGGGCAACGACGCCAGCGATATCCAGTCCTCGGGGAGGACGAAGCGGGCGAAGACTTTACCGCTCAACCCGGTTCCCTTCTCGGCAGCGGGCGCGATTGCTCCGCCTTTGACGGCCAGGCCGCTATCGGCGCTCGTGGCACCGCCGGAGGTCGAGGCCAGAGCCGGGATGGAGTCAGGATGATTCGCCACAGCGTTCGAGCCCGACCGGTTGACGTGCGAAAAGAGTTGCAGCGCGCTCGCGGACGCGGGCAGCAGCAGGGTCGCGGTCAACAGGGTGAGAACGACAAGGCTGAATCTGGGACGAGTTGCGTTCATCAAGGTTCCTCTTCGGTAGCTCGACTGACGTGGCGTCGCTCACGCGTCGCGTTAGTCTCGGGGCTTTGCGTCACCACCTTTCGGTGGCTTTGCCGGTTATCGGAGGCGCCCCATACGGCTCAGCTTGGGCGCGAACAATAAAATGACTGTCGGAGCGCGGGCTGTGTAACTGCTGAGGTGGCTCCTTTGGGACACTTTACTTTAATAGCCGCAGGTAATCTTCTGTCACGGCGATAGATACATCACCGGACTTCACGCCACATATTTTTTGGCTAGCTCGCCGAAATGGACGCGCGCGACGTGGTCCGCGGCTTCCCACTTGTCCAGAAAAAACGTGTGTTTGCGTCCGATCAGCCGGTGTTACCGGTCCGACGATCTCACCGAAGCAGGCCGCACAGTCGGCTCGCGTGGTCCAACCTGGGCGACGTACTCGCCGGTGACGTCCGTCCCGCGCACGACTCCGGTCAGGACTTGCTCACCCGGCTTGGATCCGAGCTTCCAGGTCAAAGCGGTCCTTCCATGCGAGTCGCTGACAGCGCGGGTCGGGGTCACCGTCCCCGATTTGGTAGCAAATGTCACTTTGGCGTCGGGGACGGGATTACCATAGATATCGGTCACGAGCGCGAAGAGCTTCTTGGCTCGCGCCGAAGCGGTGCTTCGCCTCTCAGCGGGCACGTCGTCGAAGGCGAGATTGGCCGCCGCAGCGGGAGTCGCCTTCGCCGCGACTTTGAGCAGCTTTTTGACTCCCTCGACATGGACCCCGAGGGCGTAGTCGCCGGCCGAATGGCCCATCGTCCATCGCGTCCTCGCGACCCCGACCGAATCAGTGGTCAGCAGTGTGTCGGCGATCGTCCCGCCCGACGACGCCAGGGTCAATACGGCGCCGGCAACGCCGCTTCCGTTGTCATCTTCCACGCGAAAGACCAGCGGCTTGGTCAGTTCAGCACCCGCACTGGCGCGCTGGTTTCCCCCCGACACCAGCACGACGGACGCGGGCGCCCCGGCCAGCGCTACGGCGTTGATGGTCAAAGGGGCGATGCCGAGGCCCGGCGAGGCGCCTACCTGCGCCCTCAGGCGCTGGGTCCCCGTTTTGGGCGCCAGAGTCCAGCGGACCGTTGCCACCCCGAGGGAATCGGTTCGTCCCGAAGCCTCGTCTACCTCGCCACCATCGACCGCCGTCCACCGCACCGGAACGTCTGGCAGCACCCTGCCCGCTGAATCGGTGACTCTGATCGAAACCGAGTCCGCCAGCTCTTCGCCAGCCTGGCCCTTGAGTCCGTCGACCAGCGACGTGACCCGGGTGTTGCTGGCAATCGGGTCGGCTTCAGCAACGATCGCCAGCGCCGAGTCCACGTTTTCGACGCTGGCAAAGAGTGTCTGCCGGCCGGGATCGTTGCCGAGCGTCCAGGTGGTTCGTGCGCGGCCATCGGCATCGGTGATGGCGCTGGTGGGATCGACTCCGCCCTGACCGTCAGAGATCCGGAAGATTACGCGTTTCCCTGTCGCGGGCCCGCCCCGGCGGTTGGTTGCGCGTACGACGACGGCCTGAGGCAGCGTCTTTCCGGCGAGGGTGCGTTGGCTGCTTCCCGCGACCAATGCGATCGCTGACGCGGGGGTCACGACGGAGATTCCCGTTCGGCCGGAAACTCCTTCGACCTTGGCGACAATCGAGGTTCGCCCCGCTGTCCGACCGGTCACGAAACCGGCTGAATCGAGCCCTGCGACCGTGGTGTCATCGACATGCCAGACTGGCTGCAAGCCTTCGATGGCGTAACCACGGGCGTCCACAGGACGCGCCCGTAGCTCGAGCTGCGCACCTTCGGGCAGAACGACGAGGCTATCCCCCGAGGCGCGTCCTACATCCACCCGGGCGACTCGCTGCTGCACCACGATCGTCGAATGCGTGACGAGCTTCCCCACCACCACGCTGACCATCGTCCGGCCCGGCCCACGGGCGACCACCGACCCGTCCTGGAGGACGACCGCGATGCTGGAGTCTCCCGTCGTCCAAACCGGGCGAGCGCCAACCAGAATGCTGCCGTTCTTGTCGGTGACGGTGGCCGCGTAGTGGATCGTGTCGCCGATCGCTGACGCCGTATCGATCGATGGCCGCAGTCCCACCCACGACGCGCCGATATTCCCGATGGACTGGTGGGTCTCTGCCTGCCCGATGACCCCGTAGGAGTAGAGGGCCGTGAAGATGGAAACCAGGGCGGCGCCCGATGACGCCGCCACGGCGACAACCTTCGCCATGTGCTTGACCCACTTGGCGCGCTCTTTGGCCGACTCGATGATTCTTTCCATTGATTAATGGACTGGAATCAGCCGAGCGCGGTCACGGTTTTTTCGCACTGTCTGCCGCTTTGACCGCCTCCGGCGGGGCGTGCCACAATCACTCCTGGCCACCGCTGAAAAAAAGACCGCCCCGGCAGCTTCGCAGGAGCGGTCTTAACACAAAACAGCGGCTTTTCTTACGGGATCCTCGCCGTAGCCACTCTCAGGTTGTCGACCCAGAAATACTGGTCGACCGGCGAGCCGTCTCCGATATACGGGCCGATGATGAACTGATTGAGCTGCAGGTTCGCGTGCGCTCCGGTTCTGAACATGATGTCGTGACGGTCGATAACCAGGTTCCCGTTGAACCAGTACTGGACGATGCCGTCCGACTGTCCGATTCCGTTCGAGATCGTATTCAGCTGGATGTAGACTTCGACGAAATTCCAGTTGCTCTTGTATCCAGGCCCCGGATTTGGCTGGAACTGTACCGGCGCCGAGAACTGCTTGTAGTTGTACCAGTAAGAGCCCGCGTCGTAGCACTCGAAATAGAGGCCGCTCTCGACGCCGCCGTTGCACCCGCTGACCGAACGGTTCTCCGTCACTCCGACGAGATTGTTCGGCACCGCACCCCGACTGGTATTCACGGACTTGTTGTCCTGAATGTCCACGATCGGCTTGCCGCCGTTCTGGTAGTTCTGCTCGACGTAGACGTCGAGGAAGTTTTCCGACGGGCCATCGTAGTCACCGTCCAGGGTGCTGAGGAAATAGAACTCGTGCGGATGGTAATCCTGGCCGGAACCGACATAATTGGTGCTGTACTTCACGTAGTAACTCAGATAGACCGAGTTGCTCGGCGTGAACTTGTGGCGCTGCGAATCACCGGACGTCGGAGTGGTCGCACCCCTCAGCCAGTGGTACTGTGCCGACGCCGTACTTCCCGTCATGTGCTCGGTCGTTGAAAGCTGGACGGTGGTGTTATCGTACCAGCCGCGCGACGCGATGTTGGAGTTCTCGAAATCTTCCTCGAAGAGCACCGTGCCGCCCCCACCGATGACCGGTGTGACCGTGATGCTCGACGTGCCGGTCTTACCTGACACCGTCGCCGTAATCGTCGCCGATCCGGCGGCGACGCCAGTCACCACGCCGCTCGAATTCACCGTTGCGGCCGCTGTGTTGTCACTGCTCCAGCCGACTGTCTGACCGGACATCGTGTTGCCGTTCTGATCCTTCACCGTCGCCTGGAGCGAGACGGTTGTCCCGGCGACGATTGACGCTGATGGCGGCGCAACTGTGACCGTGGTTACCACCGGAGCTGCCGCTGTTACAGTGATTGCTGACGTTCCCGATTTTCCGCTGCTGGTGGCCGTGATTGTCGCTGAGCCTGCTGCTACCCCGGTCACGACACCGCTCGAGTTGACGGTTGCTGCGGCGGAATTATTCGTCGACCACGTCACACTCTGCCCGGTCATGGCATTCCCATATTGATCCTTCACCGTCGCCTGAAGGGTGACCGTCGATCCCGCAACAACGGAGGCGGAGGGCGGCGCGACGCTCACCGTCGTCACCACCGGGGGGGCTGCACTGACCGTGATAGTCGCCGACCCCGATTTGCCCGAGCTCGTCGCGGTGATGTGTGCGGTTCCCGCGGCGACGCCACTCACGACGCCCGCGGAATTCACTGTCGCTGCCGATGAATTGTCGGTCGACCAGGTCACGGTCTGGCCGGACATCGCGTTCCCGTTCTGATCCTTTACCGTCGCCTGAAGCGTCGTCGTCGCGCCGACCACCACCGATGCCGATGGCGGCGACACGCTGACGGTGGTTACGACCGGATTCGGGGGCGGCGGCGACGTCGTCGTCGCAGCCGCAATGTTCGATGCGCCACCCCAAATGGCGTTCTCGCCGATACTCCCGCGAAATGCCGCGACCTGGAAGTTGTAGGCCGTGCCGGGAGCGAGACCCATCACCGTGCACGACAGACTGCCACCGACTCCGCTGCCCGCGACGGGCGTCGCGCAACTTCCCGCTCCCACCGAGGTAGCCGCATCCCACGAGATGGGCCCGGCCGAGTAGCGGACGTCGTATTTGGCGGGCTGACCCATGCCGTCGTCCACCTGGGTGAACGTGAGGGTGGCTGACACGTCGGTAGTCGAGCCGACGGCGAGATCGGAGACGGTACCCGGCGGATCGGCGACGAGCGGGCCCGAACTCTCTCCGGAACACACAGTGAGTAGTGGAACCAGCACGAACCAGCCCGAACGACGTCCAATCTTTTTGACTGCGGCGATTATGCGGGACATTGTGCCTTCCGTGTTCGGGAGTCGGACAGCCTTGGATTTGCCGCGAGCGAAATAAAAAAACCGCCCGCGACACCGACCTGCAGTCGGATTCGCTGGCGGCTCGGCTGGCATGGCGGT
>Ga0070681_10000822_pt1 | contig 25920 bp, 16 predicted proteins | sample KBSC83BmetaG_FD_65650 | JGI IMG/M metagenome (GOLD analysis project Ga0070681, IMG submission 65650) | Corn rhizosphere microbial communities from Kellogg Biological Station, Michigan, USA - KBS C8-3B metaG | ecosystem: Host-associated > Plants > Roots > Rhizosphere | place: USA: Michigan...
GTACGGCGCGTATCTCGCCGCCGGATGCACTGGCTGTCACGGTTCCGACGCTCTCGGGAGGAAAGATCCCGGGCGCTCCGCCCGACTGGAAACCCGCGGCGAACATTACGCCAGCTGGGATCGGCCGCTATTCGGAATCGGACTTCATCCGTGTGCTCCGAGAGGGCAGGCGTCCTGATGGGTCGTCGATCGATTCGCTCATGCCGTGGCGGCTGACGAAGTCGATGACCGATATCGAATTGAAGGCTGTGTATGCGTACCTGCGATCGGTTCCGGCGAAGGAGTACGGGAATCGATAGGAGCACGGCGGAACTGCTTCGGATACGGGCACAAACGGCCTTCAACCACACGGGCAACTAACTGAACTACGTCCTTTTCTTTTGTTCGCCGTTCCGAAGTTCGGTTTAGTGCGCGTCCACTCAGTTTGTGCCCGCATCGTCGCAGTTGAACGCAACCTCGCCGGACGCTGATCGTCTTACGAAGACAGCGTCCTCCGAGGCTCTCGTGGCACGAATTCCAATCTGCCGGCTCTCCGCGCTCGCCCTGCTCGGCGTCGCCGCATGCGGGAAGAAGCGCGATAGTCGTTTGGCCTTGGTCGTAGACGACACGACGACTCCGGCTTCGGCCACGATCGTGCAGCCGATGCCGACCGGTGGAAGCTTCACGGGCGAAGAGGGCAAGGACCGAGCGTCATCAGCGCGTGCCGACGGCGCCGCGGAATGGGGCTTCGAGCTCGATTCGTTGGATCTCAGGCGCAAAGTGACGATCCGCATCGCGCTGCGTACGCCGGAGTCCGCGGTGATCGTGCTTCGTGCGGTCGACGGCGCTCCGCCGGCGCCTGGTACCTATCGCGTGATGCTGCCGTCGACCGGAGCGTCGCATCACGACCCTCGCACGTTCCGCGCGGACATTCACACGACTGAATCGGGAACGCCACGCAGCTATGCTCCCACTGCATCGAGCGTGGATTCCGTGTTCATCGAGATGCCGGTGGACGGCGGCGCCGACTCGACGATCCGCGGACGAATCCGGCTTCAGGGCGCGAGCGATGGCGCGACGCGTAGCGTCGCCGGAACGTTCGTGGCGCCGCAGTCGATGTCGGCTGGCCCGAACGTGATCGTCACGCCCGAGATGCAGGAGCACGCGCTCCGCCGCGCGCTCGATGGGTTCATGATGACGAACGCCGGCTCGGCGAGCCGCGATGGGTCGGCCGACAGCACGAAAAAAACGGCGCTGGCTCGTCGCTTTCTCGAGGGCCGTTGGCGCGATGCCGCCGTCGTGGATTCAGTATTCGCGAATGGTTCAGCGTATCACGTACGCTTGCGCGGCCGATTTGTGCCGACGACCTGCGAAGTCGACAGTGCGGATCCGAAGATCGTCTGTCGCTAGTACCACCCGGTCATCCCGAGCGTAGCGAGGGATCTGCACCTACGCCGTTGACGTGCAGATCCCTCGCTACGCTCGGGATGACAACTCGTGCACGACTCTCACAGTCACCGAGAGTTGGCCGACGTGCCGCATCGAATGCTCGGCGCCGTGCACCAGGCAGCCGATCACCGTCGATGGAAGCTGTGCGCGCCCAACGCCGCGCCAGTCGCCGAGTGTGGCGGGGTCGGTCGCGCGGAGCTGGTCGAGTGCTGTGTCGACGCCCGCATCCAGCGCCGCCAATGCAGCGGGAACGTCGGCGAAAGCGAGTGGCTCTTTCTCTTTCCGGAGCTCCGCAAACTGCTTTTCGCTCAACCTTTCGCCGCGCGCGTACGTGAAGAGGCGATCAATGACGCCGGCGATGTGTTGAACGTGAAATGCCGCGGAGGCAACGCCGCCCGGACGCGCGTTCCACTGCGCCTCGGTGAGATTCTCCGCGAGCTCGCCGACGCTTTCACGAACTTGCAAAAGGATATGAGCAACGGGTTGCAGCATCGCGGGAACGCCTTCGATCGGACCGCGCTGCCACCATTCGGTATCTGCCACTTGGTTGTCCTCGGGAGAAAAGAGGGGACGACACGAAACCGACGACGCCGAATGTACTCGGGCGACGAATGGCCGCCCAAACGCTCGCGCGGCTGCTACTCCGTGCGCTCGTGCTTGCCGGCTGCCGGAGGTTCTTCCTACCTTAGGTGGCCACGTTGCGGCGCGAGCTCGACCTGAGTCATCACGTTGCACGCCCCACGTTTGGCAGCCTGAACCTTCCCCGAGGTCATGCCATGAGAGCACGACACCGAATCGAACGCCGCACGCGCCGACGCGCGTTGAGCACTCGCGTCATGCAGGTCGCTGGCGTCAGCATCGCGCTGATCGGCCTGGCCGTTGCCCGGCACCCGAAGTCGCTCGCCGCACGAAACGCCGAGCCGACGTTCGCCGAGGATGTGGCGCCGATCCTCTACAAGAATTGCACGACCTGCCACCGGCCGGGTGGATTGGGACCGTTCTCGCTGCTCGACTACGACAGCGCGAAAGTCAACATCGATGACATGCGCGACGCAGTGGCGGACAACATCATGCCGCCGTGGCAAGCCGACGGACCCCGCGGCGTGTTCAAGAATGATCGCCGCCTCTCCGATGCCGACAAGCAGACGATTCTTCGTTGGATCGACGCCGGCGCAAAGCCGGGCGATCTGAAGAATCTGCCGCCGAAGCCGGACTACCCGTCGAAGTGGGTGATGGGCGTGCCGGATACCGTCATCTCGATGCCGGAAGAGTTCACCGTTCCCGCATCCGGCACGGTCGAGTATCAGTATTTCACCGTTCCGACGAATTTCACCGAAGACAAGTGGGTTCAGGCGATCGAGTTCATGCCGGGCGCGCGCGAAGTCGTGCACCACATTCTCGTATTCGCCAAGCCGCCGGCTCCCCCGGCGGGTGCACAACCCGCCGCACCCGTCGCGCGACCCGCAGGCACGCCCGCGCCGACGCCCGTGCTCGTTCGGAACCCGCAGCAGAATCGTCTGCCGGAGGATCACCGCATCGACACGCTGCATGCGCCGCCGCGCGGCGGAGCCGGTGTGCTGATCGGCGTAACGGCGCCTGGCACGAACGTCATGGTATTCCCGAAAGGCACGGCGCTTCGCATTCGCGCCGGCACGGTGCTCACGTTCCAGATGCATTACACGGCGAAGGGCCACGAGATGCACGACCGGTCCAGCGTCGGATTCAAATTTGCGAAAGAGATGCCCGACGAAGAGATGTTCGCTTCGCAGTTCGTCAACGGGCAGTTCACGATTCCGGCAGGCGCCAAGGACGTCGCGATTCCGTCCGAGCTCGGCGCCGGTCAGCCGATCAAGATCTATGGACTGATGCCGCACACGCACCTGCGCGGCACGCGCTGGCTCTACAAGCTCGAAAAGCCCGACGGCACCTCGGAAGTGATCCTCGACGTGCCGCGCTACGATTTCAATTGGCAAACATACTATCTGTTCGACAAGCCGCTCGAGATGGCGCCGGGCAGCAAGATCACGTCGACCGCGTGGTACGACAACTCCGCGACGAACAAGAGCAACCCGGATCCCACCAAGGACGTGCACTGGGGCGACCAGACGTGGGAAGAAATGCAGTACACGGGGTTCATGTACACCATTCCGGGTCGCAGGCTCAAGCCGGCGAACTAGTCGGGAACTACGGTTTAACTGCGGCACGGGGCTCGGCTCCGTGCCGTTTTTGTTTGAGTAGTGGTGTGGCCGAAGAGGCGCGAATCCTCTCAGACGTGCAGAGATTGCTCGGCCCGTAGTTAGCGCGCGCTCCACTATTCGAGGGTGGCGCACGCGCGACCCGGCCTGCTGTCGTCGTTGCGCGCGCTAACGACGGTTCGCAAAACCGCGGGGCTGTGTTCCCGGAGCGCGAGCCGAGGCAGTATTGCCCGGCAGTTTCGGGCAATACTGACTGGGCGCGCGGAGGGAATACAGCCCCGCGGTTTTGCCTCCGTAGTTACCTCACTGATCAACGACAATGCGAACGGCCGCGGTCTCGCCACGCGTCGACCTCGCACCAATCACGTGCGCACCGGGTGCAAGTGACCAGCGTTCGCTCGCATAGGCTTTGCCGTCGACGGTCCACTCGACGCGATCGGCACCAGGCCCGGCCGCACGAAGCGGAATTGAGGCGTACTTCGACTCGACGCCGGGCGGAACGGCGTATCGATCGCCATTCATCGGTGAGAGAATTCTAAACGCCGGAGTCGAGTCTGCCGGCGCGACGTGATGCGCTCTTGGAGTTGGGGCTGGCGCGCTCGCGACAGCGGCAGTCGCGTGTTCGCCGGCGGCCGGAGTCAGACCACTGCGTGCCCAATCGGCGTACTCGTCGGGCAGCGTGATCTTGCCGTCGCGCTCCCAGTCGTCGGATCGCGTTGGCGCCGTACCGCGCGCGAACCACTCGGTGACTCTCGCGCATTGTGCTGTCGCGAGCAAACCCGAAAGACGACACACGGGTACCGCTGACGCGCCCACGGATGCCGGTGTCGCCAAGACGCCCGGTGGAATTCGCTTCGACACGGCCATGATGGCGCGATGCAGTAGCGGACCGGCGCCAGTCACTCCGCTCACGCCTTCCATCGGACGCCCGTTGAAGTTTCCCGCCCACACGGCCACGGTGAAGCCGTGCGTCGTGCCGACGGCCCAGTTGTCGGTGAAGTGACGGCTCGTTCCCGTCTTCACTGCAACTGGAAATGGAAAATCGAACGGCGTCTCGAAGCCGAAGCCAGGCATGCGCGCCGCCGGATCGGCGAGGATGTCGAGAACGATCGCGCTGGCGACTGGTGTCACGACGCGGCGGTGCTCCGCTGCTGGCGCCGCGCCTGGCGCGACAGGACGCCACGTCCACGGTCGCCACTCTCCGTCGTTCGCGAGTGCGCGGTAGCCATTCGCCAATTCGATCAGCGTCACGTCACCGTTGCCGAGTGCGAGGCCCAGTCCGTAAAACTCGGCGTCGCGGTCGAGCGACGTGAACCCAGCGAGATGCAACGTCTGCAGCAAGCTCGACGGACCAACGCGCGATGCCAACTCCACAGCCGGCACGTTGTACGAGCTCGCCAACGCTTCGCGCGCGCGCACAGGTCCACGATAGCGCCGATCGTAGTCGCGCGGCCGGTAAGCTCCGATGGCCGTTGCGTACGACTTCGGAATGTCTGGAAGAATTGTCGCTGCCGTCATGCCGCGATCGAATGCCATCGCGTACAGGAACGGCTTGAGCGCGGATCCGGGCTGGCGCGGCGACGACACCATATCGGTCTGGCCGTTTTCGCTCGCCCAGAAGTCTGGCGAGCCCACCCACGCGAGCACCTCACCCGTCGCATTGTCGAGCACGACGGCCGCTGCCTGGCCAACACCGCGGTCGTGAAGCGCGTCGACGGTGTGCTGCACTTCCGATTCGAGCTCCGTCTGCAACGCAATGTCGATGGACGTGCGAACTCGCTCGGAGGTCTGCGTCTGGCGCCGATCTGCGGTCCATGCCAGCACGTGCGTCGTGAAGTGCGGAGCGAGGAACGGCACGCTTCGGCGTCCGCTCGTCAGCGGCTCGTCCTTCGCGCGCGCCACTTCGTCGCGCGTGACGAAGCGCACGCGATAGAGTCGTTTGAGCGCAACTGCGCGGCGGACCCGTGCGCGAGTCGCGGACGCGAATGGATTGTCGCGCGATGGCGCATGAGCGAGACCTGCGAGCGTCGCCGCCTGACCGATGCTCACTTCGCTTGCCGACGCGTTGAAGTACAGCGCGCTTGCCGCTGCGACGCCGACTGTGCCCTGCCCCAGCTCGACGCGATTCAAGTATTGCTCGAGGATCTGCTGCTTGGAGAGATGCGCCTCGAGTCGAACGGCGAGAAGCGCTTGCTCGAGCTTTCGCCACGTTCGAAGTGCGGATCCCTCGCTGCGCTCGGGATGACAGAGCCGCGCGAGTTGCATCGTAATCGTCGACGCGCCTGAAACAATGTGGCGCGCACGCAAATTGTCGCGAACCGCACGGCCAATCGCGCGCGCGTCGACACCGTGATGATCCCAAAAGCGCCGGTCCTCGACTGCGACGAATGCGTTGATGAGATCGGGATCGATCTGGTTATATGGAATCCAGCGTGCGTTGCTCCCGTCGCCGGCGCGGGTCGAGCGAAGCGCGATCCCGTTGCGATCTTCGATCGTCACGCCCCGGCCGCCATCGCGCGCGAGCATCGAGGACGGGATTGGCATCGCAATCCATGCGACAGTCGCGATGATCGACGCGGCGAGCAGTCCCGCCGCGATCTTCACACCGAGCTGCACGCGCGCGCGTGTCACCGATTGCTCCGCGGCGTCACGACGAATGTGCCGCCGTCGCTCCGGCCGTTCACTCCGAGATTGTACATCTCCTCGGAGTATGCGGGCGGCTTCAGGAACGTGCCCGGCGTCGTGGCCCGCGCGAGATAGGTCGCGGTGTACGTCCCCGGCCACAGGATGGTTGCCGAGTAGACGACGCGATCGTCGCGAAGCTCGCGATGATCGAAGGGCGACCACCAACCGGAATCCCAGTACCCGTAGCTCCACTGCTGCGGACGCGCCGTCTGATCCTGCTCTTCGTGATCGCTCTCTTCCTTAGGCATCGCCATTCCGGGACCCGGCAGCGCCGACGCCGTCCGCAAGCTCAGATCGATGGCCTCGAGGCCGGCGGGCAGCGGATCGTCCAGCACGAGGAATTGCCGAACCGACGGCACCGTAATCCTGAGTCGCACGCGAACCAGATCGCCCTCGGTGACCGTCGTAACGGGCGTTCCGGTTTCATAGCGTTCGTACCATCGCTCGACGCGGACGCCTTTGTCCTGTGGCGTCACGGGTGGCGAGCTCGGAATTTCCGTGACCGCGAAGTAATAGTAGATCGCGCCATCACCAGCGCCGGCGTCGAGCGACGCGCGGAGCACGCGGCCGCCGTTCGCGTCGGCAAGGAGTCCCGTGAGCGCAGCCGACGAATCACGCGACGCATTGACGGTGAGCACACTGTTGTCGCGGAGCTTTACTCGCACCGGGCGTTCCGGCTGCGAGCGTCGCTGACGATCGAAGGCGACGACCGCCGAAATCGTCGACGCATAGTCCTGCGTGTTCCAGATCCACGGATTCAGGCCAGGCTTCGCCGAACTGAGCAAGGTCTCGACGAGGGGACCGATGAGTGCATGCTGCGGATCAACCGCCAGCGTCGCCGTGAGAATCCTTGCGATGGGCCGTGTATACGACTCGAAGTAGAACGACGGATGCACAGAATCCGGGAGCGCGGCGCGACGGCCCTCGACCTGAACGACGCTCCACACGGACGTCATCAGTTGCCTCGCAAGAGTCGTCTGCTTCCGGCGCATGAGCACTTCAGCAAGGCGCGACCGATCCTCGAGACTCAACATCGCGGCGCTCCGAACCAGCTCATTCTCGGCGGCGATATCCGCCCGCCCAAAGCGGCTCAAGAAGTCGACCGCCGCCACCTGCTCGGCGAGTCGCACTTGTCGCGTGCTCTGCCACCGCGAGATTGGGCTCGCCACGAGAGTCAGGGTGCCGTGCAGATCTCGCGTCAGATACTCGGCAAGATTTGACAGCACCTTCGCGTCGACGGCGACGCCGACATCGCGCGCGTCGAGCATCACGATTCCTGCATACGCGCTCAGCCATGCGCTCGACCAGTCGGTCGACGACCAGTAGCCGATTCCGCCGTCGGTTCGCTGGCGCCGGCTCAGCATGTCGACCGCGCGAGAGATGTCGCTGCGCGCGTCGCCGGTGACGAGCTTGAGCTTCGATTGTCGCTCCGCGCGATATAACGCGACGAGCGGCGTCGCGACGCTGATCACCTGCTCGGAGCAGTAGTACGGGTAGACGTGGAGCGTTTGCGCCATTCCGCGAATCACCGGCAGCGGCGAAACGCCAAGGCTGACTGACAATCGCGATTTGTCCGGATCGATGCCTGCCGGAAGCGCAATTTCAACTGTAGCCGTGTCGCGCAGCACGCCGGCCAGCGAGTGAACCATCGGGTGATACTCGGGGTGCACGGGTATCGAAACGCGCACGGCATCGGAAAACCCGCCGCCGCTCACGTCGAACCGGAAGGTGGCGGAGTCCACGCGCGTCGCGACGAATGGAAAGCGAACCTCCGCGCCGCGCGATGCAGCAAGCGTCACGTTCTTCGCGGCGTCGCCGTTCAATGTCACTCCGTTCGCCGTTGCGCGAACGTCGACAGGGACCGCGGCTCCGTCTCGGCGATTGATCACCGCACCGGCGGTGAACTGGTCGCCTGGCCGCACGAAGCGCGGTAGCGCTTGTCGCGCGAGAAGCGGACGCGTGACGAGCAGACTCGACTCGCCCTTTCCATATCGATCAGCGGCTGTCACAGCGACCGCCATCACACGGAACGTCGTGAGATTATCCGGAAGCTTCGCAGTCGCGACAGCGTTGCCCTGCGCGTCAGTCACGACGGAGCCGAGGAAGAACGCGGTCGTTTGAAAGCGAGAGCGAAGTACATCGGCGCCCGCCGCACCACCGCCGCCGCCGGGCTCGCGCTGGCCCTTTGTGCCGTCGGGTACTTGCGGTGCGATCGTCGTCATGTTGCTCGCCAGTCGCACGCCAAGGCCGCGCTCGCGGTAGATGAGATCGATCGGATCGGGCGTCTTGTATCCCGTGAGTGACAACACGCCTTCGTCGACCGCCCACAGCGTCACTTCACTCCTGGGACCATGTCCTTGCGCATCGCGCACGCGAACGCGGACGCGCGCCGTGTCGCCGGGCCGATACTCCTTTTTTTCCGGTGCGACGGTGAGGGTCAGTCGTTTCACCTCCGGCGTCACACGAAGGTTTGCATAGCCGACACGAACCGTCGGGCGGCCGGGATCCTCGAGTGGCCCGGGCTTCGCGCTCCGCCCACGCGTCACGAGAATCGAGACGTACGCATTCGGCGCGAACGCTTCGGTGATCGGGAACTTGATCGTCGTCGAGCCGGACGTGATTCGCACGCGACGCTGTTCGAGGATGCCCTCTCGCTCGACGGTGATCCAGGCTTCAGCATTCGTGAATGGTGAAGCGAACAAGACCGTTGCGGTGTCGCCGACCGAATAGCGCGCCTTGTCGGGAATCACGTCCATCTTGAACTGGGACTCGTCGTTCCACGGAACCCAATCGCTGCCCGAGGCCCAACGCGAGAAGCTCGTTGTCGCCTGTCGTCCAGCGCGATCCGTCGCGGTGAACGTGACGGTATAGGAACCACCGGCCCGCGGAGTGAACGAGCAGACACCGGGCGAGGCGGCAGTCTCCACAGCGCACGTAGCAGCGGTGTCGGATACCCAGTCGCCGACGAGCTCGGACAGGCCGTCGCGCTCGCGTCGCACTTGGTGCCATTCGCGTCGAACGATCGTGCCCTGAATATGGACGCCCGACACGTGCTCACCCGACGGGCGAACGGCCATCACGTCGATCGTCTGCGGCGTACCGGCTTTCCAGAAATACTCATTGCCACGCATCTTCGCCGCGATGTAGACGTCCGCGGGATGCACGAGCGTCGACGCGCTGGCGAAGACCGTCTGCCGATTCACATCGGTGACCACCGTACTGACAGTCACGGTCGCCGGACGTCCTTTCGAGAGATCCGGCAGCTTCACACGGAGCGTGCGCTCGCCGCGGACGTCGAGGGTATCGACGCCATTGCCGATCTCCACATCTGACTGCGTTTGCGCCGTCTCCCACCAGTTGTCTGCGCTGCCTATGTACCAGTCGTCGGTTCCAGGGATGTCGAGCTCCCACGGCGAGACGGGCGACACACGCGCGAGCCAAGCGACCTGCGCGCGACCCATCGGCGAGCCGAAGAGATATCTCGATTGGACATTGACCGAGAACGTGTCGCCGGGAAAACGCGTTCCGGGCGCGCCGGTCGTGGTCACGAGGAATTCCGGCGGCCGATACTCAGCGACGCGATAGCTCGCGAAGCCCACCGTGCGCCACGCACCTTGGCGCTTCACCTGAACGTCGAGGTTGTACTGACCTACTGCCGCATTCGCGGGAAGAGCAAAGGACCGTGACGATGTCCCGAACGACGACAGCGGTACCTGTGCTTCCTGGATCGTCGCGCCTTCACGATCCTTGAATTGCCACTTGATCGAGTCGCCGGCTGGCGGCGCGTGTAGCGCTCCAAGCGGTCCGTCGCGAACGATTGCTTTCGCGTAGACGCGTTCCCCAGGACGGTAGATACCGCGCTCGGTGAACACGCCGCCGGCGAGCGGGAGTCGATCGTCGGCCCACGCGGGCATGACATTGAAATGCCATGGCGAGAGATCGTCGTCGAACTGCGAGACGGCCGTGATCGCGCGATCGTCGCCGAGTGTCACCTTGACGTAACCCTCGTCGCCTTCGGCGCGTCTGTGATGCTCGCTCGAATCGCGCGCGGGCATCTTCCAGTTTGCGAGTCGCGCCAAACCGCGCGCGTTCGTCGTTGTGGTGGCGAGCGCGTTGCCGCGTGTGTCGTACAGCGTGACCGTCGCACCCGGACGTGGAAGGCCGTCGTCGGCTCCGGTGACCCACACGGCGCCGTCACTCGCGCCGATGCGCGCATGCACGCCGAGGTTGCTCACCTGCACGATCGCGATGGCGCCATCGGGAACCGTTTCGTGCGTGGCCGTTCGTCCACCGACACGAACCGCAAACAACGTCGGCGAACCTGCGCGACGCGCGTCCGGCGCGGGAAGATGAATGCCGGTGTGAAACGCGCGATCGATCGATGAGTGAACTGGAATACGCTGTTGCGTGGCGCCCGCGGCGAGTGCACTCCACATCGAGTCGCTCGCCCAGCCGAACCGGCTCGTCACCGTCGCCTCGAGTGCGGCGGGAACCGGCGCGATTGTCGCGACGAGCGTGTCGACGTTCACGTGCTGGACCGACAGCGTTCGCATGCCCGTTCGTTCGACCACGAGATGTCCGAACGCGTAGTTGACGAAGGGCGGAACGCCGGTGGTGCGAAAGCCCGCGGCCGGATTGCCGCGCAGGGACTGGCCGAACACGTCTCGAATGGCCGTATCGACGACGACCGCGTACCCGACGCGTGGCTTGTACTCGCCCTCGAGCGTCCACACCGTGGACGAAAACGATGTGTCGCGAATGATGATCTTCGCGTCCGGAATCGCTTTGACGTATCGCTGGATTTCGGCGCCGCGAACGGGCGTCGAGAACTGGAGGTGCAGCGGGCCGCGCGGGCACGGTTCCTTGAGGTTGCACTCGAGCGATGATATGCGGAAATCGCCGTACGTCGTGAATCCCATCCGTTCGGTTCCGCTGGACGGCTCGTCGATCTCCTTGGGTGCAACGAGCTCGCCGCTGCATGCGTGCGGCAGTGGCGAGTCCGCGACGAGCTGCACGGCGCGTCGGAGCGAGTCGATCGCCGTGCTCCGACGCGGACCTTGCTCGTCGTCGTACTCGACTGGAGCGACGACGAGCTTTTGTGAGACGGCGCGCAGACGAATGACGCGCGCGCTCGAGCAGGCCGCGCTGAACTCGAGGTACGTGGCGGCGGAAAGCTTTGCGAGGTCTGGCGGCGAACTGTAGGTGAGCTCGAACCGCTGATCCGGTCCGATCTGCCCCGCGTTGGACCCTGGGCCGACGGGTGAGCCGGAGAGCAACACCGGGCCCTGCGTCCGAAATGTGAACCGATAGGGCTCGACGAGTGCGCCGCCGTCCATCGAACGAAACGTGTTCGATACCGTGACCGTGAACGAGCGTCCCTGCGTCAACGGCGCGGACGGAACGAGCCGAATCGTGACAGGATCGCGCCATTCGAGCTTGCCGTCGATTGCCGGCTCCACGTGCATCACGGTCGCCGGATCGACAGCGCGATCGAGCGATCCCGCAACGGGACGGTCGAAGGTGACGGTGATCTGCGCGAGTGGATTGGCGGTTCCGCTTGGCGCGGCGCGAATGACTCGAAGCGCGGGGGGCGCGGTGTTCTGCGCAAACGACTCGGTGGTCCACGCGAGAGCGAGGACGAGAGCGAACAGGCGGCCGACGGGCATCGATCGCAACCTGAAGGGGAGCAGAGAACTCGTAAGTATACCGCTCGAGCCAGACGTTAGATCCGAGCGCGGCGTCACGGCCTTGTTCGGGTTTCGGCGCCCCGATGAGGCGGGTGTGTGCCCCTCTGCACGACCAGGCAATACTGCCCGAAACTGCCGGGCAGTATTGCCTCGGCTCGTGTTCGGGGCACACACCCGCCTCATCCACGATCCTCTCAGAACGGCGGCCACCGACCATGCCGGCAGTTTCGGGCAATACTGACTGGGCGCGCGGAGGGAATACAGCCCCGTTTTTTTTGCATGCGGTTCCGCCGTCCCCGACGCCCGTGCATGTTGAACGCGCCCTCACCGAGACGTCATCATGCGAACAACCGTCCTTCTCGCGCTCACCGCGTCGGCGCTGACCGCACAAACGCCGAAGTCCACAGTCCGTCCACCGGCCGCGATGACGGCCATCCGTGAGGCGGATCTCAAGCGCGACATGTACATCATGGCCAGCGACGGCATGCGCGGACGCGAGGCGGGAACCGTCGACGAGATGCGCGCGTCGATGTGGGTCGCGGACGAGATGAGGAAGATCGGCCTCGCACCGCATGGTGAGGACGGCACGTACTTCCAGTGGTGGATGATGCGCCGCACGCGCGTCTCCACGGTCTCGAGCGCGATCACGTTTCACGATCGCCCGCAGACGCTGTGGACCGATATCACCCCGACCGGCAACGGCGCGGCGGACGTCAACAGCACGACCGTCTTCGTCGGCGATGGACGCGACACCACGATCGACGTGAAGGGAAAGATCGCCGTGGCGACGCTCGTCGCGCCGCCGCCGGCGAGTGTTCGAACGACGACCAATACATATGAAGTGAACTACACGCGAGCCGCCGTCGCGCCGATGGGCAATGCGCTCGCCGCGCGCGGTGCGGCGGCAGTGGTCATCATTGCTGATTCCGTCGCGGAGATCGCCTTCGATGGCATCGCAAAGACGCAGATGCGCGGAACCTATGATGTCGTCGGCGGCGTGCCGCGGTTCGTGCGAGCGCCGGCGGGTCGAGGAGCCGGAGCGGCTGGACGCGGTGGTGCCGCCGGCGGACGTGGTGGTCGCGGCAACGGCGCTCCGCCGCCGGTGCTACTTGTGCACCGCAACGCGCTCGAGGAGTTCCGCGCGAACGGCCAACCGATGCGCATCCACCTCAGCGTCGAGAGCTTCGAGACGCCATCGGTCAACATCGTCGGCATGGTGCGCGGCACCGATCCAAAGCTGCGCGACGAATACGTGCTCTTCAGCTCACATCAGGATCACGACGGCGTTCGTTTCGTCGTCGACGGTGATTCGACGTGGAGCGGCGCCGACGACAATGCGTCGACGAGCGTCGCGCTGCTGGCCATCGCGCGCGCATGGATGAAGCAGCCGAGCAAGCGATCCGCCCTGTTCGTCTTTCACGGCGCGGAGGAGCGCGGGCTTCTCGGCTCGCGCTATTTCGTCGCGCACCCAGTTGTGCCGCTCGCGCAGATCGCAGCCGTGCTGAATGGCGACATGATCGGTCGCAACAACCCGGACACCGCGGCCCTCCTGGGTTCGCAGCCGCCGCATCGCAACTCGATCGAGCTCGTGCAGATGGCGATCGACGCAAACAACGCGACGGCGAAGTTCGTGATCGACTCATCCTGGGATCGGCCGACGCATCCCGAAGGCTGGTATTTCCGCAGCGATCACGTGCCGTACGCGGAGCACAATGTCCCGGCGCTCTTCTTCTCGACCAATCTCCATCCGGACTACCACACGCCGCGCGACAAGCCGAAGAACATCAATTTCCCGAAGCTGACGCGCATGACGCAGTGGATGTACATGACCGGCTGGATCGCCGCGAATGCCGCCAAGCGTCCGGCGATCGACGAGGGGTTCGTATTGCGTTAACGATCGCGCCGGGTTCGCCTGGCGACTTCAGCGACGCAGATGAGCTGCCGATACTCGTCGTAGATGCGTCCTCTCCCGAAGCTGGTTCGGCTTTCAATCGCAATCATCGGCGCGCTCGCCATTTCGGCGTGCGCGGGCGCGTTGGGTGGTACCACGGCGACAACCGATAGGGCGCCGGCCAGCCTGGTGCTCGTGCAGGGCGGCGACCAATCGGGCCAGGCAGGACGTGATCTGCCCAATCCCGTCGTGCTGCGCGTCCTCAACTCGGCGGGCGAAGGCGTTGAGGGCGTGACGGTCACGCTTGCGGTCTCCGCCGGCGGCGGCGCGGTCACGCCGCCATCCGACACGACAGATTCGCACGGCGAGTTTCGCGCGAAGTGGACGTTGGGCCCCGGCTCAGTGGTTCAGTCGCTGCTCGCGTCAGCACCGGGAATCGTACCGATCACAATCGGCGCGACGGGACTCCTCCCAACGCAGATCATTCTGGCGCAGGGCAACAATCAAACGGCGAAGACGGGCACCGCGGTCACGAATGCCGTCATCGTGCGTGTCGTCGGCGCTGGCAATGTGCCGATGCAAGGTGTGACGGTCGGGTTTCAGGTATTGTCCGGCGGCGGCGGAATGACGCCCGCAACGGTCGTGACGAACGCGCTCGGCGAAGCGAGCACGAAATGGACGATGGGCGCCGCCGGCGCGCAGACGGCGTCCGCGTCGGCTGGATCGCTCACGCCCGTTTCGATTTCGGCGACCGCGACCCCTTAATCACGGACAGGGCGGAGGCCGGCGGAGCGACACGGATCTGCGGCCGTCTTTTCTTGCACTGCCGCTCGAGACGCCTCACTTTGCGTCCCGAGTGGCTTTTGTCAAAGAAATCAGTGTCGCCGTGTCCGTGACCGTCCGCCTGTGCCTGTGCCTCTCCGTGATTCGCCCGTAGTTCCGTTGTCCCCGATCGAACTAATGCGAGCCCACGTCGAAGCGCTCTTCACGCACGACGACGCAGGACGCATGCTGAACGTCAACGAGCCGGGCGGCAAAGCTGCCCCACGATTCTTCATCGGCAGGACAGCGCACGGCAAGAAGTGGCGCGTTCGTCACGACATCGATGACTCGACTCGTCGCGAGCTCGAGCTCGTGTCCATCGCCGAGCCGGCGGGTGAAGAGCTGCTCGTCTCGGCACATGGCTCGACGCCGTATGAGAACATTTTGATTCGCGTCGAGCCGATTCGACGTATCTGGTCCGGCCCCGCGTATGCATTTCCGGATGACCTGCCCGTAGCGCCACTCGCAGTCGCGATCTCCGAAGCGAATCGCGATCTCTTGCGTCCGCACCTCGATGCCTGGCTCGGTGACATCGCGATTGGCCAGCCACTGATCGCGTGCGTCGTCGGTGGACACGCCGTCTCCGTCTGCTGCACTGTGCGGAAGACCGCGACAGCACACGAAGCTGGAGTCGAGACCGTGCCGGAACATCGCGGGCGCGGATATGCCGCGCAGGCCGTGGCCGCATGGGCGCGAGCCGTGCGCGACATTGGCCGAGTTCCTCTGTACAGCACGTCGTGGCAGAATCACGCGTCGCAAGCACTCGCGGCGCGACTGGGATTGGTGCGATTCGGCGCGGACCTCCACATCACGTAGCGTAGATCAATGCGCCGACCTTTGTCCAATCCCCTCGCGTACGTGGGCTATCACAGCTTTTATTCCCTCATCAGTAACCGAGCGATATTACCATGAGCCGGCCCGGCTCGCGTCTTCGTGTGATCAGGCTCTTGATCGGCACGTTCGCGATCGCGGCAGTGGGCGGCCTTCTCGCTCGCTGTGCCCTCGATCGCGGGCAGGCCAAGCGCAATGCGGCTACGGCGCTAGTCATTGTTCCGTAAAACGCTCACTCTTGAGGCGCCCGTGAGAAAACTCGCTTGTCTTTTGTTGACCGCGGCCATTGGTGCCGCCGCGTGCGATCGTGCACCGGCATTTCCTCAGCCGCCGGCCAGCGAGTACACTGCCGCACCATTCGAGCTCGTCGAAGGTTCGAAGATCGACACGGTCCAGGGAGCGTCCATCACGCAAGAGTTCCTGCGCCTGAGCGGGGTTCGTGCCGTACTCGGGCGGCTGTTCTCCGGCGAAGACTTCCAGCCCACGGGTTCACCCGTCGTCGTTCTCAGTCGTGAACTATGGGAGCGTGGGTTTGGCTCTGACCCGGCGATCATTGGCAAGCCGATCCGAGTGAATGGGCGAAATATGATCGTCGTTGGTGTGATGCCGAGAGAATTCGCGATTCCGGCCGGCGCCGCAATCTGGCTTCCGCGCGGTTGATCGAACGTCAGCGCAGCAGTAGTCGCACTCGCTCGCTGTAGCTTCGGGCTCGAGACGAGCCGCGCGCCGTTGGCCATCACGGCTTGCACCCGCCCATCATTCGGCCGTGTTGCCTCGTTTCGTCGTGATTTCTCTTGCGCACTTCGGCGCACGGACATATGCTAGACAAAGTCTAGCTAATAGAGACACCAATGCTCGGCGAGCTCGAACAACTCGTGCTTCTCGGCGTCATGCGCGCCGGCCCCGATGCGTACGGCGTTCCCGTGCACGACGAGATCCAACGTCGAGCAGCACGCGACCTCACGTTGGGTACGATTTACAAAACGCTTGCACGGCTCGAGGAGAAGGGATTGGTGACATCCCGCATCGGCGAGCCCACGGCCGAACGCGGTGGACGCCGCACACGCTGCTTTCATGTGACCCCCGCTGGTTCGCGAGCGTTGCAGGCCTCCATCCGCTCGCTGCGACGAATGGCGGCCGGACTCGACGTCGGACTCGACCCCGCATGATTCGCCTGTGTGAGTGGTTGCTACAGCGAACGCTTCCTGACGATATCGCTGATCACGTCATCGGCGATCTCGTCGAGCAGACACATCGTGGCTCATTCTGGCTGTTGTACGAGACCATTTCAGCGATCGTACTGCTGCGCGCTCGGCGGCAGCAAGGAGACCGAATGCTCCAGACGTTCTTCGGCGACATGCGCCTGGGCGCGCGGATGCTCCGTCGCTCGCCCGCGTTCACGACCACCGCGGTTCTCACACTCGGACTCGCGATCGGCGCGACGGTCGCGATCTTCAGCGTGATCAATCCGGTGTTGCTTCGTTCGCTGCCGTATCCCAGTCCGGACCGACTCGCGTTCGTCTGGGAACGAAACCGCGACGGAACGCGCGACAACGTCGGATTTCAAACCATCGTCGACGTCGCGAGTCGCGCGAAATCCATCGAGCGATGGGCAGCAATTGGTGGTTGGACGCCGACGATCGGCGACGCTGAGCCCGAGGTGGTCACTGGAGACCGCGTCTCGTGGTCGTACTTCAGAGTGCTCGGCGTCGCCCCCGCGCTCGGCCGCGATTTTCTCCAGGAAGAAGATCAACCGAACCACCAACTCGAAGTCATTCTGAGCTACGGGCTGTGGCAGAGGAAGTTCGGTGGCGACTCGTCGATTGTCGGTCGACAGATCTCCGTCAGCGGCACGAAGATGACCGTCGTCGGCGTGATGCCGGCGTCGTTCGACAATGCGGTCACGACGCAATCGAAGATCTGGCGCGTGCTCGGCTACGCGCCGTCGCAGCCGTTCGCGTGCCGCACCTGTCATCACTTGCGAATGCTCGTCCGAGTCAAGCCGGGCGTGAGCCTCGCGGCAGCGTCGTCGGAGATCGACGGAATTCTCGGGTCTCTCATTGCCGAGAATCCAACGCAGTACGCGAGTGTCGGAGCGCAGGTCGTGCGCGCGCAGGACGAGATCACGCGCGCGTATCGGCCTGCCTTGCTCGCGCTCGGGGGCGCCGTGCTGCTCGTGCTGCTCATCGGCATCGCGAATGTGGCGAACCTCCAACTCGCGCGTGCCGTTCGGCGTAGTGATGAGTTCGCGATTCGCTCCGCCCTCGGCGCCAGTCGCGGCCGTGTGAGGCGACAGCTGCTCGCCGAAGGATTGGTGCTCGCTCTTCTCGGCGGGACGTCCGGAGCAATCATTGGACGACTCGCGCTGCCGATGCTCGTCGATCAACTCCCGCCAGGGCTGCCGCGTCTCGACGCAATCCGATTCGACGGCGGCGCGTTCGGCATCATCGCCGCCATCGTGCTGGCGCTCGCGTTGGCGCTGACGCTGGCCGGCGCGCGTCGTGATCGACGAGATCTCGGCGAGTCGCTGCGATCTGGACAACGACTCGCGACCGGCAGCCATCAAATGGCCCGCTCGACATTCGTAGTTGTTGAAATCGCGCTCGCGACGATGCTGCTCGTGAGCGCGACGCTCGTCGCGCGAAGTCTCGTGCTCTTGCTCGGCGTCAACGCAGGCTTCGACGCGTCACATCTGCTGACGCTTCAGGTGACCGCGACGGGTGCCAGGTATCCTGATAACGCGAGTCTTTTCGCCTACCACGATCGGCTGCGGACCGCTGTTCGCGCTGTGCCGGGAGTTCAATCCGTGGCACTGACGAATCAAGTGCCGCTCGCGGGCAACGTCGACATGTATGGCGTGCTCGATCCAGACAACATGCCGGCGAACCCGGAGCTCGTCCCGAGCGGCGATCGATACGTCGTGAGCCCGGAGTACTTCAGCACGATGAAGATTCCGATTCTGCGCGGCCGAGCTTACACCGACGGTGATGCCGCGGATACCACGAACAAGGTCGCACTCGTGAGCGCGGCGCTCGCCGAACGTTTGTGGCCGAACCAGAATGCCATCGGGCATCACATCAGGCTCGGCGGAACGCAGGGACCGACGCGCACCGTCATCGGCGTGACGGGCAACGTGAAGCACCGCGGTCTCGACGCGACGACAACGCAGCAGTTCTACGCACCCGAACCACAGTGGCTGTTCGCTGACAACGCCGAAATGATCGTTGTACGAACGACGCTCGCGCCATCGTCGCTCGTGCAAGCGGTTCGTCGCGCCGTGAGCTCTCTCGATCCAACCGTGCCGATCTCTGCCGTCGCAACAATGGACGATGTGATCGCGCAGTCGACGGCGCAGCGCCGACTCGCTCTCGTTCTCTTCGCCGCTTTCGCTGTCGCGGCGCTGCTGTTGTCCGCGGCCGGGATCTACGGTGTGCTGGCAGGCAACGTCGCCGAGCGGACGAGAGAGATCGGCCTTCGCGCAGCGCTCGGCGCGGCGCCGCGCGAGATCATGTCGCTGGTCATCACTCAGGGAATGCGGCTCGCGGTGTTCGGACTTGTGCTCGGATTGGTCGGCGCGGCCGGACTCACGCGCTTTCTGCAGACACTCCTGTTCAATGTCGGCGAGAATGACGTTGCGACACGCGTTGTAGTTGTCGCCGTCCTCGCGGTGGTGACCTTGGCGGCATGCGCGATTCCGGCATCTCGCGCTGTGCGTATCAATGCGAGTGAAGCCTTGAGAGGGGAGTGAGGATTGTCACGGACCGGGCGGACACAGACGGATCGGCACGGAACAGCGACACTTCAATTCTTTAAAAAGACCGCTCGGGACGCCATGTGCTGCATCCCGAGCGGCTTCTCATCAAGAGACCTTTTCCGCAGCTCCGTGCCCGTTCGTCTGTGACCGTGCCGTTCCGTGATCGGCGGTTTTGTAGTCCATGTGCAAGTCGACCACACTCCGACGTCTCCCGTGGAAGCACTCGAACGGGGCCGATCATGCGAAGCATTGCGGTGGCGGTTGGGATAATTCTGGCATTCCAGGGTACTGCGCCTCGGCCCGACAGCGGCCGAATCGTTCTGCGGCCTGACTCGGTACTCGGGCGACTTCGTGGCGGGTGCGTGGCGACGGCCCCGATGCCGATCGTCGGGCTGCGTAGCCGGCCGCCCGAGCCCATGCCGGTTGCTCGAACCGACTCGGCTACTCGCGATTCGGCGATGGTGATGCGTGTGGTGCCGTGCTATCTCCTGGAGATCGACAGCGCGAAGCGAGGTCGACCCAGATAGAGAAGCGGCGGTCGGCTTGACGATGGCGAGAGCGGCTCACAGCGTTGGGGGACCTGCGTCCCGTACGACCTGATGAGTTTCGCTCTCGCCTTCGCCTTCAGAACCATAGCCGCAATCCGCCGAGTTCCGGTCCTTCTTGCGATTGGCGCGCTTCCACTCTCGCTGCCGGCGCAACGGCAGCCAGGCCACTCGATTGGTAAGGTCACGACGATCGGAAACCTGATCCATCTCGAGCTCGACAGCGGCGCCGTCAGTCCGGAGCGACTGTTCGACCTCGATCATCGAACGCTGCGCTTCACGCCCGAGGGCGACGGATATCGCGTGGAGAATGTCGCGCTGTCGTGGGACGCGGACTTCGGGCCCGCGCTTACCGGAGGCGGTGTCGTCAAGCTCAAGGACCTGCGCTTTCCTTTCTCGGGAAAGACGTGGGACTCGCTGAACGTCGCGACTGGCGCGATCACGTTCGGCGGTCTGCGCGACGGCGGTGGCCGTGGGCGCGGCGGCGGTCCGCCGGTTGGCAATCGCACAGGCGCCGGTCTCTCAGGACGTGCTGGATTCCCGTTGGAACGATATCCGACGCTGGAGACGGTCGGACGCACGTTCATCAACGCGATTCCTGGCATCGCGGCGTTCGTGCGCGTCTCGGTCGATCAACGCTCCGTGCAGCGCTATGTGAAGGAGCTTCCCGATCGCGTGAACATCACCTGGACGATGAGTGAAACGGTCGGCGGAATTCAGGCCTTCACGTGGACGCCGACAGTCAATCGCATTCAGGCGTCGCTTCACAAGGACGGCGTGGTCGAGCTGTCGTACAACGACGTCTCGGCGCGCGACGCGGTGGTTGGCATTTTTCCGGAAGTCACGGCTGGCGTCGAGAAGCGACTCCGCAGCGTGTTTGGCGAGGGAAACGGCAGCCCGTCGATCGCGCCGAACCTCGCGCTCAAGAGCGTAACCTTCTCGTCGATCGACAAACTGTTCTTCAAGGTCGCAATAGAAACGCGCGGCGCGGTGATTCCAGTCGGCGATCCCGCGCTCGACGGCGTGACGTATCGGATCGCGATCGACAAAGACGGCTCGAAGCCTACGTTCCCGAACCCGCGCGTCGTCTGGACCATCCGCGGCGCGAACCCACAGCGCGGCGCGGGCCGAGGACCGGCCACACCTCGTTATGTGGTCACCGGCGAAGGCGTCGAGCCTGATGTGACAGTCTCCGGCAATACGATTTCGATCAAAGGTATTCTTCCGACTGAGCTCGCCGGAGCATCAGCGTTGATGGCGCGCACCGAGACAGCGGCGGGCGCGACATCCGCGGCGCTTGACTTCCTTGCGCTCTCCTCGATTCCGCTGTCGGGCCTTCACTCGCCAGAGGTCGATCTCTCGGCTTCGACCAAGGAGAACGGTCCGTATCGCATTGCGTACGAGGGATTCCACTGGCCGGCCATTCCGCGATCGCAGGATGTTGCGTGCTCGGTAATCGCGGCACTCGGCGACAAGTTCGACTTCATCGCGTCGTACTCGGATTTCCGCGTCGAAAATCCGGAAGGCGGGACGCCGAGCACTGGCCCGCGGGGCGGCAATGTGTCGGGGATCGGATCGAACACGAATGGCCTCGAGAACTATTGCAGCAAAGGTGAGCTGCAGTGGATGTACGTCGAGCCGGTGTCGACGTCGGCGGTGCAGATCCAGGAGCGCTCGCCCGATGGTCGCATGACCGACTACAACTATGCGATGTCGCAGATCGGCCACGAGCTCGGGCATCGCTGGGCCGCGGATGCGCGCGCGCTCGTCGACGGTGAGACGATTCAGCTCGGGCCAGTGCATTGGGCGACGGGCGTGCATGTGCCCGCTGCGTTCACGTATTCGAGTCCGACCGAAGCCGACGCGATGGGCGGAAGCACATGGAAGGACAACGGCGACGGCACGTACACGCAGATCGATCGAGACTATTACTCGCCGGCAAAAGGCTATTCGTGGCTCGGCCTGTATCTGATGGGTCTCGCCAAGCCGGACGAAGTGAAGCCGTTTTTCATTCTACGGAATCTTCAACGCACAGGTCAGCAGGACTCCGAAGGCCATCCGATTTACCGTGGCGAGAAAACTGTGATCACGATTCAGGACGTGATCGCGGCGATGGGTCCGCGCGTGCCCGACTTCGATCACGCGCAAAAGAAGTTCAACACCGCGATCGTCGTCATGACGCTACCCGGCAAGCAGCCGACAAAAGAGCTGATCTCCTCGGCGAACAACATCGCCGAGCATTGGATCGCTTATTGGTCGAAGACGACTGGTGGTCGATCGACGATGATGGTATCGCCGCGATGAAGCGGAATGCCTGATGCGTCACGGAGAAGCGTAGCACGCCAGCGACAGGTATCCTGTCGTCAACGTCGTCGCGCCGAGCACACGCGATCGCCAATTGCCGCCGGTCCAACCGGCCCATGCGATCAGTGGCACCGCGCCAATGAATCCGTCGAAGGCCCAGTCGCGAGCGTTGAACGGATAGCGGTGTTGAACCACGCCGCGCACGTGCGGCACCACTTTGATGGTTGTTCCGGCGATGAGAAAGCTGGCCCAGCGCGGCAGCTTTGTCGTGCGATGCAGGATTTCGCCGGTCAACGCGCCGACTGAGACGTAGGCAGCGTGCCATTGATACCGCCTGAGGACATACCCGTGATGATCGCTGAACGGGTTGTCGTACATCTTCCGAGCGAGATTGCAGTCAGGAGTTTGTGCGTGGAGCTGCGCGGACGCGAGCAGCATCGTCGCTGCCAATGTCTTCAGCATCTGTGACTCTCGTCGAACGAGGTGGGGAAGCACCTGCGAGGAGAACAATCCAGCGACGCGACTATGACCGTGCCGGCGTGCTGGTCTTGCGACTTGCGGTCGTGCCTGTGGTGACGTCGGTGTGGCGGGACCGGCGAAAGCCGGCGGCGTGCGGAGCGCGATGACTCAGCGCGCGGCGATTGTACAGTCTGGTTTACGTGTCCGCAAGATTGCTCGCGCCCGACGATTGTGTATCCAAAAACGTCGGGGCTTTCGTATTCGCTCCGACTCGGTTTTCTTCATCGGCCCATCGATGTCACGACCAACGCGCTGGAGGCTCTTCGCATGCCGCTGACTCAATCGCCGATTCCGGAATTCGAGATGGAGATGACCACGACGCGCCGGTGCATCGAGCGCATGCCGAACGACAAGGCCGAGTGGAAGCCGCATTCGAAGTCATTTTCGCTCGGGCATCTCACGCAGCTCGTCGCATGGATGCCAGGGTGGATCGCAAACGCCGCGTCGGACACGAAGCTCGATCTGATGGCGTCGCCCGGCTATTCCTTCGAGAAATCCGAGACGCTCGTCGCGATGTTCGACAAGCATGTGCGCGATGCGGTTGCGGCGCTGAACGCGTTGAACGACTCGGATCTCGACGCGAAGTGGTCCCTCACGCGCGGCGACATGGTCCTGTGGGAAGCGCCGCGGAAGGTCGTGCTGCGTTCGCACTTGAACCACCTGTGCCATCATCGCGGGCAGCTCACCGTGTACCTGCGACTGATCGACGTGCCGGTTCCGTCGATCTATGGTCCGACCGCGGATGAGCGAGGAATGCCGATGTGAATCACCGCCGAGTTCGCGATGGCGACTCCTGGGGAAGAGCGAAGGCGACGTATGTCCCACCCGACTCGGCGCCGTTCTTTCCTCCGCCGCACGCGATCACGATGTATTGCCGTCCATTCACGACGTACGTCGACGGCGTCGCGTTCCCCGCGGCCGGCAGCGTGTGCTCCCACAGCAACTTGCCGGTCAGCTTGTCATACACGTGGAACTTGTTGTCGTACGTCGTCGCGCCGATGATGAGCAGCCCGTTCGCCGTCACGATCGCGCCGCCGTAGTTGTCGGTGCCGGTGTTCGTGAGGCCCTGCGCCGCAAGCTTCGGGTATTCGCCGAAGGGGATCGACCAGCGAATGTCGCCCTTGTTGAGATCGACCGCGTTGAGTGTACCCCACGGAGGCGTGATCGCTGGATAGCCGTCGGGATCGAGAAAGATGTCGAGCCCGGTGCTGCGATACTTGAGATAGTTCGGGTTCGTCGTCGCCGTTGCCGCGACGTCTTTGCCCGTCAGCAGGAAGTTGACGAGATCGTTCACTGCGGTGTTGTCGAGCGTTCCCGTGAATCCAGGCATTCTGCCTGTACCCTGCCGGATGGCCTGCGCGAGTTGCTCGCGTGAACGCCGTGAGCCGATGTCGACGAGCGACGGAATCTCGGCATTGCCCCTGAGATCGTCGCCATGACACGTCGCGCAATTCGCGCCATAGAGCGACTTGTCGTTCCGCGGCACCATCTTCAAGAGCCACGGCATCTCGTTCGAGTTGACGTACAACAACCCGCTCTCTGGATCGAATGCGGGCCCGCCCCACTCGCCGCCGCCGTCGACTCCCGGAAACAAGATTCGTCCCTCGAGACTCGGCGAATCGAACGCGTTGTCCGTTTTGAATTTGCGGAACGTCTCCAGCGCGGCCGCGTGCGCCTGGGGCGTGCGCGTCGTCAGCATGTCTTCCGTGAGATGCTGTCGCGCGACCGGCGGCGGCAATACGGGGAACGGCTGCATCTCCGACGTGCGTTCGCCCTCGAGCGTCGCCGTCGGCATCTTCCGATTCTCGATCGGAAAGAGCGGTTTGCCAGTCGTGCGCTCGAAGACGTAAACGTGTCCCGTCTTCGTGATCTGCGCGACCGCGTCCACCTTGCGACCGTCGCGCGTCACTGTGACGAGCGCAGGCGCCGCGGGAAAGTCGCGATCCCAGAGATCGTGATGCAGCCCCTGGAAGTGCCAGATTCGCTTTCCGGTGCGCGCGTCGAGCGCGAGGACCGTATTCGCGAAGAGATCGTCACCGACGCGATTCGCGCCGTAGAAGTCAGACGCCGCCGATCCGGTCGCAGCGAACAGGATGCCGAGCTTCGGATCTATGGTCACGCCAGCCCACGCGTTCGCGCCGCCGGCGACTTTCCACGCGTCAGGCGGCCACGTCTCGTACCCGAATTCCCCCGGGTGAGGAATCGTGTGGAAGCTCCAGCGGAGCGCGCCGGTCTTGACGTCGTACGCGCGGATGTCGCCGGGCGACGACGGAAGTGCTTCCGCCACCGTGCTGCCGATGATGAGCAAATCCTCAAAGACGACGCCGGGCGTGCTCGCGCTGACCGACTGTGTCTCGGTGGGGCGCCCGAGTCCGGCGCGCAGATCGACCCAGCCGCTGTCGCCGAATGTCGGAATCGGCTTGCCCGTCTTCTTGTCGAGCGCGTAGAGCTTGTAGCGATAGGTGAAGATCACACGATCGCCGGTGACGACGACACCGCGATGGCGGAAGCGCTGCGGCGCCGGCCGGCCGCCGTTCGGATCGAAGCTCCAGAGCTCTTTGCCGGTCGTGGCATCGAGCGCGAACACGCGCAGCTTTGGACTTGTCGCGTAGAGAACACCATCGACGACGATCGGATTCGACTGCATCTCCGATCCCTTCCACTCGTCGTGCGTCGCGTACGTCCACGCGACCTGCAGCCGCGACACATTCTGCGGCGTGATCTGGTCGAGCGTGGTGTAGTGGGTGTGATCAGTGTTGCCGCCGTAGACCGGCCAGTCGACGTTCCGTGCCTGTGCGGCGACGGCCGCTGGAAGCGCGACGATCAGCGCTGCGCGAATCCACATGAGAGCCTCACAGTCATATCACGTTGCCATGACGCCGTCGGAGCCGGCGCCGAACACCACGCGCGCGAAGTATGGCACTCGCGACCGCTATCAGGCAAAGTCCGGTGATGATCCACCCGATCACCGACAAAATGGGATGTCCGCGATCGCCGAGGACGTAGGCGAATGCGCCGAATACGGCGGCGAGAAACGCAAACAGGATCTGCTGCCCCGCTTCATACAACAGCAGCGATGCGTCGGTGATGCTGGGGATCCGCAGCTCGAGATCGCCGCGGTTCGCGAGATCCAGCGCGCGGTTGGCCTTATCGGGAATGGCGATCGCCGACAGCGCCACATCCCGCAGCGTCGCCGTGATCTGTTTCTTCCAATCGCTGTCGCCGCCAAGCACGAATTCTTCGAGATAGGGTCCCACGG
>Ga0070681_10000828_pt1 | contig 25847 bp, 22 predicted proteins | sample KBSC83BmetaG_FD_65650 | JGI IMG/M metagenome (GOLD analysis project Ga0070681, IMG submission 65650) | Corn rhizosphere microbial communities from Kellogg Biological Station, Michigan, USA - KBS C8-3B metaG | ecosystem: Host-associated > Plants > Roots > Rhizosphere | place: USA: Michigan...
TCCCGAACAACAGCCGAAGAGTACGATATCCGAACAAGGGCCGAAGTGCAAGCAAATCGTGCGTGGAACCCGCCGGTGGGCCCGCTTGGTCGTCTCTCGGCCGCGGCGGCGGCGCGGGCAGTGGAGCTCGAAAAACGATCGGCCGACCTCCAGGACCGTGGGAAGGACGCTCCCGCAGGGCCGTCGTTCGTCGCGGCGCTTCGCCGGACAGACGTCGCCGTCGTGGCGGAAGTGAAGCGTCGCTCCCCATCGAAGGGCGTGATTAACGCCGGGCTCGACGCCGGCGAACAAGCGTCGGCCTACGCCCGTGGCGGCGCCGCGGCGCTCTCGATCCTCACGGAGCCGACGGAATTCGGGGGATCGATCGAGGACCTGGTGGAAGCGCGCGCGAGCACGACGCTACCGACGCTCAAGAAGGATTTTCACGTCCATCCCGTGCAGGTGCTGGAGGCGCGCGCGGCGGGCGCCTCCGCGCTGCTGCTGATCGCGCGGGCGCTCCCTCCCGACGACCTGAGCGCAATGGCCGACCGTGCGTCAGAGCTCGGGGTCGAAGTCCTCGTTGAAATTCGGAGCGAGGAGGAGCTCGAGCGCGCACTGGCGATCAGACACGCGATCATCGGCGTGAACAGTCGCGATCTCGAGACGCTCGTGATCGATCCCGCTATCACGTCGCACCTCATCCCCATGATTCCCGCCGATCGCCTCGCGATCGCGGAAAGCGGCGTGAGCATCCGCTTCGATGTCGAGCGGGCCGCAGTGGCGGGGGCCGACGCCGTGCTCGTTGGCTCGGCCGTCTCCGCATCGTCCGACCCGACGGCGGCCGTCGCGGCGCTCACGGGCGTGGCCCGGATGCTCCGTGGCGGTTGAGATCAAGTTCTGCGGGATGACGCGCGCGGCGGACGCCGAATACGCCGCGTCGTTAGGCGCCGCCTACGTCGGCGTCATTTTCGCGGAGAGCCCCCGCCGCGTGGATGCCGTGGCGGCGGCGGTCGTGCTCGCCGGCGTTCGAGAGGGAGTGAGCAAGGTCGGCGTGTTCGGCCATGCGCTGGTCGAAACGATTGCGACGGTTGCATCCGACGTGGAGCTCGACGTCGTGCAGCTTCATGGCGACCCATCTCCGAGCGTGGTCGAACGCATGCGACGCGGGTTCAGCGGCGCGGTATGGGCTGCCATACGCATCGACGGCAACGCGCTTCCGGACAACGCCGCGGCGCTCCTCGCCGTTGCGGATGCGGTAGTGCTCGATGCCCGAGTCGCGGGACAGCTCGGCGGCACCGGCCACTCGTTCGATTGGGACGCGATTGCGCGAACGCTCGAGCGCCGCTCCGATCACGCGCGCGTCGTGCTCGCGGGCGGACTGCGTCCGGAAAACGTCGCGCGCGCTGTCCGCATCATCTCGCCGGACGTCGTGGATGTATCATCCGGCGTTGAGAGCGCCCCCGGGATCAAGGACCACGCACGCATGCGCGACTTCCGCGATGCCGTGCGGCGAAGAGGAGATACGCTGAGTGAGTGACACGACAACGGCGACAACGGCGACACCCGTGAGGACCGATGCCGTGACGGAGCAGACGCGCGATCGCTACGGCCAGTTCGGTGGGCGATACGTCCCGGAAACGCTCATTCCCGCGATCGATGCGCTGGAGGCTGCGTTCGACGAGGCGATGGCTGATTTGGCGTTTCGCGCGTCGCTCGACGGCATGCTGCGCGATTACGTGGGTCGGCCGTCGATTCTGAGCGACGCGCCGCGACTGTCGGAGCGCCTCGGGACTCGGGTCTACCTCAAGCGGGAAGACCTCAATCACACCGGCGCTCACAAGATCAACAACACGGTCGGCCAGGTCCTCCTCGCTCGACGGATGGGGAAGACGCGGATCATCGCGGAAACCGGCGCCGGCCAGCACGGAGTCGCGACGGCAACTGTCTGCGCCCGATTCGGTCTCGGCTGCGTGGTATACATGGGCGAGGAGGACATGCGGCGGCAGGAGCTCAACGTCTTCCGCATGCGACTCATGGGGGCGAAGGTCGTCCCTGTGACGAGCGGCACGAAAACCCTCAAGGACGCGACCACCGAAGCGATTCGCGACTGGGTCACGAACGTCGAGGACACCCACTACATCATCGGTTCGGTCGTCGGACCGGCGCCGTATCCGCGCATGGTCCGCGAGTTCCAGGCGGTCATCGGCCGCGAAGCACGCGACCAGATGTTGGCGCAGGCCGGCGGTCTGCCCACTACCGTCGTCGCGTGCGTGGGAGGTGGGTCGAATGCAATGGGCATCTTCGCTGGTTTCGTAAACGACGGCGACGTGGAGCTGATCGGAGTCGAAGCAGCCGGCGAGGGACTCGATACGGAGCGCCACTCGGCATCGCTCTCCCGAGGAACGCCCGGAGTATTACACGGCTCCCTCAGCTACCTGCTCCAGGATGCATCGGGGCAGGTGCACCCCGCACACTCGATCTCCGCCGGGCTGGATTATCCCGGCGTCGGGCCGGAGCACGCATACCTCAAGGACTCCGGGCGCGCGACGTACGTTGCCGTCACCGACAGCGAGGCACTCTCGGGATTCGCGCTCTTGAGTCGTCTCGAGGGAATCATCCCCGCATTGGAAACCGCCCATGCGGTGGCGTGGATCGACGGGCAGAAAGGCAGATGGACTCCTGACCAACGGGTGCTCTTGTGCGTCAGTGGTAGAGGTGACAAGGACGTCGCGCAAATCAGCCAGCTGAGCACGTTGCCCGAGTGACGCTTTCTTCCGTTCCGGCTCCTGCCCAGGAGTCGGGTCGGCCCGAACCGCCGTTTTCGAGCACTCTCGTCGAAGAGATGTGGCGAGTGCTCGTGAAGGCTGCCCGGGCCCACCAGCTCTATCTGCACAACAATCCCACGTATCTGCGCGCGCTCGAAATCGCACGCGCAGCGTTCGCGCCCATCTGGGAATTGACCGACGAGCTGGTGTTCGATGTCACCGAGACGGAGCTGCGGTGGCATGGAGAGGCCGTGCTGCGCGAGGCAGAAAAGGCCACGGACAATATTCCGTGGATGATGTACAAGGACGGGATCCGGGAGCTCCGCGTCCTCAAGGAGTTCGAGCGCGATGAGATCGTCCCGCTGCTCGACATCCTCCAGCGTGCGCGCAAGGTCTCGCCGGAAGAGGACGACCTCCTGACGATGTTGTGGGAGCAGGAGTTCTCGTACCTCCGCTATCGCTATATCGACGTGTCGACCGAGCAGGCCGCGCCGATCGACAAGACGGGGTTTCGCGCGGGTGAAGCGGGCGCGCAGGCGACGCAGGAGTCGGCGCCGGCGATCGACTCGACAGTCGCGTCGGTGGTCAAGCTCGAGGACTTCGATTCGACGCTGTACTTCCTGGAGGAGAGCGAGGCCGAGTACCTCCGCGAAGAGGTCCGCAAGGAGTATGAGATCGACATGCGGCGGAACGTCGTCGCAATGCTCCTCGACACGTACGAGGTCCAGGGTGATCGCGGCGTCCGCGAGGAGATCGCCGGTCTGCTCGACACGCTCATGCTGCACATTCTATCGTCGGGCGAGTTCAAGACCGCCGCGTTCCTGCTTCGCGAGACCGCGCAGACGTCCGAACGCGCCCCCGCGATCACGCCCGAACAGAAGGAGCAGCTGCTCCGCATTCGCAACCGGTTGAGCGAGCCCGAAGTTCTCGCGCAGATCCTGCAGTCGCTCGACGAGGCCTCACAACTCCCCGATCAGGACGACCTGAACGAGCTGTTCGACCAGCTGCGGGTCGGCGCGATCGCGACGGTGTTCTCGTGGCTCACGAAGGCGCAGACGCCGCGACTTCGCGTCCTGCTCGAGAGCGCGGCGGCACGCCTCGCCATGGCGAACACCGCGGAGCTCGTGCGGCTCATCGGCTCGAGCGACCGCGACGTCGCTCGGGAAGCGATTCGCCGAGCCGGCGCCGTGCGTGCGACCGCCGCGGTCGCGGCGCTGGCAAAGCTCACGACCGACCCCGACGTTCAGATGCGTCTCGCCGCCGTCCAGGCGTTAGGCGAGATTGGATCTCCCGGCGCGCTGCAATTCCTCGAGCGCACCATCGACGACGCAAGCCGCGACGTCCGGGTCGCGACCGCGCGCGCGATCGCGACCCGCGCGCATCGCCCGGCGCTGGCCAAGATCGAGGCCGCCATTCAGGGTAAACTCGCCAAGGACGCGAACCTCACGGAGAAGATGGCGTTCTTCGAAGCCTTCGGGACGCTCTGCGGCGACGGCGGCGTCAAGCTGTTGGACGGTCTCTTGAATTCCCGCGGCCTGTTCGGCAAGAAGGAAGACGTCGAGCTGCGCGCGTGTGCTGCAATGGCGTTAGGCCGTGTCGGCAGCGAAGCGGCGGTCGCAACGCTACGGCGTGCCGCCAACGAGAAGGAAGTGCTCGTGCGAAACGCGGTGAACCGCGCGCTGCGAGGGGGCACGGTATGACGGCGGCGCCAGATCGACACGCTGCCGAGCGCGGCTCCCCGAATGCCTCGTCGAGCGATATTGCCGGCGACCCGTATATCCGCCGGGTCGGGCGATCGTTCATCATCGCCCTTCACGGAGCGACCCGCGCGATTCGCCTGTATCCGGTCGAGAACGAGGCGGTCAAGAAGGCACTCGATGATCTCACCGCCGTCACGACGGAGATCCTGACGCGCGAGGGCGAGTTCGAGCTGCGGGTGACGAACGAGTTCATCCTGATCAACCAGACGCGTCTCCGGCTCGACCTCGACAACTACGCGAGCTTCACGCAGATCCTGTCGCTGTTCCGCGCGGCCGGCGTCGGCGTCACGCGCATGATGCCCGGGATCGTGCCTCGGGATTGGCTGATATTTCTCTCGGCACTGCAGGCGCCGTCGTCGGCGGAAGCCGAGGATCGCTTCGTCGATGTGATGGACCGGCTGCAGGCCGGCGGCGTGACGCTCGTGGAGGTGGGACCGCCATCCGGCGTGGATGAGGACGGGGATTTCCGCGAGCGCTCCAAGGAAGCGGCGAAGCGTACGTACAGCCAGTCCGTCGCGGCGACGAAGGACGTCATCAACTCGGTCCGCATGGGCCGAGGCGTGAACCTCAAGAAGATCAAGCGCGTGGTGCAGGGGATCGTCGACCAGATCCTCAACGAAGAGACGTCGCTGCTGGGCCTAACGACGATCCGCGACTACGACGAGTATACGTTCACCCACAGCGTGAACGTCTGCATCTTCTCGGTGGCGCTGGGCCGCCGGCTCGGGCTCGGCAAGCGTCAGCTCTACGACCTCGGGCTCGCGGCACTGTTCCACGACGTCGGCAAGTCGCGTGTGCCGCTCGATGTCCTGAACAAGGTCGAACAGTTGAGCGACACCGACTGGCGGTTCATCGCCGCCCACCCATGGATGGGGCTCCTCACGCTCTTCCAGCTGCGCGGGCAGCAGGAGCTGCCGTATCGCGCGATGACGGTGGCGTACGAGCACCACATGAAGTGCGACCTCACGGGGTATCCGAAGAACGTCCGACCGCGCACGCTGAGCATCTTCAGCAAGATCGTGGCGGTCGCAGACGGCTTCGACGCCGCAACATCGCGGCGGGTCTACAAGACCGATGTGCTGTCGCCGGCCGCGGTGCTCGCGGGCATGCGCGACAACCCGGGACGTGGCTTCGATTCTGTGGTCGTCAAGGCGTTCATCAACCTGCTCGGGATCTACCCCGTGGGCACGCTCGTGGTGCTCGATACGTTCGAGCTCGCGATCGTACACTCGGCGAATCCAAACCCAGAGGCCGTGTCGCGGCCGATCGTACGCATCGTCAGCGACGAGCGCGGCAACGTCGCGTACCCGGGGCGCAACGTGGACCTGACCGAGCAAAATACGGACGGCGCGTATGCGCGAACGATCATCAAGACTGAAAACCCCGACCGGTATGGCATCAACGTCGGCGACTATTTCGTCTGACACGCTGACCCGGCGACTGGGCGCACTGCGCGATGGAGGGCGTCGCGCGCTCGTCGCCTATGTCACCGCCGGGCATCCCGATCCGGCGACGTCCGTCACGCTCCTCCGCGGGATCGACGCGGCCGGCGCAGACGTGATCGAGCTCGGTATCCCGTTCTCCGATCCCATGGCGGACGGTCCGATCATTCAGGCGAGCTCACAGCGCGCGCTCGACCACGGCATGACGCTCGCGCGGACGCTCGAGCTGATCCGCGAAGCGCGCGTGCGTGCGCCGATCGTGCTGTTCACGTATCTCAACCCGCTTCTCGCCGCTGGCCCGGACGTGCTGGATCGTGCCGCAGCCGCCGGAGCTCACGGCGTGCTGGTCACCGACCTGCCCGTCGGTGCCGACCCGGGACGCGAGCAGTGGTTAGGCAACGGGCCGCTCGCCTTCGTGCGCCTCGTCGCGCCAACGACGCCGCTCGAGCGCATGCGGGAAATCGCGGCGCACGGTAGTGGGTTCGTCTACCTCATCAGCCGTCGCGGCGTGACAGGGGTCAGAACCGACGTGCCGGCGGAGCTTCCGGAGACGCTCTCGCGCCTGCGCCAGGCAACGACGCTTCCGATTTGCGTCGGGTTCGGCATCTCGACGGCCGAGCAGGCCAAGGCGGTGGGCCGACTCGCCGACGGCATTGTCGTTGGCAGCGCGATCGTCCAGGCGGCAGACAAATCGGTGGACGCAGCGACCGAGCTCGTGTCCACCCTCCGACGGGCCCTCGACGCCATCTGAGCTGATGCTACGTGGCTCGGTGACTCGGCGCGTCGCCTCGTGCAGCGACTCGAGATGAATCGATTTCTGGCGCTGTACGCCCGGTTCGTCGCGAGCATTGGCACGGTGCTGCTGCTCGTGGCGCTGGCGCTCGACCCGCGATGGATTAGTCAGCCGGCCGCCGTGGCGGCGATGATCGTCGCGTCGCTCCTGCTGCGCACGTTTCAGATCCCGCTCACGAAATACTCGGCGCTCAACCTCCTTGGGATGGTTGCCGCCGGCGGCGCAGTCATCGTCGGTGCACCGGCGACGGCGTTAGGCATGTACCTCGGTGTCTTCGTGGCCGACTGGTGGCTGCTCCGGAAAGCGCCGGCGGCAAGCGCCATCAATGCGGGTCGGGAGGCGCTGGCGCTGTTCGCGGCGTTCGGGTTCTACGCCTGGTTCGTCGCGCTGAACGGCGGTACGAGCGTCGGCCGCATGACGACGGAACTGGTTCCCGCCGTCGCGCTGCTGCTCGCCGTGCATTTCGTGTTCAGTCGCGGGCTGCTCTACTGCACGCTCTTGATCCGCGACAAGCTGTTCGCGGACGAGCGCTCGCTGATTCTGCGTTACGAGGTGATCGCGTTCGGCACCGGCACCATAGCGGTACTGGCATCGCTCATCGCGATCGCCAGCGTCGGCTGGGCCGGATGGGTGGCCGTCGCGTTGGTGCTTGTCTTCGCCGGCCTGTTGCTCAAGCGAATCCTCGAGGAAGCTGTCGCCGCCGAGGAGATGAACAAGATTCACGCGATGGAGCAGGTCGTGGCGTCCGACGCCACCCTCGCCGAATCGCTCCGCCAGCTCGAGCGGCTCGCGAATCGCCTCGTCGACTGGAACGGCTTTCGTATCTGGCGATCGAAGGGCGGATCACTTCGGCTCATCTACGACGCGGGTCAGGGGCTGCTGGCGGAGCCGAGAGAAAACGGTGCATTCGGTGGACGCCTCCGCGAGACGGCCATGAGCACCGGCGAGTCCGTGGTCATTTCCGATGCCGCACGCGACGCGCGCGCGCAGGGCATGGACCCTTCCGCCGTGAGCGTCGCGGTCGTACCGCTGCGGTTTGGCGACCGGCCGATCGGAGTCGTCGAGCTCGATCACCACAAGCGCGGCACGTACGGACCGAAGGAGATCGCGCTCGTAGCACGATTCGCGAACCAGCTCGCCACCGCGCTGCACATTCAGGATCTCCGCCAGCCGCTCCTCGCGGCGCTCGCGCGCGTAGAAACGCAGCTCGACACGCTCAACGTGTCAGCACGGACGCTGCGGTCGGGTGCGGAGGTTGTCGCGCAGAACGCCGCGGAAATCACGCGCGGCATTGGGGAGGAAAACGAGCAGGCGGATCGGAGCCTCGACGTCGCACGGTCGCTGCACGACAAGACGTCGACGATCGCGCGCGATGGCGGGGACGCGGCGGGCGCGAGCGAGCGCGCGACCCGTATCGCGGCGGAGCATCGCGATACCATCGGAATGGCCATCGAGCGCCTCGTGAACGCCAAGCGCTTCGTTGGCGAGAGCGCTGTCCAGATCGGCGGTCTCTCCAAGAGCACGCGCCGCATCACCGACTTCATCGCCGTGATCAAGGAGCTTGCCGATCAGACCAACCTGCTCGCACTCAACGCGGCAATCGAGGCGGCGCGTGCCGGTGAGCAAGGCCAGGGGTTCGCGGTCGTCGCGAATGAAGTTCGAAAGCTCGCGGAGCAGAGCGCGCGGGCATCGGAGGATGCCGGGGACATCGTCACGGGATTCGAGGATCAGATGCGCCAGGTCGCGTCGCAGGTCAGCCGCGGCCAGACGATGATGAGCGACGTGGAGTCGCTCTCGGAAACGGCGCGCACCGCGCTCGACGAGATCGTCGAGGCTACGGCGGCGAGCCTGACCTGGGGCCAGCGTATCGCGGACACGTCGCGCGTACAGGAATCGGAGGTCGGCCGGCTCAGCGAGCGGGTTGCGCGCATCGCCGAGATCTCGCGTCGCAACCGGGAAGGCGCCGAGAACGTCACGCGCTCGGCGTCCGATCAGGCGCGCGCGCTCCGTGAGCTCGAGGGTGCGGCGCACGAGCTCCGTGAAGTGGCGGCGGACCTGAGCGATCTGACTCGGCGAATCGCGCGCGTGAAGGTGGCGAGCGCGAACTGAGCGCGCGGCCATGGCGTGAATTGACACCGTCGGCAGCGGTTTCTACGTTCCGCCCGGTGAGCGAGATCGCGTACGTCGCGCTCGGATCGAACCTCGGCGAGCGTCACGCGTACCTGGCGCGCGCACGAGATGCCATCGACGCCACTCCGGAGTGCCGTGTGCTCGGTGCGTCCGCCGTCGAGGAGACGGAGCCGCTTGGTGGACTCGATCAACCGCCCTACTTGAATCAGATGCTCGCCGTCGAAACGACGCTCGAACCCGCCGCGCTGCTCGCGCGACTTCACGAAATCGAGGCCGAGGCGGGCCGGGTTCGCGGTGCCCACTGGGACTCGCGCACGCTCGACCTCGACATCGTGCTCTTCGACGATCGCGTCGTGCGTACAGACGACCTGATTATTCCACATCCGGGGCTCGCCGACCGTGCGTTCTGGCAGCGCGAGGTCACTGAGCTCCGCGAGGCGATGAGGCATCGCGCCAATGACTAGTGGAACCGCGGAGCGCCCGCGCATCACGGTGCGCGAAGTGTTGGCGAAGAAACAGCGCGGCGAGCGACTCGTTATGGTGTCAGCGTACGACGCGCTGTTCGCGCGCCTTTCGGAGGAGGGAGGCGCGGATCTCATCCTCGTCGGCGACTCGATGGCGAACGCCATCCTCGGTCTCGATTCGACCGTGCCGGTGACGATGGATCAGATGATCCACCACGGCGCGGCCGCGCGTCGCGGAACCTCGCGCGCGATGGTCGTCGTCGACATGCCGTTCATGAGCTACCAGGTGAGCACGGAGGACGCGCTTCGGAACGCAGGCCGTATCATGAAGGAGACGAACGCACATGCGGTGAAGGTGGAGGGCGGAGATACCGACATCGCCGCGCGAATTCAGGCGATGACGCGCGCCGGCATTCCCGTAATGGGACACCTGGGCTTCACGCCGCAGTCCGTGAATACGCTCGGCGGTTTTCGCGTGCAGGGGCGCGCGCCCGGTGATCAGGAGCGATTGATCGAGGAAGCGCAACGCGTCGAGAACGCGGGCGCGTTTTCCCTGGTGCTCGAGCTCGTGCCGTCGGGAGTCGCGAAGGCCGTCACCGCCGCGGTGCGCATCCCGACGATCGGGATCGGCGCAGGCCCGGACTGCGACGGCCAGGTGCTCGTCCTCTACGATCTGCTCGGTCTCAACGATCAGTTCAAGCCGAAGTTCCTGCAGCACTACGCCGAGCTCGCGACCGACGTGCGGTCCGCCGTCGGACGATTCGCCGACGACGTTCGTGGCGGCCGATATCCTGATGCTGACCACAGTTTCTGACGCGTGAGGCAGATCGACACCATCGCCGGGGTGCGCGCGGCGATCGCGGCGGCACGCGCAGGAGGCCAGCGCATCGGATTCGTTCCGACGATGGGATTCCTCCACGAAGGGCATCTTCGCCTGGTGGACGAAGCGAAGCGCGCCACGGGTTGCGTCGTGATGAGCCTTTTCGTCAACCCGACGCAATTTGGCCCCGCCGAAGACTTCTCGCGCTATCCTCGAGACCTGAGCGGTGACGCGGCGAAGGCGGAAGGACGAGGCGTAGATCTCTTGTTCGTGCCGTCGGTCTCAGAGGTGTATCCGACGCCGCCGTCGCTGCACGTCATGGCCGATGACCTGCCAACCCGGTGGGAAGGTGAAGTTCGTCCCGGACATTTCAGTGGCGTGCTGACGGTCGTGGCGAAATTGTTCAACATCGTCGCGCCGGACGTCGCGGTGTTCGGTCGCAAGGATTTTCAGCAGGCGACTCTCATTCGGCGAATGGTGCGCGAGTTGAACTTTCCCATCGAGATGGTCGTGGCTCCAACGATCCGAGAGCGCGATGGCCTCGCCCTCTCGAGCCGGAATACCTACCTCGACGCCGCTGCTCGCGCGAATGGCCTTGCGCTGGTGAAGAGCCTGCGCGCGGTGACCACCGCGTTCGCGGCCGGCGAGCGGCTTGGCTCACGACTCGGCGAAATTGGTCGTGAGACGCTCGCGACCTATCCGGATGTGCGCGTCGATTACTTCGCGGTGGTCGACCCGACCGCGATGAAGCCTGTCGACACCGCCACCGCCGACAGCATCGCGATTGTTGCCGCACGAGTCGGCCCGACGCGTCTCATCGACAACATGATCCTCGGTGAGCCAGAGTGAGGACGGAGGAGAGCGGCCGTTCGGCGCCGGCGGGCGATCTGGTGTTGCCGCCCTGGGCTCGCGTCACGGACAAACGACGTGCGCACATCGCCCGCGTGACCGCGCTGTTGGACCAGTGGGCTCGCGCCCTCGCCTTGACGCCGGACGAGCGACAGGCGTGGCACGACGTCGGGGTGCTCCACGATGCGCTTCGCGACGCGGACGAGGAGGAGCTGCGGCGTCTCACCGGTGATGCGCAGCGCCCGTGGCACATCCTGCACGGACCCGCCGTCGCGCTTAAACTCGCGCACGAAGGGGAGACGCGCGCCGATGTGCTCGAGGCGATTCGCTGGCACACGTTAGGCAGCGCGCACTGGGACCGCACGGGGAAAGCGCTCTACATGGCCGACTTCCTCGAGCCAGGCCGGCCGTTCCTGCAGGCGGACCGCGCATTTCTCGCCGCGCACGCGACGACCGACTTCGACGGCGTGTTCCGCCAGGTGGTTCGGACGCGCATCGAATGGACGGTTCGCGAAGGGAAGATGCTGTTTCCCGAGACCGCCGACCTCTGGAACAGCATCCGATGACCCGTACTCGCCAATTGCTCACCGGTGCGCTGGCGGCCGCGATCGTTGGCGTCGGCGTCGCCATCTGGCTCGTACGGACCCGACCTGCTCCGGTGAAGGCGACACCGCTCGCAAGGCTCGTCGCGAAGAAGGAAGTCACCGCACCGGCGAACACCCGTGTGCGCGTCGAGATCATCAACGCGACGAAGACCCGCGGCCTCGCACGGCGCGCGACGCGACTCCTGCGCGATCGCGGATTCGATGTCGTCACCTATGCCACGAGCGAACGGACCCAGGACTCGACGGTCGTACTGGACCGATCGAATCACCTGGAATGGGCGCGCCTCGTCGGCGAGGCGTTAGGCGGGACGCGCGTGGAAGCGCGCCCCGACACCTCACGCTACGTGGACGTCACGGTGGTGCTCGGCGTCTCGTGGCGGCCGCCGGCGCAGCCGTTCAGCCCGTAGCTGGCCGCACGCGGCCGCGATGTCCATCCCGCGGCTCTTCCTGATCGCCACCTCGACGCCGTCGCGACGCAGCCACGCGGCAAAGCGACGGATGTCGTCGGTCGTCGTGGGCGTGAAGTTGCCGGCACCGCCCGGATGCAGCGGAATCAGGTTCACGAACGCGCGACACGCGCGCGCCAGCGCCGCGAGCTCACTGGCCTCGCGAGGCCCGTCATTCACGCCGCCGAGCATCACGTACTCGAACGTGACCCGCCGATCGAACTCGCCAGCCGCCGCAATGACCTCGGCGAGCGGATACTTCGTGTTGATCGGCATGAGCGTGTGACGCAGCGCGTCGCTCGGCGCGTGGATCGATATCGCGAGACGAAATTGTTCCGGCCGCGCCGCAAGCGCCTGGATGCCGGGGAGCACACCGACGGTCGACACGGTGATGTGTCGCGCGCCAATGCCAAACCCCTGCGCGTCGTTGAGAATCGTCAGGACCTTGTCGACGGCGGGCCAGTTGAGCAGCGGCTCGCCCATTCCCATGAACACGATGTTGCTGGCAACGAGCGGCGGGTCGAGCAGCGCGAGCTCACGAACCTGTCCGGCAATCTCGAACGTCTCGAGGTTGCGCGCGAAGCCCATCAATCCGGTCGCGCAGAAAGCGCAGCGGAGGGCGCAGCCGGCCTGTGAGGACACACAGAACGTCAGACGATCGCCTTCGGGAATGGAGACCGTTTCGATGTGCTGACCGTCGTGAAGCCGGAACAGGACCTTCTCGGTGCCGTCCGCGGATTTCTGTCGCGACGCGATCTCGAGTCGTGGGATGACGAAGGCCTCGTCGAGCGCCGCGCGAAAGGCCTTGGGCAGCTCGGTCATCTCCTCGAACGTCGCGATCGGCGTGTGCCACAGCCGACGAACCACCTGTTCGCCGCGATAGCCAGGCTCTCCCTGCGCCATAGCGAAGTCGCGCACGGCCTGCGCGGCCGCACCTGGGTCGACGTTGAGCAGGTTGGTTTTCACCGAAACACCCCACTGAGAACGAACTGGTAGGTCGGATCGAATGAGCCCGCGCTTTCCTCGCGCGAAAGACCGACCGTGTATCGCGCGTACCGCAAGATGAGCGCGAGTCGCAGCGAGGTGTCGCTGGTGCCGAACGCCGACGTTCGGGCGACGCCCACGCGTGCGATCCAGCGAGAGTATCGCCCCGTCGCGAAAAGGTAATGCCCGCCCGCCGCGGCCTCGCCTGCGGTATAGGAATAGCCGAGTCGTGCCTGACGCGTAGAGTCCGCTCCGATCACGCGCGTATCGAGGGCGCCGGAGTACGAGGCGTCCGAGCCTTCGCCTGCGCCCGGCCCCCACATGTAGCTCGAAACACCGAAGCGCGCGTCGAGTCCGAAAAGTCGATCGATGACGAGGCCGCCGTCGAGCCCGAACGTGGAGCGGCTCACGCCATCGACTTCGCCCGTGCGATAGCGAACCGCGACGCCCGAAGTGATATGACCTGAGGTTTCGCGTGCCCCGGTCAGCGACACGACGAACGTGCTGTACTGAATGTCGTCGCCGATCGGCTGCGGATCGTCAGCGGTGGGTGCGATTCCATTGATCCCGGCGTGGACTGCCGATAACCCGACCGTGAACCGGCTCGGCAAATTCGCTGCAACGCTGAGCAGTTGGGAGCTGACACCTCGATCCGTTCCGGTGTTGAGGGCGATGGCGGTAGCGCGTGCCCGGGTCCCGTCACCAAGGCGAATCGACGCTGGGTTCTGAAAGCCATCCCCGGTGTCGAGCGCCAGTGACGGGGCCTCGGCCAGCGTGCCAATGGGGAAATCGAGCAGATCCCGGCCCGGAAAGCGCTGCGCTTCGACCGCGGCTGTGGGGAGAATCGCCAAGGCTGCGGCGAAGTTCAAGCAACGCATGGACTTGAGCTTATCCGTGCAGCCTCGGCCGGTCAAGCCGGCTCCTACCGACGCCCAAACCGGGCATGTAGATTTTCGCGTTCGCGTATGCCACTTTTGCGCCGTCGCTTACGTTCTCTGCTCCGCGCCGCCGCTAGGCGCGCGTCTCGTCTCGAATTGCCACGACGATCTGGCACCAGCTCGATTGCGTAGGCCTTCTCAGCGTCGGAGCACCCGCCGAGCGCAGCTCGCGCTCACTTCCAACGCCCCTTCAACTTCGCCCCCCGCATCCGTTGCGGGCGCTTTCGCACGCGGCGTGATGCCGCCGGGAGTCAGTCGGTGACTGCTACTATGAGTCCTGCCGTGCCGTTCAAAACCGCGCTCCGCGACACGCTGTGTGGGTCGCTCCGCCTCGAACACGTCGGAGCAAGTGTCCGCCTTGGAGGATGGGTGCATCGACGCCGAGACCTCGGTGGACTCGTGTTCATCGACCTCCGCGACCGGGCGGGAATCGTGCAGGTCTCGTTCGATCCGGACTTCGCGTCGCCACAAGCTCTCGAGCTGGCGCGTGGGCTCGGTACCGAGAGCGTCGTACTGATCACCGGCGAGGTCGTGGCGCGGCCGCCCGAGATGCGCAACGCCGAACTCGAAAGCGGCGACGTCGAAGTGCGAGGGCGGACACTTCGGTTGGTTGGTCCGGCGGAGACGCCGGTCATCCCCGTCGCACGCAATCGCGGCGAGCCGCTGCCCGCGGAGGAGCTCCGGCTTCGCCACCGGCACCTCGACCTGCGGCGTCCCGAGCTTCGCGACAACATCATCCTGCGGCATACGCTGATGCAGGCGACGCGTGCGTACCTCAGCGGAGAAGGATTCGTCGAGATCGAGACGCCGATTCTCACGAAGCCGACCCCGGAGGGTGCGCGCGATTATCTGGTGCCCAGCCGCGTGCACCCCGGCGAGTTCTATGCGCTGCCGCAGTCGCCGCAGCTGTACAAGCAGTTGCTCATGGTGTCCGGGTTCGATCGGTATTTCCAGATCGCCCGATGCTTCCGCGACGAGGACCTTCGGGCGGATCGTCAGCCTGAGTTCACGCAGATCGACATCGAGGCCTCGTTCGTGACGCGCGAGGACATCATGGCCGTCGCGGAAGGGCTGATCAGCGCGTTATGGAGCACGGCTGGTCACACGCTGCAGCCGCCGTTCCGCCGCATGACGTACGGCGACGCGATGGAACGGTACGGCTGCGACCGTCCGGATCTGCGTTACGGGCTCGAGATCCGTGACGTGACCCCGGTCTTTGCCGCATCCGAGCTGTCGTTCGTCAAACTGGCAATCGATGCCGGTGGTCGCGTGCGAGGCATTCGCGTGACCGGCGGGGCGTCCATGTCGCGAAAGCAGACCGACGAGCTCGAGACTATCGCGAAGTCGGCTGGGGCTGGCGGTCTGATCGTGCTGAAGCGCAGCGCGGCCGGACTGGAGGGGAAGGGCGCCAAGTTCCTGCCGGAGGGCTCTGCCGATCGCCTCGGTCTGATCGAGGGCGATCTTGGCGTGTTCGTTGCCGCGCCGGATGGCGTGTCATCTCCCGCACTCGACCGCGTCCGTCAGGAGCTCGCTCGAAGGCTAGACCTCGTCCCGCCGGACGAGCTCGAGTTCGTGTGGGTCGTGGACTTTCCGATGTTCGAGCGCGACACCACCACCGGTGCGGTGACGCCCGTGCATCATCCGTTCACGGCGGTGCATCCCGACGACGGGGAGCTTCTGGCGACCGACCCGACGAAGGCACGGGCCCTGGCCTACGATCTCGTGCTGAATGGGACGGAGTTGGGCGGGGGCAGCATCCGCATCTCGAACCCCGCGGAACAATCGCGGGTCTTCTCGTTGTTAGGCATCGACGAGGCGACGGCCCTCGCACGGTTCGGCTTCCTCCTCGAAGGGTTGAGAGCGGGCGCGCCGCCGCACGGGGGCATCGCGTTCGGATTCGATCGGGTGGCGATGCTGCTCGCCGGGGCGACGTCGCTCCGCGACGTGATCGCCTTCCCGAAGACCACCGCCGCGCGCGCGCTGTTCGAGGGAGCGCCGACGTCGGTGCCACGCGAGGACCTCGGCGATCTGCACATCGCCGTTGTCGGAGACTGACGGAGCCCAAGACGTTGACCGACGAACAAACGACGCAACGGTTGAACACCGAAGGCGCCGATCTGCTGACACTGGCCGGCGTGAACGATGCCAATCTGATCGAGTTGCAGCGTCAGACCGGAACGCGCGTTGCCCTCCGCGGCGACACGCTCACGCTGGTGGGCACCGCGGAGGCGGTCGAGCGAGCCGCATCGGTGGCACAGCGGATGATCGACGCCGCGAAGCAGGGCACGGTGCTGGAGGCGGATGACGTCCTGCGCATGAGCATGGACGGATCTCGCGAGCCGGCCGGCGGCGACAATCGCATCGTCCTCCCCGGTGTCCGGAAGATCATTCAGCCCAAGACACCGGGGCAGGCAGAATATCTCGGACTCATTGTGGACAACGACATCGTCGTCGGCATCGGGCCGGCCGGGACTGGCAAGACCTACCTGGCCGTTGCCGCCGCGGTCGACGCGCTGTCACGCAAACGCGTTAGGCGGATCATCCTCGCCCGGCCCGCCGTCGAAGCGGGCGAGAGCCTCGGGTTCCTGCCGGGCGACATGCAGGCCAAGGTGGACCCGTATCTGCGGCCGCTGTATGACGCGCTCGAGGACATGATGCCGGTCGAGCGCATGCAGAAAGCGCTGGAAACGCGAACGATCGAGATCGCGCCGCTCGCCTACATGCGCGGCCGCACGCTCGCCGACGCGTTCGTGATCCTCGATGAGGCCCAGAACGCCACCGCGGCGCAGATGAAGATGTTCCTCACGCGGCTTGGCGTGAACTCGAAAACCGTGATCACCGGCGACAAGACGCAGATCGACCTGCCCAAACGCGAGGAGTCGGGGCTCATGCAGATCGAGCGAATCCTCACCGGGATCGACGGGATCGCGTTTCACTATCTCAACGAGACGGACGTGATCCGACACCGTCTCGTCCGCGAGATCATCAAGGCGTACGCCGAGGACGGCGGCGATTGAACGCCATCGCGGGGTGGTTAGGCGGCGGCGACGCCGACGAGGGAAGTCCGAGGGCTCGAGCCATCCGCTTCCACGGGACGCGCGCGGTCATTGCGCTCCTCGTCGCCGCCGTGACGTACCTGGTCTTTCCCGCCTCACCGGTCGTCGACTCCCCCATTCTCGAAGTAGGGTCGGTCGCGCCCGACAACGTGATCGCGCCGTTTGGCTACTCGGTGCTCAAGTCGCCCGAGGAGCTGGCGAAGGAACAGAACGACATCGCGCGGTCGGTCGAGCCGATCTTCACGTTCGACTCTTCGGCACTGGATTCCTCCCGTGCCCTGGTCGCACGGTTCGCGCAGGAGATGCGCCAGGTGGCCTCGATTCCCGAGGCGCAGCGTATCACCTCCGTGGAGCAGATTGGCACGATGCTCGGCGTGCAACTCACCCCGGCGGAGGCGCAGTACCTCGCCACGCCAGGTCGTGGCGACGCCGTGGCGGACGGCGTGCGTCGTGCGTACGACCGCTGGCTCGCGACCGGCATCGCGGCCGGCGGCGCACTCGACGGCATTCAGGGCGCAGTGACGTTGCGCCAGGATACGTCAGTCACGTCGGTGAACGCGGACAGCATCGCAACGTTCCCGACGCTGCTGGCGCGCGCGCGGCTTCTCAACCCCGACCCGCAGTCGCTTGCCGGTGATGGCGCGTTCCGCAAGCTCCTGACCGCGTTCTTTCGACCGACGATCGTGTACGATCGCGTGGCCACGGAGCGCGCGCGGCAGGACCTCCGGAGATCGGTGCCTAACGTCAAGTTCACGCTGCAGCTCGGCGAGAAGATCGTCGGCGCGCACGAGGTCGTGGGGCGCGAGGAGCGCGAGAAGATGCGTGCGCTGCAGGATGAGCTCGCGAAACGCGGCGACAGCCGCCGCAACGCCAGCCGGATCGTGGGCGCCGTCCTCTTCAACACGCTCGTCCTGACGATCTTCGGCCTGACGCTGCTGCTGTTCCGCCAGCAGCTCTACGCTTCGATCCGGGCGGTTATGCTGTTCGCGATCGTCTTCCTGATCGTGATCGTCACGTCGTCGTTGATCGCGCACATGCCGCAACGCGTGCACCCCGAGCTCGTCCCCGTCGCGTTCGCCGCCGTCATCGTGAGTATGCTATTCGACCCCCGCATCGGGATGATCGCGGCCATGATCCTGGCGGTGCTGATTGGCGGACAGAACGAGTTTCGCGGGACGAACGCGCTGTTCCTCAACCTCATCGGGGGGACGGCCGCCGCGTTCACGATGCGGATCGTGCGCCGGAGGAATCAGACCCACCTCGCGATCCTCGCGATCGCGCTCGCATACCTGATCGGCGCGGTGGCGATCGGCCTGACGCTCGACCTGCCGGCAGCGGACATCGGACTGAGCGCGCTGTGGGGCGCGGCCAACGCCGTTGCGTCCGTCTCCATCGCCATCATGTTGATCCCAGGCGCAGAGCAATTCGCCGGCGTGGACACGGACCTCACGCTGCTCGAGTGGTCCGATCTCAACCGCCCGCTGCTTCGCCGACTGAGCCTCGAGGCACCTGGCACATACGCGCACACGATCGCGATCGCGAATCTCGCCGAGAGCGCCAGCAACGCGATTGGCGCAAACGGTCTACTGGCACGTGTGGGCGCGCTGTATCACGACATCGGGAAGCTCAAGAAGCCGCAGTACTTCGCGGAGAATCAGGCGAAGGGCCGCAACCCGCACGACAAGCTCAAGCCCACCACGAGCGCGGCCATCATTCGAAATCACGTCGTCGAGGGCCTCGAGCTCGCCGAGGAGCACAAGCTCCCGCGCGGCGTGATGCCGTTCATTCGCGAGCATCACGGCACCGGCCCGATCTCCTATTTCCTGGAAAAGGCGAAGGAACGCGATGGCACGCCGGCGAACTCGGCGGAGTTTGCGTATCCGGGACCGTCGCCACGGAGCATCGAGACTGCGATCGTCATGCTGGCCGACGGCGCGGAGGCCGCCGCGCGCGTGCTCCACGACCCCACGCCTCAAAAGATCCGCGAAGTGATTGACCGGATCGTGCGACAACGGATGGACCAGGGCCAACTTCGCGATGCGCCGATCACGCAGGCGCAGCTCGAGACGGTGAAGGACCAGTTTACCCGTGTTCTGTCCGGGATGTACCACTCGCGCGTCGAATACCCGGCAGCGAGCGGCGGGATCACGGCCGAATTCGGGTCCGTGCCCGCGGGCGGCGCGCCGGCGTCGCCTAACGAGCTTCCCGCGCGCGAGGCGCCCGCTGCCGAAGCTCGCACGCCGACCGAGCAGGTGAAGTCGCGATGAGCCGGTCATGAGCATCATCGTGGACGTCGCCGCGGACGGCGCGCGCAGCCCGCTCGCGTCGGCTCGGGTCAAGCGCGTCGTAACCGCCGTGCTCAGGGCGGAGGGCGTTCGGGATGCACTCGTCTCGATCGCATTCGTGTCCCCGCGCGAGATCGCGCGACTCAACAAACGCCACCTCGCGCACGCGGGTCCAACCGACGTCATCTCCTTCGGCCTCGGCGCAGCGAAGAAGCGGTCGACGGCACATCCAGTCATCGGCGACATCTACATAGCGCCCGACGTGGCTCGCGCCAACGCGATGCGCTTCGGTCGAGGCGTGCGCGAGGAGCTCGCGCGACTCGTCATTCACGGAACGCTGCACGTGCTCGGTCACGATCACCCGGACGGGACCGAGCGCACGGCGTCGCCCATGTGGCGCCGACAGGAGCGCCTGCTGGCCTCCGCCCCTATCCGTCGCGCGTTCTCCGGCGCCCCCGTACCGTGACGACCATCGTCGCGATCCTGGTCGCGATCGTCGCGTCCGGGCTCGCCGCGTTGTTCGCGGCGGCCGACGGCGCGCTGCTCGCGCTCGACGCCGCGGACCCACGGCTCAGTGCGTTGCTGCGCTCGCTCGTGGAGCGTCGCGAGCGCCCCCATCGGGCGCTCGCGTTCGCGCGCATTCTGGCTCACCTCGTCGCGGGCTGTGCGATCGCCTGGGCGCTCCGATTCTCGGACCGGTCGCTCGGGTCTTCGCTGGAAATCGCCGTGCCCGTCGCTCTGGTTGTGGTGCTACTGTCGGAGAGCGTTGCGCGCAGCATCGGGGCCGCGGTGAGCATACCGTCGATCGAGCGCCTGACACCCGTGGTCAACGTAGTCGAACGGGTGCTGGCGCCGGTCGTGATCGTCGGCGCCTGGCTCGACAACATGCTCCAGTCGTTCATTCCGCCGACCCCGGTGGAAGAGGACCGTGAAGCGACGGCCGAGCAGTTTCGGCAGATCGTCGCGGCCGAAGCGGATGTAACCGATCGAGAGGAAACGATCCTGCACGGAGTGTTTTCGCTCGGGAACACCGCCGTTCACGAGGTGATGCTGCCGCGAGTAAACATCGTCGGCATCGACCGAACGATGCCGTGGGCAGATGTGCTGGCGAGGGTGCGCAGCTCCGAGCACGCGCGGTTCCCGGTGTTCGAGGGCACACTCGACGAGATCGTGGGAATTCTCTACGCGAAGGATATGCTGCCAGCGGCTATTGCGGACGAAGCGCCCGCGGGCGGTTGGGCGGTGCTGATTCGCCCCGCCGTGTTCATCCCGGCGAGCAAAACGATCGATCAGCAGCTCAGGGATTTCCAGTCGAGCCGAACGCACATCGCGATCGTCGTCGACGAGTTCGGTGGAACTGCCGGCATCGTGACGATCGAGGATATCCTGGAGGAGATCGTCGGCGAGATCCGTGACGAGTACGACGTCGAAGAGGCGTCGGTCGAGCAGGAAGAGGGACGCCGGTTCTGGGTTCCGGGTCGCATGACCGTGGACGAGCTGTCCGAGCTGGTCGGTCACGACTTTCACCGCGACGGTGTGACGACCGTCGGCGGGCTTGTGTACGAGATGCTTGGGCGCGTTCCCGAGGCCGGCGAGTCGTTCACGATCGAGGGGTTCCGTATCGTGATCGAGCGCGTCGTCAAGCGTCGGATCGAGCGCGTGTACTTCGAGCGCGTCGAACAGATGAGCGAGCGCCTGTCATGACCATCTCGGCGCCACTCTTCATCTGTCTCGTCATCGTGGCGTGCCTAACGGCGGTGGCTACCGCGATCCGGTCCGTGAGCCGCATCTGGCTGCGCCACTGGGCCGAGCGGCGGCTTCGGGGGGCGCCGAGCGTCGATCTCTATCTCGAGCGCCCTCAGCGGCTTTTGCTTGCCGCCGCTACCGGCGTTGCAGTCACCGTCTACGTCGCGGGCGCGCTCATTGGGTCCGTCGGCGGAGTGGGTCTGCCTTACGTGGCGCGACGGCTTGCCGTGTTCTCGCTCGCCGTGCTGCTTATCGGTCAGCTGCTGCCACGAGCCATTGCTCGGCGCTGGCCCACGGCCGTGCTGCCGATTCTCCTGCCGGTGCTCCGCGTGGTCGAGATTGCGCTGGCGCCGTTCGTGGTCGTCGCGCGACGCGTGACGGCCATCTTCACGCCGCGAGTGCCGGCGCCGGCGCATTCCGAGCGCGACGACCTCGAGGACCTCCTGCGCGAGGGCGAGATGGAAGGGGTCGGCGAGAAAACGGAAATGGCGATCATCAGCGGCGTCGTCCAATTCGGGAACAAGACGCTCGGCGAGATCATGACGCCCCGCGCTGACGTGTTCGCGCTCGATGAGCGCATTCGTGGTCCCGAGCGTGCGCTGAGAATCGCGCAGTCGCGCTACAGCCGCGTGCCCATCTACGCGGGCACGCTGGACAACGTTGTCGGGATGATCCACGCATTCGACGTGCTCAAGGACACCGGCGGCGAGCACGTTAGGCTCCGTCCGGTTGGCGAGGCGCCGGTCACGGCGCACTGCAACGACTTTCTCTTCGAGATGTTGCGCGGACGCCGACACCTCGCCGTCGTGCGTGACGGCGCTGGCCAACTTGCCGGCATCGTGGCGCTCGAGGACCTCCTCGAGGAGCTCGTGGGTGACATCCGTGACGAGCACGATGACCCGGGCACCACCGAGACGAGAGCGGTTCCAACGTCCGCCGGCGTGCACGTGCGGTCGCCATCCAACGGCGCCCAGACCGGCAACTCGTGACGACCTCCACGTCGCCCGAAGCGAAGCTCATCGCCGACCTGGACGCGCGCCGTCCAGCAGCTCTCGCGCGCGCCATCAGTATCGTCGAGAATCAGCGTCAGGGGTTCGACACCATCCTCGGCGCACTTCACTCGAGAATCGGCCGTGCGCGCCGCATCGGGATCACTGGGCCGCCCGGCGCCGGAAAGAGCACCGTCACGACGCATCTGGCGGCTCAGTATCGGGAAGCGGGGCTCACGGTCGCCATCGTTGCCGTCGACCCGACGTCGCCCTTCACGGGCGGTGCGCTCCTCGGCGATCGGATCCGTATGGAGAGCGTCGCGCTCGATCCCGGCGTGTACATCCGGTCGCTCGCGACGCGCGGCTCACTCGGCGGTCTTTCGTCGGCGACACGCGCCGTGGCCGACGTGCTCGACGCGTTCGGCTTCGATCGGATTCTCATGGAGACCGTCGGTGTCGGCCAGAGTGAGCTCGACATCGCGCGCGTGGCCGACACGACGGTTGTCATTCTGGTGCCGGAGTCGGGCGACTCGATTCAGACGCTCAAGGCCGGCCTCATGGAGATCGCCGACATTTTTGTCGTGAACAAGGCGGACCGGCCCGGCGCGGACCGCGTGCGCACGGACATCGAGTTGATGCTCGGCCTGCGTGCGGGCGAGGCGCTGCGAAACATTCCCGCTCATCACGGCGTCGATTTCAAGAAGATCGTGAATCCGGCGCGGATCGCGCGTGAGGCAGCGGCGGGTGCGCAGACAGAATCATGGACGCCACCGGTGCTGCGGACCGTGGCCGCCAAGGGGGAAGGGATCGGCGAGCTGATCACCGCGCTCGACCGGCACCTCCGTTATCTTGAGGGGAGCGGCGAGCTTCGGCGCCGGCGCCGCCAGCGGTTGCGGGAACAGGTGATCGATGTGACCGAGCACAGGATTCGGCAGCGTCTCTGGCGCGACGCCGACACGAATGCCTTCCTCGACTCGACGCTGTCAGCGATGGAATCAGGGGCGGCAACACCCTTCACCGTGGCCGATGAGCTACTGAGTCGAAGCGTGGACCTTTTGACGCGGACCCGATCATGACGTCTATGCGAGATCTTGCGAGCGGAACGACGGACGAGCGCGACGAGACGTTGCGTCGTCAGGCGGCGGAGCTCGAACGTCTGCGCGTTGAAGTGGCGGCGTGGCGCACACGTTATGAGAAGGGGGAGAAGCGCGACATCGCCTTCAACAACAGCGAGGGCGAGGTCGAGCCGCTGTACACGGCACTCGATACCGTCGGCCAGGGTGTGCCTGACGAGTCGCTGCCGGGGGCCTACCCATTCACCCGCGGCATTCACCCGACGGGGTACCGCGGGAAGCTGTGGACCATGCGGCAGTTCGCCGGGTTCGGCAGCGCGGCCGATACGAACGCGCGGTTCAAGTTCCTGCTCGAGCATGGGCAGACCGGGCTCTCGACGGCGTTCGATTTCCCCACGCTCATGGGCTACGACTCCGATCACCCGCGATCCGAGGGTGAGGTCGGGAAGACGGGCGTTGCGATCTCCAGTCTCGCCGACATGGAGACGCTGTTCGATGGCATCCCGCTCGATCAGGTCTCGACGTCGATGACCATCAATGGGCCAGCCGTCATCCTGTTCTGCTTCTACGTGGCGGCGGCGGAACGTCAGGGTGTGCCGAGCACGAAGCTGCGCGGAACCGTGCAGAACGACATCCTCAAGGAGTACATGGCGCAGCACGCGTGGTGCTATCCCATAGAGCCAGCGCTGCGTCTCATCGTCGATCTGTTCCAGTGGGGAGCCGAGCACGCGCCCCTGTGGAATACGGTATCGATCTCGGGCTACCACATCCGTGAGGCCGGATCGACGGCCGCGCAGGAGCTCGCGTTCACGCTGGCGGATGGCTTCACGTACGTCGAGCGCGGGATCGCGCGAGGCCTGGACGTTGATGCGTTCGCGCCGCGGCTCTCGTTCTTTTTCGACATCCACAACGACTTCTTCGAGGAGCTCGCGAAGCTGCGCGCCGCCCGCCGCATCTGGGCGCGTCACATGCGCGATCGCTACGGCGCCAAGGATCCGCGCTCGTGGATGCTGCGTTTCCATTCGCAGACCGCCGGCGTGACGCTCACCGCGCAGCAGCCGATGAACAACGTCGTCCGCGTCGCGTACCAGGCGATGGCGGCGGTGCTGGGCGGAACGCAGTCGCTGCACACGAACTCGATGGACGAGACGCTCGCGCTGCCGACAGAGGAAGCGGTGCAGGTGGCCCTTCGCACGCAGCAGCTGCTGGCGTACGAGACCGGCGTGCCTAACGTTATCGATCCACTCGGCGGCTCGTACTACGTCGAGGCGCTGACGGACCGGCTCGAGCGCGAGGCCGAAGAGATCTTTCAGCAGATCGATGAAGTGGGCGGCGTGGTTTCGGGGCTCGAGCAGGGCTGGTTCCAGCGGAAGATCGCCGAGTCGGCGGCGCGCCAGCAGTGGGAGATCGAGCAGCACCGTCGCGTGGTCGTTGGCGTGAACGAGTTCGTCACCGACGAACCGGAGCTCACGATCCCGCTGCTCAGGGTGGGCGAGGACACGACGATCCTCCAGCGTGAGCGGCTGTCGACGCTCCGCAGGACTCGCGACGACGCTCTCGTGCAGCGCCGACTCTCCGAGCTCACCGCCGCGGCCACGACCGACGCGAATCTGATCCCGCACATCCTCGATTGCGCGCGCGCCTACTGCACGCTGTACGAGATCCGCGCGGCGATGGAGGCGGTGTTCGGGGCGTATCGGGAACCCGTCTTCTTTTGAGAAGGGAATCGGGAATCGGGAATCGGGAATCGAAGAAGCAGGTACGCGCGAAGCGGCGATCGGCGGCCAGGCATCCCGAGCGTCCCTCGATTCCCGATTCCCGATTCCCGATTCCCAACGAGTGGTGGGCCTCCTACTTCGACGCCCAGTACCTCCTCGAGTACAGCCCCATCTTCGACCTCGCACGCGACCGTCGTGAGGTCGCGCGACTGATCGATGTCGTCGGCCTTCCGGCCGGGGCGCGGATCCTCGACGTCCCGTGCGGCCAGGGCCGCCATGCGCACCTGCTCGCCGAGGCCGGGTACGACGTCGATGGGCTCGATCTCTCGCGTGAGCTGCTCGCCCGCGCGAACGCACGGGGAACCGGCAAAACGCTGCGCTATGCGCGTGGCGACATGCGCCGTCTTCCAGCGAAATGGACAGCTCGGTTCGACGCGGTGGTCAACCTCTTCACCTCATTTGGCTTCTTTCTCCTGCCGCGTGATGATGAGCGCGTCGTGGCCGAGTGGTCGCGCGTGCTCAAGCCTGGAGGCGTCCTGGTCTGGCACGGGGGAAATCGCGACGGCATCATGCGGCGCTTTCTCTCCCGGGACTGGTGGCTCGCGGACGATCACACCATGATCGGCCACGAGCGTTCCTTCGACGCACTATCCGGTGTCTTGACCGTGCGATCGACCTGGCGCGGCCGCCGCTCGGCCGGCGAACGCGAGCACCGCATTCGCCTGTACTCGGCGTCGCACCTCGCTGAAATGTTCGCCCGGCACGGCCTGGTGGTCGAAGCGGCCTATGACGGTTGGACGGATCGCGCGGTGACCCGTCGCAGCGGCGAAATGCTCCTGATAGCGCGGAAGGACTCCTGATTTTCTTGTCATCCCGAGCGTAGCGAGGGATGCCTCAGGGTCGCGGACGAGCGCCCTCTATCAGGACGACGAAGATTGTTCGCTTCGCTCAGGATGACACGGCTCCAATCGGTGGCTAGCTTTACGCCCATTATGCGCCCAATCC
>Ga0070681_10000829_pt1 | contig 25825 bp, 23 predicted proteins | sample KBSC83BmetaG_FD_65650 | JGI IMG/M metagenome (GOLD analysis project Ga0070681, IMG submission 65650) | Corn rhizosphere microbial communities from Kellogg Biological Station, Michigan, USA - KBS C8-3B metaG | ecosystem: Host-associated > Plants > Roots > Rhizosphere | place: USA: Michigan...
CCAGACGGCGAAGTCGTGCGGATCGAGCGAAAACCGATACGTGACGAACGGTATCTTCTGGACCACCGCCTCGGGCAGCCTGGTATATTTGGCGAGGATCGCCCGCGCTTCCTGCGGATTAGCGTCCATGTATTGCTTGGCCTGCTCGAGCGAGGTGATCCAGGCATCGATCACCGCATGATTGTCTGTCGCCCATTTGCGGTCCGATATCCAGAACGTGTACAGGACCTGATCGGCCACGGAGAGAAGCGGGTCTCCGAGCGAGCGGTTACCGGCGGCGAGCAACTGTCCGGCAAATGGCTCGAGCGCCTCGACGGCATCGACATTTCCGGCCTTCAACTGATCGGGCATGTTCGGAAACGGCACCTCGACAGCGCGGATGGAAGCCGGATCGATGCCGTTCTTCTTCAGGCCATGAAGCACCGAGACGTGGATGATGGCGCCAAGCGTCGGCGTCGCGATCACCTTGCCCTTGAGGTCCTGCATGCTCGCAATCGCGGAATCTTTGCGAACGATCAGATGCGTGCTTGGATTATCCCTGGTCTCGATCCCCTGCCCGGCCACCGCCACGACATCGATCCCCGCCAGCACGGCCTTGATGAGATCAGGCGGCGTCGATGGCGCAAAATCGAACTGTCGCCCGAGCGTTCCCGGCAGGACAGACAGGTTCTGCGTGACGGACAGCGTAACGTCGAGGCCATTGTTCTCGAAGAAGCCCTTCTCCTTGGCCACCCATGCCGGGAGCCACGAGACGACCGGGATATACGCGGCCCGCACCGGGGTCAGTTTCGCGGCCATGGCGGGCGCGATGAACTCCGCGCAGACGCACAATGCGGCTGCAATCAAGACAGCAAGCGAACGAGATAATTTCAGCCCTTGCGCCATCGTAGCTCCCCGCAAACCTTGTTGCTTTTCTTGCTTCTCAATTCATCCCGTGTGCTGGCCCGAAGTCAACCTCGAACGGCGTGATCGGATCTGCCCTAACCGATCAGGCTGACGAATTGTTTGGCGGCAAGTTTGAGTTCGCGGATCGGTTTGCCGTTGCTCGAAATATCAATGCTCCTGAACGGTCCGACCGCTGCCAACACCGCGACCAGATCATTCTTGTAGTCCAGCACGGGCACCGCCATGGCATCTATCCCCCGTATCAAATCTCCCCTGACGAGGCTGAAACCCCGGGCCCGAACATCGGCCAGCTTCCTCGCGGCGCCTTCCAGGCTTTTCACGGGGAAGTCCAACCCTGATCTCTTGTGTTCGGCGATCTCCTTTGCGATCCGCTTCTTCGTCAGATCGGGGGGAAGATAGGCCGCACAGACCAGCCCAAGCGCCGATGTGAGAAGCGGAAGGATTGAGCCGGGCCGGATGATGACCGACACAGGCCGCGGCACATCCAGCCAGTAAAGCACGGTGGGCCCCTCGTTGCCCCACACGCCCAGGAAGACGGTTTGCTGGAGCACATTGCGCAGCTCAATCAGCAGCGGAGCGCCGATGCGCATGATGTCCAGCCGATTGATCGCGGCGCGGCCAATAACCCGGGCGGCGCCGCCGAAATCGTACCGACCGTCAATCGCGCTCTGCTCTATCAAGCCCTCTCGAATGAGACTGACCAGGTAACGATGCGCCTTGGCGGGAGACAGAGCTGATGCGGCCGACAGATCCTTGAGCGTTTGAGGGCCCTCGAGCTGGGCAAGCGTCTTCAACAGACGTCCGGCGATCTCAACAGATTGAACTCCGATCTGCCGCCTGTCAGCTCTGCTCAAGCTCTTACTCATCCTCTAAACGGCAAGACCGTCGTTAGACCGACCGGCTGCCCGGTTGTAAACCATCAGTCTCGCAATTTCGGAAGCACATGCTCGCCAAAGAGCTCAACCGTCCGCACCGGATCTGACGCAAGGCTGACCGTGAGCATCAACCGCTTGGCGCCTGCTTCCTTGGCGGCCAGCGCCTGCTTCAGGCACTCATCCGGCGTGCCGCAGATCGCCAGACGTCTGGAAAGATAGTCGAACAGGCCGAGCTCGCGTACCAATCTGATGTCCGCATCGCCCGGCCGGGTGCTGTAGCGCCGGCGCAATTCGAGAAGCGGCTCGTGAAGAGGTTTGGGCACCCCGCGCGATTCAAGGTTCTTGTCGCCAATGACATATCCCGCCAGAAACGCCAGCATGGCCCCGACCTTGTCGCGCGCAACGTCTCCATCGGTGGCACAGTCCAGAGCCCCTATCTGCCAGATCTCGACGTCATCCGCGGGCCGGCCCGCTTCCGAAATTCCCCTGGCGACGATGGCCTCGGATTGCGCGATGTTATCCTTGCCCAGGCCGAAATTGACAAAAACGCCATCCGAAGTCCGGCCGGCCGCCGCCAGGCCGAGCGGATGAGAAGCCGCGAGGAAGACCTTCGACGGCTTCTTTACCCAGGGCAAATGCGCTGTTGCCTGATTGAGCGTCGCGGGTTCGCCCCGCAGCAACTTCTTGATGAAGGTGACACCCTCACCCAGCTCCTTTGCGGTGGATTTGCCGCGGCCGAGGTTCCTCGTTCCACTGTGACCCGCCCCGATGCCGAGAACGGCCCTGCCCTCGATGATCTGATCGATCGAGGCGATCGCGGCAGCGCTGACAGCGGCGTCGCGTGTCACCAGATTTGTCACGCAAAGCGCAACGCGCGCCTTTTTCACAAGGCCCGCCGCGAGCGTTACGGAAACCCAGGGGTCCATCGCGTTGCCCGGCGTATCGGCGATACCAATCATATTGTAGCCATATCGGTCGGCGCGATCGGCAAGGTTTTCAACCAAGCCCGGATTGTAGGGCCAAAAGAAGAAGCCGACGTCCATGTCTTTAACTCCTAGAAATTCTGGCTCTGGGTTTTCGGCGGCCAGCGACGAAGCAAGATCGCCTCGAAGACGGCAAAGACGTTGTTGAGGAGCAGTCCAAACAAGCCGATCAGGACAAGAAGTCCGTAAACCTGCGAAGATTGAAAGTTGCGCTGGGCGCCGATCATGAGTGCACCGATTCCCTCGATCGAAGTCAGCATCTCGACGAGCAGCGTGACCACGATCGCAACGGGCAGCGCGACACGGATGCCGAGCAATATCGCAGGGACGACCGAGGGCAGAATGATCAGCCTCATGCGATCGAACGCCGACAGTCGAAACGAACGTGCGACGTCGAGCAGCAACGGATGAACCCGTTCCGCGGCGGACGAAGTGTTCAGGAGGATGGGCCAGATTGCCGCCAGCACGACCACGGTCAGCTTCATTCGCTCGTCATAGCCCATGAACAGGATAGCCACGGGCACGACCGCGGGCGGCGGAACAGCTCTCAGAAATTCGAGAAGCGGCCCGAAGGCGCGGCTGAGCCGTGGAAATACACCAATGAACAGACCCATTCCGGTTCCGATCAAGACCGCCACCGCCAATCCGAGCAGCAGGGTTATCGTCGTGGCGGACAACGCCGGATAGAGCCGCCCGCTTTTCGCGAGCAGCATCAGGCCATCCCACCAGTCCGAGGGGGGAGGAAAATAGGGAGAGGGGCCGGTCTGCAAGAGTTGCCAGACGCCGAGAAGAGCAACGAGCGGGAGCAACCCCCTGGCCGACGGAAGCGCCTCCACGACGAGTGTGAAATATTGTCGCCACGGAGCGGAGCGCATCGTTATCCGCCCCGCAATTGACGGGCGGACGGAAACGAGGCTTTCGCAAGCGCCAGCATCCCGGCATTGAGAACAATCCCGATAACACCGACCGTCACGATGTAGGCAAACATGAGGTCAGGACGCAGCGCCTGTTGCTCGCGAACGATGGCGTAGCCGAGCCCTTCGGGATTTCCCACCATTTCGGCAACGACCGCAAGCACCAGCGCAAGACCGAGACTGATGCGTGCCCCGACGATGATCGGAGGCATCGCTGCAGGCAGGATGATACGGAGGATGGTATCTCTGCGACCGAGACGAAAGGTCCGGCCGACGTCATAAAGCCTCTGATGAACCCCGGTCACGCCGCCGATGGTGTTGACCAGCACGGGCCAGAGTACCGGCAGGATCGTGACGACCATTTCGGTTTTCAGAGAGAAGCCGAACAGCAGAAGCCCGACCGGCGCAAACGCGACCCCCGGCATCGGCCTCAAGATCTCGATGCTCGCAAGGCTGTAACGCCGGGCGACCGGCGACAAACCAAGCAGGAAGCCGAGCGAGATACCCAGCACGATCGCCACCGCCCAAGCGATCGCGACGGAAATCAGCGTGTGCGCAATATCGGGCGCCAGAATCCCCTGGCTGGCGAGTTCGCCAAAGCCAAGAGCAATGGTCGAAGGGGCCGGCAGATACTCATATTCGAGCAATCCCGTCCGGACCGCTGCTTCCCATGCGAGCCCCACAAAAACAAGGACGGCGGTTCCGGGCCAATTGATCCCCGCAATGAAGCGATCCCTATCCATGGATGCGCCCGATGGCCTGGTGCACGGCGTAACGATACTCGAGAAACTTTGGCAGTTGGCGCGTCGTTAGCTGGTCGCGCGGCGCCGGCAGGCCAATTTCGAATATCCGGTCAATTCTCCCCGGTGAGCCCGTCAGCACCGCAATCCTGTCACCCAGATAGACCGCCTCCTCTATGTCGTGGGTGATGAAGACAAAGCTTGTCCTGGTCCGGTCGCGAACCCGGAGAAGCTCGTCCTGCATGGACGCTTTGGTCATCGCATCGAGCGCGGCAAAGGGCTCGTCCATCAGCATTACCGCCGGCCGCAACGCCAGCGCGCGCGCGATTTGAACGCGCTGCTGCATGCCGCCGGACAATTGCCAGGGATAGTCGTCCGCGTTCTTTTCCAGACCCACAAGGGCCAGCGCGTCGTGCACCCGCTGTTCGGTTTCCCGGCGCTCGAGGGTTCGTTCTATTCCGAATGCAACGTTCGCCGCGATGGTGCGCCATTGCAGCAGCGCGTTGGAATAATCCTGGAATACGATGACGACGTCTTCCGGAGGACCGTCGAGCTCCTTGCCATGTACCAGGACTGAGCCGCTTGCGGTCGGCGTCAGACCTCCCATTGCCCTCAAGAGAGTGGTCTTGCCGGTTCCCGAAGGACCGACGATGGTCAAGAACTCACCCGATCGTACGAGAAAGGAAATATCCTCGATGATACGTTTGCGACCGAACTTGTGAGGAAATTCGACGGTGACCGATCGGCATTCGAAGGCCGGACCTGCGGCCTTCTCGTCTGCACCAGATCTCCCTTCCGTCGAAGTCATCTATGGCGTCACAACCAGTTTGGAGGAATCGACTTGCTTGTCGAGCTGGCCGACATCCCTGAGTGCGGCTGCCCATACCTGGATATCCTCGGGCTTGATTGCAAAGCGGTAGATCGGGAACGGCGTCGCCTGCACCACTGCCTCAGGCAATTTGGTGTATTGCGCCATGATCTTGCGCGCCTCTGCGGGGTTTTTCTCGATGAAGCTTTTTGCATCTTCGAGCGCAGCAATCCAGGCCTTGATCGTCGGCAGATTCTCGCGCGCCCACGCGCCCTGCGAGATCCAGAACGGGAAGAGCACGTCCTTGCCGACCGACAGCAGAGGGGTCGCAATCGATACATAGCCATTCGCTCGCAGGGCGCCGGCGAACGGCTCAAGCGATTCCACGGCGTCGACACGTTTGGCTTTCAGTTGGTCGGCCATATTCGGAAACGGAACTTCCACGGCTCTGACGCTCGCGGGGTCGACACCGTTCTTCTTCAGCCAGTACATCACCGACACGTGGATCACGCCGCCGATCGTGGGGGTCGCAATGATCTTTCCAGCGAGATCTTTCGGCCCGGCGATACCCGACTCCTTCGAAACGATGACATACGTCGAAGGGTTGTTCTCCGTCTCAAAAACCTCGGAAGCGACGGCAACCACGTCGAGTCCGGAGGCGACCGATTTAAGCAGATCTGGCGCTGTGCTCGGAACGAATTCGAATTGTTTTCCGACGGTTCCCGGCAAAGTCGAAAGATTTTGCGCGACGCTGAGCGTTACATCGAGCCCATGCGCTGCGAAGAACCCCTTCTCCTTCGCAACCCACGCGGGAAGCCAGGTTACGACTGGAATATAGGCCGCCCTGACCGCAACCGGCGGCTGCGCTTGAGCGTAACTGCGATGCGCCAATCCTGTCGCGATCGCCGCCAAAATCGCAATGCACGCCAACTTCGCATGCAGACCCACCCTCGACGACAGAGCCTTGCGTTGCACCTTGCGGCCTCCCCATATCCATAATTGATTTCACATTGCATAATTCTACAATGGAGCGTCGAGATACCGCAAGCGCGAATGCCTCGCGCGCGCTGGAACAAAGATGAATCAACCCCCTACAATTGAGCGATGCCGTCGTGCCGCTTATTCCCGCGAAAGTTTTCGTCGTGCAGAAACTTCACGGGGATTTAACTGCGCCCGAAGCAAAGGCGGTCCGCAGCGCCGGCGTCAAGTTGTTTCCGCCTTTCACAACGCAGAAGCAGCCAGACTGCAGGCGGGCGGCAGGCTCGATTGTGACGGACTTGTGTTCGGCGGCGACAAGGCTTCGCGAGATCTGGTAGTCGCGCCGGCGGAAGCCGCTGATCGCGGCGGCATCGATAGCGGACTCTGGTCTACTCCGTTGCGGCGAACGGCGCGGCCGCTCCCATCCAATTGCTCTGATCCAGGAGGATTGTGCGATGAATGAGTTCGATTTTCGAATCGAAGGCAGAGTTGCCAAGATCGTGCTCGATCGCCCCGACAGTCAGAATCTGCTGTCGCGGGATTTGCTGTTGTCACTGCGGACTGTCGCGCGTGATCTGGCGGCAAATCCTGACATCCAGGTTCTCACCATCGTTGGAAAGGGTACCGAATGCTTTTCGACCGGTATTTTGACGCCTGCCTTGAGGGGGCAGTTGGCCAAGGAAGACGTCCTGAAATTGATCCGGCTTGCGAACGAGACCTTTGATGCGATCGAGGCGTTGCCTCAAATCGTGATCGCCGGGCTTAACGGCTATGTGCGTGCCGGCGCCGTTGAACTGATCCTTGCCTGCGACATCAGAATCGCCGGCGATCATGTCCGGCTGTCTTCTCCCGAGGCAAAATGGGGCGGCTTTCCAGGCGCCGGAGCGCCGGTTCGGCTCCCGGATATCATCGGTGCCGGCCGAACCATCGAATTACTCTGTACTGGTCGTGAAATCGACGCCGCCGAAATGGAGCGGATCGGCTTGATCGAGCGCATGGTTGCGAAAGAAGGTGTCCACGCGGAGGTCGATCGCCTCGCCCGTGCCATTTCCGACAATGGACCCTTGGCGACGCGCGGAACCAAGCGGATCGTCAGATCAAGGATGGAGTCGGGCTTTCGCGCAGCCCGCGAATTATCCGACGCGCTTCGCGCTGCACTGGAATGGACCCACGACGTCGATGAAGGCATTGCCGCGGCGCGCGAGGGTCGAAAGCCGCATTTCACCGGCAAATAATCTGTCCTCGCCGCAACGGCGCCCGCAGAGCCTCTGGCCGACCGTGTCGTAGGTCGCGTTCCATGGCGGCGACCGTCGCGCCTGAAACAGCCAGCACGACTTAAAGGCCGGAGAAGCTGGCGGTCCGTTCGGACCGCAGCAACCGAGCCGAGGGCAGATAGTTGGAGCCTTCCTCGCCGAGAAACTCCAGCATCGCCTGGGCGGGCGGAAGCAATGTCTTGTCCGACCGCCGCACGGCATACCACTGCCGCATGACCGGCAGGGCTGCAACATCAAGGACAACGAGCCGACCGTCAGCAAGCTCGCTCGCGACCGTATGCAGCGAGATGAAGGCAATGCCCAGCCCCGCGATCACCGCCTGCTTGATGGTCTCGTTGGAGTCCATCTCCATGCTGACCTTCGGCTGCAGATCGCTCGCCTGGAAAAACTGCGCCATCAGCATGCGCGTGCCCGAGCCTCGCTCGCGCGTGATGAAGGTCTCGTAGGTCAGGTCCACCACCGCAAGTCCTGAGTCCTTTGCGAGCCAGTGATTGGCGGCGGCGACGATGACGTGCGGATGCTCGCCAAGCAGGCGCTTCTCGACGGGCACATCGGGCGGCGGCTGTCCCATGATCGCGATATCGAGATCATAGCCGCGCAACGCCTGGCGGATGTCTTCGCGATTGCCGATCCTGAGGACGATGTCGATCTTCGGATGGCGCTTGGAGAACGCGGCAATCGCGAACGGCACGAAATATTTCGCGGTACTGACCGCGCCGATCGAAACACGGCCGCCGCTGCGGCCCGCAATCATGTCGAGCGTCTGCTCGCAATCGACCAAGGCCGACTCGATGCGCTCGGTCAGCGCCATCACCTCCTGGCCTGCGTCGGTCAGTCGCATTCCGTCCCCCGTTCGCTGGATGAGCGGGAGGCCCGCCAGCGCTTCCAGGTTCCGGAGCTGCAACGTCACCGCCGGCTGGGTGAGATTGAGCGACTTTGCCGCCGCCGTCACCGAGCCCATGGCATGCACCGCGCTCAGCGCACGGAGCTGCCGGAGCGTGAGATCGCGTCGAAAATGGCCTGTCATACTGACCTTTATAAGAAATACTTTGGCCAAGCCCAAGATATTGAAATTTTACTAATCATTCAATCCCGGCGTTGATGTCGTTGCCCGCGAGGTTCTTGTCCGGCCGCACGGGAGATCAGGCAGAGCCTCCGAAGAGGGCGCCACCGCGGGGAACGAACCAATGGAACACTCCCTCACTTTGGATGAGTACCTTGGCGGTATCGCCCCCTCCCTCCGGCCGGGCGGCTCGGTCGCGCCGGTCATCACCTGCCTCGCCGGCGCGGCAGTCGGGCTGTCCGAACTGATCGCGGCCGGACCCCTTTTGGGCATCGACGGCCGCGAGAGCGGCACAAATTCCGACGGCGACCGGCAGATCGACATCGATGTCGAAGCCAACCGCCTGATGGGCACGGCGCTCCGCCGCGCGCCGGTTGCCGCCATCGTGTCCGAAGAAACGGAATTGCCGGAGATCCTCGATTCCGGCGCCGAGTTCTGTGTGGCGATCGATCCGCTCGATGGCTCGGCCAACCTTGCCAACAATATCTCCGTCGGCACGATCTTTTCCATCCGCCGTCGGTCGCGGGATGCGCTGTCGACCTTCTTCGAGCCCGGTACGGCGCAGCAGGCAGCGGGCTATTTCATCTATGGCCCGCAGACGACGCTTGTGCTCGCCCTCGATCGCAGCGTCGACGTCTTCATCCTCGATCGAAAGAGGTGCGAATTCGTCCTGACCCGCCGCGGCGTCCGTATCCCCTCCGCCACGCCGGAATTCGCCATCAACATGTCCAACCGGCGGCACTGGAATGCGGCGGTGGACGCCTATATCGACCATTGCCTGCAGGGCGCAGGCGGCGAGTACGGCGAAGATTTCAACATGCGCTGGATCGCCTCGCTGGTGGCCGAAGCCCATCGCATCCTGATGCGCGGCGGCGTGTTTCTCTACCCGGCCGATGCCCGGCGCAATTATCACGAAGGCCGGCTGCGGCTGCTCTATGAAGCGCATCCGATGGCGCTGATCATGGAGTGGGCGGGAGGTGCCGCCAGCACCGGCCGCGACCGCATCCTCGAACTGTCGGCCCGGATGCCGCATCAGCGCGTGCCGCTGATCATGGGATCGGCGCGGCCGGTGCGCGATATCGATCTGCTGCATCAGGGCGTGCAGCCGCTGTACGAGCGCAGCAGCGCGCCGTTGTTCGCGCGGCGCGGCCTGTTTCTCTGAGAGGCGCCGATGTCCCGCCGCCATCCCATCATCTCGGTCACGGGCTCTTCCGGCGCCGGCACGACGTCGGTCAAGAAGACCTTCGAGCAGATCTTCCGCCGCGAGAACGTGACCGCGGCCTTCATCGAAGGCGACGCCTTCCACCGCTACGACCGCGCCGAGATGCGCCAGATGATGGCGGAGGAGGCCGAACGCGGCAACAAGCACTTCAGCCATTTCAGCCCCGGGACCAACCTGTTCGCGGAGCTGGAGAAGACCTTTCGCGAGTATGGCGAGACCGGCACGGGCCTCACCCGCCATTACCTCCATGACGAGGAGGAAGCCGCGCTCTATGGCGGCAAGCCCGGCACGTTCACCGCCTGGACCTCATTGCCGCACGATTCCGATCTGTTGTTCTACGAAGGACTGCACGGTGCCGTCGTGGCCGACAAGGTGAACGTCGCCCAACACGCTGACCTGAAGATCGGCGTCGTGCCGGTGATCAATCTCGAATGGATCCAGAAGCTGCATCGCGACCGTGCACATCGCGGCTACTCGGCGGAAGCGATAACCGACACCATCCTTCGGCGCATGCCGGATTATGTAAACTACATCTGTCCGCAATTCACCGAGACCGACATCAATTTCCAGCGCATCCCGACGGTGGACACGTCGAACCCGTTCGTCGCGCGATGGATACCGACCCCCGACGAATCCATGGTCGTGATCCGGCTGAAAAATCCGCGCGGCATCGACTTCCCCTATCTGCTCTCGATGATCCCGCACAGCTTCATGTCGCGCGCGAACTCGATCGTGATTCCCGGATCAAAGCTAGACCTTGCGATGCAACTGATCCTGACGCCGCTCATCCTGCAGCTCATTGAACGCAAGAGGCGCTCGCTATGACCGTCATGACCACGCCTGCCACGACAGCTCCCTCTCGGTCGATGCCATCTGCGGTCGCGATGGCGAATGCAGTGCGCTTTCTCGCCGCCGATGCCGTCGAGAAGGCCAAGTCGGGGCATCCCGGCATGCCGATGGGCATGGCTGACGTCGCGACCGTGCTGTTCTCGCGCTTCCTGAAGTTCGATGCCGCGGAGCCGACCTGGCCGGACCGCGACCGTCTCGCGCTGTCGGCGGGGCATGGCTCGATGCTGCTTTACGCGCTGCTGTACCTGACCGGCTACGAGGCCATGACGCTGGACGAGCTGAAGCGATTCCGCCAGTGGGGTTCGAAAACGCCGGGCCATCCCGAATATGGCCATACGCCTGGCGTCGAGACCACGACCGGCCCGCTCGGCCAGGGACTGGCAACCGCCGTCGGAATGGCGCTCGCCGAGCGCATGCTGAATGCACGGTTCGGCGACGACCTGGTCGATCACTTCACCTATGTGATCGCGGGCGACGGCTGCCTGATGGAGGGAATCAGCCAGGAAGCGATTTCGCTGGCCGGCCATTTGAAACTCTCGCGGCTGATCGTCCTCTACGACGACAACCAGATCACCATCGACGGCGCAACGTCGCTGTCGTGCTCCGACGATCCCCTTATCCGGTTTCTCGGATCGGGCTGGTCGGTGCGCCGGGTCGACGGCCACGATCATGAGGCCATCGCAAAAGCCATCGCCGAGGAGCGCCAGACCAACCGGCCGTCGCTCATCTCCTGCCGCACCGTGATCGGCTATGGCGCGCCGACGCGCCAGGGCACCGAGAAAGTCCACGGCGCGCCGCTCGGCTCGGACGAACTCGCGAGGGCACGAGAGGCGCTGCACTGGCCATATCCGCCATTCGAGGTGCCGGAGGAGTTGCTTGCCCGCTGGCGTGCCGTCGGCTCACGCGGCCGCATCGCCCGTCATAGCTGGATGGCGCGGGTCGCGGCACTCGAAGATATCGAGCGCGACAGCCTGGAAGATGCACTCGACAGTCGGCCCGGCCCTGACATGGGTTTTGCGCTGCGCGAGATCGAATGCCGGCTCGCCGACGAACGGCCGAAAATCGCGACCCGGCAGGCCTCACAGCGCGTGCTGGAAGCGGTCACGCAAGCCGCACCCAATTTGCTCGGCGGCTCGGCGGATCTGACGCACTCCAATCTCACGCTCACAACGGCCCAGGAACCGGTGCGGCCCGGCGCCTATGGCGGCAGTTACATTCACTATGGCGTGCGCGAGCACGCGATGGCGGCGACCATGAACGGAATTGCGCTGCATGGCGGCTTCATTCCCTATGGCGGCACATTCCTGGCCTTTTCCGACTACAGCCGGCCGGCGATTCGTCTCGCGGCGCTGATGGGCCTGCGCGTCATCCATGTGATGACCCACGATTCGATCGGGCTCGGCGAGGATGGACCGACGCACCAGCCGGTCGAACATCTCGCCTCGCTGCGAGCCATACCCGGTCTCCTCGTGTTCCGGCCTGCGGACGCCATCGAAACCGCGCAGGCCTGGGACTGCGCGCTGAATGCCAGGCGACAACCGTCGATCCTTTGCCTGTCACGCCAGGCCCTGCCCGTGCTCGATCGCAGCTTTGCGGCCCAAAACCAGGTCGGGCGCGGCGCCTATGTGGTGACGGAACCGGCACGCGCGCGCGACGTCACCTTGATCGCCACGGGATCAGAGGTCGCGATCGCGATGGACGCAGCCGAGCAGCTCGGCAGGCGCGGCATTGCCGCCGCCGCCGTGTCCGCTCCGTGCTTCGAGCTGTTTGCCGCGCAGGACGCAGACTATCGCGCCGAAGTGCTCGGGCAAGCCCCGCGCGTTGGCGTCGAGGCGGCAGTCGAAGGTGCCTGGTCCCGCTGGCTCGGCGATGGCGGCGAATTCGTCGGCATGACCGGTTTTGGCGCATCCGCACCCGCAGGCGAACTCTATTCGCAATTCGGCATCACGGCAGAGGCCGTGGCGGCAGCCGCCGAGCGCGTCATGGCCCGTGTCAAGGCGCAGCCGTCCCCGGCCGTGGCCTGAAGATCAAGCGGAATTGGAGGAAAGCGATGGCAAAGATCACCTTGAGACAGCTGCTCGACCATGCCGCCGAGCGCGGCTACGGCGTGCCGGCCTTCAACATCAACAACATGGAGCAGGGCCTCGCCATCATGCAGGCCGCCGACGCCGTCGATGCGCCCGTCATCATCCAGGCCTCGCGTGGCGCGCGCTCCTACGCCGGAGACATCATGCTGTCGCGGATGATCGACGCGCTGGTGGAGATGTTTCCGCATATCCCGCTTTGCCTGCATCAGGATCACGGCAATGACGAAGCGACTTGCGCCACGGCGATCCAGCACGGTTTCACCTCGGTCATGATGGACGGCTCGCTCGAGGCCGACGGCAAGACGGTTGCCGACTATGGCTATAACGTCGACATCACGCGCCGTGTCGCCCACATGGCGCATTGGATCGGCGCCTCGGTGGAAGGTGAGCTCGGCGTGCTCGGCTCGCTCGAACATGGCGGCGGTGAGGCCGAAGACGGACATGGCGCGGAAGGCGCCGTCAGTCACGACCAGCTTCTGACCGATCCGGATCAGGCCGTCGAATTCGTCTGTGCGACCGGAGTCGATGCGCTCGCGATCGCGATGGGCACCTCGCATGGCGCCTACAAATTCAGCCGCAAGCCGGACGGCGATATTCTTGCGATGCGCGTGGTCGAGGAAATCCATCGCCGCCTGCCGGACACGCATCTGGTGATGCACGGCTCATCCTCTGTGCCGCAGCCGTTGCAGGACATGTTCAACGCCTTCGGCGGCGAGATGCCGCAGACATGGGGCGTGCCGGTCGAGGAAATCGCCCGCGGCATCAAGCATGGCGTGCGCAAAGTCAACATCGATACCGACTGCCGGCTGGCGATGACCGCGATCTTCCGCAAGGTCGCGTTGCAATCGAAGACCGAATTCGATCCACGCAAATTCCTGAAACCGGCGATGGATGCGCTGCGCGATCTCTGCCGCGCGCGCTTCGAGCAGTTCGGCACCGCCGGTAATGCCAGCCGCCTGAAAGCCGTTCCGCTCGCCGAGATGGCGCGCCGCTACCGCTCCGGCGCGCTCGATCCGAAGACCGACATGACCGAAGCAGCCTGAAACGCCGCCAACCCAAGATGAGGAGAGTGCCATGAAGCACGAATCGATCACCGTCCGCGGCAAGGAACGCTACAAGTCCGGCGTGATGGAATACAAACGCATGGGCTACTGGGAGCCGGACTACGAGCCCAAGGACACCGATGTCATCGCACTGTTCCGCGTCACCCCGCAGGACGGCGTCGATCCGACCGAAGCTTGCGCTGCGGTCGCCGGCGAATCCTCGACCGCAACCTGGACCGTGGTCTGGACCGACCGCCTGACCGCGGCGGAGAAATACCGCGCCAAATGCTATCGCGTCGATCCGGTCCCGAATTCGCCCGGCAGCTATTTCGCTTATATCGCCTACGATCTCGACCTGTTCGAGCCGGGCTCGATCGCCAACCTTTCCGCCTCGATCATCGGCAACGTGTTCGGCTTCAAGCCGCTGAAGGCGCTCAGGCTCGAAGACATGCGCATGCCGGTCGCCTATGTGAAGACGTTCCAGGGCCCGGCCACCGGTATCGTGGTCGAGCGCGAGCGGCTCGACAAATTCGGCCGTCCCCTGCTCGGCGCGACGGTCAAGCCGAAGCTCGGCCTGTCGGGCCGCAACTACGGCCGCGTAGTCTATGAGGCGCTGAAGGGCGGGCTCGATTTCACCAAGGACGACGAGAACATCAACTCGCAGCCCTTCATGCACTGGCGCGAACGCTTTCTCTACTGCATGGAAGCCGTCAACCGCGCGCAGGCGGCGACCGGTGAGCTGAAAGGCACCTATCTCAACGTCACCGCCGCGACCATGGAGGACATGTACGAGCGCGCCGAATTCGCCCGCGAGCTCGGCTCCAACATCGTGATGATCGATCTCGTGATCGGCTACACCGCGATCCAGTCGATGGCGAAATGGGCGCGCCGGAACGACATGATCCTGCATCTGCACCGCGCGGGCCACTCCACCTATACGCGGCAACGCAGTCACGGCGTCTCCTTCCGTGTCATCGCCAAATGGATGCGGCTCGCCGGTGTCGACCACATCCACGCCGGCACCGTCGTCGGCAAGCTCGAAGGCGATCCGAATACCACGCGCGGCTACTACGACGTCTGCCGCGAGGATTTCAATCCGATCAGGCTCGAGCACGGCATCTTTTTCGACCAGCACTGGGCAAGTCTCAACCGGCTGATGCCGGTGGCATCCGGCGGCATCCATGCCGGGCAGATGCATCAGCTATTGGATCTGTTGGGTGAGGACGTGGTGCTGCAGTTTGGCGGCGGCACCATCGGCCATCCCCGCGGGATCCAGGCGGGCGCGACCGCCAACCGCGTGGCGCTCGAAGCGATGATCCTCGCCCGCAACGAGGGCCGCGACTACGTGCACGAAGGTCCGGAGATCCTGGCCAAGGCGGCGCTTTCGTGTACGCCGCTGCGCGAGGCGCTGGAGGTCTGGAAGGACGTCACCTTCAATTACGAATCGACCGATTCGCCCGATTTCATTCCGACCCCAAGCATCGCAGTGTGAGAGGTAACGACCATGCGTATCACCCAGGGCTGCTTCTCTTTCCTTCCCGATCTGACCGACGAGCAGATCACGAGCCAGGTCCAGTACTGCCTCGACAAGGGCTGGGCCGTGAACATCGAGTTCACCGACGATCCGCATCCCCGCAACACCTTTTGGGAGATGTGGGGATTGCCCATGTTTGACCTGCGCGACGCCGCCGGGATCATGAAGGAGCTCGCCGACTGCCGGCGCGTCTATGGCGACCGCTATATTCGCATTTGCGCCTTCGATTCCTCGCACGGCTGGGAGTCGGTCCGCATCTCCTTCATCGTCAACCGGCCACAGCACGAGGGCGGATTCCGGCTCGACCGTCAGGAGGCGGCCGGCCGCAACATCCGCTATGCGACCCGCGCCTACGCCGCCGACCGCCCGGAAGGTGAGCGTTACCAATCCTGACGGAGGATCGGAGAACATGGCCCAACCCAGCTTGCAAGCCGTACCGAGTGAGGCCTCGCGCGAAGCCGACCCCTCCTCCGTCGACCTCAGGGGCGAGTTCGAGGCGGCCGATATCGCCTCCATTCTGGCGCAGCTCGATCGCGAGTTGATCGGGCTCGTTCCGGTCAAGACGCGGATTCGCGAAATCGCCGCGCTGCTGCTGGTCGAACGCATTCGCCGCAAAATGTCGCTCGCGAGCGCCTACCCCACACTGCACATGTCCTTCACCGGCAATCCCGGCACCGGCAAGACCACGGTGGCGCTGCGGATGGCGGACATTCTGCACCGGCTCGGCTTCGTCCGCCGCGGACATGTGATCAGCGTGACGCGCGACGATCTCGTCGGGCAATATATCGGTCACACCGCGCCGAAGACCAAGGAGATTCTGAAGAAGGCGATGGGCGGCGTACTGTTCATCGACGAGGCCTACTATCTCTACCGGCCTGAAAACGAGCGCGACTATGGGCAGGAGGCGATCGAGATTCTGCTCCAGGTGATGGAGTCCCAGCGCGAGGATCTGGTCGTGATCCTCGCCGGCTATGGCGATCGCATGGAGCGGTTCTTTCGCTCCAATCCGGGATTCCGCTCGCGCGTCGCCCATCACGTCGACTTTCCCGACTATAACGACGCCGAGCTTCTGGCGATTGCCGAGTTAATGCTTGCCGAGCAGAACTATCGGCTTTCAGCGGAGGCGCGCGAGGCTTTCGTCCGCTACATCGCCTTGCGCAAAACCCGGCCGCTGTTCTCCAACGCGCGCTCGATCCGCAACGCGCTCGACCGCATCCGGCTCCGGCAGGCGAATCGGCTGGTCTCGCATCTCGACCGCGTTCTCACCAGCAACGACCTGATGGCGATCGAGGCCAATGATGTGCTCGCCAGCCGGGTCTTTTCAGGAGGGTCGGACGTTCCGGCGAAGCTGCCATGAACATTGCGCTGTCATCTTTGGCCTTGCAGCCCATCAGCCTCAAGGATCGTATTGTGCGAGCCGATACGCTGATCTTCGATGTCGACGGCACGCTGGCGGAAACCGAGGGCATTCACCGCCGCGCTTTCAACGCGGCGTTTCTCGAACATGGTCTCGAGTGGTATTGGGATCGTGGCACCTACACGAAACTCTTGCACGTTGCCGGCGGCAAGGAGCGCTTACACGCCTACGCGAAAACGCAGCCGCCGTCCTATCGATACTCGGACCGGCAGCTTCTGGAGGTGCACCAGGCGAAGACGAGGCACTATGCCCGCCTGATGGCGCAGCACACATGCCGGCTGAGGCCCGGCGTCGAGGCCTTCATCGACGCGGCCATCGCACGCCGCCAGCGGCTTGCAATCGCGACCACGACCACGTTCAGCAATGTGGAGGGTCTCCTGTCCGGCACCCTGGGCCGGCAGTGGAAAAGCATGTTCGCGGCTGTCGTTGCAGGCGACGAGGTTGCGCGCAAGAAGCCGGCGCCCGACGTCTATCTCGAGGTGCTTGCCAGATTGGAGCGGCCGGGAGAAGCCTGCCTCGCCGTCGAGGATTCCGCCAACGGCCTGAAATCGGCGTCCGCCGCCGGGGTTCCCGTACTCGTCACCCGCAGCGAATATTTCCGCGACGAAGATTTCTCGTCGGCACTTGCGATCGTCGACGATCTCACGCATCTCGTTTAATCTGGCTCCCGGGCGAGAGTGGCGAAACCATCGGCGGCGACGTCCCGAAGCCTCCGGGCTCACCCCTTCTTGACCAGCGGGCACACGCTGTCCTTGAGCGGGCGGAACGCCTGCTCGCCCGGGATCACCTCGCGGAGCTTGTAGTAATCCCAATCGCCCTTGGACTCCGACGGCTTCTTCACTTCGTACACGTACATGTCGTGCACCATGCGGCCGTCCTCGCGGATTCGGCCGTTCTTGGCGAAGAAATCGTTGATCGGCATCTCGCGCATCTTGCTCATGACGGCTTGCGCCTCGTCGGTGCCGGCGGCCTCGATCGCCTTGAGATAGTGCATGGTCGACGAGTAGTCGCCGGCATCGCCCATGTGCGGCATCCGCTTCATGCGCTCATGGAAGCGCCTGGACCATGCGCGCGTCTCGTCGTCGCGATCCCAATAGAAGGCGTTGGTCAGTACGAGCCCCTGCGCGGCGCTAAGCCCGAGGCTCTTGATGTCGGTGATCCAGACGAGCAGTCCGGCGAGCGTCTGCCCGCCCTTTGCGATCCCGAACTCCTGCGCCGATTTGATCGCATTCACCAGGACAGTGCCCGAGCCCGCCAGCCCAATGACCTGAGCTTTTGAGGCCTGTGCCTGCAGCAGGAACGAGGACTGATCGAAGGTCTCGATCGGGTACCGGGTCGAGCCGACGATCTCGCCGCCCAGGCCCTTCACGACCGCGGACGTATCGGCCTCAAGCGCATGTCCAAAGGCGTAGTCCGCCGTGAGGAAGTACCAGCTTTTCCGACCGGCCTTCAGCAGCGCGCTTCCGGTGCCGCGCGCGAGCGCGTAGGTGTCGTAGGCATAGTGAACGCTGTTGGGCGTACAGGCGTCATTGGTGAGGCGCGACGATCCCGAGCCGTTGATGATGGCAATCCTGTTCTTCTCTTTCGCGAGCTGGGAGACGGTGAGCGCGATCGAGGAATTGATCAGGTTCGCGACCATGTCGACATGATCGACATCGAACCATTTGCGCGCCAGCCCCGAGGCGATGTCCGGCTTGTTCTGATGGTCGGCGACCAGCACCTCGATGGGCTTCCCCAGCACTTTGCCGCCGAAATCCTCCACCGCCATCTTCACGGCCGTCACGGCGCCCTCGCCTGACTCGTGGGAGAATTGGCCCGACATATCCGTGAGCACGCCGATCTTCACGGCATCGTCGGAGATCGTGGGGCTTTGCGCGCCGGCAGGGTTTGCGAACACGACCACTGCAGCGGCTGCGACCAGGAATTTGTGCACTCCGGCCTTCATGAGGTTCCTCCCAGGGACAATGGACGCGGCGCGATCCGCATCTATTACTAGCATAACTAGACTTTTGTTACATGCGTAACTAGACTGATTTTTCGAGGGAGTCAATCTCATCGATGTGTTAAACGAGCCCGACTTTGAAAAGGCCGCCCGCGAACGGTGGCTGCGCATACGGATTGTCCAGGAAATGCCCGCCACCGCGAAGCTCCAGACGACGAAGCCATCGGGCCGGCCGGCTGCGAAGGCGAGCAATGCCCAGGTCGCCGGCGCCCGCCGCGAGCGGAATTGTTCGGTCGCGCGCACGCTCGACATCGTCTCCGACGCCTGGGCGTTCCTGATCATCCGCGAGGCATTCTTCGGCACGCAGACCTTCGAGGCATTCCGCACGGCGCTCGGCATTCCCCGCGCGACGTTGACCGATCGCCTGCGCAAGCTCACGCAACTCGCGATCTTTCGCCAGGTCGCGCCCCGATCGTCGCTGCGCAAGGAATATCGTCTGACCAGGATGGGCTTCGATCTCTATCCGAGCTTCATCGCCCTGATGCAGTTCGGAGATCGCTGGCTCGCCGGCGGCAGGCCCGCGCCGCTGACGCTAGTCCATATGAGCTGCGGCTGCGACAGCCACCCAATCGTCGCGTGCTCGCATTGCGGTGAACGCGTCACCGCGCGCGATGCGAAATACCGCGATGGACCGGGCGCCGGACGCCATCCCGCCAAAGCCGGCCGCAACACGAGGCGCGCCTCCGACGGCAATCGCTTCCAGCTTGGCCGCCCAAGCTCGGTCTCCCGCGCGCTGGAGATCATCGGCGACAAATGGAGTTTCATGGTCGTCCGCGAGGGCTTCTTCGGCAACCGCCGCTACGACAAGATCCTGACCGAGCTCGAGATCGCACCGAACATCCTGACCGACCGGCTCAATCGCCTTGTCGCCAGCGGCGTATTCCATCGTCGGCAATATCAGAGCTCGCCCGATCGCTACGAATATCTTCTCACCGATATGGGGCGCGACCTCTACGGACCCTTCATCACCATGCTGCAGTGGGGAGACCGTTGGCTCGCCAAGGGCAAGCCGCCGCTGCTGCTCACCCATCTCATTTGCGGACACGATTTCCATGCGTCGGTGAATTGCGATCGCTGCAACCAGCCGATCGTCGCGGCCGACATGCGCTACAAGCTGACCTACGATCCCAAGGCCTTTGGGGCCCTGGGACCGCGTTCCATCGGCTCCTGATCGGAGGCCCGTGCGCTACGCCCGGCTCAACGCCTCCACCAGCTTGAAGCGCATGATCTTCCCCGAGCCGGTACGCGGAATCTCCGCGACGAGATGCGTGGCTTCGGGGATCTTGTAGGATGACAGATGGGCCCGGCAGTGGTCCATCAGCGAAGCGATGTCCAGCTCATTGGCCTTGGCTACGACAAAGAGGCAAGGCACTTCGCCGAGCGTCGCATGCTTGATGCCGACGACCGCGCAATCCGTCACCTGCGGATGCCGCACCACGACCTCTTCGATCTCGGCCGGCGCGATGTTCTGGCCGCCGCGAATGATCAACTCCTTTATCCGGCCGGTGATCGTGAGGTACCCGCTGACGTCCGACCTGGCGAGATCGCCCGTGTGGTACCAGCCCTTGCGCAGGGCGGACGCCGTTTCCGCAGGCTTGTTATGATAGCCGTGCATCAGGTTCGGACCACGCACGATCAGTTCGCCCTCCTCGCCGATCGCAACATCCTCCAGCGACAACGGATCGACGATGCGCACGGCAAGGCCGGGCACCGGCAGCCCGCAGGAGCCCATCGGCCGGGCGCCCTGCAGCCAGTTCATGGTGACCATGGTTGATGTTTCGGTGATACCGTAGCCATCGAGGAGCCGCGTCTTGAAGCGCTCCTCGAATGCCGTGTTCAACGTCGCGGGCATGATGGCGCCGGCGGAGATGCAGAGGCGAACCGAACCGAGCCGTTCGATGCCGGTCTCCCGGGCGCGATGCAGGAGATAGTGGAACATCGTCGGCACGCCTGGCAGGACCGAATATTTCCCGGTCTGCAGGAGATCGAGCGCCTGCTGCGGCGAGAACCTTTCCATGATGTGCTCGCTTGCGCCGACGGCGAGTACGCTGAGCACCGAAAGGTTGAGACCGTAGGAGTGGAACAGGGGCAGCGGCGACAGGACGATATCCTTTTCCGTCAGCTCGCAGATCGGTGCCCAGCATGACGCGGCGATCCACAGCATGCCGCGCAGCGACAGCAGCACGCCCTTGGCCCGGCCCGTGGTGCCGGACGTGTAGATGATGAAGGACGAGCGATCGATGTCGTCGGGATCGAGCGGCTTTGTCGCGCTGCCGGTTGCGAGGTCCGCCAGCGCCATCCCGGCCTTCGCCGCGTCGCTGCCGGCGAAGATGACCGTTGGCGAGATTTCCGCGTCACGGCAGATCCTGCCGATCAGCTCCTTTCGTGCGGCGGCAGTGATGACAAGGCTGCAGCCGGCATCCGTCAGGCGATAGCTGATCTCGCCTTCCGCCGCGTCGAAGCTGATGGGCACAACGACCGCGCCGGCGCGCAACGCGGCAAAGCAGGCTTCGATCCAGTCGACGCCGTTCGGCAGATAGATCGCAATCTTGTCGCCTTCCTTCAGCCCGGCCCTGGCCAGGTTGGCGGCGATCGCGGCAGTGCGTTCGGCAAGCGCTGCGTATGTCACCTCGCGCGAAGAATCGGAATACGCCACCTTCTCGGGCCGCTGTTTGGCGTGGCGATCAAGGAGAGTTGCGATCGGTGCGATCAGATCAACATGCAGCATCGTCGTCTCTCCTAGACCATACTGTATCCGCCGTTGACGCTGATCACCTGTCCGGTGATCCAGCTTCCGGCATCGGAGGCCAGGAGCGTCACCAGCGGCGCGACGTCGGACGGCAATCCCAGCCGGCGGATGGCATAGGCCTTGACCAGCTTGTCGCGGTTGACGTCGACCCATGTCTTGTCGTGGGCGGTCTCGATGAGGCCGAGCGAGATCGAATTGGCGGTGACGCCTGAACGGCCCCATTCGCGGGCGAGCGACTTCATCAGCGCGATGGTGCCGGCACGCGCCGCGGCTGCGAGCGCGAGACCGGACTCGCCGACGCGCGAGGAGTCCCCCATGATCGATATGATGCGGCCGTGGCCCGATGCTTCCAGGAGCGGCCCGGCGCTGTGGGAGCAGTTCAGCGCGCCATAGAGGCAGGTATCGATCTGCTTTTTCCAGTCCTCGGGGGTGCTCTCGCTGAAGCGCTTGCGGAACACCAGTCCGGCGTTGTTGACGAGGATGTCGAGCCCGCCGAGGTCACTCTTGATGCTCTCGACCATTTTCCTGACAACGTCCGCATCGGAAATATCCGCCTGATAGGCTTTCGCCTTGCCGCCGGCCTTTGCGATCTCGGCGACAACAGCCTCGGCCTCGGCCTTGGAGCTGTGATAGTTGACCGCGACGCTCGCGCCCTTCTCCGCCAGCATCTTCGAGATGGCGGCGCCCACGTCCCGGCCGCCCCCCGTCACGAGCGCGACACGTCCCTTGAGATCATTCATCAGCTTTTCCTTTTGATTTGAACCTGGCCTCTTCCATGAGCCTGAAGATACGCTCCGGAGTCATCGGAAGAATCGAAACATCGATGTCGAGCGGCGACAGCGCATCGGCGATAGCGTTGGCGATAGCTGCCGGCGCGCCGATCGTGCCGCCCTCGCCCATGCCGCGGAATCCGCCGGCTACAGCAGATTCGCTTTCGATATGCACGACGTCCATGACCGGCACTTCGGACGCGGACGGGATCACGTAATCGACGAGGCTCGCACTCAGGAGCTGAGCGTCATCGTCGTAGATCAACTCCTCGAACAGCGCCGCGCCGATGCCCTGCGCCACGCCGCCATGGACCTGGCCATCGACGATCATCGGATTGATGATCCTGCCGCAATCCTCGGCGACCACATATTTCAGGATTCGCACGAAGCACGTCGCCGGGTCGATCTCCACCGCCGCGATATGCGTGGCCGCCGCGGTCGTTCCATTGATGGGGTCGTAGGTGTAGGTCGCGCTCAATTCCTCGCGCGCCTCGACCGGCAACGTTTTCATGTCGGAATAGACCGCTTTCGCGACCTGCCTGAACGTCACCGCACGATCGGTGCCGATGACGACGGCCCTGCCGTCATGAACATCGATATCGTCCTGATTGGCTTCCAAGAGATGCGAGGCGACACGCTTGATCTTGTCCCGCAGCAGAGACGACGCATGCTTGGCCGCGCCGCCGCCGAGCACTGCGCTGCGGCTCGCATAGGTGCCGGTCGACATCGGCACCTCGTCGCTGTCGCCCTGGATGATTCGGATATCCTCGAACTTCGCGCCGAGATCGTCGGCGACGATCTGGGCCAGCGTGGTCTCCAGCCCCTGCCCATGGGAAGCGACACCAAAGGCCGCGGTGATGGCGCCGGTCGAGTCGATGGTGATTTTCGCCGTCTCGGAGCCGGTATTGATCGGCATTCCGGGCGCCACCGCGATGCGCGATCCGATACCGGTCAGCTCGGCATAGGTGGCGATGCCGACGCCGAACAGCCGTCCTCGCTTGCGCGCATCTGCTTGTTCGGCACGGAGCTGTTCGTAGCCGGCAGCTTCCGCAGCGGCCTCGAGGCATTCGACGAAACCCGTCTTGTCCCAGATGATGCCGGACGCGATCCGGTACGGAAATTCCTCCGGTTTAACGAGATTGCGGCGCCGGATGTCGAGGGGGTCGAGGCCAAGCGCCCTGGCGCCCAGATCCATCAAGCGTTCGGTGACAAAAGTCGAGATCGGCCGGCCAACGCCACGATAGGGACCGGTCGGCGGCTTGCAGGTGGCGACGCCGCGCACGGCGCCGCGGTACGAAGCGATCTTGTAGGGGCCGGGAAGGAAACTCACGACCTGAACCGGCTCCAGCCCGCAGGTCCAGGGATAGATCGAATAGGCGCCGACGTCGCCGATGACGTCGGCTTGCAGCACGGCCGCGACACCGTTGGCATCGAACCCCATCTCCGCATCGACGATCTCGGCAAAGGCCTGACTCGAGCTGCTGACATCTTCCAGACGGTCCGCCGTCCATTTGAGCGAGCGGCCGAGCTTGCGCGCCGCGATGCAGATCAGGAGCTCCTCCGGATAGAGCGAGCCCTTCGAGCCAAAGCTACCGCCGACATCGGGCGCCACCACGCGCAAGCGATGGCCAGGAAGGCCAAGCGACCCGGAAACGGCATCACGGACGATGCCGGGGATGTTCGACGACGTATAAAGTGTGATGGCGTCGCGCCGCTTTTCGTATTCGGCCGTATAGCTCCGCGGCTCCATCGCGAGTGGCGCCTTGCGTGTCATTTCAAACCGGCCACCGACCTTGACCGCGGCTGCCTTCAAATCAGCAGCAACATCGCCCTTCCTGAATTCACGCGCGATCAGGACATTGCCGCCGGCCTCCTCGTGCAACAGCGGCGCGTTATCGGCGACGGCGAGTTCGGCACGCGCTACCGCGCCAAGCGGCTCATAGTCGATCTCGATCAACTCGATCGCATCCTCGGCGAGATAGCGCGAGGTGGCGATGACGGCAGCGACAGCCTCGCCGACATAGCGGACCTTGCCTGAAGCCAGCGGCAGGATCGGCGTCGCGTAATAATTCGGCATTCGCGAGAATGGAATCACCGGCTTGAAGTCGTCGGCGATGCTCTCCGCGGTGAAAACGGCGACGACGCCGGGTGCCGCCTGCGCGGCCATGGTGTCGATGCGTCCGATTCGGGCATGCGGCTGACCGCTGCGCAGAAAAGCGACATGAAGCGGCCGATCCGGCTTTCGGTCGGCTGAGTATTCGCCGCGCCCCGTCAGCAGCCGTGGGTCCTCGGTGCGCTTGATGGGCGCGCCGACGTTCCGCGGCCGCAGGAGGTCCGACGGCTGAGCGCGCCTGTCGCTACTCATAGCCTTCGTTTCCCTTGCGCAGGCTTTGCCATTGCTCGTCGTCATGGCCGCAGATCACCGTCGCGCCGGCCTCCTCGATCCGCCGCACCTCCGCGAACGTCTTCAACTGCTCATCGACGCTCCAGGTGTTGCGGGGCGGAGTATCGGCATCGAGGTTCCGGCGCAGGCTGACCGAGTCCGACGCCAGGAGGAACTGACCATCGCGGTCGAGGCTGACCAGCGCGCCGATTGAGCCCGGCGTATGGCCCGGCAGCGGCACAAGCACGACGCTGGCATCTCCGAAGAGATCCCTCTCGCCGTGCACGGGCTCGATGGGCTGGCCGTAATCCCAATCCGCGCTGAGATAGCCGGCCGCTTCTGCGCCCGGCGCTTTTGCGGCTTCGATCTCCCTGGCGTGGGCGAGGATCGTCGCCTTGCGGAAGAACTGATTGCAGCCGCAATGGTCGGGGTGGAAATGAGAATTGACGACGACATCGATATCGTGGGGCTGCAGCCCGACACAGGCGAGGCTCGGCAACAAGGTCTCGTTCACGCTCATGAGCGGCTTCATGACCTTCGCGAGCGATCCCCAGCGCTCCTCGGCATGATCGACCACGGAGGGATGACAGCCGGTGTCAAACAGCACGTTACCCTGTTTGTGCCGGATCAGGGCACTGCTGACGGGAAGATCGATCATCTCGCTACGGTCGGCACCGGCCACGTAAATGCTCTTCTTCATGCGAAGACGCCCGGCGGCGAGGAAATTGAGCTTCATGGCGTCTTCTCCGCGCGTAGCGCAGCCGCACTCCTGATCGCGGCGACGATGTTCTGGTATCCGGTGCAGCGGCAGAGATTGCCCGACAGCCCTTCCCTGATTTCTTCGTCACTCGCGAGCGGATATTTCCGCAGCAGGTCCTCACCCGTCATCAGCATGCCGGGCGTGCAGAAGCCGCACTGAAGGCCGTGATGCTCGCGAAACTGGGCCTGCAGCACGTTGAGCGCTTCCGGTGTTCCCAGTCCTTCCACCGTCGTGATCTCGGCGCCGTTGGCCTGAACGGCAAGCGTCAGGCAGGAGCGGATGCTGTCGCCGTTCATCAGCACCGTGCACGCGCCGCAGACGCCGTGCTCGCAACCGACATGCGTGCCTGTCAGTCCAAGCGTGTCGCGCAGGAAATCCGACAGGAGCAGGCGCGGCTCGACATTCGCGATGTCACACTTCGTGCCGTTGACGGTCACGGATATGTTCGTGGTCATCGGATCACCTTCC
>Ga0070681_10000832_pt1 | contig 25803 bp, 28 predicted proteins | sample KBSC83BmetaG_FD_65650 | JGI IMG/M metagenome (GOLD analysis project Ga0070681, IMG submission 65650) | Corn rhizosphere microbial communities from Kellogg Biological Station, Michigan, USA - KBS C8-3B metaG | ecosystem: Host-associated > Plants > Roots > Rhizosphere | place: USA: Michigan...
GCGCCGCGGGCGCTCGTGAAGTTCACCTGCGTGTGAGCTCCTCGCCCGTCACGGGACCGTGCTATTACGGAATCGATACACCCTCGCGCGAGGAACTGATCGCGGCCACGCATACCATTCCGGAGATCGAAGCGCATCTCGGCGTCGATTCACTGGGCTACTTGAGCCTCGACGGAATGCTGGAATCCGTTCCCTCGGGCCCGCACGGCTTTTGCCATGCTTGTTTCTCAGGCGATTATCCGACAGCACCGCCCACCGATCCGGACAAATTGAGATTCGGCTGCGGCTGTTGACGCCGCGCCGCGGCGAGGGGAAGACAACCAGCTTCCAGCAGCGAGGGCTCGCTTGACCACGATCCCGCAGAGCAGCGATCCGCGTACCGCAGAGCGCGACGAATCGGGACAACAGTCGGCGAAATCCGTGTATTTCTTCGGCGACGGTCGCGCCGAAGGAACGAAGGACATGAAGTCCGTCCTCGGCGGAAAAGGGGCCAACCTCGCCGAAATGACGAATCTCGGAGTCCCCGTTCCTCCCGGATTCACCATCGCGGCGCCGCTTTGCCTGGAGTACTTGAGCGCCAACGCCACGCCGGCGTCGCTTCGGCCCGAGGTTGAAGACGCGCTTCGCCGGCTCGAGCGCGCGACTCAGAAAACGTTCGGCGATCCAGCCAACCCGCTGCTGGTATCGGTGCGGTCCGGCGCGGCGGTGTCGATGCCGGGAATGATGGAGACGATCCTCAACCTCGGTCTCAACGACCGCACCGTCCAGGGACTCGCCCGGGCGAGCGCGAACCCGCGCTTCGCGTTCGATTCCTATCGGCGCTTCATCCAGATGTACAGCGACGTCGTCCTCGGAGTACCGATCGCGCAGTTCGAGCATCTGCTGTCCGCCAAGCGACTCACCGCGGGCGTCGAGTCAGACGCGGAGCTCGATGAAGGGACGCTCCGCAATCTCGTCGAGGAGTACAAGTCGCTCGTTCGCGCGCGAACGGGCGCGGCTTTCCCAATGGAACCGGCGATTCAGCTCTGGGGCGCGATCGAAGCGGTGTGGCGATCCTGGACGCTCAAGAAGGCCGTCGATTATCGGCGCGTGAACAACATCCCCGAGACACTGGGTACCGGGGTCAACGTCGTGTCGATGGTCTTTGGGAATCTTGGCGATGACTCCGGTACCGGCGTGGCGTTCACCCGGAACCCATCCACGGGAGAGCGTCGTTTCTACGGCGAGTTTCTCGTCAACGCCCAGGGCGAGGACGTCGTCGCCGGCATTCGAACGCCGCTCAGCATCGACGAGATGGCGCGGCTGCTTCCGGAGGCGTACAAGGAACTACGCAAGACGGAGGAACGGCTCGAGCGGCACTTCCGCGACATGCAGGACATCGAGTTCACCGTCGAGCGCGGCCGCCTTTTCCTGTTGCAGACGCGAACGGGTAAACGAACCGCCGCGGCCGCGCTGCGTATCGCGACGGATATGGTTGACGAAGGTTTGATCGATCTTCGCACCGCGGTTCAGCGCGTGGCGCCCGAACAGCTCGATCAACTGCTCCACCCGGTGATCGACAGCGGTGTTCGCGCGACGCCCCTCTGCGTCGGGCTCCCGGCGAGTCCTGGCGCGGCCAGCGGAATGGCCGTCTTCGACCCCGATGTCGCGGAGCAACGCGCCGCGGGCGGCGCACGAGTCATCCTCGTCCGAGACGAGACGACACCGGAGGACTTTCACGGCATCGTTGCCGCGCGCGCCGTGCTCACCGCTCGTGGCGGAATGACCAGCCATGCCGCCGTGGTGGCTCGCGGCATGGGGAAATGCGCCATCGTCGGTTGCAAGGATATTCACGTCGACTTGGAGCATCGGCGCTTCCGCGTCGGCGACACGACGGTCGGCGAAGGTGATTGGATCACCCTCGACGGCGGCACCGGACGTGTATACCGCGGTGACCTGCCCACCACGCCGAGCGAAGTGGTGCAGGTCATTCGGGGAACTCGCGCCCCGCAGACGGCACCCACCTACGACGCGTTCGCGCGCCTTCTCTCCTGGGCAGACGAGGTTCGTCACCTCCGCGTTCGCGCGAACGCGGACACTCCGGGAGACGCGCGCATCGCCCGCGCGCTCGGCGCCGAGGGCATTGGCTTGTGCCGCACGGAGCACATGTTCTTCGAGGGCGATCGCATTACGGCGATGCGCGAGATGATCGTCGCCCGTGACGAAAGCGGCCGGCGTCGGGCTCTCGCCAAGCTATTGCCGATGCAGCGGACCGACTTCGAGGGGATCTTCGAGGCGATGAATGGGTTACCTGTAACTATCCGCCTGCTCGATCCGCCCCTCCACGAGTTTCTGCCCCACGGGGGTGAAGAGAGCAAGCTGTTGGCGCGAACCCTCGGAATTGACCGCGCCGAGCTTGGACGCATTGTGGAATCTTTACGCGAAACCAACCCCATGCTTGGCCATCGGGGATGTAGGCTTGGTATCAGTTATCCCGAGATCACCGAAATGCAGGGTCGCGCCATTTTCGAGGCGGCCGTGCGAGCGAAACGCAGAGGAATCGACGTCCGTCCTGAAATCATGGTTCCACTCGTCGCTACTCACACCGAGTTCGAGCACCAGCGCCGCATTCTCGACGACGTCGCGCGGCTCGTTGTCGGCGGCATGGGAGAAGAGATCTCATACACGATCGGGACGATGATCGAGCTCCCGCGCGCGGCTTTGACCGCTGACGAGATCGCTTCAACGGCGGAGTTCTTCTCGTTTGGTACCAATGATTTAACCCAGACCACCTTCGGCCTCAGTAGAGACGATGCTGGCCGATTCCTTCCGAAGTATGTAGATAGTGGTATACTTCCCGACGATCCGTTCCAGGTTTTGGACCGAAACGGTGTTGGCAAGCTGATTGGATTTGCCGTATCTGCCGGTCGGAGCGTTCGCCCGCAGTTGAAGGTCGGGATTTGCGGTGAACATGGTGGCGACCCGCGCTCCGTGAAGTTCTGTCATACGATCGGCCTCGACTACGTCTCCTGTTCCCCATTCAGGGTTCCAATCGCACGCCTCGCCGCAGCCCATGCCGCACTTGAATCCCCCCTCCCTTCCTCTTCAGCGCTCCCGCAAGCGCTCACGACGTAATCACCCCACGCTTCCGCAGCTCCCCGCGCTCGAGTTGTCCTACGACGAGCGACCGCTGCGCATTGCGTTGGTGACCGAGTACTACTATCCGCATCTCGGCGGCGTCTGCGAGCACGTGCATTTCTTCGCGCGCGAAGCTCGTCGTCGCGGGCACCACGTGGACGTCATCACGTCGTACATTCCCGGCGCCGAAGAGCAACCGCACGTCATTCGCCTCGGCCGCAGCCAACCGGTGTACGCCAACGGTTCGCAGGCTCGCGTCACCCTCGGCTGGCACCTTCGCCGCGATTTGCGCCGCGTACTGCGTCAGGGCCGTTACGACATCGTTCACGTGCATTCCCCGCTGACTCCGGTGCTCCCGATCCTCGCGATCGAGGAAGCGGACTGTCCGGTCGTCGGGACGTTCCACACGTATTTCGATCGGTCGATCGGCTACACGGTCGGCCGTCGCTTTTTCCAGAAGCGGCTCGACATGCTGAGCGCGGCGGTCGCCGTATCGCACAGCACGACGGTAGCCCTCGACCGTTACTTCGAGGCCGATTGGCGGATCATCCCGAACGGCATCGACACGGACGTCTTTCACCCGAGCGCGCCGCCGCCGCCGGGACTGACGAAAGACGTTCCGACTATTCTTTTCCTCGGCCGCTTTGATCCGCGAAACGGGCTTACCACGCTGATCGACTCGTTCCGCCGCGTGAAAGCCAAGGGCAGCAAGGGACGCCGCGCGCGTCTCGTCGTCGTCGGCGACGGACCGCTTCGCGAGCACTACTACAAGCAGGCCAACGGCGACAAGGACATCGTCTTTGTCGGCGCCGTCCTCGAGGGACGGCCGAGCTATTACGCCCACAGCTCGGTGTACGCTTGTCCTACGACGAAAGCGTCCTTCGGCATCACGCTTCTCGAATCCATGGCGTGCGAAACGCCCGTCGTGTGTTCCGACATCCTTGGCTTCCGCGACGTCGTCGTCGATGGCCGCGAGGCGCTCATGGTGCCGTGCGGTGATCGCGACGCATTGGCCGATGCGCTCGTCCGCGTTCTCGACGACGAAGGCTTGGCGATCCAGCTCGGAACCACCGGCCGCCAGAATTCGCTCGAATACTCGTGGGCCCGTGTCACGTCCCGCGTACTGGACGTGTATCAAACTGTTCTCGGAAACGTCGCCGTCGGGGTATGATCCTCGGCATCGCTGCCGGCGCCATCATCGTGGGCGGCGCCGCGCATGGCGCCTTTCATAGAAACAGTCCCATCTTCGGCAGGCCAATCACGCGGGTCCGCACTCCGGACCGCGCCGTCGCGCTGACGTTCGACGACGGGCCGAATCCCGACGCGACCCCCGCCATCCTCGACGCCCTCGCCGCGCGCGGCGTGAAGGCCACGTTCTTCATTCTCGGCCGGCACGCCGAGCGGTGGCCTGAGCTCGTTGCTCGGACCGCGCGCGAGGGCCACTCGATCGGGAATCACGGCTATTACCATCGCAAGCTTCACTTTAAGTCGCCGGCGTATGTGCGCGACGATCTTCGTCTTGGCACGGAACGGATCGAGACCGCGACAGGTCTCCGTCCCGTGCTGTTTCGCGCTCCACATGGTTTTCGCAGCCCGTGGGTGACACCGATCGCCAAGTCACTCGGTCAGCGCACTGTCGGGTGGTCCCTTGGGGTCTGGGACTCGGATCGCCCCGGCGTCGAGGCCATCGCTGAACGAACGATCCGTGGCGCGCGTCCTGGTTCGATACTGCTCCTCCATGATGGTGACGGCTATGATCCCGATGGGGATCGAATGCAAACGGCACAGGCGGTGCCGATAATCGTCGACCGTCTCATGGAGCAAGGATTCCGGTTCAGCCGCCTCGACGCCGCATGAAGAAGCTCGCCACGCGGGCGGTTCGTGTCGCCCTGACCATCGCCATTCTCGTCGGCCTGGTCCTCTTCGCGCGCAAGGTCAATTGGACCTCGACGTGGCACAGTATCACCGAGGCGAACCGAACGATTCTCGTTCTCGCGGCGATCGTGAACGCGCTGTCTCTCATCGGCAAGGCAATCCGCTGGTGGATCTTTCTCCGGCCCGTCGGCGCTTCCTCGTTCTGGCTCGCCCTCAAGGCAACCTTCGCCGGCGCGGGGCTCAACAACATCCTGGTCGCCAACGGTGGCGAGGCGGCACGCGTCGTGTTCGTCGCTCGCGCCGCGCACGTGCCGAGCGCCAAGGTGCTGGCCACGCTCGCTCTCGAGCGCATGTTCGAGCTGATCGGCTACATCGTGATGCTCGCGCTGGCCGTGTCGTTCCTCGAGCTGCCGCACATGCTCGCGCGCACCCGGCCAATTGCCTGGGCCGCGCTCGCGGGCGTGGTCGTTCTCATGATCTACCTCGTTCGGCGTCCCGAACGCGCCGAAGTGGCTGTGGCGGAGACCGTCGTCGGATGGCGCGCGAAAACGGGCGCCTACATCAGGCGCTTCGCCCACACCATCGGCGGAATCTCGACAGGTCCGCGCTTCGCCGTCGCTCTCGTGCTATCGGTTGGGATCTGGGCGCTTCAAGTGTGGACCTACAGCCTCACCGCGCGGTCCGCCGACTTCAACATCTCGCTCGTCGGGACGGTGGCGGCGATTCTCGCCGTGAATCTCGGCTTTGCCGTTCGCGCGACGCCCGGTAACGTCGGCGTCTTTCAAGCGATGTACGCGCTGACGGCGGTGGCGTTCGGCATGGATCGCGATAAAGCGATCGCCGTCGCGTTCCTCATACAAACGCAGCAGATCATTCCGATCACGCTGCTCGGCGTGGCCCTCGCGCCCGAGTTCATCTTCAAGCGTAAGAAGGCGATTCGGTCGGAGGACCACGGTCTGGATCTGCACTCGCGCGGCGAGGAGCCGGCGATGTAGCCAGGCTCAAACCGGAGCCGGGTGCGCGTGTCCCCAGCTTCGGAGCCGGAAGCCAAGCGCGACGAGCACGATCCCGGAGATCAGCGCGTACGCGCCGATCCACAGCACCACCGCGAGCGCACCGACCCCCGGACGCATCACGAGCAACACGCCGAACGCGACGGATAAGACACCGGCGAGGATGAGCGCCCACTCGCCGTCGATCAGCTTGCGCAGCCGAATCGCCGCCGCGACTTCGAAGATCCCCATCATGATTGCCCAGAGGGCGATCACCGTGAGTAGAACGGTGGCCGTAATTCCCGGCCAGGTGAATGTTGCGATCCCCGCCGCGATGCCGAGAAGGCCGCCGAACAGCAGCGTTCCCCAGCGGGGCTCACCCTTCCGATTCGCGATCGCCGAGACGACCATGAAGATGCCGTCGAACAGCGCATACGCGCCGAACAGCATGATCAATACTGCCAGCGTGATTCCCGGCCTGAACAGTGTCAGAAGACCAAAAAGGATCGCCACTGCTCCGCGCAGCGCGACCCATCCCCAATTACGTGTCAGCATTCCAACCATGATTCCCCGCCCTCATCAAACCTGCGACGTCCTCGTTGTCTTTGGCGGCGCACCCGTGTTCTCCGCGCGAACGCGCCACCGTCCTGATGAGTAACCTCATCGCCGGAATGGGCGGCTACCATCGGACCTTTGGTTGAGGTACATCGGTGCACCCGCGCTCATCCGGGCTCGTTTGTCGACAGTTTCTCCGCGCTGAGAGCGGGCGCGGCCGGCAGGCCGGTCACCTTCAATATTTCCTCTTCGTCCACTGTCTCACGATCGAGCAGCGCCGCGGCCAGGGAGTCCAATTCCCGTCGATGCTGGCGCAGCAGGCGCAGCGCTTCGTCATGACTTTCTGAGATGATGCGGTGCACTTCCGCGTCGACGGCCGCAGCCGTCGTTTCGCTGTACGCACGCCCGGCCGGGAATTCCTCCATCGACACGAGATACGGGTTTTCGCGCGGCGCCAGCTGGACCATCCCGAGCCGGTCACTCATTCCCCACCGCGTCACCATGTCGCGGGCGAGCGCCGACGCTTGCTCGATGTCGTTCTGCGCCCCGGTCGTTTTCGTGCCGAACACGATTTCCTCCGCGGCGCGCCCACCGAGCATGCCGATGATGCGCGCTCGAAGATATCCCTCGGGGTAGTTGTATCGGTCGTTATCCGGCCGTTGATACGTGACGCCGAGCGCCTGTCCGCGCGGGACGATCGATACGCGGTGCACCGGGTCCGCGCCCGCCACCACCAGGCCGAGGATGGCGTGACCGCCTTCGTGATAGGCGATTCGTTCGCGGTCCGCCTGCGTCAGCACCAATGCCCGCTCGGGCCCGAGCACGATCTTCTCGAGTGCATCGAAGAAATCCTGCTGCCGGACCTGGTTCTGATTCCGACGCGCGGCGAGTAGCGCCGCCTCGTTCACCAGATTTCGCAAATCCGCACCGGCCAATCCGGGGGTGGCCGCGGCGATCTCCACGAGCGACACGTCGGTCGCCAACGGCACGGCGCGCGTGTGAACCTTGAGAATCGCTTCGCGTCCGTTTTTGTCCGGAAGGTTGACGACGACGCGGCGGTCGAAGCGGCCGGGTCTGAGCAACGCTTTGTCGAGCACGTCGGGCTGGTTCGTCGCGCCGATGACGATGATCCCCTCGCGACTCGAGAAGCCGTCCATCTCGGCGAGAATCTGGTTGAGTGTCTGCTCCTGCTCGCTCGCACCACCGAGCACCGCTCGTCCGCGTGCGCGGCCGATCGAGTCCAGCTCGTCGATGAAAATGATCGCCGGAGCATTCTCCCTCGCCAGCTTGAACAAGTCGCGCACGCGCGCTGCTCCGACGCCGACGATCATCTCCACGAACTCCGAGCCCGCCATCGAGAAGAACGGGACGTTCGCTTCACCGGCCACCGCCCGCGCGAGCAATGTCTTTCCCGTTCCCGGAGCACCGATGAGCAGCACACCCTTCGGCGCTGTCCCGCCAAGCCGGGTGTACTTCTGCGGGTCCTTGAGAAACTCCACGATCTCGACCAGCTCTTTTTCTGCTTCGTCGATACCCGCCACCTGGTCGAACGTCACGCGCGCGTCGGTCTCCTTGTCGAAGCGGCGTGCGTTGCTGCGGCCAAGCCCGAAAACCCCGCCGCCGCCTCCGAGCCCGCCCTGCTTCGCCGCGCGCCGAAACAGCCAGACGTATAGCACGATGATGAGCAACGACGGCGCGAACCCGAGGAGCAGACTGAACCAAGCGCTCCCTTGCACGGGCTCGGCGTTGATTTCCGTTCCGTGAGCGACCAGGACGGATTCGAGCCCGGGATCGGCGAATGCCGGAATCGTCGTCGTGAACTGGGCGATCGTCCGCGGTTGCCGGTTCGTCGTCGAATCCGGCTTGGCGGGGTACGTGATCGGGCGAGTGAACTTGCCGGCGATCCGATCTCCTCGACTCGAGATCCGCGCGACATTCCCCTGCGTCGCTTGCGCTTTGAAGATCGTGTACGGGACCTTCACGCTTTCCGTATTGGGGAAGAGAAAGCGGAACGCCAGGTAGTTGATGACGAGAATCAGGATGAAGCCGAGCCAGCTTCGACGCGGCATTTGAGGCTTCGGGGCGTCCTTCGTCGGGCGCGGCGTCTGACCGCTCGGCTCGGAGCGTCGTTGCGTGTTCAGTTTTTCTCCGGTTCAGCGCGCTAGTGTGCCGATCGGGTCCATTTGAGACTCGGCCGGATGAACCTCGATACGCCAATCCCGCAAGAAATGAACGGCGCCCCCTGCGGGGCGCCGTTCTTCGGTTCCGACTTCTCCAGCCGGGCAGCGCGTTCAGCCCAGCTTCCATTGCGAGCTCAAGTGGTCGGACACAATACGGAAATGACGGTACCGTTTCCTTCGTGCCCGGGATTGTCGTTGTAATGTCCGTCCTGATGCACCAGCAGGATCTGCTTGATATCTCCGCTGATTGCGTTTCCGTCCTTCAACACTTTGCTCGTTACGATGATGGCGATGTTGTCCGAGATGGGGAATGGCGGATCCGAGCTGTTGCCCGGCTGCGACGACCATGTCCCACCACAGATATTTTGGGCGCTGGACGCGAAGCCCTTGAATGACGCGACGCCATCGTCCACCGTCCCGGTCATTTGGTTGTTCTTCCACCATTGCGCGCCCCAGAAGTTCACGGTCGTGCCGATTCCGTGTGCTTCTTTGTCGCCGATGACGAAGAGCGGGATCGGAAGCGCGGGCGTGAAGAAGATCTTCGCCTGGAAGTCCAAGCCGGTTGGATTCTCACAGCCGCCGGGGCTCCAGTTGGCGAGCTCGTGTCCATCCGCCGTCGGGACCAGAGTCGATGAAAAGAAGCCGAGGGTGCCGAACTGGTCTGGCCCATTCTCGCACTGCGAGCGTGCCGTGTGCCCGATCCCTCCAACTTCGTATCCGATTCGTGTATTGACGACGTCGAAGCGAAGTATGTTCAGACCGCCAATATTGAACGAAGCCGGTGAGTCGGTGATGTTGAGCGGCAGAACCCAGTTACAGACGTTGACCTGCTCGAGCGTGCAATCCTCGAGGAATGCGTCGCGGCCGATTTCTGTACCGTTGAGATAGACGACGACGGCATTGTCGGTCTTTACCAGCATCTGCAGCGAGACGTTCGTCGCTCCCGCCGGGATGGCAAATCCGGTCACGTACTCGTACGTGCCTACACGCGCCCGATACTCGTTGGACGGCGCATCAGGCCCAGTTGGCCCGATCCACGATGAACCAACAAACGGCGGCGTCCATCCGGTTGGCGTATAGGTGGTAAGTGGTCCCGTGAGGTTTGCCGGAGCCGTTGCGCAGTCGGCTAGGGAAAAAGTGGCCAATATCGGGATGACCGTGGCATCGTAGCCGCAATAATGGACAGATGCATCACCGCTGCTGATGGTGGTTTGAAGTGATCCGGCTGGAGCGCCGAACGACCCGACCACGTTCGCTTCCGCCGGTCCAATCCGTCGACTGACCGGAGAGGATGTTGTTGTCGGCTCTGAACACGAAACCAGCGCGACGATCGCCGCACCGGAAAGACAGAGTCTCGAGCTTCCACACCACGTCAGCCGCATACTGCCTCCCGCTAGAGATGATTGGACAGGCGCCCGCGACGCCGTCCGCGGCATCGCAAAACGCATGATCGGGCGCGCAATAAAACGACGTTTTCAGCGGCTGCGTATTGGACGAAGGTCTTACCGCTACTTCCGCATCCCAGCACGGCGTCGGCGCGAGTTTTTCAACTATACTTTCTAAATGTGACCCCTCTAACGTGTAGCGCCGTCGCAACACGCTCTGTCGTCTTGCGCGCCGCGGCGGAACGCATTGACCGCGCCGCGCGTCGCGCGCATCCCGAGGTACCCAAAACGAACGCGGCGTCCATTGCTGGACGCCGCGTTCTGTGTTCAGAGTTCTTGATGGAGGCGTCGGGAATTGAACGAGTGAGCCTAACACCTTGTCTCTTCGTCGGTTGCCGATGCGTCGCCGCAACTCCTGAAAAGACGGACCCTAACTGGCGTCATGCGGGCTCGCGATCGGGTCGCACGTATCGCACGGCGCGCCGAGACGAACGCCATTCCACGAAGGCGGATCGCTAGCCGGGAAGCTGTCGAAAGATGCGCGATCGACCTCGTCGACTTTGACCTGACGGCTGGCAATCACGCGTTCGCGTTCGATCCTTCGCTCGTCGTGCGTTTCGAAATCAGTCGACATCGTCGTCTCTCGTGAGAGCAACCGTGGGTACGCGTCAGTTCCGCGGACGAATCATCAAATCAGGAATGGCACAAGCTTCGCTCCGGCTCTTACGACCTTCTCCTCGAATCCAATGGCTCCATTCGCCGTCGGCTTCTTCGTCGGTAGCCTCGCGAAGAACTCCATCAACCGAAAGCTCGCGGTGGCGTTGACACGTCTCGCGCCCCCCGAGCTCACGATGCGCGAGATCCCAATCGGCGATCTGCCACTGTACTCGTATGACTACGACAAGGACTATCCGGCTCCGGCCATCGCACTCAAGGAAGCGATCTCGAGCGTCGATGCCGTCCTGTTCGTGACGCCGGAGTACAACCGCTCGATTCCAGGGGCGCTCAAGAACGCGATTGACTGGGCCAGCCGTCCCTGGGGTCAGAACTCGTTCCACCGCAAACCATCGGGTGTGATAGGTACCTCGCCGGGCAAGATCGGCACCGCCGTCGGCCAGCAGCACCTTCGCAGTATACTCGCCTTCTGTAACTCGCCCCTGATGAACTCGATAGAGGCTTACATCCAATTCCTGCCCGGTTTGATCACCGACGACGGCCAGGTGACAAACGACTCGACTGCAGAGTTTCTCCGAAACTACCTGCAGGAGTTCTCCGGGTTTGTTGAACGGGTCTACATGGCGATTCCGCGTCGCGGGTGATCGGTGCCGAGATGCCGAATCCATCAACCATTCTTGTCGCAACGGACGGCCGTGAGCAGTCGGACGGCGCGATCCGAGGCGGTGCATTGTTGGCCGAGATGGGCAGCGTCTGGCGAATCGTCTCCGTCGTGCCGCCTCTGCCGGTCGTTTCGCCCGAGCTCGATCTCCGCATCAGCGCCGACGTCACGGAAGCGTCTCGGGAAGGACGCGGCCAGGTGGTGCATGAGCAGGTCCGTCGACTGCTCGGTACGGACGTGGAAGTTGACATCGACGTCCGAACCGGTCATCCGGCCGACACCATTTCTCGTGCAGCACTCGAGGCCAAGGCCACCCTCATCGTCACCGGGCTCGGTCGGCACCGGCTCATCGATCGGCTTCTCGCGGACGAGACCGCGCTCCAGATTATTCGCGCCGCGCCGACGCCGGTGCTTGCCGTACCGCCGGACTTTAGTCGCGCTCCGCTAATCGCCATCGTGGGCGTGGACTTTAGCGAGGCGAGCGTGCGCGCCGCCCGCCTTGCGCTTCAAATGGTCCGCGGCACGGCCACCATTTACCTCGCGAACGTCGCACCGCGTGAGGACGTGCTCAGTCTCGCGACCGGCGGACGAGCCGACTATGAGGCGCGGGCGATGGCGAAGCTGCGCCAACTCGCTGATGGGCTCGAACCGCCGGAACAGGTGCACCTGCAGCCCGTCGTCCGTCAGGGCGACTCAGGCACTGCCCTGCTTTCCTACGCCGATGAGACCCGATCCGAGTTGATCGCGGTCGGGACCCGCGGCCTCGGATTGGTATCCCGACTGATGCTCGGCAGCGTGGCCACAAAAGTGATTCGCGCGTCGACGATCGCCGTGCTGACTGTTCCGGCGTAAGTCGGGCCGACGACGGTGCCACAGAGCAACGTGCAGGCGTGGGATCGACTACTTGGCCTGCGAGCTCGCATGTGCGGTCCAAACGGCCGGCGGCACGAGCAGCGCCGGGACGTCGAGCCGCTGCATTACCGCGGCCGACACCGACCCGAGGCGACCGATCGCGTCGACCCCGAGGCCTCGCGTTCCCAAGACTACGAGGTCGGCGCGATGCTCCCTGGCGTACTCCGCGATGCCCGTCGCCGGAGATTCATTGATTGTGGCCGCACCCTCGACGTCGATTCCAGCCCAGACGCCCGCCTCCTTACGCACGCGGTTCAGTTGCTCGTCCAGCTCGCCTGACCCGACGGACTCCGCTTCCGTCGAACGTGCCGATGGGTGGACACGTAGCGCGGTCAAGGTCGTCGCCGTCTCCGCACCGGGATGACGCGCACGAAGCGCCGACGCCCAGGACAAGGCAACAACCAACGCGCCCCGCGCGGTGTCCGACAGATCGACGGCGACGACCGTTCGCTGCAGCGGCAGACGAAGGAGGCTTCGGGCGACCAAGCACGGCACCGCCGCGTTTGTAACTACGGCCAGCGCCGTACTGCCAAGGCCGGTCGCATCTCGTCGCCGATGCGGCCCAAGGACGATGACATCGGCGCCGATCCGGTCGGCGAGAAGGTTGATCGCGTGCGATGGTTCGCCGGCGACGACGTGGGTGGCCGCTTCGTCGATCGCGAGGCCCGTTCTCCGTAGCGTCGCGTGCAATTCGGTTACGGTCCCGCTTTCGTCGCCGGAATTGGAAACGTGCACGACATGTAGGGCGGCGCCGGCAGCCTCGGCAACCATTTCAGCGGTCCGTAAAGCACCGGAACCGGTCTCGTCGAGGTCGATCGCAATCAACACGGTCTTCAACCGCAGCAGACGCATGTCGACGAGATGTGCAAGAAGACTGCACGCGGCCCAGGAAACGCATCAGCACAGACGAGACGATGACACCGTCGTTCGGCCCATTGTTTCGGCATTCGGACTGCGCCCGTGCGCCTGCTCAAACTTGAGACAATTCTCGTCGCGACCGATCTAACCACAACGTCGCATGGAGCGATCGTCACCGCGTCACGACTGGCCGATGCCGCCGGCGCCACCCTCCACGTAGCGCATGTCGCGCCACGAGAGGATGAGCTCAGCGCGGCCGCCGGCCATAGGGCCGAATACGATCGGCAGCTTGAAAAGGCAGTCGATCCTGCCGGGAAAACGCGACCGCAGAGACACCTGATATTCGGCGAGCCACATCGTGCCATCTCAGCACTTGCCGGCAAGATCAAGGCGGATGTTGTTGTCCTCGGCCGCCGTCCCGGAAAGCGTGGGCCGGCTTCGGATCGTCCGGTTGGAAGCACGGCCTACGCGTTCGTTACGCACACGCTCGTTCCCGTCTTGGTCGTCGTCGAGACGCTCTCGATACCTATGCACAAAGCAATCGTTGCCGTCGATGCATCTCGAGCGGCGCGAGGATCATTGCTGGTGGCTGTATCGTGGTCATCCGCACTTCGAGATCGGGGGCGGACGAGTCCCGAGCTCACCGTACTCCACGTCGATACTGGAACAGATCCCACCGAGCTTTCGGCGCAAATGCGGCGATCAGCGGCCCACGATGCGGATGTGCTTCAGCGCAATGCCGCTGGTTGGGCCGACGTCACCGTCGAGAGACTCACAATCAAGGATTCAGATCCCGCCACCGCTATTTCACGGCACGCAGTCGATTCTGGAGCCGAGCTCGTGATCCTTGGAACGCGGGCATCTGCGGAGCACGGCTCATCGATCTGGGGGTCTGTCTCGGCCGCCGTCACGCGCCAGTTGTCCATCCCGATACTGTTGGTGCCTCCCGCCATCTGGCGAGACCACCTGCGTGACATTGACCCGCTTTGAACGAAGACTATGACGCCGACCATCCTGCTGACCGTCGACGGATCGGACAAGGACGAGCGCGCGTTTGCGGCCGCCGCTGCCCTTGCCGAGCTTGACAACGCGACGATACGTGTCGTGCGTGTGTTCGAGACGCCGATCGAGACATCGCCTTCGAGAGCAGCCGAACTCGCTGCGGTCGCACTGCGCGCCGATGTGGTGAAGAACGTTCGACGGAGTGTCGAACGCGCAAGTGCAACGCTGGGCCGCGAGATCATGTGGGATGTCATCGATGGTCTCGGCGTTGCCGCGACGTTACTCGATGATCTCGAGGCGCACGACGCGGCATTCGTGGTCATGGCCACTAGAGCGGCCGGTGCGTTCGGTCGAGCCATTCAGGGAAGCGTCGCCGACCGTCTCGTCCGGGAATCGCCTCGCCCGGTGGTCCTTGTGCCGCCGCGAGCCGACTACATGAGCGGTAAGCAGGTCACCCTCCGTCGGGTGCTCGTTCCTCTAGACGGATCGTTGGCAGCGCTTCGTGTCATCCCGAGACTGCTTGCGCTTGCTCGAGCGGAGGTACTGGAAATCGTCCTCCTTCAAGTCGTACGACGGGAGCGCGTCGGAGGTCACCTCATGCCGTCGGACCTCCCGGGTGACGAAATATCTGAGGGTGGTGAGTGGACGCATGTGGGCGCCGCGGTAGCCGAACGCCGCTTGGGTGCCGTCGCGGAGCGACTTCGCGGGCGCGGCAGCAAGACCGAGGTGCGAGTCATCGAGTCGGCGGATGTTGGGGCCGTGATCGTCGATGCCATTCGCAAGGAGCTCGTAGAGCTGATTGCGATGTCGACGCGCGGCGCGAGCGGGCTACAAAGATTGATAATCGGGAGCGTGGCCGAGCACGTGGTCAGGCACAGTGAGGTTCCCGTGCTGCTGGTCACCGCCCGGTCCGGCGACGCGATTTTGCAGTAGGACATCGCTGCCTGCGCGGGCACAACGGAATCATCGGGCGTCTCGTAGCCAACCAGTGACGGGCCTCTAACCGTAGTCGGTGACGCGACCGCACAAACGGTCACGCACGAGTCGGATATCCGTGTGTACTGCGCCCGGCGAGCGAGATTGAATGCGCGCGATTTCGTCTGCGCTGTACCCCTCCAGCGCGGACAGCGTAAATGCCCTCCGCTGCGCGGGCGGTACGTCCGCCAGCAGGTTCATCAACATTCGGTCTTCGGCATCAGGACCGAGGCCGGCAAGCAATTCGCTCGGCTCCGCGTCGGGCAGCACTACTTCGAGGCTGAGCAACGCCGGGGCCCCCCAATGCGGCTCACTGTCCGCGAGGCGCTCATGCCTCGCCGCGAGACGCGCAATGCGTTGCGCCTCGTCGCCCTCCGTCTCGGACAGCACCGCCGCATCGCCGGTATACTCATCGAGAACTTCTTCGACTAGCGTAATCAGCCATTCGTCGATGGCGCGATCGCGTGGCCGGTCTCCGAAACGATTCCACGCACGAACCAAGGCTTGGTCGAGGACGTCCGACACGGTGACGGCGCTCAATTCAGCCGCCCCGACGCACTCCGCCGCGGCGAGCTCGCGATAGGCGTGATCTCGCGCGTGGCGCAACAGCGGGCGAAAGACATCGATGAAAGAAGCGTCGTCGCCGCGAGCGTGATCGAGAACGAGAAAACCGGTCGCGCCAGCAATGTCTCGCTGACGCAACCTGCGTCGTAGCTCGAGGAGCTCGGCGTGTGCAATTTCAGTGCGTCGGCGAAGCTCGCCAGCCAGCCAGCCAATCGCCTCTGAAAACGCGAGGTCGGCCGTTTCGCCCTCGCCAAGCCCAACGAGCGTATCTGCCGGCAGCACCAGAACCACGCGTGCCTCATGGTGGGAGCCGCGCGGCCGAAGCCGCACGCGCAACGCGCGCTGGTCAAAGGGTGCATGGCGAACCAGCTTTTCGATGCGCCGAAGCCCGGACGCCCAGCCTTCCGCGCTCAGCGGACCCGGCTCGGCCTGCCCGCCCGCCGTTTCGGCGGGAGGCCTTAGACGCAGATCAGTCTCGGCAGTTACTGGCGTGTTATCCATAGCACGCGCCCCATGAAAGGCCCTTGTCGAGAAGGAATGAGTTTCGTCAGTTCGCTGAGTGCTCCCGTTCGCGGGCGATCGGAACCTTTCGTGCTTGCGCCGCCGAACTCTTCGGAATGCGAACTTCGAGAACGCCATTGGTGAACGACGCCTCGATGTTTTGACTTTCGATGTGTTCGGGCAGACGCACGGCGCGACCGAACGGCCCGGTGTTCCGTTCCAGTGCGTACACTCGCGTGTCACGATTTGATTCCACCGAGAAGCTCGGGTGCTTCACGCCGCGAAGCATGAGGACGTTCTTTTCAACACTGAGGTCAATCGCATCCGGTTCGACCCCGGGCAACTCGACGATCAGCACGTACTCACCTGCTCGCTCGGCAAGATCGAACGTGGGCGTCCAATATGACTCGGCTCCGCAAGAACGGTCGCCGAATACTTCATCGAGGACCTGACTGCCTGGCATCAGACGGCCGGCGGTGTATGAGAGACTGCGGTCGGTGAACATAGCCAAACCTCCTGTGCGTTGAATTGTGAATGCCGTCTATCGGTGGACGGCGGTCACCCGCCGCGCAGCACGCGTGCCGCGAAGACTTGCCATTTTGACAAATAGCGACCGTGACTCACCGGGCCAGTTGACAGCTGTCCGCTGTCGATTTTGCAGGACCAAATCGGGGGGGGCATCGACGATCATGCGCGAGGTCATTGAAGTACACGTGACGGACTTGGCGATGCTCTTCAACCCCGTCGATCCGGCACCGCTGCGCGAACGTGATCTGGATCCCCGGATCGAAGACTTTATCGTCCAGGCGAGGCGGGAATTGCCTCGCGACGCTTCCGTCTCGCTCCTCATTCGCACCGATCGCCGAGACGGCGGGCCTCAGCCCGCCGAGATCAGCGACGCGGTGCATGGATTCTTCGCGGCCCGCGCGCGGGCTTCGAGACAGCGACTTCGGCAGCTGCTTCGCAGAGGGCGCACGAGTCTGGCCATCGGACTGCCCGTTCTCGTCGCATTCACCGCTGTGGCGCAGGTGATCGCGACGCATGTGGTGAGCACGTTCGGCCAGGCGCTGCATGAGGGCTTGGCGATCGGCGGGTGGGTCGCCATGTGGCGGCCGCTCGAGGTGTTTCTCTATGACTGGTGGCCGATTCGCGCCGATGCGAGGCGATTCGATCGGCTCGCCACAATGCCTGTCCGAATCGTCGACGACCAAGGCGATCTGGACTCTCCACACTAGAGTGATGCCGCTCGCTCACTCCTTGATTTCGCTGATGAACCAATCGGCATTCATCGCCTCACTACGCGTCAGAGCGCGACGCGGCGCAGCAACTGCGCGTTGGCCGCGACGATGAGAGTGCTGACCGACATGAGAATGGCGCCGACGGCCGGCTGCAACACGATTCCCCATCGTGCAAGCGCGCCGGCGGCGAGCGGGATCGCTACGACGTTGTATCCGGCCGCCCACCAGAGGTTCTGTACCATCTTCCGATAGGTCGCGCGACTGAGCTCGATGATGCGGGGAATGTCGCGGGGATCGCTGCGCACCAGCACGATATCGCCTGCTTCGACGGCGACGTTGGTTCCGGCGCCGATCGCGATCCCAACATCGGCCGCAACCAATGCCGGCGCGTCGTTCACCCCGTCGCCAACCATGCCCACGCGAGCGCCGCCGCGCTTCAACTCCTCGACCGCCGACGCTTTTTGTTCCGGGAGGACTTGGGCAAACACGTCGTCGATGCCCACAGCGGCGGCCACAGCGCGAGCCACCGCCTCGGCGTCGCCCGTGATCATCACCACCTTGATTCCCTGCTTCTTCAGCAGGGTCACGGCTTCGCGCGATTCATCTCGCACGGCATCGGCGACCGCGAGCACCGCCTGCGGTGTATTGTCGACGAGCAGTACGACCGCTGCCTGACCACGCGACGACGCGCGCTTCACTGCCTCGCTCAACTCGGGGGACAAAGCCGCGCCGGTGTCCTCGAGCATCGCCGGGCCGCCGAGAGTCACCGATCGACCCTCGACCGTCGCGCGCACGCCACGGCCTGGTATGGACGCAAAGTCCTGCGCCTGCGACACTGCTACGCCGCGCTCGGCCGACGTCGCCACGACGCCGCGGGCGATCGGATGCTCGGACTCCCGCTCGACTGCAGACGCGAGCCGGAGTGCATCATCGCCGGTTAGGTCACGAGTCGTGGTGAGCTCGACGACGCGAAACTCCGCGCGAGTTAGAGTACCCGTCTTGTCCATCAAGATGGTGTCGAGGTTGCGCGCCTCCTCGAGACCGCGGCGATCGCGCACCAGCAGACCATTCTTCGCGCCAATCGTCGTCGAGATGGCGACGACGAGCGGGATCGCCAGGCCGAGCGCGTGCGGGCAACTGATGACCAAGACCGTGACCACGCGCTCGATCGCGAATGAGAGCGGCTCGCCCGCGGCGAGCCAGGCGATCAAGGTAATGACGGCCGAAAGTACAGCGACGATCGTGAGAGCAAACGCCGCACGGTCGGCAAGCGCCTGCGCGCGAGACCGTGAATTCTGCGCCTGCTCGACAAGACGCATCATGCCGGCGAGCGCCGTGTCCGCTCCAACGCGCGTCAGCCTGACGCGCAGCGAGCCGGTGCCGTTGATGGTTCCGCCAACGACTTCGCTGCCGGGAGTTTTTACAACCGGCGCTGACTCGCCGGTGATCATCGACTCCGTCACGGCGCTCTCGCCTTCGATCACGACCCCATCCGCCGGGATGCCGGAGCCGGGACGCACGAGCACGACGTCATCCTGCCGCAGCTGATCCAACGACACTTCCTCGATGCGATCGCCGCGCACACGCGCCGCCACGGCAGGGAGTAGCATCGTCAACTCTTTCAGCGCGCCACTCGCCTGCACGATCGATCGCATCTCGATCCAGTGGCCGAGCACCATGATGGTGACGAGCGTGGCGAGCTCCCACCACAGGTCCATCCCCGGATACCCGAGCGTGACGGCAAGACTAAATACAAACGAGACTGTGATCGCCAGCGCGATCAGCGTCATCATTCCCGGCAGGCGGGCTTCGAGCTCGCCCTTGGCGCCGCGGATGAAGACCCAGCCGCCGTAGAAGTACACGGCAGTGCCGAACAGCGCCGGAATCAGTCGAGCGCCCGGGAATGCCGGTGCCGTGTAATGGAACCACCGCTGGAGCATCGGCGCCCAGACCAGCGTCGGGATGCTGAGCGCCAGCGTGCCCCAAAACTTCTGCCGGAACATCTCGACGCTATGGCCGGCGTGCTTGTCGTGGCGTGCGTGCTGCGGATGGGGGTCACTGGCGGCGCCGACGTGGCCACCGTTGCCGCGCGTGGCTCGCTCCTGTCCGTGATCGTGATGACCGTGCGCGTGAGTCACGATCTAACGTTACGTCCCTCTGACGGCCAGCACAGGTACCGGCGCACGTGTAAGCAACTCTCGCGCGACCGAGCCGATGCTTCCCGCCGGCGCTTCGTCCGCGCCGCGCGTCCCGATGACGAGCAACGCGGCGGCGCTCTCAGTCGCCGTTCGCGCGATCTCGCGCACGGGATCACCCATCAAGACTTCGGTCGAGTCAGGACCGACATTGTAATCGCCTCCCAGCTGCACGAGCCATCGTGCCTTCCTCGGCGATAGACCGGCGACGTTCGGACCCTCGGGCCTTCGTTGTTCGCCTGACCCGAGCAATTGCTTCGCCGTGCGGATCACACGCTCGTAAGCGCCGGCGATCGGGGAAAGCACATGCAATACAGTGAGCGGAACCTCATGAAGTCGTGCCAGCCGACTAGCCACGCGCAGCACGAGCGATGCGACCCGGCTGTCGTCGACGGCGGCTACCACGCGACTCGGCCGGGCTACCGTGCCTTCGGGAACTACAAGCACCGAGGCATTCGTTCGCCGCGTGACGCGTTCGATTACGTTGGGCTCACCAACGCGAATGCGATTCGCGGCGGCGCGGCGGCCGAGCACGAGCAGCGACGCTTTTGCATCGGTGGTCACGGCGGCCAGGGAGCCCGCCGGCCGGCCAACCCTAACGACGCTTCGCGCGGCAGAAACATCGAGTGTGGCCGCGAAGCCCCCGAGCCCACCCGTAATCGCCGGTGTCAGTCGCCGAAGGGATTCGTCGTCGGCGTCGGAAAGCCCGTCTAAGCTCGATGGCTCGGCATCGCTCGGCACGACGTGCATCAACACGGCTTCGCCGCGCGACGCGACGTGCGTGGTCGCCCATCGCGCGGCTCCAAGCGACGCGGAGCTGAAGTCGATCGCCAGCAGGACCCGTGGAAAGAGCGTGTCCGCAGCCGCGTGTGGGAGCGGAGGCGGCGGAGTTGCGAGATATAGGCCGGTCATAAAGCCTCCAATTCCGGAAATTTGGTCGGCGTATTTGGTCGGCGCGCCCTGTGCGCGCCGACGTATTGGCTTGTCCTTATCCAGCGATGTCGACCGAGGGCGCGACGGATCGTACTCCGGGCACCGGACGGTTCTGCTGCTCGAGACGACGCCGCACCGTCTGGCGGCGCAGCATCAGCATACCGGTCAGAAACAGGGCAACCGTCGCCACGATCGATGGGATCAGGACGCGAGAAGCGTACAAGGCGATGACAGCGGGGATAAGGGAGCTGGCCGTGACGCCGAGCCACGGTTCGAATCGTGGGATGTCATCGTCGTCGGCGTGTTGATGATTTGACATGAATGCGTCTCCTGCGAGCCGCGCTGGGAAAGAGCGCGACTCGGTTTCGTAAAGCGATGAGTTGATCGATAGGCAGACACGAACTCGTCGCGGCTCGAGGCCGCGACGTCGGTACCTATCACGATTTGAGAGGAAGTGCGCCCGGCGGAGCCGAGCGGATCAACTCAGCGCGGGAGGCGCTGTGGCGTCATAGCCACGGCCGGCGATCGACGCGCTACTGGGCGCAAACGCGACGCCCTCGACGTGGTATGCAGCGTCGCGGACGAAAGTCGGCCGAGCGAACGCCGGCAACCCGGCGGCGGGCCCGTTCGTCGAGCGCGCCGGTGAGCGCGGCTCGGACGCAAGCCGGTGCGCCGGTACCGAATGCAGAACCGGCACCGTTGCCGCCGGCGACATTGAATGGAGCGTATCAACGAACGGGCCGCGATGCAGCCAACCCGACGTTTGAGCCGCGAGCAGGAGAGCCGTGGCGGCAAAACCCGTGATCAGACGCGCGACCGCGTTCTGAATGCTTGCAGGCGCGCGCGAGCTCCGCGACAACGATCGCGAAGCGAAGGCTTGCAAGTTGACGGGGCCGGCGAGTCTCTTCACGTCTCTCCTCGGCTGGATGCGCTGAGTGAACGCACATCCACACGGTCCGAATTTAACCTGGTCCGGACTTGGTCGTTAAGGAAGGTACCCGCGAGTTGGTCGGCCGTTCCCTGCCAACCGGACCGCCCGAATGCGACGATTTTTTCGGGACGTCACAACCGACGGGAGTCCTTAGGCCAACCGATCGACGTCGTCCGGCACGCCGTGCATCACCGTAACCAGGAAAAAGCCGCCCGCTCGCGAGGTCACTGAATGCGGAACGCCTGCGTCGAGCGCTAGCAGCATACCCGTATCGAGCGGATGTCGCGCGCCGGCGACGTCGACCTCGATAGCGCCCTCGAGACAGTGGATCGTCACCGGACCGGCTACGCGATGCTCATGCAGCTCGTGATCGGCGTTCAAACCGACCAGCGTGACGCGCAGTGGTCCATCTTTGACCAGCGTTCGCCCTATCCGAGCCTGTACCTTCGACAACTCTTCCCGCACACGCTGCATCTCGTCGGCAAGGGTGAAGGAGAGTGCCGCGCCCGAGACTTGGCGTTGGACTGGTGACATCGTCTAACCCTCCAGCGTTGTGGCAGCCTATAACTGACCCCCCAGCTTCTCACGCTCGGATGGCACTTATCCCGTCGTTCCGCCCTCCGCCCGAGTCGTCGCGAGAGCCTGACGAACCATTTGATTGGCGTATCCCCACTCGTTGTCGTACCAGCTCATCACTTTGACCAAGTCTCCATCGACGACTTTGGTCAGCTCCAGATCGACGATCGAAGCGCAGGACTCGCCGATGATGTCCGATGAGACGAGTGGGTCGCTCGTCACGCCGACGATGCCAGCGTAACGGCTCGTCTCGCTCTCCTCCGTAAAGACCTGATTCACCTCGTCGACGCTCGTTCGCCGCGACGTTACGACCGTGATGTCGGCGATGGACCCGACGGCAACCGGGGCACGGATCGCGACGCCGTCGAAGAGCCCAGCAAATTCCGGCAGGGCACGTGTCGTCGCGCGTGCCGCTCCCGTCGCCGTCGGCACCAAGTTCGCGGCTGCCGCTCGGCCGCGACGAAAGCGCTTGCTCGGTCGATCGACTGTCGCCTGCGACGATGTGTACGCGTGAACGGTCGTCATCACGGCCTTGGCGATGCCGATGCGGCGCCCGATGATTTCCATGATCGGCGTGATACTGTTCGTCGTGCAGCTCGCGCAGGAGATAATGGCCGTACCGGCTCCGGGGATGTTCACACCATGAACGACCGTCTCTACCTCGCCATCGTCCGACGGGGCGGAAAGTAGAACGATGCGCGCGCCTGCTTTTATGTGTTGCTCGAGCTGCTCACGCCGCCTGAAGGCGCCGGTGCACTCGAAGACCAGATCGACGCCGAGATCTTTCCAAGGCAGCGCGAGGGGTGACTCCTTTCGGAACGTCAGAACTTTGCGGCCGCCGACAACGATGCTGTCTTCGTTCACCGCTACCGGCTTCATCAAGCGTCCATACACCGTATCGAACCGGAGCAGGTAGGCGAGATTGTCGGAGCTGGTCAGGTCGTTCATGGCAACGACCTCGAGAGACGTTTCCTCGAGCGCCAGTTTCAGGACTGCCCGGCCGATTCGCCCGAGGCCGTTGATCGCGACTTTCGTTTTCATCGTGATTCCCAAAAACCTTTCTCGCCTCGATGGTGTTCGAACTCGTCCAGCATATGGTTGGCGTGCGCACAGGTGTCGCCATCACCCATTTCGGTGGTGACCCATATCGCCTCCACGCCGCGGCCCATCGACCGACTAGTTGGGAGAGTGCTCGAGATACTCGCGTTCCGCACGCAGCCAATCGCCCATGTCGTCGCCGTCTTGGCATCCGCGCTCGCAGTAGAGTTCGTACGCACGCGTTCTGATCTGTTCGTCGGGCAGCGTGGCGGCCGGCGAGTCAGGCGCAACAGCGTTCCGGGAAGAGACAGCAGCGTTGCCTGTCGGCTTCCCCGTCGGCACTTTCCGTCGGGATTCTTTCATCGCACCTCCGTTGGTTTCGGTGGCTACCCGGCAACGGATGGGTATCGCCGAACCGATTGTGTCTCAATGAAGTGTTGGACCACTCGCGCATGTGTTCGTCCCGAGCTCGCGTGACAGGCCTCCGCCTTGGAATCCATCGTCACTTTCTGAGGCTCGCCTGGCATTCCATCTAAGCACTTTGAACGCGGCTGCCAGCGACGGCAGGGTTCGCGCCACACGGCGTTCGTGGCGTACCTTATTGAAGATCTGACGTCTGGAGCGCTGAGGAACGCATGCTCGAATCTGAGTTGTTCGCATTGCTGGAGCACACGGCGGATGCCGCGTATACAGTGACGAGCGACGGCGAGATCTGCTCATGGAACGCAGCCGCGGAGCGTTTGTTCGGCCTCCCGGCCGTAGACGTGCTGCGGCGGAATATCGACGATGTGCTCGACGCGCGGGACGCGCTGGGCACCGAGGCGCTTGCCGGCGGACTCGAGGCGGCCACGCGCCATTGGGACGGTAAGGCCGGTATACCGAACTTTGACCTGGAGGTCTCGACGCAGCCGGGCAAGCACATCTGGATTAATGTGTCGACGATCGTCTTCGATAACCCGCGCACCCGCCGGCGGCTTTTCCTGAGGTTGGCGCGGGACATGACCGAGCACCGGCGTCGGGAGGCGCTGCTCACTCGCATGTCGGAACTCGCACGTCAAGTCGTGTCGCTCACCGACGACGTGTCGGATCACGCCCCGGTCGAGCAGCTCTCGGACCAGGAGCGACGCATCCTCGCCTTGTTCGCTCAGGGAAGCAACGCGGCGGCTATCGTGCGGAAACTGAAGATCTCGCCGCAGACACTCCGGAACCACCTGCACCACATCAATCGCAAGCTTCGGACGCACAATCGCCTCGAAGCTGTAACCCACGCCCAGCGACGCGGTCTGATCGACTGATCGCGCCGCCAACTCGCGGTTTCAAGTTTCTTCTTCGGCTCGGCGCAAGTACGCTGCGAGCGGATGGGTTCTCATCAGCAGCACAATGGCGATACCTGTCGCGATGAGGCTGCCGCCGAGGATCTCGATCCAGGCGACACTGCCAAGCGCTGCTTGCGCCAGCAGATTCGTCACCATCGCAATCCCACCTTCGAGCGTAAGCGCTCCGAACATCACAGCGATGATCAGGCTGGGCGCCCGGTCGGCGCCATGAATCGCGACGAGGACCACCACCGCGTAGGCGATGTTCAGCAGGTAGTGCATGACGGTAAAAACGCCGATGCCGCCGAGCGCGAGAAACGTGTGGAAGGGCTGCCCGGTGATGGCGTCGACCAGCGCGACCCATAACCAGGTTACCGACGCCAGGATCAGTCCGAGGCGCACGCCCTCTCGTAAAGAGTTATGGTGACCTGATGGCTGCAATGACAGGATGTGGGCCGCATTCATGATTCCGAATCCCTCGCGAACGGGTGACGGACGACACTTCGGGCGCCATGGTTGTCCTCGCCCGCGCGGAGGGAGGACGGGCGCTCAAGTCTTCATCGTCGCGGGCACCGAGAAGATGTCGTGCCGCATCGATGCTTCGAAATGATGCGCGTGTACCATGGCGCTCGACGGCCGTACCAGCGACAAAACGCGTCGCGACGGATAGCGTTTGTTCAACCGTCATCGACGAGGCCAAATCATGACCAGATATGAAACGGCGGTAGCCACGCTTTCGATGTGGTTGACGAAGGCACGGACTCCAAGCGACGCCCCACCGCTGACATCGCACCGGAGTTCACGGCGCTCCGATGTCGTACCGCAGAAGGCAGCCCTGTTTGCAACACTGTTCGAAGGCGCATGAAGCACCCCGCGTCGCGCCGTTCACCACGGCGAAGCCCCCGGAAGAGACGACCACAATGATCATCGACCTGGAGCCGACACTCGCGAGCATCTCTTCGCCCGGTGGTCCAACGGTTGATGCTGGTGAGTTGGATCCCGGGCTGAGCGCCATCGCGGGTTCGCGTTGGCAGTTTCTTGCTGAAGCGAGCGAGCTTCTCGACGGATCCCTGGATTATCAGCAAACACTCGCAAATGTGGTAACGCTGGCGGTACCGCGTATCGCCGACTACGCGATCATTGCCCTTCTCACGGAGGAAGGATCGTTGAGTTGGGGATGGTCAGCGCATCGTGATCCAGCGTGCGACTCTGTCGTCGCCGACTTGCGCCCCTATGTGCCGGACCTAACGACCAACGCCCACCCGTGGGCGGCGGCAATCAACAGCGGGCAAACGCAAGTCATTGAGGTCGTGAACGACGAGTA
>Ga0070681_10000834_pt1 | contig 25795 bp, 19 predicted proteins | sample KBSC83BmetaG_FD_65650 | JGI IMG/M metagenome (GOLD analysis project Ga0070681, IMG submission 65650) | Corn rhizosphere microbial communities from Kellogg Biological Station, Michigan, USA - KBS C8-3B metaG | ecosystem: Host-associated > Plants > Roots > Rhizosphere | place: USA: Michigan...
CACGGTGGTCGAGATCGTCAACGCCGCCTACGACGGCAAGATCCGCGGCATGTACATCATGGGCGAGAACCCGGCGATGTCCGACCCGGACGTCGAGCATGCGCGCGCCGGCATGGCGAAGCTCGAGCATCTCGTCGTGCAGGACATCTTCCTGACGGAGACCGCTTATCTCGCCGACGTGGTCCTACCGGCCACGGCTTGGCCGGAGAAGGTCGGCACCGTCACGAACACCGACCGCATGGTCCAGCTCGGCCGCAAGGCCGTCGAGCCGCCCGGCGAGGCGCGCGAGGACTTCTGGATCCTGGTCGAGCTCGGCAAGCGCCTCGGGCTCGACTGGAAGTACCCGCATCCGAAGGAAGTGTTCAACGAGATGCGCGGCTGCATGGACTCCATCAAGGGCATCACCTGGGAGCGCCTGGAGCGCGACTCGTCGGTGACCTACCCCTGCGAGAACGAGGGCGACGCCGGTACTCCGGTGGTGTTCACCGAGGTGTTCCCGACCCCGACCGGGCGCGCCAAGTTCGTTCCCGCCGACTTGATACCGGCGGCGGAGCGGCCCGACCGCGAATTCCCGTTCGTTCTCATCACCGGCCGCCAGCTCGAGCACTGGCATACCGGCGCCATGACGCGCCGCGCGGGCGTGCTCGACGCCATCGAGCCCGAGCCGGTTGCGTCGCTCCATCCGGAGGACATGCGCAAGCTGAACATCAAGCCGGGCGACGTGGTCAGCGTGGAATCGCGGCGCGGCAAGATCTCGTTGTTTGCAAGACAGGATGCGGGCACGCCGCGCGGCGCGGTGTTCATCCCCTTCGCGTACTACGAGGCGGCGGCGAACATGCTCACCAACCCGGCGCTCGATCCGTTCGGCAAGATCCCCGAGTTCAAGTACTGCGCCGTGAAAGTCACCGGTGGCGGCGAGAAGCCCGGCGACCCGGGCTACGGCAAAGGGCGTACACTGACCGAGCTGTACGGCTAAAGCCGTACCGGGGGGAGGTAGGCATGCCGCTGATCGCCATTACGCGCGAGATGGGCTCGCTCGGCAAAGACGTCGCTGCCGCGCTCGGCGACGAGCTCGGACTGCCGGTGATCTACCACGAGGTGATCGACCACCTCGCCGACCGCATGCGGCTGCGCAAGAGCCATGTCATCCGTCTTCTCGACGGCAGCGCGGGGCTGCTCGAGCGCCTCACCGCCGACGAAACAAGCCTCTCGATCTTCACCGCCGACGAGATCTACGCCATCGCCGCGAGTGGCAAAGGCGCAGGCGGCGCCATCATCCGCGGCTGGGGCGCGACCCACCTGTTGCGCGACGTGCCGCACGCCATCTCGGTGCGCGTCTGCGCGCCGTTCGAGGTGCGCAAGGAGCGCATGATGGAGCGCCTCGCTACCGACGACGGCGAGCGCGTCGCCGAGGAGATCCGCGTCAACGACGAGGCGCACAGCGCGATCATGCGCCGGCACTTCGGCGTGCAATGGACCGAGCCCGAGCACTACGACATCGTCCTCAACACCAAGCGCCTGGCGGTGGACGAATGCGTCTCGGAAGTGATGGGGCTCGCGCGCTCGCCGCGCTTCGCCGAGACCACGGCCTCCCGGCAGAAGCTCGACGACCTCGCGCTTGCCGCGCGCGTGCGCGCGGCGCTAAGGCGCGCGCCGGAAACGCGCGGAGCGCAGGTGCACGTCGCCTCCGACACCGGGCGCGTCACCCTCTCGGGAGCCTCGAGCACGGACGAGATGCTGGCTTTCGTCGAGGTGGCGTCCGCCGTCCCCGGCGTACGCGACGTCGCCTATCGGACGAACCCGGGCGTCGAAGTGCGCCCGCGGTTCCACTAGCGCCCTAGTAGCTGAACTTCTGCTCGCGGCCGATGACGGTCAGCTCGACGAACGAGCTGGCGTTGTGGTTCGTCGGCGACAACGAGACCGTGTAGCCGCCGGCGTCATAGTCCTTCATCGCGTCGAGCTCGCGCATGAATGCCTCGCGGGTGAGCCTGGGGCCGCTCTTGCGCATCGCCTCGACCATGACCTTCGCGCCGATGTACGCCTCGAGCGAGGTGAACGAGTACTCCTTCTTGCCGAGCTGTTTCTCGATGGCCGCCTGGTATTCCTGCACGAGGGGCAGCGAGCGCTTGGTGGGCGGCGGCACGACGGTGGCGACGATGACCCCGGCGCCGTCCTTGCCGAGCTCCTTGGCGAGCGGGCTCGCGCCGGGGAAGGAGTTGCTCGCCATCTGGGCGCCGACGCCGCTCTTCTGGGCGAGGCGGATGAAATCCGCGCTTGCCTTGAAGAGCGTCGTCAGGATGACGACGTCCGGCGAGCCCTTGGCCACTTCCTTCAGCCCGGCGTCGATGTCGGGCTTGGCGCGGTCCTTGAAGGCCGCCTTCGACACGGCGTCGAGGTTGCGTTTCTTCAGCGCGCGCTCGACCGCGGTCAGGTTTTCGCGACCGACGACGTCGTCGTAGTAGACGATCGAGAAGCGCTTCACGCCGAGCGACTGGAAGTGGTCGACGATCTTCTCGAGCTCGTCGGCGTAGCTCGCGCGGATGTTGTAGACGTACTTGTTGAAGACCCGCATCGGGTCGGCGCCGGTGAACGGGCCGATGAAGGGCACGTGGTGCTTCTCGACGAAGGGCAGCGCCGGGCGCGACAGCGTCGCGCTCGGGTAGCCGAAGAGGGCGAACACCGGCTCGTCCTCGACCAGCTTCTTCGTATTCGCCTCGGCGCGCGGTACCTGGTTGCCGTCGTCCAGGGTGACGAGCTCGATCCGGCGTCCATGCACTCCGCCGGCGTCGTTCACCTTGCGGAAATAGGCGAGCGCCCCGTTGCGGATGTCGTTGCCGAGCTCGGCGTTCGAGCCGGTGAGCGGCGTGGACTGGCCGATCCGGACTGTCGTAGCGCTGACGCCCGGGACCTGCGCCGGCCCCTGCGCCTGTGCGGCCGCAGCAACCAGCGCCGCGGCCAGGCATGCGATGCGGATCATCGAATTCCCCCTTCGGGGCCGATTGTAGCGCTTGACCTCAGTCAAGGCTGGCGACAGGTCGGCTCTCCCACAATCCGCGTTTCCCCGCAATTACATATTGAGAACATCATGCCGTCCGACATCGAAATCGCCCAGGCAGCTAAGATGCAGCGCATCGCCGCGGTGGCGCGCGAGAAGCTGGGCATCTCCGAGGAGCACCTCGAGCCCTACGGTCATTACAAGGCCAAGGTCTCGCTCAAGTACCTCGATACTCTGAAGGGCAAGAAGGACGGCAAGCTGATCCTCGTCACCGCGATCAGCCCGACGCCGGCCGGTGAGGGCAAGACGACCACCACCGTCGGGCTCGGCGATGCGCTGAACTACATCGGCAAGAAGGCGATGATCTGCCTGCGCGAGCCCTCCCTCGGGCCGGTGTTCGGCATGAAGGGGGGCGCGGCCGGCGGCGGCCACGCGCAGATCGTGCCGATGGAGGACATCAACCTGCATTTCACCGGCGACTTCGGCGCCATCCAGCTCGCCAACAACCTGCTCGCCGCGCTGATCGACAACCACATCAGCCACGGCAACGAGCTCGGCATCGACGTGCGGCGCATCACCTGGAAGCGCGTGCTCGACATGAACGACCGCGCGCTGCGCGACATCGTGATCGCGCTCGGCGGCACCGCCAACGGCTATCCGCGCGAGGACGGCTTCGACATCGTGGTCGCCTCGGAAGTGATGGCGATCTTCTGCCTGTCGAACTCGCTCGACGATCTGAAGAAGCGGCTCGGCAACATCGTGGTCGGCTACACGCGCGACCAGAAGCCGGTGAAGGCTTCGGACCTGCAGGCGAACGGCGCGATGACGGTGCTGCTCAAGGACGCGCTCGCACCGAACCTGGTGCAGACCCTGGAGAACAACCCGGCGTTCGTGCACGGCGGCCCGTTCGCCAACATCGCGCACGGCTGCAACTCGGTGCTCGCCACCCAGTCGGCGCTCAAGCTCGCCGACTACGTGGTGACGGAAGCCGGATTCGGCGCCGACCTCGGCGCCGAGAAGTTCCTCGACATCAAGTGCCGCAAGACCGGCCTGCGGCCGAACGCCGCGGTGATCGTCGCCACCATGCGCGCGCTCAAGTACCACGGCGGCGTGGACGTGAAGGAAGTGAGCAAGGAGAACCTCGCGGCGCTGGAGAAGGGGCTCGTCAACCTGGAGCGCCACGTCGAGAACGTGTCGAAGGTCTACAACATCCCGTGCGTGGTCTCGATCAACAAGTTCACCTTCGACACCGCGGCCGAGATCGAGCTCGTGACGAAGAAGATGAAGGCGCTCGGCGTCGAGGTCCTGCTCGCCAACCACTGGGCCGAAGGCGGCAAGGGCGCCGCCGACGTGGCGCGCAAGGTGGTCGAGCTTTGCGAGAAGCCGTCCAAGCCCAGCTTCGTCTATGACGACGCCGACCCGCTGTGGGAGAAGATCGGCAAGATCGCGAAGAAGGTCTACCGCGCCTCCGAAGTGACCGCCGACGCGAAAGTGCGCACCCAGATCAAGAAGCTGCAGGACGACGGCTACGGCCACTACCCGGTGTGCGTGGCGAAGACCCAGTCCTCCTTCTCCACCGATGCCGCTTTGCGCGGCGCGCCGTCGAACCACGTGGTGAACATCCGCGAGGTGCGCCTCGCCGCCGGCGCGGAGTTCGTGGTGATGATCTGCGGCGACATCATGACCATGCCCGGCCTGCCGAAGGTTCCGTCCGCGAACAAGATCGACCTCGTGGACGGGAAGGTCGTGGGCTTGTTCTAGAATCCGCCGATGCTCGAGGAACTCGCCACGCAGGCCTTCTGGCTCGGCCTGCTCAAGATCATCGGCGTCAACATCATCCTGTCCGGCGACAACGCGGTGGTGATCGCGCTCGCCGCCCGCTCGCTGCCCGCCAAGCAGCAGAAGCAGGCCGTGTTCTGGGGCGCGGGCGCGGCGGTGATCCTGCGGATCCTGCTCACCATCTTCGCCGTGGCGCTGCTCACCCTGCCGTGGCTGAAGATCGTCGGCAGCCTGCTGCTGTTCTGGATCGGCATCAAGCTCCTCATCCCGGAGGACGGCGAGGACGACATCCAGGCGAGCGACCAGCTGCTCGCGGCGATCAAGACCATCCTGATCGCCGACCTGGTGATGAGCCTGGACAACGTGATCGCGGTGGCGGCCGCCGCCGGCGGCAGCTACATCCTCCTCATCCTCGGCCTCGCCATCTCCATCCCGCTCGTCATCTTCGGCGCCACGCTCCTGATCAAGCTGATGGAGCGCTTCCCGGTCATCATCACCATCGGCGCGGGGCTGATCGGATGGGTGGCGGGGGAGATGCTGGTCGCCGACCGCGCGCTCACCGGGTGGTTCACCTCGATGGGCATGGCGTACAAGGATGACCGGCCGTACCTGAACGGCTGGAGCCTGGAGCTGATCGCCGGCATCGTCGGCATCGTGATCGTGGTGGCGGTCGGCAAATGGCTCGCGGCGCGGCACGAGGCGCCGGCGGCCGAGGCCGGCGCGCCGAAGCCATAGGGAGCATCCGCGTGACGTCCACCGCGCAGTGCACCAGACGTGGACTGGCGCGTTATTCGACCAACGGAGGAGGAAAGCAATGAAACGCAACCTGTCGTTCCTGGCGCTGGCCGCCCTGGTGGCCGCGGCGCCGATCGCGGCCCAGGCCTGGGAGCCGACCAAGACGGTGGAATTCATCGTGCCGGCCGGCACCGGCGGCGGCGCGGACCAGATGGCGCGCTTCATCCAGGGCATGGTGGCGAAGCACAGCCTGATGAAGCAGTCGATGGTCGTCATCAACAAGTCGGGCGGCGCCGGCGCCGAGGGCTTCCTCGACGTGAAGAACGCGAAGGGCGATCCGCACAAGATCATCATCACGTTGTCGAATCTGTTCACGACGCCGCTCGCCACGGGCGTGCCGTTCAGCTGGAAGGACCTGACGCCGGTGAAGATGATGGCGCTCGACGAGTTCGTCCTCTGGGTGAACGCGGACAAGCCCTACAAGAGCGCGCAGGACTACGTCGAGGCGGCGAAGAAGGCCGGCCCGGGCAAGTTCAAGATGGCCGGCACCGGCTCGCGGCAGGAAGACCAGATCATCACGGTCGCCATCGAGCAGAAGACCGGCGCCAAGTTCACCTACGTGCCGTTCAAGGGCGGCGGCGACGTGGCGGTGCAGCTGGTCGGCAACCACGTCGACTCGACGGTGAACAACCCGATCGAGGCGGTCGCGCACTGGCGCGGCGGCAAGCTGAAGCCGCTCTGCGTGTTCGACGAGAAGCGCATGCCGTACAAGGACAAGGTGACGGACAAGATGTCGTGGGGCGACATCCCGACCTGCAAGGAGAACGGCCTCGACGTGAGCTACCTCATGCTGCGCGGCATCTTCATGCCCGGCGGCGTCAGCCAGGACCAGGTCGCCTACTACGTGCAGCTCCTGCGCAAGGTGCAGCAGCTCCCGGAGTGGAAGGAGTACATGGACAAGGGCGCGTACAACACGACCTCCCTTGAGGGCAAGGAATACGCAGCCTGGGTGGCCAAGGAGGAGCAGCGGCACGTCGAGCTGATGAAGGCCGCGGGCTTCCTGCACAAGTAAAGACCATGGCGGAGGGGGGCGAACAAAAAGCCGCGTTCAGCCAGAAGAGCGCCGAGATCGCGGTCGCGGCGTTCTTCTTTGCTCTCGGCGCCGTGGTGATGGCCGATAGCGTGCGCCTCGGCGCGAAGTGGGCGGAAGACGGTCCGCAGGCGGGCTACTTTCCGTTCTACATCGCCCTCATCCTCTGCATCGCCTCCGCGTTCAACCTCGCCTTCGCGGTGCTGTCCGCCCGCGACAGAGGGCGCGCCTTCGTCGAGCGTGGGCAGCTGAAGCTGGTGCTCGCCGTGCTCGTGCCGGCCGCCGTCTACGTCGCGCTGGTCGGCTGGATCGGCATCTATGTCGCCTCGGCCCTGTACGTCGCGTTCTTCATGCGCTGGCTGGGCAAGTACGCGTGGTGGAAGGTCGCCGCGGTCAGCATCGGCAACAGCGTCGTGTTCTATCTCATCTTCGAGATCTGGTTCCTCGTGCCCCTGCCCAAGGGGCCGCTCGAATCCGCACTGGGCCTCGGCTAGCGCATGGACGAGATCCAGTCGCTGCTGCACGGCTTCCTGGTCGCGCTCAGCTTCAAGAACGTGGCGTTCATGTTCGTCGGCATCATCCTGGGCGTGATCATCGGCGTGCTGCCGGGTCTCGGCGGGGCGAACGGCGTCGCGATCCTGCTGCCGCTGACTTTCTCGATGGCGCAGACGCCGGGCGGCACGACCACGGCCATCATCCTGCTATCGTGCATCTACTGGGGCGCGCTCTTCGGCGGCGCCATCACCTCGATCCTCTTCAACATCCCGGGCGAGCCGTGGTCGGTGGCGACGACCTTCGACGGCTATCCCCTCGCGCAGCAGGGCCGCGCGGGCAGCGCGCTCACCGCGGCGTTCACCTCCTCCTTCGTCGGCGCGCTGGTCGCCGTGATCGTCATCACCTTCCTTTCGCCGGTGGTGGCGAAGTTCGCGCTCGAGTTCGGCCCGCCGGAGTTCTTCGCGGTGTACCTGCTCACGTTCTGCGCCTTCATCGGCATGAGCAAGGAGCCGCCGTTCAAGACGCTCGCCTCGATGATGCTCGGCTTCGCGCTCGCCGCCGTCGGCACCGACCCGGTCACCGGGGCGCTGCGCCTCACCTTCGGCACGGAGAAGCTGCTGAACGGCTTCGACTTCCTGGTGGCGGTGATCGGCCTCTTCGGCATCGGCGAGATCCTGCTCACGCTGGAGGAAGGCCTCGCCTTCAAGGGCGCCTCGGCGAAAATCAATCTTGGCGTGGTGCTCCAGACCTGGAAGGAGCTGCCGCGCTACTGGATGACCTCGCTGCGCGCATCGGCGGTGGGCTGCTTCATGGGCATCGTGCCGGGCGGCGCGACGCCCGCGTCGTTCATGAGCTATGGCGTGGCGCGGCGCTTCTCGCCGAACGGCGAGAAGTTCGGCACCGGCCAGGTCGAGGGCGTGGTGGCGCCGGAGACGGCGGCGCACGCCGCCGGCACGTCGGCGCTGCTGCCGATGCTGACGCTCGGCGTGCCGGGCTCGCCGACCGCCGCCGTGCTGCTGGGCGGCCTGCTCATCTGGGGCCTGCAGCCCGGGCCGCTGCTCTTCGTCGAGCAGAAGGATTTCGTCTGGGGCCTCATCGCCAGCATGTACCTCGGCAACATCGCGGGCCTCATCGTCGTGCTCACCTGCGTGCCGCTCTTCGCCGCGATCCTGCGCATCCCATTCTCGGTGATCGCGCCGATCATCATCGTGATCTGTGCCATCGGCTCCTACACCGTGCACAACTCGATCTTCGACGTGTGGATGATGATCGTGTTCGGCGTCGCCGGCTACGCGCTGAAGAAGCTCAGCTATCCGCTCGCACCGCTGGTGCTCGCCATCGTGCTCGGCGACCGCGCCGAGGCGTCGTTCCGCCAGGCGATGCTCGTCTCGCAGGGCGACCTGACGGTGTTCTTCTCGAACAGCCTGGTCGGCACGATGACCGGGCTCGCCATCGCTCTGCTCCTCTGGCCGCTCGCCTCCTGGGCCTGGTCCCGGGTCCGTGCCTAGCGCGTGTTGCGTGCGATGACCTGCATGCACGCCTTGTAGCGCAGGCTCACGCTGTAGTGCACGGGCTCGAAGCCCGTCTCCGCGAGCAGCGCATAGAGGCGCTTGCGGCCGAAGTTGTGATAGTGCTCGATCTCCGCCCAGTAGGGATTCGCGCCGGCGCTCGTCATCGCCCGCCAGATGTAGGCATCGGCATTGGGCATGGAGAGGAGGAGCAAGCCGTCCGGCGCCATCAGCGTCGCGGCGTGCGCGAGCGCGCGCCGCGGGAAGGGCAGGTGCTCGAGGACGTCGGCCATCGACACGACGTCGAACCGGCCGCCGCGGAACGCCTCGAAGTCCGTGGCGTGCACCTCGAAGCCCGCCTCGCGCATCGCGCGCACGTTGCGCTCACGCGCGTCGAGTCCCACGACGCCATAGCCAAACTCCTCCGCGGTGGTGAGCAGCGCCCCGCTGCCGAAGCCCACGTCGAGCCATCGCCCGCCGGGCGCCGAGCGCAGGCGGCTCACCGTCTCGACCACGTACGACCACATGTACCGGCTGCCTTCCAGGTCGTGGCCCGGCATCTGTTCCGCCGGCGTGTCGGCAAAGAGGATCTCGAGCGCTTCAGGCGAGAAGTAGCCGTCGACGAAAATGTGCCCGCAGCGGCCGCATTGCAGCCAGCGCTGCAGGCGCGGCAGCTGCGGCTTGTAAAGCGGATGGCCGCTGCAGTCCGCGGTGCCGACTTCGCTCATTTCGCGACCGCCGCAGAGCGGGCACGCATCGTAGGGGATGCGCGCGTTCATCCGAGCTTCTGCTTCAGCCGCGACAGCGTCTCGGGGGTCAGGTTCAGGTAGGCGGCGAGCTCCTTCTTGGGAATGCGCCCGGCGAGCTCCGGGTGCTTCCGCTGGAAGCGCAACAGCCGTCCCGGCGCGTCGAGCAGGTGCAGCGTGATGGTGTGCGCCATCACCTCCGACATGAGGCGCATCACCTCGTACTCGAAGCGCTGCTTGATCTCGGGATGGCGCTCGAGGAAGTCGGCCCAGGCCGGCAGCGGCATTTCCGCTGTGCGCACCTTGGCGGTCACGGCAACGATCGAGTAAGGCACCGGCGTGCGGAGCCGCCACGCGGCATACGAGGTGTCCATCTCCGTCTCGGCGGCGAAGCGCAGGATCATTTCGCGCCCCTGCGGGTTCGACACCACGCGCTTCACCATCCCCTCCAGGACGAAGAACTGCTCCATCTCCTCGTCGCCCTGGCGCACCAGCGGGTCGCCCTTGCGGTAGTCCGCAATGGCGAGCAGGGGCTCCAGCTCCGACCACTGGGCCGCCGTCATGCCGGCGAGCGACTGGTTCTGGCGCAGTTGCAGCCGGACGGAGTTCTTCTGCGGGTGGCTCGAAAGTCCCGTCATAAGGGGCTGGCATTTTAGACGCTTGACCTCAGTCAAGGCCGCAACGGTGGGGCGTTTCCTACCATAGCCCCCCCTGCAAGGAGACTTCCCATGGGCACCGCAGAACCCCAAGTTGCGACGAGCGGCGAAGCGCAAACGGCCGACGGCTTCCAGCTGGTCATCGACGCGCTCAAGCTGAACGGCCTGGACACGATCTACGCGCTGCCGGGGATTCCGATCACCGACCTCACGCGCCGCGCGCAAGGCGCGGGGATACGCGTGCTTTCCTTCCGCCACGAGCAGAACGCGGGCTACGCGGCTTCGATCGCCGGCTTCCTCACGCAGAAGCCGGGCATCTGCCTGACCGTCTCGGCGCCCGGCTTCCTGAACGGCCTGAACGCGCTCGCGCACGCCACGGTGAACTGCTTCCCGATGATCCTGATCAGCGGCTCGAGCGAGCGCGAGATCGTCGACCTGCAGCAGGGCGACTACGAGGAGATGGACCAGCTTGCCATCGCCAAGCCCGTCGCCAAGGCGGCGTACCGCGTCCTGCACGCCGACGACATCGGCGTCGGCATCGCGCGCGCGATTCGCGCCGCGGTCTCCGGCCGTCCGGGCGGCGTGTACCTCGACCTGCCGGCGAAGCTCTTCGCGCAGGCGATCGATGCCGCCGCCGCGCAGAAGACGCTCATCAAGGTGGTCGACCCCGCACCGAAGCAGATTCCGGCGCCCGAGTCGGTCAAGCGCGCGCTCGAGCTGCTGCGCAACGCGAAGAAGCCGCTCATCATCCTCGGCAAAGGGGCGGCGTACGCGCAAGCCGACGCGGACATCCAGGCGCTCATCGAGAAGACGGGCATCCCGTACCTTCCCATGTCGATGGCCAAGGGGCTGCTGCCGGACACGCATGAGCTGTGCGCGTCTGCGGCGCGCTCGTTCGTGCTGCCGGGCGCCGACGTCGTGATGCTGATCGGCGCGCGCCTGAACTGGCTGCTCTCGCACGGCAAAGGCAAGACCTGGGGCGGCAAGAGCTCGAAGGACTGGGGCGGACAGAAGTTCATCCAGGTGGACATCTCGCCGCAGGAAGCCGACTCGAACGTGCGCATCGACGCGCCGGTGGTCGGCGACATCGGCTCCTGCGTCGCCGCGATGCTGAAGGACATGGGCCACTGGTCCAAGCCGCCGGCCGACTGGCTGAATGCGCTCGCCGAGAAGAAGAACGGCAATGTCGCGAAGATGGCCGAGACGCTCGCCAAGAACCCGACGCCGATGAACTTCCACAGCGCGCTCGCCGTGGTGAAGGACATCATCAAGGCCAATCCGGACGCGATCCTGGTCAACGAGGGCGCGAACGCGCTCGACTTCACGCGCTCCATCGTCGACATGTACAAGCCGAGGAAGCGCATCGACGTCGGCACCTGGGGCATCATGGGCGTCGGCATGGGCTATTGCGTGGCCGCGGCGGTGACGACGAAGCAGCAGGTGATCGCGGTCGAGGGCGACAGCGCCTTCGGCTTCTCCGGCATGGAAGTGGAAACGATCTGCCGCTACAACCTGCCGGTGTGCATCGTGGTGATGAACAACAACGGCGTGTACAAAGGCACCGACAAGGATCCGACGGGCCGCGACCCGGCGCCCACGGTGTTCGTGAAGAACGCGCGCTACGACCGGCTGATGGAAGCGTTCGGCGGCATCGGCGTCCACGCCACCACGCCGGCGGAGCTGAAGAAGGCGATGGAGGAGGCGATCCGCTCCAAGAAGCCGACGCTGATCAACGCAGTCATCGACGAAACGGCGGGTACCGAAAGCGGCCGCATTACCAGCCTGAATCCTTCAGCCGCAAAGAAGAAATGAAGCCATGGAAGCTCTGAAAGGCGTACGCATCCTCGACATGACGCACGTGCAGGCGGGTCCCACGTGCTCGCAGCTCCTCGCCTGGATGGGCGCGGATGTGATCAAGTTCGAGAACCCGCAGGGCGACGCGACGCGCGGCCAGCTGCGCGACGTGCCGAACGCGGACTCGCTCTACTTCACGATGCTGAACTGCAACAAGCGCTCGATCACGGTCAACATGAAGACCAACGAGGGCAAGGCGGTGTTCACCGACCTGGTGAAGAAGTGCCACATCATCATGGAGAACTTCGGCCCCGGGGTGCTCGACCGCTTCGGCTTCCCGTGGGAGAAGATCCGCAGCATCAACCCGAAGATCGTGATGGGCTCGATCAAGGGCTTCGGCTCGACCGGGCCGTATTCGGACTTCAAGGCCTACGAGAACGTGGCGCAGGCGATGGGCGGCGCGATGAGCACGACCGGCGTGCCCGACGGCCCGCCGTTCGTGACCGGCGCGCAGATCGGCGACAGCGGCACGGGCCTGCATCTCGCGATCGGCCTGCTCGCCGCGCTGCGCCAGGCCGAGCACACCGGCAAGGGGCAGTACGTCGAAGTCGCCATGATGGACGGCGTGATGAACCTCTGCCGCGTGAAGTTCCGCGACCACCAGCGGCTGCAGCGCGGCGAGCTCGCCGAATACTCCGTGCCGACCTACAAGGGCATGGGCGAGACGCCGCGCGCCGGCAACGACTCCGGCGGCGGGCAGCTCGGCAACGCCATCCACTGCAAGCCGCACGGCGCGAACGACTGGCTCTACGTCGTCGTCCAGGAAGCGGTGTGGGAGGACCTCGCCAAGCGCGTCGGCCCGGAGGTCGGCATGCCCGACATGGCGACCGATGCGCGCTTCGCGAAGATCGGCGACCGTCGCAAGAACCAGAACCTGGTGTGGACGCTGCTCAACAAGTTCGCCGAGAAATACACCAAGCGCGAGCTGATGGCGATCCTCAATCCGCTCGACGTGCCCTGCGGGCCGATCATGAGCACCGAGGATCTCGCCAACGACGAGCACGTGCGCGGCCGCGACATGTGGGTCGAGCTCGACCATCCGCAGCGCGGCAAGTGGTTCAACGTCGGCATGCCGATCAAGCTGTCCGAGTCGCCGGCGCTGATCAAGCGCTCGCCGACCCTCGGCGAGCACACCGAGGAGATCCTGAAAGAGGTGCTCGGTTATGACGCGGGCAAGATCAACACGCTGAAGAGCGCGGGCGCCTTCTCCGCCCCGCCGAAGAAGGCGGCATGAAGATCGCGATCATCGGCCAGCAGGATTTCGGCAAGGCGGTGCTGGACGCGTTTCTCGCCCGCAAGGACGAGGTGGCGGCGGTGTTCTGCGCGCCGGAGAAGGAAGGCGGCCGGCCCGACGCGCTGCGCGTCGCGGCGCAGGAGAAGGGCCTCAAGGTCCACCAGTTCAAGTCGCTCAAGGCGCCGGAGGCGGTGGAGGCGATGAAGGCGGCCAACGCGGACATCGGCATCATGGCGTTCGTGCTGCAGTTCGCGCCGCAGGACTTCGTCAGGATCCCGAAGCACGGCACGATCCAGTACCACCCCTCGCTGCTGCCGAAGTATCGCGGTCCCTCATCGATCAACTGGCCCATCTCGCGCGGCGACAAGGAGACGGGATTGACGATCTTCCGGCCGACCGATGGGTTGGACGAAGGCGCGATCATCCTGCAGAAGAAGACGCCGATCGGCGAGAACGACACTCTCGGCAACGTCTATTTCGACCGCCTTTTCCCCATGGGCGTGCAGGCGATGCTCGAGGCCGCCGACCTGGTGCTCGCCGGCAAGCACAAGGAAGTGGTGCAGGACGAGTCGCAGGCCTCCTACGAGGGCTGGTTCCGCGAGGCCGAGGCGAAGATCAACTGGGCGAACCACGTCGACACCATCCACAACCTGATCCGCGGTGCGGATCCGGCGCCGGGCGCCTGGACGACGCTCAACGGCGCGAAGCTGCAGCTCTTCGACTCGCGCAAGGAGCTCGTGCGCACCTTCGGCGCGGTGAAGGGAAAGATCGGCGAGGTGGTCGAGGCGAAGGATGGGCGGATGGTGATCACCGCCCAGGGCGGTCGCGTCCACGTCGGCAAGGCGAAGCTCGGCGACGGCAAGAAGGTCGGCGCGGCGGAGCTGATCCTCGGCGGCAGCATCCCGGCGGGCAGCATCCTCGGCAGCTGAGCGGGTCGCTAGCCGAAGCTGCGCAAATATTTGACGCGGCTGATGTTTCACTGCAACATCGCGTCTTACATTGCTGTTTTCTGGGGGTTGTTTCCGTGCGTCCGGCTGGGGGGCCTGGCGTAGAATTTTTTCGCGGAACAACAAGGGGAGGCGTGCGCCGCAATGCGAACGGGATTCTGGAAAGCCGACGGGTTCCTCGGCTTGACCGTCGTGCTCCTGTTCGCCACTTTCAGCTCGCTCACCGATCTCCTGGCGGGCCTCGAGCGCAAAGCCTACGACCTCGCCCTGGCCAGCGCTTCGCGCACGCCCTCCGACAAGGTCGCGATCATCGCGATCGACAAGGAAAGCATCGACAACATCGGCCGCTGGCCGTGGCCGCGCGACACGCACGCGAAGATGGTGGATCTCCTCGCGCAGGCGAAGGCGCGGGCCGTCGGCTACCTCGTCTTCTTCGCCGAGCCGGAAAACGAGCGCATCAATCGCGCGCTCGGCAGACTGATGGCGGCGGCGCCGGCGGAAAGCGCCATCCTCGGGCTCCTCAGGGACGCCGAGAGCGAGTTCAACACCGACCGCAGGCTCGCGGCCTCGATGGCGCGCGCCGGCAACGTGGTGTTGCCGGTTCTCTTCGTGCTCGAGTCGCCGCGTGGCCGGCCCGATCGCGCCACGCCCGCTTTCCTCGCCAGGAACGCGATCGCCGCCGACGCCGGCGCCGCGCCGGTGAAGAGCTCCGCCATCGCTATCTCCGCGCTCGAGCCGCTAGGCGAGGCCGCGGCGGCTCTCGGCCACCTCAACGTCGTGCCCGACATGGACGGGGCGGTGCGCGCCGAAGCGCTCGCCGTGGCGCATTACGGCGAAATCTATCCGTCGCTCGCCGCCGCGCTCGTCGCGCGCAGCCTGAATCTTTCGCCGAAGGAGATCCGCGTCGGACCGGGCGGCATGCGCATCGGCGATCTCGCCGCCCGCACCGGTACCGATGCAGCCATGCAGACGGCGTTCTACCGCTACGCGGGCGAGCGAGCGCCGATCGCCGAGGATTCGTTCTTCGACGTCGTGAGCGGCAAGATCGCGCCTGATAAGTACCGCGACAAAATCGTGCTGGTGGGCCCGACGGCCGCCGGCGTGGCGAACCTTTTCGTGACGCCCGTGAATCCGGCGATGCCGGCGGTCGCGCTCGAGGCGCAGACCGTCTCGTCGCTGCTGCAGGAAAACTTCTACGTCGTGCCGGCGTGGGCCCGGCTGGCGGAGCTCGGCGCGCTCGTCGCCGTAGCGCTGTACCTGATCGTGCTGCTGCCGCGCCTCGGTGCCAGCCCCGGGCTGCTGACGAGCGGCGTGCTCCTCGCCCTGCTGGTGGCGGCGCATTTTGTCCTGATGGCGAATGCCCGGCTCTGGCTGCAGCTCATGACACCGGCCGCGCTCCTCGTGCTGGGCCACCTCGCGCTTGCCTCGAAGCGGTTCGTGACCACGGAACGCGCCCGGGCGAGCGCCGACGCGAGCTCGGCCGAGTCGAACCGGATGCTGGCGCTCGCCTACCAGGGGCAGGGCCAGCTCGACCTCGCGTGGGACAAGTTCCGGCAGGTGCCGGCATCCGAGGCGCTCGCCGAGAACCTCTATGGCCTCGCGCTCGATTTCGAGCGCAAGCGCCAGTTCAACAAGGCGGAGGCCGTGTTGCGCCACCTGCAGGGCATCCAGCCCGGCTTCCGCGACGTGGCCGACAAGATCGCGCGCTCGCACCAGCTCGCCGAGACCATCGTGCTCGGCACGGCGTCCAGCCATCCCGGCGGCACGCTGCGCCTCGACGCCACGGTCGAGAAGCCGAAGTTCGGTCGTTTCGTCGTCGAGAAGGAGCTCGGCAAGGGCGCGATGGGCGTGGTCTACCTCGGCAAGGACCCGAAGATCGGCCGCGAGGTGGCCATCAAGACGCTCGCCGTGGCACAGGAGTTCGCGCCGGAGGAGCTGGCAGAGGTGAAGGAACGCTTCTTCCGCGAGGCGCAGACCGCCGGCCGGCTGTCGCATCCCCATATCGTCACCATCTACGACGCGGGCGAGGAGCACGACTTCTGCTACATCGCGATGGAGCTCCTGCGCGGCTCGAGCCTCGCGCCGTACACGAAGCCCGGGCAGCTGCTGCCGGCCGACAAGGTCGTGTCGATCGTGAGCCGTGCGGCCGACGCGCTCGGCTATGCGCACCGCGAAGGGGTGGTGCACCGGGACGTGAAGCCCGCCAACCTGATGTACGACCCGCAGGGCGACACGCTCAAGGTCACTGACTTCGGCATCGCGCGGCTGACGGCCAGCTCGAAGACGAAGACCGGCATGGTGCTCGGCACGCCGTCGTACATGTCGCCCGAGCAGCTCGCCGGCAAAAGGACCGACGGCCGGACCGACGGCCGGACCGACGGCCGGATCGACGGCCGCTCGGATCTCTTCTCCCTGGCCGTGACCCTGTACCAGCTGCTGGCCGGCCGGCTGCCCTTCGACGGGGAGTCGATGGCCCAGCTCATGTTCCGCATCGCCAACGACCCGCCGGCCGATATCCGCTCGTTCACCGCGGTCCCTGAAGGACTGGTACGCTTCCTCGAACGCGCGCTAGCCAAGAACCCGGATGAGCGTTTCCAGACCGGGGAGCATTTCGCCGGTGCGCTGCGCGCGGCGAAGGGGGCCGCCGCGAAAGTGGATCTGGAAATCTGAATACATGGACCTGACGCAGACGCTCGAAATCGCCACCTGCACCGATCCGGGGATGGTGCGCTCGCATAACGAGGACTCGATCGCGGCCGACCCGGCCAACGGCCTGGTCGTGCTGGCCGACGGCATGGGCGGCTACAACGCGGGCGAGGTGGCGAGCGGCATGGCGACCACGGTGATCGTTACCGAGATGCGGCAGATCCTCTCCAACGCCAAGCCTTATCAGGTCGACGAGAAGAACAACCAGGAAATCGCCGCGCGGCTGGTGCGCGACCAGGTGTTGAAGGCGAACACCTCCATCTATCAGGCGGCGCAGAGCCAGTCCCAGTACGCCGGGATGGGCACGACGCTCGTGGTGTGCCTGTTCTACGACAACCGTATTCTGGTGGCGCACCTCGGCGACTCGCGGCTGTACATGCTGCGCGAAGGCAAGTTCAGGCAGGTGACGCGCGACCACTCGCTGCTGCAGGAGCAGATCGACTCGGGGATCATCACGCCGGAGCAGGCGAAGAAGGCGGCGCACAAGAATCTCGTCACCAAGGCGCTCGGCATCGACCCGACCGTCGAGCCCGAGATCCACGAGTATCCGACCAAGACCGGCGACATCTACCTGCTCTGCTCGGACGGCCTGTGCGACATGGTCGACGACGAAGACATCGGCATGACGCTGCAGGCGCTCGGCGGCAACCTGAAGCTTGCCGCCCAGCAGCTCGTGCAGATGGCCAACGACAACGGGGGGCGCGACAACGTTTCGGTTATACTGGTTCGGGTCCTGCGGGAGTACCCGGGCGCCAAGGGCGTCATGGCCAAAATGTTCGCGTGGCTAAAATAGCCTCCCAAAAGGGCCACTTATGGCGAAACTGATACTCAGCATGGATGGACTGGTGCTCAAGGAAATCCCCTTGACAAAGGAGCGCACCACCATCGGCCGTAAGCCCCACAACGACATCCAGATCGACAACCTCGCGGTGAGCGGCGAGCATGCCGTCATCGTCACGATCCTGAACGACTCGTTCCTCGAGGACCTCGGCAGCACCAACGGCACCGTCGTCAACGGCAACCCGATCAAGAAGCATTTCCTGCAGAACAACGACGTCATCGAGCTCGGCAAGTACAAGCTGAAGTTCGTCGGCGAGGCGGCGCCCGCCGCGACCGGCGAGAAGGCGGACTTCGAGAAGACGATGGTGCTGCGCCCGTCGGCCATGAAGGCCGCCGCGGCCGCCGCGCCCGGTGGCGGCGCGCAGGCCGCGGTCGCGCAGCGCCAGGCCGCAGTGCAGGCGGCTGCCGCGAGCGCCCAGGCAGCCGGCATCGCGGACAAGGAGCCGCCCAAACCCGCGCCGGCACCGGCTGCGGCGCCCGCCGCCGCTCCCAAGCCGGGTGGTCAACCGTTGGGGGCCATCCAGCTGCTCTCCGGGGGCAACGCCGGCAAGGAGCTCGAGCTCACCAAGCCCCTCACCACGCTCGGCAAGCCCGGTGTCCAGGTCGCGGTGCTCACGCGCCGCCCGCAGGGCTACTTCATCACCCACGTCGAAGGCGACAAGCGCCCGACCGTCAATGGCGCCGAGATCGGCGCAGCGCCGCACTCGCTCAAGGACCACGACGTGATCGAGCTAGCGGGCGTCAAGATGGAGTTCTTCCTGAAGGCATAGTTTGGGCCGGTACGTCGCAAGGATCGCCGCCGGCCTTGCGATAACGCTCTTCTTCATCGCCCACGCGGCGCACTGGTTCCCCACCGCCGACGGCAGCCTCGAGTCGGTCTCGCAGCTCGACAACCTGATCTACGACTCGCGCGTGCGCATGACCATGCGCGCGGGGCTCGACGAGCGCATCGTCATCCTCGACATCGACGAGAAGAGCCTCGGCGAGATCGGGCGCTGGCCGTGGAGCCGTCGCCAGATGGCCGAGCTGGTTGACAAGCTCTTCGAACGCTACGGCGTCGCCCTGGTCGCGTTCGACGTCGTCTGGGCGGAAGCGGACCCGAGCTCCGGCATGGCGGTGCTCGACGAGCTTTCGCGCACGGAGCTGAAGGAAGTCGCCGCCTTCCGGTCGACGTATCAGAAGCTGCGCCCGCAACTCGACTATGACGCGCGCTTCGCCGCGAGCCTGAAGGGCCGCCCCGTGGTGCTCGGCTATTACTTCAACGGCGAGGACCGCGCCGTGAGGGTCAACGCCATCCCGCCGCCGGTGCTGCCGAAGGGCACCTTCGCCGGACGCAAGGTCGCCTTTCCCCAGTGGCAGGGCTACACCGGCAACCTGCCCGTTTACCTCGCGAATGCCGGCGCCGCCGGCCACATCAACCCGACGGTCGACGCGGACGGGGTGCTGCGCCGGGTGCCGTTGCTGCTCGAATTCGAAGGGCAGTACTACGAGGCATTCTCGCTCGCCATCGTGCGTACCCTGCTCGCCGGGGTAAGCGGCGAGCCGCCGCGCGTCGACCCCGAGCTCCCGCCCGAGCACGCCGAGCTCGAATGGCTGCACGTCGGGCCCCTCGCCATCCCGGTCGACCGCAGCGCCGCCGCGCTCGTCCCCTATCGCGGCGGCAAGTACAGCTTCCCGTACGTCTCGCTCGCCGACGTGGCGAAGGAGCGCGTGGCGGCCGAGCGCCTGAAGGGAAAGATCGCGATCGTTGGCGCTTCGGCCCCGACGCTGCAGGACGTACGGGCGACGCCGGTGGACGCGGCGTTTCCCGGCGTCGAAGTGCACGCCAATCTGGTCGCCGGCATGCTGGACGGCGAGCTCAAGCACAAGCCGATGTACATCGTCGGCTTCGAGGTCCTGGTCCTGGCGCTCGCCGGCATCGCGCTCGCGTTCCTCGTGCCACGCCTCTCGGCGCTTTGGGCGAGCGCGATGGCGGTCGCCGCAGCGGCCGCGCTGGTCGCCTTCAACCTGCTGGTCTGGACGCGCGCCGGGCTGGTTCTGCCGCTCGCCGCATCGATCCTGATGATCGCCGCCATCTATACGATGAACATGGCGTACGGCTATTTCGTCGAATCGCGCTCCAAGCAGCAGCTCGCCGGCCGCTTCGGCGAGTACGTGCCGCCGGAGCTGGTGCGCAAGATGGCCGAGGACCCGGGCCGCTACAGCATGGCGCCGAAGACCGCCGAGCTGTCGATCCTCTTCTGCGACGTACGCGGCTTCACCGGTATCTCCGAGACGCTCAAGCCGGAAGACCTCGGCGAATACATCAATGCCTACCTCAGCGAGATGAGCACGGTGATCCGCGTCAAGTACCGCGGCACGCTGGACAAGTACATCGGGGACGCGATCATGGCGTTCTGGAATGCGCCGGTAGACGACGCACAGCACGCGCGCAACGCCGTGCTGGCGGCGCTCGACATGCAGCGCGAGTGCGAGCGGCTCAGCGCGCGGTTCACGGCACGCGGCTGGCCGGCGCTCAGGATCGGAGTCGGCGTCAATACCGGCGGCGTCACGGTCGGGAACATGGGCTCGATGTACCGTCGCGCCTACACGGCGGTCGGCGACCCGGTCAACGTGGCGGCCCGGCTCGAGGGACGGACCAAGAGCTACGGCGTCGGCATCCTGGTGGCCGAGCCGACCCGCCGCCTGGTAAAGGACGTTGTCTTCCGTCAGATCGATCGCGTGCGCCTGAAGGGGAAAGAAGAGGCGGTGACGATCTACGAGCCGATCGGGCTCGACGTGGAGGTGCGCGATGAGACGCGCGAGGAAATCGCCCTCTGGCACGCGAGCCTGCGCGCCTACCGCTCGCGCGACTGGGACGGCGCGGCTCGCGACCTTGCTCGCCTGGCGAGGGCGCACCCCGAAAGCCGGCTTTACGCCATCGCGGCCGCCCATGTCGAGGAGAAACGCCACGCGCAGCTGCCGCCCGACTGGGACGGGGTCACCGTTTTCGACGAAAAGTAGAAAGATGTGGTATTCAGGGGGCCGGTGAGTCTGGTCAGGGGCGGAGCTAGGGGGAAGCGGCGACTGTGCGTCTGCGCGTACTCGGGTGTTCGGGCGGCATCGGCGGGCGGCATCTCCGCACCACGTCGTTCCTCGTCGATAGCGACGTCCTGATCGACGCGGGCACCGGCGTCGGCGACCTGACGCTCGCCGAGCTGTCGCAGATCGACGCCATCTTCCTCACGCATTCGCATCTCGACCACGTCACGTCGATCCCGTTCCTGGTCGACACGGTCGGCGGCATGCGCTCCAAGCCGCTCGTCGTGTACTCCACGCGGGCGACGATCGAGATCCTGAAGAACCATCTGTTCAACTGGGCCATCTGGCCCGACTTCAGCGAGATCCCGACGCCGGAGGCCCCGTTCCTGCGCTACCAGGAGATCGCCCTCGGCGAGACGGTCAAGCTCGGCAGCCGCCGAATCACCGCGCTTCCCGCGCGCCACACGGTGCCGGCCGTGGGCTACCACCTCGACAGCGGCGCGGCGAGCCTCGTGTTTACCGGCGACACCGGCCCGAATGACGCGCTCTGGCGCGAAGTGAACCGCATCGAGAACCTGAAATTCCTGATCATCGAGACGGCGTTCTCCAACAAGGAACGCCAGCTGGCCGAGATCTCGCGCCACCTGTGCCCGGCGACGCTGGCCGACGAGCTGGAGAAGCTCGAGCGCGACGCGGAGATCTACATCACGCACCTGAAGCCCGGCGAGATCGAGCCGACCATGCTCGAGATCGAGGAGTGCGCCGGCAAGTTCCGGCCGCAGATGCTGCAGAACAACTTGGTGCTGGAGTTCTAGTGCAGCGCGCCCATGCGACGGCCGACGAGCTGGCCGCGCTGGCGCCGCTTGCCGGGCTGTCGGCCGCACGCCTCGGCGAGCTGGCCGAGCTGGCGCGCGTGGAGCGCGTGCCGCGCGGCGGCGATCCTCTGCAGGGCCAGAAGCCCGGCAGCTCGCTCTTCCTGCTGCAGGGCGAGCTGCTGATCGCCTTCCAGGGCGGCGGCACGCTGGTGCTCGTGGGTGGCACGGGCGAGGGCTGCTTCGCGCTCAACCGACAGCGCCAGCCCGTGCAGCGCGCCAAGGCGATCACCGATGTGGACCTCCTGTCGCTCGAGGACGAGCTGCTCGACACGCTGGCCACCTGGGACCATGCGGTGAAGAGCGACGCGCGCTTTGTCGCGTCCGCGTTTTCGCTCGTCAGCCTGAGGCATGGCGCGTTCGCCCAGCTGCCCTGCGCCCACATCGAAGAGCTGCTGCGCCGCTTCGAGCGGGTGCACGCGCCGCGCGGCACGGCGGTCATTCGCGAAGGCGAGGACGGCGACTTCTACTACGTCGTCGAGTCCGGGCGCTTCCAGGTCGAGCGGCTGGTGGGCGGCGCGAGGGTGGTCCTCGCCGAACTGAAGACGGGCGAGGCTTTCGGCGAGGAGGCGCTGGTATCCGAGGCGAAGCGGAACGCCACCGTCACCGCGGTGACCGACGGCGAGCTGCTGCGGGTCGGCCGCAAGGATTTCAACGAGCTCCTGCGCGAGCCACTCCTCAAGCGCGTCCCCTTTGCCGCCGCGGCCGAGAAGGTGCGCTCGGGCGCGCTCTGGCTCGACGTCCGCTACCCCTCGGAATACCAGTACGACAGGCTGCCCGGGGCGATCAACGTGCCGCTCGCGGAAGTGAGGCACATGTTCGCGGTGCTCGACCGTACCCGCGAATACGTCGCCTACTGCCAGAGCGGGCGCCGCAGCGCCGCGGCGGCCTTTCTATTCGCCCAGCGGGGCTTCCGCGTGTGGCTTCTCGAGGGCGGCTTGAAGCAAGCCGCCGAACGGGCGTCCTAAAGGGTCAAAAGGGGCAAAAAGCCTTGGTAATCAGGGCCCCTGACGCTATGATGCCAGTCAAGTTCGAGCAGGGAGGCCGTAGATGAGCGCAGTACTCAACCAGCCGGCGGCGGCGCAGACCGACGTCGCCGCGCGCCTGGCGTTCCAGAAGCAGCTCCAGGCGGTCACGAACAAGATCCACGCCACCAACAACATCGACGAGATCATGTTGGAGGTGAGCGCGGATGTCTGCGCGCTCTTCAACGCCGATCGCCTCACCATCTACTCGGTCGGCGAGGACAAGCAGGCGATCGTCTCCAAGGTCAAGACCGGCCTCAACTCGTTCAAGGACCTCAAGCTGCCGATCGCCGAGCATTCGATCGCCGGCTACGTCGGCCTCGCGAAGAAGGCGATCAACATCAAGGACTGCTACGACGAGAACGAGCTGCGCGGCATCAACCCCAACCTGCGCTTCCTGCAGGAGGTCGACAAGCGCACGGGCTACCGCACGAAGCAGCAGCTCGTCGCGCCGATCGTGGAGCAGGGCTCGAACGAGCTGATCGGCGTCATCCAGATCATCAACAACAAGGCCGGCGTGCCGTTCGGCGCGCTCGCCGAGGAAGGCGTGCACGAGCTCTCGCAGACGCTCGCCATCGCCTTCAAGCAGCGCCAGAAGCCGCAGGTCGCCAAGACCAAGTACGACTACCTGATCGCCGACGCCGTGCTCTCCGCCGGCGAGTTCGAGCTCGCCGCCCGCCAGGCGCGCAAGAAGGCGATCGACATCGAGCAGGTGCTGACCGACGAATTCCAGGTGAAGGTGCCGGCGATCGGCGCCGCGCTCTCCAAGTTCTTCGGCGTGCCGTACGAGCCGTTCAAGTCCGACCGCGTAAAGCCCACCGAGCTCCTCAAGAACCTTAAGCGCGAGTATGTCGAAGGCAACCTGTGGGTGCCGATCGACGACACCAAGGACGGGCTGGTCGTGCTGTGCCTGGACCCGGAGCGGATCCGCTCGTCGCGCATCGCGTCGAACGTCTTCCCGAAGTCCCGCATCATCTACCGCGTCACCACCCACAAGGACTGGAAGGAGACGCTGAACCACTTCTTCGGCCAGGAGACGGCGAGCGCCACCGACCTCGGCAACGTCGAGGATTTGCTGGGGGCGCTGGGCGAGGACGTCGAAGGCGTGGTGGACAGCGGAGCCGCCGACGAAGCTTCGGCTGCCGCGGACAACGAGCTCGTCAAGCTCGTCAACAAGGTGATCGTCGACGCGTACAACCAGAACGTCTCGGATATCCATATCGAGCCCTACCCGGGCAAGGCGAAGACGGAGATCCGCTTCCGCCGGGACGGCTCGCTGCAGCCCTACATCGAGATCCCGGCGAGCTATCGCGCGGCGATCGCGGCGCGCATCAAGATCATGTGCGACCTGGACATCTCCGAGAAACGCAAGCCCCAGGACGGCAAGATCAAGTTCAAGAAGTTCGGACCGCTCGACATCGAGCTGCGCGTGGCGACCATTCCCACCGCCGGCGGCGTCGAGGACATCGTCATGCGGATTCTCGCCGCCGGCGAGCCGATTCCGCTGGAGAAGATGGGCTTCACGGCGCGCAACCACGAGGAGCTGACCAAGACAGTCTCGAAGCCCTACGGTCTGTTCTTCGTCTGCGGCCCGACCGGTTCGGGAAAGACGACGACGCTGCACTCGATCCTCAAGTTCTTGAACACGCCCGACACCAAGATCTGGACCGCGGAAGATCCGGTCGAGATCACGCAGAAGGGCCTGCGCCAGGTGCAGGTGAACAAGAAGGCGGGCCTCGACTTCGCCGCCGTCATGAAGGCCTTCCTGCGCGCCGACCCGGACATCATCATGGTCGGCGAGATGCGCGACAAGGAAACTACCGGCACCGGCATCGAGGCGTCGCTCACCGGCCACCTGGTGTTCGCCACGCTGCACACCAACTCGGCGCCGGAATCGATCATCCGCCTGCTCGACATGGGCATGGACCCCTTCAACTTCTCCGACGCGCTGCTCGGCATCCTCGCCCAGCGCCTGGCGAAGCGCATGTGCTCGTGCAAGCAGTCCTATGTGCCGGAGGCGGCCGAGCTGACTGCGTTCCTGCGCGAATACTGCGAGGAGCTGATGAACACGCCGAAGTTCAAGGCCGACCCGAAGGGCGCCATGGAGGCGGTGTACAAGGACTGGGTCAAGCACTACGGCAACGACAAGGGCCAGCTCACCTTCTACAAGCCGGTCGGCTGCGACAAATGCGGCGGCTCGGGCTTCAAGGGCCGCTGCGGCCTGCACGAGCTGCTGATCGCCACGGACAAGCTGAAGAAGCTGATCCAGGAGCATTCGCGCGTGGCCGAGATGCTCGCGCAGTGCCTCGAGGACGGCATGCGCACCCTGAAGCAGGACGGCATGGAGAAGTGCCTCACCGGCGTCACCCACATCAAGGAAGTGCGAGCGGTCTGCATCAAGTAATGTGAGCGCGACCCTCGACGGCACGCAGGCGTTCCGCTTCCCGGGCGGCGTCGCGCCCAGCGCCGCCGACGACCTTGCGCAGCGCCTCGACCAGCTGAACGCGATCGGCACGTCGCTCTCGGCCGAGCGCGACATCGATCGCCTGCTGGAGGCCATCCTCACCGCCGCCAAGACCATTACCCGCGCCGACGGCGGCACGCTCTACCGCGTGGCCGAAGACAAGACTTTGCGCTTCGAGATCGTGCGCACGAGCTCGCTCAAGTACTACCTGGGCGGCACGACCGGCAACCCGGTGCCGTTCTACCCGATCCAGCTGTACAAGGACGGCAAGCCGAATAACGGCATGGTCGCCGCGTATGCCGCCCTCACCGGCAACACGGTGAACATCGCCGATGCCTATACGGCCGAAGGCTTCGATTTCTCCGGCACGCGGGCCTTCGACGCGAAGACCGGCTACCGGTCCAAATCGTTCCTCACCGTGCCGATGAAGAACCACGAGGGCGAGGCGATCGGCGTGCTGCAGCTCCTGAACGCGCAGGACCCGCACACCGGCGAGGTGATGGCGTTCTCGGCCTCGGATCAGCGACTCGCGGAGTCGCTCGCTTCGCAGGCGGCGGTGGCCCTCACCAACCGCCTGCTGATCAACCAGCTCGAGAGCCTGTTCGAGTCGTTCATCAACCTGATCAACTCCGCGATCGACGAGAAGTCCCCCTACACGGGCGGGCATTGCCAGCGCGTACCGGTGCTCACCATGCTCCTCGCCGAGGCGGTGAACGAGACGAAGAGCGGCCCGCTTACCGACTTCCACATGTCGGACAAGGACCGCTACGAGCTGAAGATCGCCGGGCTGCTGCACGACTGCGGCAAGGTGACGACGCCGGTGCACGT